>WNGQ01000741.1_pt1 | contig 43330 bp, 51 predicted proteins | sample 5407661 | NCBI WGS metagenome assembly WNGQ01 (sample SAMN13153382, study PRJNA577476) | soil metagenome | isolation source: 60 cm soil or saprolite under Garry oak tree replicate 2 | place: USA:California | collected 2016-06-15 | reverse complement strand
CATCATGGCGCCGGGGTGGGGTGGGGGACCGACCGCGCCCGAGGCGTTGCCCCATCCTGGCGCGATCAATCGCGCGGCTACACCCCCGGTAGAAATGTGTCAGGGAGAGACCTCTAGCCTACTACCGCCACTGTTGTGGATGCCGCAGCTGCCTCTTCTTCCGCTATTTTTACCAGGTAAAGCCCTGACAGCACCAGCAGCGAGATCTCCGGCAGCGAGAAACTTCAGCGGTGAACCATCCCCATTCACCGCGCCAGAAACTCGTACTGGTCCACCTGTACCCGCGCCCATCCGCGAGCATTAACGTACCCTTCCCGTTCATACCACGCTTCATCGTTGCGATTGGCATATCTTCATCTGCCGGGCATACCACAATCTTCTTCTGGAAAAATCCTTCACGCTTAATAATCCATCGCCCATCCGCCGCTTCGGCAAAAGCCTGGGAGCTAAAAGCCTTCTGCCAGCGCAGCGTTGCAATCAACTCATCACCGGCGTAAAACTCATACTCGCGTTTAAACACGCGCGGGTGTACCCACCGCAGTTCCTGACCCATAAAATCACGTATAGGCCTCATCGGTATCCTTCCTCTTTTCCGGAGTCGTTAGCAACTTCCCTGATGCTTGTTATACTCACTTGCTTTTCCACAATATTGCTTACTGCTATAAATCATATAACATATAGTTATAACATTTGTCAATAGATCTGTGATGTTGGCAGACATTTGGAGATAAGACTTCCCGTGAGCGGCCCTTCGCGCAGCCAGGGGTGACAGTACTTGAGTGGTGTCCTGGCTGTCATCCCTTCGCGTCAGGCTGTCATCCTGAGCGCATGAGCCGAAGCCCTGAGCGTAGCGAAGGGGAAGGATCTCTGCGTCCGTCGAGCCAGACCCTTCGCGAAGCCAGGGGTGACAGGTAGTATCTCCAAATGTCTGTGATATTGACGGATCACGATGCAGCCTGTTCGCTTCCATTGTTCATACATTGCCTCCCGTCGTGAAGAGAAGGATCACCGTCGCGAATAATGGTCCGGCCGTGGGTACCCCTGGCTAAGAGTCCCGGTTTCCTGCCACAATAGCGTAACCAGGAGCGCTCACGATATACTCCCAGTGCTTATGTGCCGTGGGGCAAGCTGGTTGAGACAAGACCGTCGTTGCTAGCGGAGTCAAGTCAGCATGGCGTCCATCCGCGTACTGGTCACTGAGCACCTTCTCGAGTAAATTTTTCGTACTCAGCCGGCAGAGCGATGCCAAATCGCTCACACAGTGCAGAAACATCACGATAATCATCTGCATCAAGTTCATAGCCAGAATGAAACTTCACCATCCACTCAGGTGAAATGCACTGCACCGGGTATCCCTGTATTAACCCGGTACCAGTCAATGAACCAAATGGATACTCAACTCCAAAAACAAGCTTTCCGTGAGCATCATACGTGTAAGAGTGAACATCTACCTCGTGTCCCTTGTCATCACCCATGACAAAGTTACATTCCCAAGAATCATTCCGGGGAACATCTTTGTACCCACGTGCTTCGAGCAGCTCACGGAGTTTCGGGACATCTTTGTGTTGTAAAGCGATGTCTAAATCTTGGTGCGAGCGCGTTTGTTCACCCAATAGCGCATCGACGCCCCAGCCACCATCAACAACGACATCAATACCATTCTGCTCAAAAAGTTGCATGAGCTGAACGACAACAGCTCCACTCATTTCCGCGTGGCTTTTTTGCTCAAAACTTTCCGATGGTTTCATATCTCCCCGGCGTACCTCAACTTCTGAACAGAACAATCGTTCCCCATCTTTCATATGTGATATTGCTTTGCTATTCATCGGGCACATCTTCGATAAGTTCCGAGGATGGTACGCCCAGGGCACGCGCTATCTTCTCCAAGGTCTTGATCGATATCTCCCGGTAGGGGTCACGCCAGACACCCTGTATCGTTTTGTAGTTAATATCCGCGATGCGAGAGAGCCGCAACCTGCTCACTCCCTTTGCCTCTGCTACTTCCCTAATCCGTAGCCGTATCATCGCCTGTCCTCTCTTGTGTATTGGCAGGATTGTAGCAGAAGGGTAGCATTGACAGAACTATGATTGTAATGATAATCTGTTACATACCACCCTTCTAAGGGTACTCTCTCAGAACAATCGGCAAGTAGAGGTGATTTCATCATGACACTCTGGGTACTGTTTTGCCGCATGACCAAAGAGGTTGATACGCTCTTCCCCTTCTACGCCAAAGATCGGGAGCAGGCAGAGCAGAAAGCAGAAGAGATACTACAAGAGCACTCCTATGAGCGACTTGACCTCAAAGCATACCCCTGTGGTTTCAGGATGGCCTTTACACACATCCCAGGCACGATTGAAGTGGATGCGGTGTAGTGGTTCGATGGTTACAGCGCCTCTTTAGAGTGAAGGCTTACCTACTTGTTGCCTTTCCAGTAGGAACTTTTACACTTTTGACAGACACATTGCTCTGCCAGATTGTGAACGCAGTGGATGCTGGCTGTATTAGGGATGACGACATTTTCGACCCCCTAAATCCCCGCTAACAAGACCTGGGGCAAGAAAAAAGCACTTCGGCTTACAGAGCAGGTTGACACGTTTCCAACTGTAGAGTTTATATCCAACATCAGCGAGGATGTGTAAGAGCCCGCTTTTTGGCACCGTTTTTAGATGCTTTTTGGTGTAGCCTTCCGAGACACCTCCCTCGATGGGGATGGTTACTCATCCCGCTATAGCCAGAGTATTTTATGACATCCAAAATATTTTTATATGATGTCATAGAAATAATCCAGTGATGTCTTGACAAAACGAAAATGATGTCTTATAATTTAGAAAAGTCGTTCGTATAGATCGTCCCTTCACGTAACTTCCGTTACGAGCAACAGAAATGAGGTAAGCTATGAAAGCTCGGTTTCCTGCTATGCGGGCCACCATTGGGAAGCGACAGTACTACGCGACAACCATGGCCCTCAAAGAAATTTCACAATTCTTCAAGTTCAACGAGTCGGAGGAGTTAGATCCTTCGATGCGGGCACAGCGTGTGCTCAACATCACACGTGTGCCGGAGATCACCCAGTACATCGTAGAAAATGAAAATGGCTACATCTTCTCCTCCATCACTGCCTCCTATTCCTGCGATGTGGACTTTACGCCAAGTGCTCTGGACGAACAGGTTGGCGTTATCGAAATGGAACTGGAAGAGATGCAATTCATCATTAATGATGGACAGCACCGCTGTGCTGCCATTGCTCAAGCGCTCAAACAGAAACCGGAACTCGGCAAAGAACGCATCAGTGTGTTGCTCTTCCATAGCGAAGACCTCGACCGTTTACAGCAGATGTTTTCCGACCTGAACCGCTTCGTGCACAAAACCTCAAAGTCGCTGAACGTGCTGTATGACCACCGCGACCCGCTCTCCACGCTCACCATGCAGGTCGCGAACCAGGTCCCGGCCTTCCTGGACCTGGTCGAGATGGAAAAGATGTCCATTCCATTGCGCTCTCCCAAACTCCTCACCCTCTCTGCCCTCTACGATGCGAACAGTGAGTTACTCGGTTCGCCTATCGAGCACCCGGACTCCAAATTGTTCGGGGAGAAGGTTGCGCGGGCCATTGCGTACTGGACCGAAGTCGCAAAAGTGATTCCTGACTGGCAGAAAGTCAAAGACGGGGTCATGACCGCCCCAGCGCTGCGCCAGGAGAAAATCAGTACCCATACGATTGTTCTACGCGCCCTGGGGGGTGTCGGCAATGCCCTGTTTGTGTATCATCCCAATGACTGGCGGAAGCGGCTGCAAGGCCTGGTCAAGATTGACTGGCGCAAGTCGATTGAAGGACGGGTCAACCCTCTCTGGGATAACGTGTGCGTTGTCGCTGGGTCCGTTGTCACGCACCGCCAGGCACGTGTTGCCACACTGGCGGTCTTAAAAAACGAACTTGGGCTTCCCCTGGGCAATCATGAACGAGCGATCCTGACGAGCCTCCCCAGGGGATCCGGGAGCAACGGCGCTCGCCCGGCAAGCCCATCAGCAGCCACACTGGCCACCGATCCCGTCGTTTCATAAGTGTCGTCGTTGTGCATGAAGCACTGGAAAACGCAAGGAGTGTATAGCGTGATCGATTACCGAGACCTGTTTGAGCAATTGAAGTTCGCTGAAGATGAAGAGGGCGTTGACAGCATCCTTCGAGATGCCGGCTATCTCACCGACGATCCAGCGATCTGGGTTCCCTTTGGAAGTGTGGAGAACAATTTTGCGACCATCGGCAATCAGCAGAGTGATCCGACGGGAGCATTTGCCGAAAAAATTATTAATTCCATCGACGCAATGTTGATGGGAGCCAGTTTTCAGTATGGGATTAATCCGAAAGGGCCAGAGGCTCCTCCAACGATGACTGATGCCGTCGCCCGCTTCTTTCATGTGCGTGATGGACGCTTGAGCCGCTTGAGTCGGGAGGAATTGCGGGAGTTGTCTGAGCATATCCACGTGGTCGCCGTTGGTGCCCCAAAGGGAAGCAAGAAGTACCCCAGCTACCTCATTATTGACCGGGGCGAGGGCCAAACCCCGGCGATGTTTCCGCACACATTTCTCTCGCTGATGCGCACGAATAAGCTCGATATTCCATTTGTGCAGGGCAAGTTCAATGCCGGTGGAACAGGGGTGCTGCAATTCTGTGGCGAGAAGAACTATCAGCTCATCGTTTCTCGCAGGCAACCTGGCTGTCCTGTTGACCCCAATGACCCTACACAGGATCTCTGGGGCTTTACACTCGTCCGGCGCTTGCTCCCATCGAAGGGGCGTCGAAGTTCCATGTACGTCTACCTTGCCCCAGGCGGTCAGGTGCCATCCTTCCAGGCAGACGCGATCCGCGTGTTACCAGGTCCGTCAAGCAAGAATCAGCCTGCCGACCCCTATGCCTTCGATCTGTCCTATGGCACCTGCATCAAGCTCTACAATTATCGCTGGAAGGGCACCAGCACCATCACCACCGATGGGCGCTATGAGCTGGAGCGCTTTCTTCTTTCTTCCTGTCTCCCTTTCCGCATCACAGAGACGCGCGAAGGATTCCGGGCCAATTACTACAGCGCGACGGTCACAGGGGGATGGAATCGCGCCACCGCCGAAACGGACGATGGAGGAACCAGGCACCTTGAAGAGGGCTTTCCCGCCTATGGAGAGCTGAATCTGGGAGGCATTGGCACACTTCCCTACCAGCTCGCCGTCTTCACCAAGCCGCTCAAAGACAAAGAGCGCTTCCCTCACGGCGTCTCCTTCGTCATCAATGGGCAGGTGCATGGGACCTTCTCAGCCGACTTCGTGAAGAGTAAACTCAAGTTTGACTACCTGACTGACAAGTATGGCCCCCTGCTGGTCTTGGTTGACAGCACCAGCATGAATGAAAAGGTTCGTGAGGACTTCTTCATGGCGTCTCGCGATCGCTTCCGACGCAATGAAGTGTATCGGGAGATCGAACAAAAGTTAACGGATGAACTCCGAGACCATCCTGGGCTGCAAGCCATTAACCAGCAGCGGCGCAAAGACGAGTTAGAACAACATCTCAATGAGGAGGGTCCCATTGACGTGTTCCAAAAGCTGCTCAAAGCGGATCCCACCCTGGCCGCTTTGTTTTCTGCTGGCGATCGCCTCTCCACCACCACGGGGCCGGGCAATCCGCCCGCTCCTTTCGTTGGTCGCAAGTTCCCCACCTTCTTCCGGCTGAAGAATCCGAAGGAGGGGGCCATCAAGAGCTGCCCGATCAACCGCACGTGCCGGGTGGAGTTTGAAACCGACGCAGCCAACGACTACTTCAAGCGCGCCGATACCCCTGGCACCCTCAAGATCGAGCCCACGCTCGATCTCCTGGAGCACAATCGTCTCTGGAATGGCCGGTTTGAGACCCGCTTCCGCGTCCCCTGGGATGCTGAAGTGGGCGCTCTCATCCCGGTCACCGTCACGGTCAGCGATGTGGCACACCCCAACCCCTTCGTCTGCCACTTTACCCTGAAGGCGGAACCGGAAGTGTTGGAAGACTCGCCATCAGGTCCTTCTGGAGGGTCGCAGAAGCCTTCGCCAAATGGTCGCACCACACAGGGGGTTCTGGCGCCTCCAAGGTACCGTGAGGTACGCAAGGCAGAATGGGAAAAGCACACTCCTCCTTTTACGCCATATGAGTCGCTGCGCATCAAGCACGATGGGCATGAGGGCTACGACTACCTCGTGAATATTGATAGCGCCTTCTTGCTCAGGGAAGTCAAGACCGCGAAAGAGAACGACAAGCCACTCATCAAATTCTGGTTTGTCTGGGGATTGATTCTTGCCGCCCTGGGGATGTTCAACCACGTGGAGCGGCTCGCCAAAGAGCGCGTGAAGATGAGCAAGCAGAATGGGGGGCTGGCAACCGAGGTAGAGGACGAGGAGCCAGATCCTTTAGAGCATATTAATCGGGCCTGCAATGGCCTGGCCGAAATGATCGTTCCGATTATCAGGTCGCTGTTCTCCGGCCTGAAAGAGTAGCGGCATCGCAGGAGGGATCGCGGTGGCATGCCTACCATGGTCCCTCCGCTCGCGTTCCACCTCCTCTTGAGAGGCGCTGGTGAATGAGCAACACCTCCTGAGACGAGGAGGTATGTCCCTGGCGCGAAGCGTACCAGCGCCGTAGGGGAACGCGCCTCCAGACTCGTCCGACTGCACTCCCGTCTTCTAACTCAAGGGAGCATTCCCGAAAGCCTGCGCGCTCCATCGCCGCCAGGTAGCGCGGAAGTTGGGTGTCACTATGGGAGAAGGCGAGCAACTGCACCACGAGAGCGTTCTCGGCAACCACGTGATACAAGCCAGCAAACGAGGATTCGATGTCTCTGAAATAGTTGTCGAGTCCTGTTGAAGTCCGGCTCCCCATCGTATAATAGGCTTCCCCGTGTCCATCGAGTTGATCGGTAATCCAGTAAGGAGTCGTCACCTCTTTTCGGCTCCTGATCTGCCATCGATGGTAGAGCACATGCACACTTGGATAGGGAGGCGAGGTAACGATGAGCGCGGGCTTCTTTTGAATAGCGGGTTCCCACAGGGTCGGCCGGAGGTGCGCCGCCGGAACGTTGAGGCACACGACCTGCGGAATCGTGTCTCCACCTGCTTGCGCGAGCGTCTCGTGCAACTCGGTGAGTCCTTTGAGGAACTCTTGCACAATCGCAACAAACTGTTGACGAAATGCAGGTGCAGACGGGTGCGTGGAGGTGCAATCCAATGCCCATTGTCCGGTACGCAGCAGCGCGCAGCGCACGAGATTTCGTTGCTGCGGCGTTTGGAACTGATCCGCCTCTGCCAAAATGCGAGCTATTGTCTGGCGGATCGACCAGGGGATGCCCCATTGCGACGGTGCATGAGGCGAGGGAAGCGGCAGGGATGCAACTCGCCGCGGCCCTGCCAGCAAGAGACGCTCCTGGATGGAGGAGGCCCACTGCGCGATTTCGGCGCATTCATGCGGCGCAAGCGGGGTCGTTTTGACTTGTGCGAGGAAGTGTGCCAGCGTGTTGATATCTGATCCTATCGCATGACGCCCTGCAATGAGCGCTTCGACCAGGGTGGTCGCGCTTCCCATAAAGGGATCGAGGACGACGTCGCCGGGCTGGGAAAACGCTGCAATGGCGGCGCGCACGAACGCGGGTGAGAAGCGGGCGGGATAGTGGTAAAAGCCGTGCGTCAGTCCTTGTGCTGGTGAGGTGTTCAACACGGCCCCTACCAGCGCTTCTGAAAGTCGCGTGGTCACAGTGTCATCCATGAGCTCCCCCTCGAAAATACAGGTAACGGTCAGCCAAGAGCAGAAAAGAAGTGCTCTCGAGAGATCCCGTTGAGCTGGCAGGACATGGTCATCCACTCTCCAGGACAGTCGTGGCTTGTTTCAAGGAGAACGGATTCGCAACTGCTCAAGCAAGCCAGGGTGCTGCTTGAGTTGCTTGACCCGCTCCAGTTCTTCGCGTGAGATGTAGAGACTGCGGTCCCGAATGTGAAACGATCTGGGCTCGATGCCGAGCCTGTCAAGATATTTTCTGAGTGTGACGCGAGTTATCTCAAGCTCTGCCTCGGCGGTCTTGAGCGTCACAAAATCTGTTGGGTCAGGAGAAATCGTCGGATCATGCCCCATATGCCTGCTCAGCTTTCTGTCGATAGGAAAACGACCTACGCAGAGCACATCATAGGAAAAAGAGGATTTATCACTCATATGTTAGCATAAAGTTAACAATTTAGCAACTGTCTGATAGAGATGTGATAGCAGTATCATAGTGTTCTCTCATCCGGTCTGGATATGTCAAAAAGCATACTAACTGTCAGGAGAGACCTGGCTGGGCCTCTCCCTGGAATTAGATGTTGAACAGCATATCGAGGGCGGCGCTGTCATTCTCCAGGTCGGTGATGGTGATATACTGGTCCGTTTCTCGCCTATGTACCTGGCGCGATCTAGTGGTCAGTCTGGCGTGTTTTTGACAACGAGATGGAGCCTCTAGCGCTCCATAACCATCTCATTCATATCAATATCAAAATGGACTGACCACTAGGTTCTCAAGCAGAACACCGCAGCTGTGCATCTGCTTGGCCTACCGCCTGGTGTTGAAGACCTCGCTTGTAGTCAGCAATGCCAATGTCACCGTCACTATCACGATTACGTCAGCGTTGTCAAACGGGCCTTTCTCAGAGATGACCAGGCTCTCGGTCATCCATCCATTGTAGGTAATGCCGCCGAAAAAGAACTCCGCCACGTTGATGAGTTCAGGAGTAGAGGTCACGGCCTTTGGGAACTTGTAGACCTTGAGTTCGCCCTCTACAAACGGTCGCATGACGCTCAATACCGACTTGCTTGATCTCCCCAAAGAATTAGGCGAGTTCGTCATCGTCCACGAACTTGTCCACTTACTTGTACCCAACCACGGCAGAGTCTTCAAAAGCTTCATGTATGCCTACATGCCCGATTGGGAAACCCGCGAGCGCCGTCTCCAGGCACATGCCATCGAGACTACGAAGAAATCGAAGCGGATAGCGATTGTATAACGATGAAGTGCCGTTACCTGGTTAGAACAGCACATATAGCGCAACCAAAAAGAGTTCGGCAGATCACCCTGCCGAACTCTTGAGAGACCCGATGGGTCTACCCTGCGGATGGCCCCTGGTACGCGAGGCTCCCAGCTTTGCGCATCGCCTCCATCGTCTCCTCGACGGTGAATAACTTGGTCGTCTTGATCGCTTTGACGTGCCCCGGAGAGACTGCCGCCAGGCTTGTTGCTATAGCAGAGATGTCGTCGGGAATTTCGGCGAGCACGACCCCGTCGTACTCTCCAAAGCAGTAGTACAGCCCGACCAGGCGCCCACCGAGCTTCTGCGCCAGTTCCCTGACGGGTACACTCCGGTCTTGTGGGTTTTTCGCCAGCGTTGCCCACGCCTCGGCGGTGTAAGCAAATTGAATCATGTAGAGTGCCATGATGTTCGTCTCCTTTGCCGGTATTGCTTCTGTGCAAGTGGAAACAGTCGGACGGAACGAGAGTTGCTGCCTGTACCTACATGAAAACGACACGATCTTCGCAAAGAGAGGGTACACAGGTTAGTATAACTAAAAAACATAGCAAATACAACAAAAGTACAGGCATTTCAGATATTGCTACCGAGTGGGGACCTTTGTATTCATCTTGAGAGGCACGAAAGATTTTTTTCATGCCTCTTCTTTGCCATCTGGCATTACCTCGTGATCTGGCTTCCTCCATATCGTTTGTATCGTCTTATAGGCCATATTCGCCTCCCTTGACAACCTGGACATACTAAAGCCCTTCTCTATGGCCACCTCTCTCACCTTTAAGCGTATCATGCCGGTCCCTTGCTTGTCTTGCGTTATGTGCCAATTGTAACAACCTCTACCTTCCCATGGAACTACGCCTAGAAGCGTGGTATATAATGTGGTAGTATGTAACATACTAGTAAATGAGGATGATAGATAAAATCGGCAAGAGAAGGGAACAACTACAATGGATATGCCGGATTTTGCAGACCCCATAGCCATAGAGGAAATACGAGAGTTTAAAACTCCACCTGATCTTGAGGAAGAAGCAAAAATCATCTTACGTCCTATGACCTCTTGCATGTGATATCCTACCAATATGCGATTTGAGGCAATTTATGGATCTTACACATTCCTGGTGGAGCTCGCTTGCTTACAGGTGCTTGACTACACTCGCATTCCCTCTGCTTTCTTGTATGGCATCTTCCATGGTCAGTGGTCGTGCCTCTGGGTAAGAGGTTCACATTGATGCCATTGAACAGACGTGCTATCATGAGACTGAACAGGGCACACCTCTTCATGGAAGGGAGGAGCCGGCGTGGTTGGCATCGACAATAGGAGGGATCATGACCGATCAAAATGACTACAACCGCCAAGTGATCGAAGAATTCCGCGCGAAGCGAAGCAAAGGGCAGATGGAGGACAGGCCCAGGCTCTTGCTTACCACCAGAGGCGCCAGGAGCGGCCAACTTCGTACAACGCCGATGATGTACATCCCAGATGGCGATCGCCTGCTCGTGATCGCCTCCAATGTGGGCGCACCGACCCATCCCGACTGGTACCGCAATCTGGTGGCTCACCCAGAGGTTACCGTCGAGGTCAGGGCCGAAATCTTCGATGCCACCGCCGTTGTCACGGAAGGTGCGGAGCGGGAGCGGTTGTGGAGCAGGGTCGTAGAGCTATACCCTTTTTTCGCCGAGCATCAGGCGAAGACGGCGCGTCAGATTCCGGTGATCGCACTGCAACGACGAGCAGGCTAAAGACCGCCAGTGGCTCTCTTGGAGCCTGCACAGCTCAGAAGCTCATCTATCTTGCTCTCTTTCACTTTGAGTAACCAGCTATCAAGCTTCTCACCTTCGCGGTGGTGAAGCATCTGCCGAATTTCTTGCACTATACCGCTTGGTTAGTTTCTCCTGGGACGGAAGGACTCGATCTGCTGGGTGTAAAGGAGCCAGAGGACGAGATCCTTCACCAGCCGCGACCTCAAACAGTAACCACTACACCCACTACACCTGCTACTCTCCGCAAACGTACAGGTGCTAATATAAAACCTTGCCATTTCCCTGCTTGTCAGGTACTCTTGAGTGAGATAGGTGTCCGCTCTAGCCGGGAGGAGACCCATGGATTGAAAGTTGCCTTTGAAGTGCTCGTCACTAAGACAATCGTAGCGCTTGCTACCTGGGAGGCAGAAGCATGAGGTTTATCCTTGAGGAAAGACCATCGGACTCGCCTTTTGTCGAAACGATCTGGCGTACTCAAAGTGAGCGCACCGGCACGTTTATCTCTCAGGCTGCGAGCCACTGGGAAATGGTCGTGACGAGACACGATAGCAAGACAACTTTCACGGTGCGGGGGCCAGAGACGAAAGCGACGCCCATTGACTGCCAGTGGACAGACGGTGAATTTTTGGGCATCGTCTTCAGGCTGGGTACCTTTATGCCCCACCTGCCGCCAGGAAATGTCATGGATCGCAGAGATGCAAACCTGCCTGAGGCGACAAGTACATCCTTCTGGTTGCATGGCTCGGCGTGGCAATTTCCGGAGTATGAAAATCCTGAGTAGCTTGCGTTTTTATACAAGACTTTGCTCCCTTTGCTGCGTTATGATGCACATGTTGAAGCTTAGTAGCAGCAAAAGGAGAACAACATGAGAAAAGTAGTCGTATCCGTGTACACAACACTGGATGGTGTCATGGAAGCTCCAGAAAAGTGGTCCGGTCAGTTCTGGAATGAAGAACACGGGAAATATGCCCGCGATCTCCTCTTCACGTCGGATGCCCTTCTCATGGGCCGGGAGATCTATGAGGGCTTTGCAGCTTCCTGGCCTTTCAGGACTGCTGCCGATGATGGGCCGGGTGAAGAGGGTTTTGTTGACAGGATAAACAGCCTCCCCAAGTTCGTTGCTTCAACGACTTTGCAAGAGCCGCTCGAGTGGAACAATTCACATCTGATCAAGGAGAATGTCGCGCAAGCGGTCTCCGAGCTGAAGCAGCAGCCCGGTCAGGACATTCTGATGTACGGCGCTGGCCACTTTGCGCACACGCTGATGCAGCACAGCCTGATCGATGAACTCCGGGTCTGGGTTCATCCTATTGTTTGGGGGAACGGTGGACGTCTCTTCAGAAACGCGAGCGACGTGCCTGTTCTGAAACTTGTGGACACAAGAACGTTCCGTTCAGGCGTCGTTGTTCTTTCCTACCAGCCTGACAGAAAAGCCTGACGACCACCTGTCTCCAGCTCTTCTTACTCCGGCATCTGAGACCTGGTGCAGAATCAAGGGACCGATTCGGGAAAGGGGTGCAGGGGAAGCCCCCTGCCGGAGCGCGAGGTGTCCTCGCTCCTTCTCTCTTTTCCCTAAAAGGTAGGGTGATGATGCACTGGTCGAGCGGAAATGCACGAGAAAAGTCAAGAGATTTGATCTGGCTTGCGTGCGCGAATATAGGCGCGCTGCGTCGCTACCTCAAAGCCCTCGTATGGATCTCGTTCGATGCTCTCCACGACCTCGAAACCTGCTGCTCTCAAATGATCCTCTATTTGCGCGCGCGGATAGAACCGGAAATCGAGGGAGACCTGGCGCTCCCATAACGTGTCGATATGGCGTACCTCGTCTCCCACATGAAAGGCCAGCAGCACCTCTCCGCCTGGTCGCAGCACGCGCCAGAACTCGCCTAGCACGGCTGCTAGCTCTGTTGGCGGAATGTGGATGATCGAGTAGAAAGCCGCAATGCCACTCCAGCTTCTGTCGGCCACAGAAAGCGCCGCCATGTTCCCGACACGAAACTCAATGCCAGCATTGAGTTGCCGCGCCCGCTCAATCATGCGTGGCGAAAGATCCATACCCAGCACGTGCGCGCCCTGCTCGTGCAGATAGCGAGCAACATGTCCCGGCCCGCAGCCCAGATCGCAGATGGGGCCAGGGCTTCCTACCGTTGCAGCGAACCGCGTGAGCCAGTCACGGTCCAATGGCTTGTGTTCCAGTTCGTGGTAGAGGCGCGCGCTATATTCGTCTGCGAGTGTATCGTAGCCAGAGCTGATCCGCTGAAAATACTCGTTCATCCATCGTCTCCCGAATGCGGTAACACCATCTTACATGGTGTCCGGGTGTGATTCTCGCTGCAACCGCTTTCTTGTGCTCAAGCGAGTCGCGAGCGTGCGTTCCCGCTCCGTTGTTCCCGTCTCTCCGCCCACAGTTTCTCACCTGCTCGTTTTTGTGTCAAATCTGGCTTGACAGAGCAGTAGGGCCCACTCTGTGTTTCTGAGGAAGAAATGTTCCTACACTTCATCCTATCACATCTCTCAGCAGCGAGGATGCAGATGAGCCAGGATATGCTGCAAATCACACTGTACAAGTCGCTAAAGCTCACTCGAACGACTTTTACACCTGTACTGTAAGAACGGACATATAGCAAAAACATGATATACTGACTCTACCATACATCTGCAAAAAAGAGGCTTGAATACATGGATAAGGCTATCCACTGGCGAACTCCTCTCATGATCTGGCTACGGGCCTTCATCTAGCCGTTGACTCTCATCTATCTCGAGGTCCTGGTCAAGCCCTGGGAGGAGCGCCAGTTACTTGCCGCTCATGGTGAGCGCTACCTGGCCTACAAAAAAGCAGTTCCTAAATGGCTCCCCCAAACCAGCAAGAAACGCTGAATGGCAAACTTTGCTGGAGACGAGCTAGAAGCAAAAGGGTGCTCTTGCTCCAGGTGAGCGTGCCTCATGTAAGGTTTGCTATTCAGCCGTTAATGGTCTGTAAGAAAGGAAAAACCGTGGCAACTCATCCAACCAACATACGCTTCATTAATCCCTCAACGCTGGCGACCCCACCAGGCTTTACCCATGTTGTTGAGATCACACAGGGACGGACCGTCTTTATCGCCGGTCAGGTTGCTCTTGACCAATCAGGAAAGATCGTCGGTCAGCATGATTTTCGTGCTCAAACACAACAGGTCTTTGAAAATCTCAAGGCCGCGCTTGCCGCGGTTGGAACTGATTTCACACGCGTGGTCAAGTTGAATATGTACGTGGTTGATATCTCCCTGCTCCAAACCCTCCGCGAGGTCCGCGACCGCTATGTCAACACACACCACCCACCTGCCAGCACCCTGGTTGAAGTACGAAAACTGGCCCGAGAAGACTTCTTGATTGAAATCGAAGCAGTAGCGCATTTACCGGAGTAGAGCAAGCATGTTCTCTCCTCGCGCCGCCCACGTCGTTTGTCTCGAAGACGCAGGCCCTCTCTCGCCGGGTGCTCGCGCGGCGAGGCCGCGCAAAAATATTGTGTTTGGTGGGAAAATGCGCGAAGCGCATTTTCCCACCAAACACAAGAAATCAGGCGCGCGCCGTAGGCGCGAGCAAGCGATCGTGATGGCAATCAGACAGACTCAAAGCATCGACACGTGTTTTGCTGAAATCCTGACAAAATCTTGCAAGCGCGAAAAGTTTGCTTTCCAGGGAACCAGCACTCCCTCCCAAACGTCTTTACTAGAGGAGCATCGCGTTCTGACACCCTTGATGTGATAGGCAGAAATGTAGTGGAATCCTGTCTGGGGACAGGTATCCCTTGCGGGTGCCAGATTCCATAAGGAGGCAACCATGCCAAGAAACAAAGGTCTCTCTCTTCTGCCTGGCCTGCTGCTGGCTGGCCTGCTGGTCGGGCTTAGTGCATGTGGCCTGGCCTCAGGTCCAGGACCCGCATCAAGCAGTCCGCCGGGCGGCAAACCGGACAGCGTGAGCATCCTCATCGACGAGCCAGGACCCACCCAGCAAAAGCCTGTTGTGACCCTGACCGTCGCCCGCATGGTGCAGCAGCTCTATGCGACGATCTACGCTCTGCCACAGATGCCCGCATACCAGGCCTGCACAGCAGAGCGCGGGCCACACTATACGCTGACATTCCGCCAGGGAAGCAAAACACTGGTGACCGTCATTGCCATGAGGGATGGCTGCCGCCCAGTCTCGATCGCAGGCGAGGGCTACGACCGGCAGGCAACAGCGGCTTTCTGGACCCAACTGGATCAGGCCATCTACGCGGCGACTCCCCCGGCTAATGTACAGTGGCTCGCCATCCAGCACCTGCCCCAACCAGGTCAGCCGCCTCGAACCGCGCGCATTACAGCCGCCAGCACGGCACAACGTCTCTACCATGCCATCCTGGCACTCCCCCTTGCTCCCCAGGGTAATATCTACGCGGATAGTTCACCCGCATACCAGCTCGTCTTCCACGCGGCAGACCAGGCGATCCCTTCAGTCATCAGCCAGAAACTCAGCCTCGTCTCTCTTGAAGGACATTTCCAGTCGCGCGGCGGAACGTACGCCATGAATGGAGCGTTCAAGCGCCTGCTTGGGGAGATCCTGGCCGGAGCCACCTTCGCGCCGGCGCGTCCCGATGCGGCCTCACTCACTCTCAGCAGGGGAGGAAGCGCCGGCCAGCAGACCAGGATTGCTGACACGGCGCTGCTACAGAAGCTCTACAAGAAAGTCTATACCCTGCAGCGAACCCGAGCACAGCCGAACTGTCCTTCGGGAGCGGATAAAGTGGCCGGGAAAGGGACGTTCTACGACTATAGCTTCACACAGTGGGACCTGCCCATCCTCCAGGTCGATGTCTACGAAGGGAGTTGCAGGCTCATCGAGATCAGCTCTACTGGCCAGTTCTTGCAAGGCGACCAGGAGTTCTGGAACCTCGTCCACCATGGTGCCGGCAAGTGATAATCTACCTCTTGTCTGGACAAAGAGCCCTTTGTCACCTGGAAAATAAGATGGTAAAATAATTCAGAGTGACTTTTCACCCTGATCACCGAACTTGTAGGAAAAGCAGAAGCCAGTTGTCATCCTGCTGACATGTCGTGCAGAGCAAACCTATCAGCCTATTTAAGAGGAGGTCACATGGGAACGTACGTTATGTTGAGTCGTTTAAGTCCAGACGGAGTAAAGACGCTCAAGAAAAATCCAGACCGCATCAAGACAGTGAACAGCGAGGTCGAGGCATTAGGAGCAAAGGTGCTATCACAGTATGCCTTACTTGGAGCATACGACTTCATCACCGTACTGGAAGCTCCAGACCCGGAGACGGTGGCGCGGGTTTCGGTGGAGTTGGGGATGCGTGGTACAGCGAGCTTCGAGACACTTGCAGCCATTCCTGTAGACACCTTCATTGCCTCGCTGAAGAAGAGTTAGTCCTGTTTACTGGCTATTCCCGCTTTACGCGTGCCGGGGGTTCCTGGCTGCTCGTAAAGCGAGATCTAAATCCTGAACATTGCCCAGGCGCAGCAGATTAGCCAGCAGGGCTTCTAAATGTGACGCCTTGGTTTTTGCATCGCTGTCGGGATACAGCATATTGACCATCTTGTTGGCCGTCTCAAGGGCATAATCTATCTGCTTCGTATATAACTCCATGCGCTCCTTTTGTAAGGCCAGCCGCTGTTTCTCTAGCTCGATTTGTTCTCTCTCTCTGTCCAGCGGGGTCATCGCCTGTCTTTGTTCTGCTTTTTGGCCGTTTCCCTTAGCGAACGCCTCCTCCGCTAACTCCTCTTCTACCAGCGATTCCTCCGAGGAACCAGGCTGATACGACTGAAGGTAGGTATCCAGGTCGCTGCTGCGAAAACGCCAGCGCCGTGCCACCTTGATGCCGGGCAGCTCACCTCTATCCGCCATACGTAGTACCGTACGAGGGTTGACGCGTAGGCGAGCAGCTACTTCCTGCACATCCAGTAACTCGTCGTGCATTGACCTGCTCCCCCTTCTTAATATAACAAAGCAGCTTCGAGAACGAACTATCCGGTACGACCTGAGCGATCAAATCGGACTTTTTCGTCAAACAGTGATTAAAACGACAAGCAGCCTTGATTCTATGAAAATTTTACCATACACTGGCGCAAAAAGCAAGTTTTGTCTGCAAGATACCAAAAAGTCTTTAAAATACCTCTTGATGTGCTTGCAAGTTCATGAAAAGTCAGTTAAACTGTGTAGTATACAGATTTTCTAGGACAGATAGCAGCGTCCGTGTCGAGATTGTCTCTGTTGTCCTGGTACCGTAAAGTGGCTTTTTGTGCTGTAGGATACGTTAAAGTTTCCGTTACGCTTGAAAGTCTTGTAGGTAATCTTGTGTATCTAAGGATACTTAGATGCATTGAAGCAGACTATGGCGTAAAGCGTTTTCCAGACCTGTTCCAGGAGAAACTTCATCATGTTCGATTGGTTAGGACAACAGTTTGGCAGTTATGTGCTCGTAGATTTCCTGGGCCAGGGTGGCTTCGCAGATGTCTACCTGGGTGAGCATGTGTATTATGGTACGCAGGCTGCTATCAAGGTGCCGCGCAGCTGGTCACAGGACAAGAGGGAGCGCTTCGTCAAAGAGGTCCGTACTCTTGCCGGGTTACATCATTCCCATATCGTGCAGGTCCTGGAATACGCTGTGGAGGGCGACATTCCCTTTCTCGCGATGAACTATGCACGCAGGGGCTCGCTGCGGCAAATCTATCGTAAAGGCATGTTGTTCTCGCTAGAGACTATCGTGAGCTATGTCATGCAAATTGCAGATGGCTTGCAGTATATCCACGATCGCAGGCTGGTCCATTGCGATGTCAAATCGGGGAATATATTGCTGGGTCCACACAGCACCGTTTGGCTCAGCGACTTTGGTATCGCTGTCAATATTCCCAGGTTGTCCCTTTTAGGGAAATCGCATGGTGGTGCAGGTACGGTCGACTACATCTCGCCTGAACAATTGCAGGGCTTTCCTTGCCCAGCAAGTGATCAGTATGCACTTGGCGTTGTCGTCTACGAGTTGTTAACTGGCGACACTCCTTTTCACGGCAACGACCGGGAGATCGCCGAACAACATCTGCATGCTGCACCGCCACGCCTGCACTCGCGCTTTCTGGAGATCACGCCTGCCGTTGAGCACGTAGTCAGGCAGGCGTTAGCGAAGGACCCACAGGTGCGCTTTGACAGCGTGTGGGACTTTGCGGTGGCGCTGGAGCAGGCCAGCAAAGTGCCGGCCGTGGAGATTCGTCGCAGGAGCAGCGTTGTCGATCTCCCGGCGCTGGCCATCTCCCAGCAACGCGTAGCAATCGAGGAGCCAGAAGTGGTAATCCCTCGCAGGCGTGCAGCACGTGATCCGTCACCGTTGCTGCTCCATATGAGGAGTGCTATCGCCCTCCCGGTAACCGATCCCTCAGGGCAGCGTGTAGCAGTCTAAATGTAGGGGCATACCTGTCCCCCAGACAGGAGCCCTTGCAGTCACCCAATACGCATTATTCTGTAGGTGTGGGGGCCTTTATGGCCGCCCGCATAGGCATTAAGTTAAGAGTGAAACGGGCGTCTTGGCCTTGCCGCCTGACTTGGAAGTTGCCCACCCCTTCCCAGCAGGCCAACGTCGGCACTGATCGCGGTGCCGACTGCTCTTTGGCCGAGGCGTCCGCTTGCCACCCAGCATCGGTGCCCCCTCTAGCCGCTGCACAGTGCTGGGAAACTGCTTGCGTTTCTCGATCCGACAGCCTGAGCGCATGCAGCGCATGATCTGGCGCACCACTAACTCCATGCGACCTTCGCGGAGAGCGACCATGAGCTGACCGGCTTCTCGCCGTACCACCTGGGCAGCTTTGACCAGGCTGCGCTGCGGATCGCGCCAACAGCCCACCTCGATGAGCCAGTGTTGCAGCAGCATCGCCGCCAGTTTGGCATACAGTTCACACAAGATGCGCCAGCACTTGGTGGAGCGCCATTCGTCGATCTGTCCGTCCTGTTTCCACAGCCGAAAAAGCAGCTCGATCTGCCACCGTACCGTCAGCACCACCAGCGTTTCTTCCAAGCTGAGCAGGCGGCGTGGCACATTGGTCACCACGATGATCCAGCCCGCCAAGTAGAGCGTCTCTTCGCTGGGCTCGCGCCCCTGATCGTGCGCCTCGGCACGCCAGCGCTGGCGTCGCTGCTCGGCAACCTCTTCTGGCACTCGCTGCACGATCAGGCGCGCGGGCACCCGCGCCTTGCAGCCGACCAGCACGCCCAGTTCCACGGCAGCCCCCTCCCGTTGCGGCACCACTCCTGGCAGCAGGAGGCGATGCCCGCTTCGGGTGTAGAGCCCGGTCCCCACAGGCAATCGCATGAGGTAATAGCGCCTGTGGCCCCCTGTGCGTTGATGCCACTGCCGCAAACGCCCCTGTTCAAAGAAGCCCTGATCGCCCAGGTACAGCCCGTCGGCTGGCACTTCCTGTTCGTTGAAGGGGCTCTTGGCATCGGCCTGTCGCCCCTCGGTGAGCAGCGGCCCCGCCAGCTCGCCCGAGAGCACATTCCAACGCACGAACAGCTTGAGCGTGGCCTGACTGCTGCCCTGGCTACCTCCACAGCCTCGCCACACCTCTGCCAGTTCATTGGGCAAGCTGATCCGACTACTATCTTCGACGATGACGGCCGTGAACCGCTTGAGCAGGGCAATGGGAGCTGCCTCTGCTTCCAGACGAACCTGGGTCAGCCGTGCCAAGAGGCGGTGCAGAAAATCCGCTGCTGCCCAAGTAAAGCGTTGGCACAGGCCGCTGGCCGTGATCTCCACTTCACGGCGCCCAGCCACCTGCGTCAAGCCGTCTAAGGTGATCTCTGGCTCAGCGAGCCATCCGAAGATGAGCGTTTGGGCAAAGTCTGCTCCGCTGAGCACGCGCTCTCGTTGAATAAATCCGCTTTCCTTCGCCAGCGCGTTGGCTTCCTCTTCCAAAATCTGTCGCAGGGTCTCTGTCAAGTGTGGTACACTGTTCATGGCTCCCTCCATCACGATTCGTTGCAGACTGTTTTTCTTCATGATGGCACATGGAGCCTTTTGTTGTCTTCCTTTCTATTCTTAACTTCATGCCTATGGGCTGTCAGCCCGCACCAAACTCAACAAGTATTTTGCAAAGCGTCCTAGCGGTCTGGCTCGCTCAACATTTGCGAGTGACAATAGTATGTCAGCAGCGTTTCTAGTTTTGAACAATTATTCTATGTTTTGATGATTAAGCAGCATGCCCTCTGCCTCCTCTACCAGGTGTTTGCGCAGGGACTCCGGCTCCAGGATATGCACATGGCGGCCCCAACTGAGGAGCCACTGGAGCACTTCGCTCACCTGCCGTACCCTGAGGGTGACCATCAGCCCTTCGGGAGTCTCTTCCTCCGTGACGGCGTAGTAGGAGCGTGACTCATGCACCCAGCGAGCAACCTCCTTATCGAACAGTGCTCGTACAGTGATGGTCCTTTCTCTCCCCTGGTAGTCACCCATCTGAAAGTCAGTGCGGCGAGTAAAGGTCCTGGCAAGCAGTTCCAGGTTCTCCATGCGGTCGAGTCGAAAATGGCGTATTCCCTGGCGTATATGACAGTAGGCCGCCAGGTACCAGGCGTGAGTGACATGCATGAGGCTATAGGGGTCGGCCTCGCGAGTGCTTTGCGCATCCCTACCGTCTTCTGCATGCCGTGTGTGATAACGAAAACGCACAGTAGTTCGCTCGATGATCGCTCGCCGCAGTTGTTGCAGCATGTCAGGCTCGGCTGACTGCCCTGGGCCACCCATAACGATGAAGCGAATGTTACTCTGAAGATATTGCACCTCGTCACGTAGCTTCTCGGGGAGCACTCCTGCTATTTTGCGACCTGCCAACTGGGCGGCCGCGCGATACTGCGCGTCGAAGTTCTGGGCCATGAAGTCGCTGCCTAACAATAGCATCGTCGCTTCTTCCGTGGTGAAGCTCAGGGGTGGTAGGAAATACCCTTTCATCAGCGAGTATCCATGACCGGGAACGGAGATCAGGGGAACGCCTGCCTGACCTAACGCCTGAATGTCGCGATAGATGGTGCGCTTGCTGGTCTCAAAAGTGGCAGCCAGATCTTCGGCACGCTGCCTGCCTTTGCCTTGCAGTTCGAGTACGATTGCTAAAAGGCGGTCGGTTCGGTTCATATGTTCACTGCTCAGTATGCTTCAATGTTCGTCCAGAGCCTGGTTGGCTAGCGCGTCGGCGAGGTGGTTCTCGGCGCGTTCGATGTAGGTGAAGGAGACGGCGGGAAGTTCGGCTGCGAAGCGGCGGGCCTCTTCGTAGAGTGGGAGCAGGTCGTTATGCCGGACCTTGTAGCGGCCGTTCATCTGGTTGACGACGAGTTCGCTGTCCATGTAGACGCGAACGGCCGCGGGATGATACTTCGCGACGGCTTTGAGGCCGAGGATGAGCGCCTGGTACTCGGCCTGGTTGTTGGTGAGGCGGCCAAGATATTTTTTGCCGCGGGCGAGTAGTTTGCCCTGCGTGTCTTCGATAACGACTCCTGCGGCAGCATGCCCTGGATTGCCGCGTGCCGCCCCATCTGTGCGCAAGATTAATGCCTGGTTGCGTGGAATCATGCGTGTCCCTTAATCAGCGGTCGTAGTACAGGATGCGCCCGCAGTTGCTGCATGTCTGTAGCTCGGTGCTGGTGCGTACATGCTGCAGCTCACTGGGAGTGAGAATGACCCTGCACCATTGACACGAACCCTGCTCGACTTTGGAGACAGCGCGTCCCTGCCTGGTGCGGCGGATATTGTCGTAGCGAGTAAGCAGGCCTGCATCGAGCCTTGCGGCCAACTGCTCGCGTTTCGCCTGTGTTTCTTTGCGGCGCGCCTCCAGTTGATCGCGGCGTGCCAGCAAGGCGGCGCTTTGAGTGACCCAGGCTTCTTCCGCCTGGAGCAGTTCTGTGGATATGCGCTGTACCTTCTCCCGTATTGAATCTGAGTCATCCATAGCTGCCAGGGTTTTTTCCTCCTGGTTGTCCTGCTGTAGTCGCAGGTGCAGGATTTCCTGTTCCAGGGCGTTAAGTTCCCTGGGATTTTTTACGACCCCACTGTAGAGACGTTGTTCCTGTGCTTTAAGGCGGCGTCCCAGGTCTTCGAGCGCCACCTCTGCATCGTGCTGGGTCTGCAAGGCAGCCTGTAGTTGTTTTTGAGCGGTTTTCTGCTCAGCGCGTAACTGCTGCAGCGCGTCATTGCCCTGGAGGGAAATCGCTACTGCTTGCTGCTCGTTTGAGATGCGTTCCAGTTCAAAATCGAGTTGCTGCAATTGATATAGTGCGGCAGCTATTTGTGTCGTGCTCATCAGCAGACGATCTCCTTTTAGGTGAGCTGACGCCATCGAGGTGAGGCTTTTATTGTATCCTCATATGATAGTGAGGGCAAGAGTTGCTATGTTATGGCAGTATTAACAGATATTTCAGCGAGTTTTACCTAGAGAAGTAGAGTATACTGAAAAGGATATTTGTTTATGGCAAGGAGGAAAGAAAATGCGGGTTATTCGCTGGGAGGAGGCGACGTTGCCTCAAGAGCAGGAACTGCGCAGGCGCATGTTAGAGGAGGGGTTGTCACCTTATAGCTGGTCGAATGGGCCCGGCGATAGCTACGCGGTGCATAGCCACAGCTACGAGAAGGTGTTGTATTGCGTACGCGGCTCGATCCGCTTCACATTGCCCGATATGCGCGACGCAGCTGGTAATATCAGCGCGGTAGACCTGGCTCCAGGGGATTGCCTGATTCTGCCTGCCGGCACGCGGCATGGCGCGCGGGTTGGCTCCCTGGGCGTGACCTGCATGGAGGCTCCACGTCATCACGGCATGTAGTTGTGATATACTCAGTTCAATGTGACGGGCATGTGTAGCCTGTACATGGTGGTCAGGTTCGATATCCAAACTACAAAAAGGAGCAATGAATGGGACGACTTGATGGACGAGTTGCCTTCATCACCGGGGCAGGGCGCGGGATCGGTGCGGCAACGGCGCTGCGAATGGCCGAGGAGGGTGCTCAAGTAGCACTTGCAGACGTGGATACCGAGGGCTGCAAGCAGGTAGTAGCAGAACTTGATCGGCTTGGTATGGAGGGGCTGGTGCTGGCCTGCAACGTAGCGGACAGCGCTATGGTACAGGACGCGGTGGATAAGACGGCCAGCCATTTCGGGCGGCTGGATATTCTGGTCAATAACGCGGGAGTGACGCGTGACAACCTGCTCTTCAAGATGTCAGAAGAAGACTGGGACACGGTGATGGGGGTTCATCTCAAGGGAGCGTTCCTGTGCAGCCGCGCCGCGCAGGCGTACATGGTGAATCAGAAGTATGGGCGTATCGTCTCGCTCTCCTCGGCCGCCGCGCTGGGCAATCGCGGGCAGGCGAACTATTCTGCCGCCAAGGCGGGCTTGCAAGGTTTTACACGCACGTTGTCCATCGAGCTTGGGCCTTTTGGCATCACGGTGAACGCGGTCGCTCCTGGCTACATCGACACCGAGATGACGCGCGCCACCGCACGGCGGTTGGGACTTGATCCGCAGGTCATGATGGAAGAGGCGGCCAAGCGCATTCCTGTACGGCGCGTCGGCCAGCCGCGTGACGTTGCCAATGTGATCTGCTTCCTCTGTTCTGATGAAGCCAGCTTTGTCAATGGTCAGATTATTTATGTATCGGGTGGGCCATCCCCACGCAGCTAGGTAGGTGAAAGGGAAAACATGCAGTCCGCGGAGCGCCGGCAGGCAATTATCGTTCTTGATTTTGGATCGCAGTACAGCAGGCTGATTACCCGTCGTGTGCGCGAGTGCCACGTCTACAGTGAACTGGTACCGGCGACAACTACGCTGGCGGAACTGCAACGGAACCCGCACCTGGATATCAAAGGCTTTATTTTGTCGGGTGGGCCAGCGAGTGTCTATGATGAGCACGCGCCCACCTGCGATCCCGCTATTCTCCGGAGCGGCCTGCCGGTGCTGGGCATTTGCTACGGAATGCAACTGCTGGCCCAGCAGCTTGGCGGTCGAGTAGCGCATACGAGCGAACGGCGCGAGTACGGCCCCGCTACGATTGAAGTAACGGAAGAAGCGGCGGGTGATCCCCAGGTTTTTCGCGTTTTCGCGGGGATTGATGGGTCTGCTATAGGAACGGAACAACCACAAACAGGAGCGATAGAGGCAGGGCGAGGGCAAGTCTTGCCCGTACATTTATTGGCGGGGGTACCATTGTGCTTGCGGGTGTGGATGAGTCATGGCGATAGTGTGGCGGAGTTGCCTGAGGGATTCAGGGTGCTGGCGAGGTCGGAGAGCAATCCAGTGGCGGCGATGGCCAATGCGCGGGGGATGGTTGGCTTGCAGTTCCATCCCGAGGTGACGCATACGCCGCGAGGGAAAGAGATTATTCGCAATTTCCTCTTTCGTATCTGCGGCTGCGAGCCTGGATGGACGGTCGGTTCGGTGATCGAAGAGGCGGTTGAGCAGGTGTGCCAGCGCGTGGGTACGGGACGGGTGATCTGCGGCCTATCGGGCGGAGTAGACTCGGCGGTGGCGGCGCTGCTGATCCACCGCGCCGTCGGCGGACAGCTTACCTGCGTCTTTGTCGATACGGGGTGCCTGCGAGCGGGCGAGCGAGAGCAGGTTGTGGAGACGTTCAGCCGTGAGCTGCATATCCCGCTGGTGGTCGTGGACGCGAGACAGCGTTTCCTGGCGCGGCTAGCCGGGGTAATTGATCCCGAGCGGAAGCGCAAGATCATCGGCGAGGAGTTTATACGCGTCTTCGAGGAGGAGGCGGCACGGCTGGAGGAGCAGGGCGGTCCGATTAGTTTCCTGGCACAGGGGACGCTCTATCCCGACGTGATCGAGAGCACCAGCCACGATACGGCCGCGATGGCAACGCGCATCAAGACGCATCACAACGTGGGCGGCCTGCCCGAGGAGATGAGCTTGCAACTGGTTGAGCCGCTGCGTATGTTGTTCAAGGACGAGGTGCGGGAGATCGGTATAGCGCTTGGCCTGCCGGAAGAGTGGGTGTGGCGCCATCCTTTCCCGGGTCCCGGGCTGGCGATTCGCGTGATCGGGGCGGTCGACGAGGAGAGGCTGGAGACGCTGCGAGCAGCGGACGCGATCGTGATCGAGGAGATTCGCCGCGCGGGTGTCTATCGCGAATTGGGGCAGGCCTTCGCTGTGCTGACGCCCCTGCAGAGCGTTGGCGTGATGGGCGATGAAAGAACGTATGCCAACGTGGTAGCGGTGCGGGCTGTCACGACCGGCGACTTTATGACGGCGGATTGGGCGCGGCTGTCGCCAGAACTGCTGGCGCGCATCTCCCATCGCATTGTGAACGAGGTGGCAGGGGTCAACCGCGTTGTGTACGATATCACCTCGAAACCGCCCGCGACAATTGAATGGGAGTAAAAGTCCTCAAAATGGAGTCCGAGATATTAGCCCGTGGCCCGTACGGGTCCGAGCAAGTTGTGATTACATATGACCCTGCGCTGAGAATGCCTGTTGATGAAGCGGTACAGGGTTGGATGGACAGCCTTTGGCAGCAGAAGCTGGCTATGGCACGCGAGAAAGGTGTACAGTTGTTCGATGCTCCGCTGTTCAGGTTGGTGAGTGTGGAGACGGGTGTGGAAGGGTGGGGGCAAGAAGGGCGACCGCAAGGGTCGCCCGTACATTTAGTTTTAGGGGATACGAGTTACAAGGAGTATGTGACGACGCGGGAGCCGGAGTTTTTCCGGGGGCGCAGGCGCGAGGAGTTGAGCAATGCGCTGGGGGTATGCTCGGTGATTGAGACGAGCGATGGGTATATTTTGCTCGACAGGCGGCAGGGAGTGGATGTGTATGCCGGGCGTTATCACGTGATCGGCGGTTTTTTTGAGCGCGGCCTGGATATGGGGGAGCGGCCGGACCCGTTCGCGGCAATGCGCCGGGAGATACGCGAGGAGACGGGGATTCAGGCGGGTGACATTCATGAGCAGTTTTGTCTCGGAGTGGTGTATGACCTGGCAGCGCCACACGGGGAATTGTGCTTTCTCACTGAGCTGAATATCGGGCTGGCCGAGGTGCGCAGGCGCGTACCGGAGGATGACGAGGTGAAGGAGCTGCTGGCGCTGGCGGCGACGTGGGATGAGTTGCGCGATTTTGTGCTCGCGAATCATGGCAATATCTCGGCTACGGGGGAGCCGAATTTGCTGATGTATGGCGCGGTGCGGTTTGGGGAGGAATGGTTCGAGGAGATGGTGGGGAGGATACAGAGTAATAAAGAACTATAGCTCTTCCAATTTTTCTGTTAATGGGTAGGTATCAACAAAGCCAATTGAAATGGGGGCTACAAAAGTATGAGCAGTCTGACTTTGCTCGGCACGGGTACGTGTGAGATTGAATTAGAGCGGCGGGCATCGAGCGTGCTGATAAAGCTGGATAGTTTGCATGTGCTGTTTGATTGCGGGCACGGCGTCCTGCAGCGGCTGCTGGAGGTCGGGGTGCAGCACAAGGACATCCAGCACGTGGTGCTGTCGCACTTTCATCCAGATCACGTGTCGGACCTGGTGCCACTTTTTCACGCGGGGGCCTGGTCGAGAAGCAGTCCACGCAGCACGGATCTGCATATTTATGGACCACCCGGCGTGCAGAAGCTCATCGATGGTTTGGTGAGTATTTTTGGTATGCATGCTTTCGCAACGCCTTCTTATAGCCTGATTGTGCACGAGGTGAGCGAAGGGTATCTACAGATTGGGCCGCAGCGCTTCGAATTTGTAAGTTTGCCGCCCGCCGGGAATCACGGGTTGAGGTTTGAGTGGGATGGGAAGCGCTGTGCGATTACGGGCGATTCGGATTTTCACGAGGCAGAAGTGGCATTTTTGAAGGATGTGGACCTGGCAGTGATAGACGCGGGGCATATCACGGACGGGCAAATTGTTGATCTCGCGGTGACTTCCCGGGCGAAGACGATTGTGTGTTCGCATCAGTATAGGGAAATTAACGCGGATCACCTGCAAACGCATGCCGAGCACCAGGGGTACCAGGGGATGATCGAGGTGGGCCAGGACCTGGAGTCGTATGTGATTTAGCCCAGGATCGTAAACACTCCTTGATAGTATGTCTGATTTCCGTCACGATCGCTGGCGAGCGCCTGCGGCGCTCGCCTGTGTTTTGCGCGGCTTCGCCGCGCGAGCACCTGGCGAGAGAGGGCAAAGACTCTGAGAATCAGACGCGCTCTGAGGGTCATGAGCTTTCGATGCTCACCTCTGCCAGCAGGCGCTCAATGCTTTGCTGTAAGCGACCTGGGTGCGGTCCGACCACGCGTCCGACTGGCCTTCCGCCCGCGAATAGTACGAGCGTTGGCAAGCCCTGGATGCCAAGGCGGGCAGGCACGAGCACGTTTTCGTCTGTATCCATCTTCGCGAAACTCAGCTTGCCCTGGTAGGTGCTGCTTAGCCGTGCATAGAGCGGGGCCAGCACGCGGCAGGGAGGGCACCAGTCTGCTGTGAAATCGACAATCACTGGGAGCGTGGAGTGAAGCACGCGCTGTTCAAAGTCCTGGTCACTCACCAGAAACAGGTTAGGATGATTTTCTGCCATAGCTTTCTTTCCATTCCTCTCGGCAAACCTTTTCAAGAAACTGGCCGATGACGTTTCTATCGGTTACAATGGAGTGTACTCATTCAAGTGAACTTGAAGTCAAGAGGAAAAAAGGCTGAATATGAGAACGGAACTCACTATCAGCGAAGTAGCCAAGCAGGCGGGCATGCGCACTTCGGCAATTCGTTACTATGAGAGCGTGGGACTCCTGCCGCTGCCCCAGCGCGTCAGTGGACAACGGCGCTATCATGCGGATATTCTGCGAAGATTGGCATTTATTCAAGCCGCCCAGGCGGTCGGCTTTAGCGTGGCTGAAATACAGACGTTGCTGCAAGAACTGGACGGAGACGCACCGCTCTCTGTGCGCTGGCAAAGCCTGGCGAAGCGGAAGCTAGCCGAGGTGAACACCCTGATGCAGCGGGCGCAGGGCATGAAACGAATGCTGGAGCATGGCTTGCAGTGTAGCTGTCCGGACCTGGAACAATGTATTGACTGCGTGCTCAAGATCCATTGCAAAGGCTAGCGCCACACTGTAGGAGCATTTCACCAAGGTGAGTTTACGGTTCTAGGATTTAGCGGAGTCTCCAGGGCCACTCTCGCAGTCGCCCCATAGCGTTGCCTGAAGTTGTCACCCAGTGTCATCCTGAGCGCAGCGAAGGGTCTGGCTCGCTGGGGAGTGAGATCCTGAGCGCAGCGAAGGATGACAAGGCGGGACCTGCCTACCACACACTGATTGGCGTCCCCTTGCGGATACCCCTCCCCCAGATGGGGTGGCCTGTCTGGAGGACAGGTATGCCCTCCCCAGAGCGGTCCGCCATGAGCCTTCAGTGAACGCCTATGGGGTCGCCCCTATCGGCCGTACGAGATGTAATGGTAGTGCCTTCCCTGGCTAGCGCTCGTTCAACGGGACGAATTTTACGTCCATTGGGCCGGTGTAGTCGGCTTCGGGACGGATCAGGCGGTTGTTGCCGACCTGTTCGAGAACATGGGCGGTCCAGCCGGCTGCGCGGCTCACAGCGAAGGTGGGTGTGAAGAGATCACCGGGCAGGCCGACAGAAGCCAGCAGGGCGGCGGAATAGAATTCCACATTGGTGTAGAGACGGCGGCCTGGCTTTTGTTCCTCCAGGATGGCCAGCGCCAGCTCTTCGACGCGGCGTGCCAGAATAAATTCCTGTGGGTCGGCGAGGCGGGCCAATTCGCGCAGTTCTTCGGCGCGGGGGTCTTCGGTCTTGTAGACGCGGTGGCCGAAGCCCATCAGGCGATCTCCCCTGGTGACAGCAGTGCGCAGCCAGCTCTCGGCTCGCTCGGTCGTGCCGATGGCCCGCAACATATCCTGGACCTTAGAGGGCGCTCCACCATGTAGTGGTCCCTTGAGGGCGCCAATTGCTGCCACGACGGCAGAGGCGATGTCTGCTTCGGTGCTGGCAACGACGCGTGCCGTGAAGGTGGAGGCGTTCATGCCGTGATCGGCCAGTAGGACAAGGTAGGCATCCAGGGCCTTGACGTGCTGCTCCCCGGGTGTCTTTCCGGTCAGCAGGTAGAGGTAATTCGCGGCGTGCCCCAGTTCGAGCCGCGACTCAAGGGGCTGCTCACCATGGCGCAGGCGCTGGAAAGCGGCCAGGAAGACCGGGAAACGCGTGGTCAGGGCAATTGCCTGGTCAATGGTCGGTTTACCTTTGATCGAGGCAGCGCCCCAGGCAGAAACAGCGGTGCGCAGGACATCCATTGGTTCGGCTCGCGTGGGCAGGTCACGCAGGACCTGCAAAACCGGAGCGGGCAGGGTGCGCTCTTCAGCGAGGCGTGACTTGAGGTTGGCCAGTTCTGTTTTATTTGGCAGCCGCCCAAACCAGAGGAGATGGGCAATCTCTTCAAACGAAGTGGTGGAGGCCAGATCGTGAATATTGTAGCCATGATAGATCAGGCGGCCAGCGGTTCCTTCTACCTTGCTCAACGCGGTGGTTGCCGCGACTATACCTTCCAATCCGCCGCGGTTAGGCGTGGGTGTTACAGTAGCACTGTTACTATCATTATGTGTATTACCACCTGTTTTTTGGGGCATCGCAGCCATCTCAACTTGCTCCTTTGCTTTTTTGTTGATGGGACGCGAGAATGAAACTCTTCACACTATAGTATTACCATGTATTTAGATGAAAGTCAATGGTTATCGATATAAGTCGATGGATGTTGATTCAGGTTGATTCTGATTTTACGGTATTGAGCTTGAAAGGTTAATCAGGGGTAAGGTGACGTTGCGGTTCTCCAGGGCGGAGAGAGGTGTAGCGTTTCTAAAGACGTAGTATTAGAAGTAGTGAAGAGTGCCACTTCGTTATAGTACATTGATGGTCCAGTTGCTGCCAGGAATTGGGAGGCCTAAGATGAAACTCCGTGTGGGGATGCTGTTTCTCCTCATTCTATTGTCTCTAGGCGCCTGCCGTACACCTGCACAGGCGCCGCCAGTGGCGGGTAATGCTCCTAGCAGGGTGATGCCGGGACTCAACGCTGATCAGGTCAGGACACTCGGCAGCCTACGGAAGGTGGATGCATATCCGCTCTATACAATGACTTATTATGGCGGCTATAAGGTCCTTGGTTCTCAAGTGGCTGTCCCATCCAGAGTCGTCGTGAGTAGTGATCGCTGGGCGTGCTCCCTCTTCGCCGCTTTTGGCAATCCCCAGCATGCCGTGTATGGCAGGAATTTTGATTGGCAATTCAGCCCATCTGTGCTCTTGTTCACACACCCTCCGGATGGGTTTGCGTCGGTATCGATGGTGGATATTACATACCTGGGCTTCGGCAGCAACGACGTGGCTGCATTAACGACGTCCAGTAAGCGTGCGAACCTGTTGAATGCTCCGCTTTTGCCTTTTGATGGGATGAACGAGTATGGTTTGACGATTGGCATGGCGGCTGTGCCCGGTGCAAAGGAGCCTATAGACGCTCACAAGCCAACCGTCGGCAGCTTGCGTATCATTCGCCTGATGCTCGACCATGCCAGAAATACCGATGAAGCGCTCACCTTATTGCAGGCGTACAATATCGACTTCAGTGGCGGCCCATCACTGCACTACCTGATTGCTGATCCTTCGGGCCATGCTGCTACGGTCGAGTTGAAAGAGGGAGCAGTGGAGGTTGTGCGCAATAGCATGCCCTGGCAGATCACGACCAATTTCTATCTCGCCGGGGCCAGTGACGCAGTGAAAGCGGGAGATTGGCGTTACAACACCGCTAACACGTGGCTACAAGCGAAGCAAGGAAGTATTACGCCAGAAAACGCCATGCAGTTGCTGGCGCGTGTAAGGCAGACCATCACCCAGTGGTCTATCGTTTATGATATGAGTACGGGAAAGGTCCATGTGGCGATGCTACAGGAATATGGGAACTTGCACACGTTTCACCTGTCGTTACAGAGTTGATCGGGAGGATGGATGGTCCAGCAACCTTTGAAGGTGCGACGAGCAGAGCAGGACGATATTGCGTTCGTCGTGGACCTCTCGCGGCGGGTGCAGGAGAAGCTTACCGCGTCAGGAAGTCTCCAGCAGATAGGTCCCATTCCCCGTGAGACGGTTGAGGCCCAGGAAAAGGCTGGGACAGCTCATGTCCTGGATGGGGATTCAAGGCGCCTGGGCAGCGTTTTCGTCGAGCCGGTGACAGTGGAGAGCCTGAGGCGCTGGAAGCTTGAGGATCCTATGCTTAAACCCTGGTTTTTGCACAAGCTGATGCTTGAACCCGGGGAGCAGGGACGCGGCCTCGGCGCTCACTTCCTGGAAGGCATCAAGGCCTACGTGGCTTCCCGGCAGCCGGGGGCCAGCATCGTTCTCGACTGCTGGGCGGGAAACGACAAGTTGCGGGATTTCTATACCCGTGCGGGCTTCGAGCTGCATGGTGTGTTCCCAGCAAATGGCTTTGAGGTGGCGGTGTTTGTATATCGTACTAAATATGATCTTATGAACTCATTGACTTGGCATAGAAAGCGAAAGGATGTAATCCTACATCTTCTTCAATGCAGGATTGAGGAGCAATGATGCTGTCGTCAAAAAGTACAACGCTCCCATCACCAGCAGTGTATATTCTAATCCTATCCACGTCACCACGTAGCCACTGACCAACGTTCCGAGAGGAACACCAACGAGCACACCTGCGGTCGTCGTACCGAAGACTCTAGCACGCATCTCGGAGGGGATACGTTCTTGCATGGAGGTACGAATGAGCGGGTTAATTCCTCCGCCAGCAAGACCGGCAAGGGCATGTACGACGATGAGCAGGGGGAGGACTGGCACCAGGAGTATCCAGAAGCGTATTGCACCAGCGATGGTGAAACCAACCCCGAAAGTCAAACGTCGTGGGAGACGGTGACCAATAGCGCCAAAGATGAGCGTCCCAACAAACGTCGCACCACCAAAGGCGGCAATGAGGAGACCGAGAGGGAGCGCACTATGGAACACGTGTTTGATATAGGCTGGCTCCACGACAGACATGAGGGCACCGTCGATCAGATTTGTAATCATTACTGTGACGATGATTGAGAGGATGAGTGAATCGCGTTGTATGAAGTGCAAACCGTCCCATAATCTTGTCAGGGAGTTCCTTGCTTCTTCTCCACCCTCTGCGACTTTGATCACAGGCGGCGTTGGTGGAACTACCAGGCCAATGAGTGTAGCAGAGATGAGAAAGGAGGCTGCATCGAGCCAGAGCAGGTTGCTTGTTCCGATGATGACGATTAAGATGCCTGCAAGTGGTGCTCCCATGAGACCTGAGAGACGATACATCCTGTCGGAGAAGGCGTTAGCTCGCTCCAATGGCATCTTCGCCATTGCTGCAAGATCAGGCACCAGAGCACTGCGAGCAGTGACGCCAGGGGATTTGAGCAGGCCGCCGAGAAACACCAGCACGAGGAGTTACCAAAGGGCAAGTCCAATCGTGCTGTAGAGGAAGGGGATAAGTGCAATGGTTATTGCGCTAGCAATATCGCCAGTGACGCTCGTACGCTTGTAGCCGAGGCGGTCAACGATGGTGCTGCCGAAAAAGGCCGAAAGAGCTGTGGGCAGCGTCGAGAAGAAGGCAGTAATGCCAGTCTGTTCGACGCTGCCTGTAGTTTGCAGCACAAACCAGGGGATAGCGAGAAGCGTGAGCACATCGCCTGTGTAGGAGATGCCACTGTCGGCAAAATAAGAGTGTCTCTTGCGCCAGGTCTTCGGCAATATCACCATCACGTGTGATGCTAGCGCAGAGCCGCACCAGTCGCGACCGTTCATCGAGCGACACAAAGTTGTTTGTTCCCTCTAAGATCTGTTTCTCCATGATTTTTTCCTCATAGGTAATGATAACATCTAGCATTATGTCGCGGTGAAGGCATGAAATATAACGCAAATTTTTAGATGATGTCGCAACATTTTCATGTGTAATGGATATCGGAATGTGGGTTGAAAAAATATATCAAATATGATATAGCTCAAACAGAGGTATGCGATGAGTAGTGAGCAATCAGGTCATAAAAGGCAGTGGCGCGACTATCAAACTGAGAGCGGAGCACGACCCATAAAAGATTTCCTTTTGGCATTGCCAGATGAAGACCGAGCTGCAATCCTTGAGGAAATGGAAAAGGAGAACATGAATGGAACAGGATTTTCTGGACGAGATGATCGAAGAATCTACAAAGAGAAACCCAGAATTTCCCTCTTTAATGGAGGAAGCGCGCCAGCGACGCGCGCTGCTGAATGCTCTAGCTGCTATTCGAAGTCGCTCTCGAATTTCACAAAGCGCAATAGCAAAACGCATAAAAACTTCGCAACCTGCCATTGCACGGTTAGAGGCAGGTACCGTCGATCCCCGACTCTCAACGGTACAACGCTATGCAGCTAGTGTAGGAAAGCGCATACAGTGGACACTTGTTGATGCCTGATAGTATGATGACTACCTGGCACATTTGTTCGCAAAATGGATAGTTTTGCTGTTTACTCCAGCCAGAAACGTTTTTCCTCTTTGGTCATGGTGCTTTTTTCGATAGCTTCGGTGAAGCTCTGCTTCTTAGGACCCTGCTGCTGGCTGCGGGCGCCGCTGCTGATCTGGCGGCGGTTGAGAGCCAGGGTAGGCTGGCTGTTGTTCAACATGGCGCCGAACTGCTCGCTGCTGACGCGGAAGAAGGCGGCGAGGCGTTCGAGCTGGCGTTCGCCAAGGCTGACCAGTTCGATGGCGCCATCCTCAAATTTTTTCCACACGTCGATGCCAAGGCGCAGTCCCCGGGCAGCGTTTGCCATGCTGAGGCCGCGCTGCATGCGCAGTTCGCGCAGGTTGGCTGCCACCAGCGAGCCGCCGAAGACGCGCTCCAGGGCTACCTGGCTGGCGCGCTGGGTCATGGGCGAGAGGGGGGTGTGCAGGGCATCTGGCCCGGGCACGCTGGTGGCGCGATAGGCAGCGATGAAATCGATGAGTTCTGCCTGCTCAGCGGGATGATCGCGCAGCAGGGCAATTTGCTCCTGTGTATCTCCAGCCTCTTTGGCCGCCAGCCAGGCCATCTTTAGCTGCTGTATTTCTCGTTCACGAGTATTCATGGTTTGTTGCCTTTCTGTTCCCTCATCTTATTGCTGTGGTGCCGTGTATCCCAACTGCTCCCGGCTGATGCAGTCGCGCAGGTAACTGCGCGCGCGTTCGTAGCGCAGGCGGACCGTGCGTTCGGTGCGCTTGCAGACGAGGGCTATGTCGTCCCATTTCATGTCTTCGATGGCACGCAGGACCATAATCAAGCGATCCATCGGGTCGGTTAAATAGGTCAGAATACGCTGGCTCTCATCGATGGCATGTAGCCACTCGTACTGGTCGTTCGGGTCGGCAACATCTGCGGCGGGCGAACCTTCCTCGTCTGCATGCGCCTGCTGCAAGGGCTCCATCAGCTGCCTCGGCACGTGTTGCGGCCGCCCCGACGGTCGTCCCGCATCGTCGCGCCGGTAGTACAGGCCCTCCTGGCGCAGCACGCGATTAAATTCGTCGGCGCACAGGCAACGCAGGTAATGGATAAAGTTCTGCGTCATAAATACTTCGTTTGGATCCATTGCTTCGCGCAGCAGGTGCTCGCTCATGTTGGCGATGGCCTCTTCGCGCAGGTCCGGGCGGTGACGCAGCCCCAGGGTGCGGCGCTGGAACTCTGGCGCGCAGCGTTCTAGCAGCACTTCGCAGAGCAGGCGCGTTCTGGCGCCGTTGCCCCGTGTCTGAAGTGTACGAATGTTCAGCACGATTTCAATCTCGCTGACCTCGTAGCGTCCCTCCGGTTTCCGGCGGCGTAAGTGCTCTTTTAGCGTGGGTTCATCCAGATCGATCATGTGTTTCCCCTCGCTTTGTTCGGGTTCTTTGTTCGGGTCCCTAGTCATTGGTTCTTTGTGTATGAATGAAAAACGGAAATCGCGCTGTGGTGTTCCCGGAATGTAGCATAGCAGAATTTGGGCGGGGTGAAAAGGCCCTGCCTCTCCAGGGCGCTCCTTGCGGTCGCTCCTACATTTAGACGATACCGGACGCCTTGCGCAGGCTTGTGAAGCTCGCGACGAGGACGCTCAAGGTCAGGCCGGCAGCAATCAGTCCGAACACCACCCGGGGGCCGAGAGGGACCAGGAGCAGTCCGCCGATGGCCGCGCCAAGCGGTTCGCTGCCATAGGATAAGAAGCGGAACGCGCTGTTGACGCGGCCCTGGAGTTTGTCGGGAGTGAGCAGCAGGCGATAGGAGACGAGCGTTACCCCGTACACGGGCCACATCACGCTGGCTAAGACTTCCCCGGCGATCAACAGGAGCGACGAGGCTGCCAGGGCTAGCAGCAAGATGGCTATAGCCCAGATGATGACCGAGCCGATGATGATCTGCCCGAAGCGCAGGCGCTCTCTCGCCCAGGGAGCGATGAAGCCGCCCAGTACGCCGCCGACCCCGCTCGCGCTCAGGATGAGTCCAAGCGTGCGTACATCGAGGTGCAAGGTGCCCTGTGCCAGGACAATGACGATCAGAGTGACGGGGCTCAGCAGGAAGTTCACGGTCATGGTGAGCAGGGCCATGATGCGCAGTTGCTGCTGCCGCCAGAGGAAACGCAGTCCTTCCGCAATCTCCTTGTGCAGGGCAGGCCTGCTCGCCACTGTGCGCTCGGCCTGGAACGGCACGCGGATGAACAGGAGCGAGAGGACCGATACGAGATAAGAAATGCTGTCCGCCAAGTATGCCAGCATCGCTCCCACTGCAATCGTGCGCGCCAGGCTGATGATAAAGCCGCCCAGGCCCGGGCCGAGCAGCGAACCGACGTACTCCGTTGTAGTGTCGAGGGCGTAGGCGCGCGGCAGGTGGGCAGGTGGAACGACACGGGGCAGAGCAGAGATTTGAGCAAGGCTGAAGAGCACATATGCCGTGCCTTCGATAAAAGCAACGATGAAGAGCTGCACTACCGTCAGGTAACCAAAACTGAAGGCGAGCGGAACGGATCCAAGGGCGATCCAACGAACGACATCGCAGCGAATCATGACCGACTTGCGATCCCAGCGGTCGACGAGCGCTCCAGCAGGCAGGCTGAAAAGCAGGTAAGGCAGGAGTCGCATGGCAGTAAGCAGGCCTGCCTGCGCGGGAGAGTGGGTGAGCACGAGCACTAGCAATGGCAGGGCCAGTGTAGATATGTTTGTGCCAAGTACAGAGATGGTCTGGCCGCTCCAGAGCAGGAGAAAGTCTCGATTGCGCCATAATGGACGCGGCGGCCGATCTTCACTGCGCTCGTAGGGAGTTTGTGTATGATGCATGTGGAGTGTTTTCCTTCCTTCCGGTGAAATCTTTTCCAGTAAAAGGGGATTTCGGCAGGACAGAAGGAGGCGAGCGCGCACGGACAAGAGCACCAGCATCTACTGGCGCCTTGAACTGTCTATAGTACGAGGTAGTGCCAGACGGCTCTAACCAGAAGATGCTAAAGAGTTATGAGTCAGAAGAGCGCGTACATGAGCTTTCCTTGTTCGAGAGAACTGAAAGAATACAGGTTCTGGTGTAGTGTGACACAAGAGGGGGGGGATGTCAATCCGCTCGATTCATTTCAGTTGCGCTAGTCGTCAAAAAGGCTCACTCCCTGCAATGCTTGCACGGCCTCTTCTCTAGAGAAAATATATTTTTGGTCCATATAAATAGTAGATGAGATAATATAAATACTTGACAAAGCAACATACCTGATGTATACTTGGTACGGTGAGGAAAAGCAGATGGTAACTCCTCAGGTGCCTGAGGAGTTACTAATCAAGGAACAGGAATGGATGCACTTTTACTGCTGGCAGCGAAAGTGGCAGCATCAGCATGTATTGGCATGCTCATCGGACTGGAACGTGCATGGGCACATAAAGAAGCCGGTGTGAGAAGTTTCGCCATCGCCACGCTGCTTGGTACGCTCTCCTGGTTGGTCGCCCCGACGTTAGCGTATGTGCAAGTCGGGATAGTGCTGGTGATAGTGATTCTGGTCAATGTGTATGCCATGTGGAACGAGCGGTCCATGGAGATCACGACCTCCCTTGCCCTGGCAGCAGCGAATGTGCTGGGGATAGTGATTGGGATGGGAAATTTTTTTCTCGCATTCGCCAGCGCACTCATAATCGCTGCACTGCTTGCCTGGAAAACAGAGTTAATCACATTTAGCAGCAAATTGACGGTGGCCGAGATTCGTAGCACAATACTCTTCGGTTTTATTACGGGGGTCGTCTATCCGCTGCTTCCTGACAGGTTTATCGATCCCTGGCAAGTGCTGAATCCACGCTCGATCTGGCTTACCATCGTGATCGTGTCGAGTTTAAGCTTTGTCAACTATATACTGCTGCGGCAATTTGGCACACGTGGAATACGCTATAGCGCGGTTCTGGGTGGATTAGTGAATAGTGCGGCGACGGTGGCACTCCTGGGACAAGAGGCGCGAGATGACACAAGTACTCTCGCCGCAGCGCCAACGAATGTAGTACTCTCCGATCTGGCAATGATTCTACGCAACTGGGCACTGGTCGTCATCTTCTCTTTTCCGCAAGGCATTCAGGCAAGCGTCAACACTGTGATAGTATTGGTGCCGATGATGCTGGCAGCCGCAATTGTGGCACTCATTGCCATCCTGGGTTCCAGGGGGTCAAAGCAGGAAGGTCCCCAACAGCTTGAACAAGAAGCTCCGCAGAAGCGCCGGCTCGAGTCTCCTCTTGAGTTGCGTTCAGTGCTTGGTTTTGGCATGCTGTTTCTCTGTTTAACCGCGATAAGCGAGGTGGCAAAACGCTTATTTGGGACCATTGGTTTCCTGGTCGTGGTGGTAGTAGGCGCGTTAGCCAGCGCAGCATCTTCCTCTGTGCTGGTAGGCCAGCAGCTAAGTAGGGGGCATCTTGCAGGCTCATCGGCTGCTATGGCGATGTTCCTGGCTACACTGGTGGGGTTACTGGAGAATATTGTCATCTTCTGGTTAGTCACTCGTATGCCTGCTCCAAGTCTGCGCCTCCTGCTGCTTACTACACCAATTGTTCTCGCTGGCATCCTGGCAGTCGTATTAGTAACAATTTTCGGCTGATAATCCCTTGACAAGATTATCGCAAGCCTGGGGCGCACGAAGTACCAGTTGAGCTTATCCACCTGATGGTTGTTATCTGGAGTCGCCTGCATGGCTTAATTACGCTTGAAATCTTTGGGCATCTCCATATGGAGAGCGATCCCAGGGCGTTCTACCGCTTCGAGGTGCTGACGCTGCTGCGACAGATGGGGTTGTCTCTTGAGCAATGAGTATGTCGTTCCTGCCGGGGATGGCAAGATTGCCGGGAGTTATGTCATTCTGCCGCAAAGCAAACAGTGCTGCCGCCTGATCGTCAAAATGCTCGTGCGCTACCCTCGCAGGGGCTTCCGGTCGCTCATGCGCCTTGTTTTGCCCTGAGGAGATCTCTTGATGATGCGCAAACAGTTGTTGACCCTCAAGCAGCTTGCAGAAAGTCAAACGGTATTGGAAAAAACGAACCAACATACCTTCTCAACAGAAAGAGCCGATAATGGCAATAGTGAAAGAATGACACGATGTGACAAAACGAGAAAGGGAAAGCAAATATGGCAACCACGTTGACGAACGAGCACCCTTCTGACCTGGCCCGCTGGCTGAAGTTCGCCAGAAGCCTTCTGAGAACAGAGCTCGACACAGGTCGGCATCAAAGCCCTGATCTGGTCGTTCCCGCTGGCCTTCCTCCTGCACGATCTGGAGGAGATCATCACCATGGAAAGATTTGCCCATGAAACCCATGAGAGCATGCCATCGTTCCTACGCGACCTTGCAGAGATCAAGATGCCCCAGGTCGTGCTGGGCGTGGCAATAGAGTTCATGCTGATTACGTTTTCATTGAACCATCGATTTCTCCTTGCCTCAGCATATCGCTCGCCCCACCAGTACAAGCAACGCGTCCAGATCAAACGGTTTCTTCAGGATGCTGTAGATTCCCATGTAAGCAGCTTGCTGGAGCGCTTTCTCATCTCCACTGAGGGCAATGATTGAGCGCAAGGGGATCAAGCCTTAGTGCAAAGTCCCTGGCATTTTGACAGAGATCTGCATGTTTCCCGCTCCTCTCCAGGTTCAATCTTTTCACTCATTGCTGTAAGAAATCCGTCTCTCGACATCTAACGCAGCGTGATCTGTAGGGAAGAAAACTCTCGCGAGTTGCTCCGAGACTTGCCAGAGCCGCTCGGCGGTCTTCTCATTGCGTGCTCTGCGAGGAATCCTGGCAACTGCGGGCATTCCCGTAAGTTCCGCAAAGCCGCCAGGGCCGTAGTAGCCGCCACCAACAGCGAGCGGGCTGGTCGCCGCATACAGCGTGGGAAGAGCGCCTTGCGCGATTTCTTGCCAAAAACCGGGGATCATTCTCGTTATCTGCATCCCCAATCGTTCCATCAGGGTGGTGGAGCCTCTGCCAAGTGTCGGTCCGGTTGTTTGTAGATTGGTCAGCGTTGCTCCAGGATGGGAGGCGTTACTGCGTATTCCCCAGCCATAGCGCAGGCTTCGGCGGTTCAGTTCAATCGCGAACAGCAGGGTCGCTAGTTTGGACTGCCCATAGGCGAACTGTGGGCGGTAGCCACGTTCACTTTGCAGATCGTCAAAATTGATGGAGCCAAGGCGATTCGTCAAACTGCTCAGAGTCACCACCCGCGAAGAGCTTGCCTTGCGCAGCAGCGGGAGCAGTTTGCCAGTGAGCGCGAAATGTCCGAGGTAGTTGGTGCCCAATTGGAGCTCGAACCCATCGGCGGTGGTATGGCGGACTGGCGGCGTCATGATGCCTGCGTTGTTAATCAAGATATGAATTGGTCGTCCAGAGGTAAGCATGCTTTCGGAAAACGCTTCGACTGATGCGAGACTGGCGAGATCGAGATGTTCTGCGACAACCCTGGCATCAGGAAATTGGGCACGAATTTCCTGTGCAGCTTTATTTCCTTTGTCCAGGTTGCGAACGGCAAGGATGACCTCCGCCCCTGCAGCAACCAGCCTTTGGCTGACTCCGAAGCCGATGCCACTGTTTGCGCCAGTGACGACAGCAAGCATTCCGGTCTGATCGGGAACGTCAATATCTTTGTGCGTGGCCAGAGGTGCTCCTTGGCTCGGTCGTTGGGTTGTGGTTCTCATATGTGCTCCTCTCCTAATTACTAACTAGTTGGTAACTTACTATGATCAATACTACCATACTGTATAGAGTTTGTCAACTGACTGGTCAGTAAAATATAATAGGAATATGAAACGAGACATCCAAGAAACAAAAAAACGGCTGCTTGCGGCCGCAACGAAGGAATTTGCCCAGCGAGGCATCGCTGGGGCACGTGTTGACCGGATCGCTGACCTTGCTGGATGCAGTAAGGCACTGATCTACGACTATTTCGGCAATAAAGATCAACTCTTTGATGCCGTCTATGATGCCCTCGTGGTCGCTTTCGTGCAAGAGGTTCCCATTGATGCCTCTGATCTGTCTAGCTATGCAGGTCGCCTTTTCGACCAGTACCAGGCATGTCCAGAGATTCTGAGATTAGCTATTTGGGACATTCTTGAACGCGGTGGTATTGGAACGCAGCACGAAGCGATTCAATCCGCTAATCAGCACAAGATCGCTGCTATTGAACAGGCCCAGCGTGACGGTCGCGTGTCAGATCTCTGGAGTCCGGCTGAGCTCCTTACGCTCATTGTGGGGATGAGTACGATATGGTTCTTCGCGACCCCAGAAGTCACCAAACTGAGCGCCGCTGAGATCAGTGCTCAGCGACGCACGATCATCGAGGCGATACAGCTGCTCGTTGATGGCTCCAAGAGCATGGGAAGAGAGCCGTGAGAGGCTTTTACCTCTTCTTCTCCGAGCTCGAGCGTTCGGCTGGGAGGAGTCGAAAAAAACGAAGATTTTTGATACACCTCATCCACAACATCAAGATGCCAATTCTGTGGCCCTGGATCAATTTACAAATAATGAGAGCAGGTGGGCTGGTCTGGAGCGGCTTGGGAAGGTGGAGGGATTCGTCTTGTAAAAAATGACCTCAATCGCCCAGTGGAACGTGGTTCCGGTGCTCACCTCGATGTGTCAGATAGGTGGTTGGATTGAGGCCGGAAAAGGCCCGGAAGTCGTGGATACAATGGGCCTGGTCGAAATACCCGCAGGTTAAAGCGATCTCCGCCCATTCGATATGCTGTCCCTTTTCGATCAGGCGCAGCACCTCTTGAAAGCGCCGGACGCGGCAAAACAGCTTTGGCGTCAGCCCAACTTCTTCGCTGAACACCTGAATGAATCGCTTCGGACTGAGGCCAATGTGCTCAGTCACGTCTGAGATCGTGCGCAAATGTGGCACGTAACGGAACTCCTTCAGCGCGAAAGCGACGGCAGGATGCCGAGCCAGGGGCTGGGCGGCACGCGCCAGAAGGGACCGTTCGAGAACACGGAACCTGGTCTCCGGTGTGCTGGCTTCGCGCAACTGATCGCGCAGGTCGCTGGCTGTGGCTCCCCATAGTGTCTCCAGGGAGACGATCTCATCATGCAACTCACCGGCGGGCACCGTGAGAAAGGGGAACGCTCCGCCCGGTTTGAAGTGGACGCCTATAATCGACGCCAGGCAGGTCGTATCGATGACGATGAATTCCGAATGCGCACCACTGATCAGGCCGCCGCGAAAGCTCTGGAACTGGTCGTGATGCTGCCGGTCGTACACGCGAAGAGTGTCTTCACGCAGGTTGATGACCAACTCCATCGAGCCATCCGGAAGACGGCGTTCCCTGGCGTGCTGCTGATACTGGCCTTCGTACAGCCAGAACATATGCACGAAGGCCGAGAGCGGCGCCTGGGGAATGTAGGTGCGATGAACTGTCAACGCCGACCTCCAATGCTGGCTTTCGTGACGACTCCCCACGGCTCAAGCCGCAGGGTTTTAAGGCGCGGTTTGATAAGACCTTTGGTCTTGAGACATCACAATGGCTGCAAGTTCGAAGTCTCCATCACGGCACTTCGGACTTCGATCATCGTACCAAACAAAACAGGGATTGTCAAACAAATGTTCAATATGGGGTTTTCTGACGCTTGCGCGTTCTACTGAAACTCCTTACTGTCAACGAACAAGCCATGATAAATGAGACTCGTGAGACTTGCAACCACCGCGCCGGTTTCTTCTAAAGGGATCTCCGCGCGCCTGGCTCACTTCCCTTCTCTGGTTCAGGGATTGATGGCTGCATGTACAAACTCTGTAATCTGTTGGGCGAAAACCTCTGGTTGGTCCACCGGGACAAAGGCGCGCGAATGGAGAAGAAACTCCAGGGTCGCATCAGGAAAAGCCTGTTGGAGACGGCGGGCAAGGCGGGAAGAGAAGAAGGGATCATCGCTTCCCCACACAAGCAGCACAGGATGGTGGAAGCCGGAGAAGGTGCGAGCAGCTTCCAGAGTGTAGCGATTGGAGACAGCCCGCAAGAAGCGCGTTATTTCGCCGCGGACTTCAGGAAGATGGAGCAGGGAATGGAAGAAGGCGTCGAGTTCCGCCTGGCCTGGGCGACGATGAGAAAGGGCCGCAACAAACAGGCGCTGGGCGGAACGGGCGCGGAGCACCCATGCCAGGAAATTGACAAACTGGATGCCGAAGACACGTGCTCCATAATGGAAGGGACTGACCAGAGGCGGGAAAAATTGTTCAAAGGCATCGCAATTGGTGAGGACGAGACGGGTGATGCGTTCTGGATGGTGAGCAATCACCAGTTGACAAATAGCACCCCCTGTATCATTGCCGATCAAGGTCACGTCGTGGAGATCGAGTGCCTCCAGAAAATCAGCCACGAGTTGAGCCACTCCTGGAGGACTCAGATCCGCATCTGGCTGCATAGGGTGTGAATGGGCACCCAGAGGAAGATCCGGAGCAATGCAGCGAAATTGTCCAGAGAGACGAGGGATCACACGGCTCCACAGCAGGCTGTTCGCCAGTAAGCCATGCAGAAAGACAAGTGTTGGCCCGGTTCCCTGGTCGCAATAGTGTACACTTCCTTGAGGAAGTGAGACCTCCTGGAAAGCGTCAAGCGGAGCAACAGTAGCCATAAACACCTCCTGATGAGCGGTTAAACAGAACTTGAATTCATATTCAATTTTATCATATAGAGAGACAATTGTCAAGGTCTTGTCTAAGGATTTTCAGGATGGATGGGTGGCGTACCAGTTGATAGAACCACGCTATAGCAGCGCGAACCGTAAACTGGGGGAGTAAGTTCTATGGTTCGTGGCCCAGGTGCGAGCTCCGGGCTGGATGAGCAGCCTGGGGCTCAATAGCGTTTGAAGATGCGCTCGTAATGTTCCGCGACCAGGGGAGCTGGGAAGAAGCGCAGCAGGCTGATGGAGACGAGGGCGAACGCGACCCAGTCAAAGCCAGCATCGATCGGTACGCCCAGCACGGTTCCGACGAGAGGCAGGGCGGTGCTCAATAAGGTTTCGTTGATGGCGTCAGGAAAGAGCAGCACCA
>WNGQ01000424.1_pt1 | contig 43344 bp, 35 predicted proteins | sample 5407661 | NCBI WGS metagenome assembly WNGQ01 (sample SAMN13153382, study PRJNA577476) | soil metagenome | isolation source: 60 cm soil or saprolite under Garry oak tree replicate 2 | place: USA:California | collected 2016-06-15 | reverse complement strand
TGAGCGTCTGGGGGCAGGGTAAGGCGGGCAGCAACGGCAGGCAGATCAAGCAATCCGTACTCTTTGCTGCGCACGATGACCCCCATCCCGGACGAGAGGAGGGCAGTGAGCACAGCTGTGGTGCCATACAATCCGTCCAGCTGCGGCCCCATCCAGACGACCGAATGGCGTATCACAAACAACGTCGTCTGCAACGAAGTTCATGGCTGTGCCGTGATCACGATTTCTCCACGCGTCGTAATAGGCCAGAGCGATTTGCAGCGCAGGGCTGTTGGTTTGGGTCATAGGAATGTTTCCTTTCTTGTCTGCTTGATCAACCAGGTCGGGCTCTCCCCACCTGGATGTCTCCGAACTCGTGAGAGGATGAGAGTGATCAACGTTTTCGCCACTCGGTTCCTCTCCTCTCAATAACTTACTTTCTGCTACTATCTTACTATATGTGAGTGACAACGGTATGTCAGTAGCGTCACGACTTTTTTCATCCCCAAGGAAAATCTCCTCTGAAAAAAGCGGTGGCGCTGTTGCCATACCGCTTGTGGTAGAATGAAACCATCGAAAGGACCTCTTGAAGTTGAGACGGAATGGCAAGAATGCTGTGATGAATTGGCCCGCTGCGAGCCGGTTCGTAGCATTGAACCCTGGAGTGATCTCACGTGACTTCCCGCCTGGTTGGGCTTCCTGTTCGTCATCGACTTCAATGACAGACGAACAGGAACAAAAAGGAGAGGAGTTTCCACCACTTGAACCAAGCGTCCCTTCTTCTAGGAGTGAGGAGAGAGGAGAGGTGTGTGATGGTTCTTGCCGTACGTGGGTATCGTGATGACTAAAACGGATCGTCTGTTAGCGATCGTCCTGGAACTCCAACGGAGGGGGCAGCTGCGCGCGGGGGATTTGGCAGAAACGTTTGAAAGAAGTCCGCGCACGATTTATCGGGATATCCTGGCGTTGGGCGAGGCGGGGGTTCCGATTCTTGCGGTGCCTGGTCACGGGTATTCGCTCATGGAGGGGTATTTTTTGCCTCCGCTCAGTTTTACCACGGAGGAGGCGATGATGGTGCTCCTGGGCAGTGATTCGATGGCACGCAATTTTGATGCGCAGTATCGTGCGGCGGCCGAGTCCGCCGTGCGCAAGATTGAGAGTGTGTTGCCTGAGAGACTGCACGAGGATGTGCAGTATTTGCAGAGCAATATTCGCGTCATTGGGCGGGGGACAGACGGAGAAACGAAACAGCACGAGCTGCTCCAAACACTCCGCCGAGCGTTGCTTGCTCGTCATACGATACGGTTTTGTTACCATGCCCGCCACAGCGGCGGTTCTCTTGTTCGTGAGGCTGATCCGTACGGCCTGGCGTATGTTCGCACTGCCTGGTATCTGGCCGCATACTGTCACCTCCGGCAAGAGATCCACCCCTTTCGCCTGGATCGGATGGAAAAGCTGGAAGTGTTGTCCAGCACGTTTACCCGTCCGGCCACTTTTTGGGCAGCACTGGAGCAAAAGAATCAGGCGAGAACGATGACGGTGCGCGTGCTTTTTGACTGGGAGATAGCTCGTTGGGTTCGTGAGGAACGTTCGTACTATGTCACCGCTGAAGAGGAGACCAGCGATGGCCTGCTGGTGACCCTGACGGTTCGCCAGGAGAGCGAGATCCTGCAATGGCTTCTCAGTTGGGGGAGTCAGTGCAGGGTCGTGGAGCCCGATTCGCTTCGGGCACATCTGGCTGAAGAAGCACGGGCGATGCTCCAGAACTATACGTGAGCATCCTCTGTTTTCTCGATCACTTCTTTGTGGCTCACAGGTGACTTCACCGGGTCATCTCGCACTCCTCTTCGCACACCATGAAACGAGAAGGCGTATGACGTCCAAGAACGAAAAATTCGTGTTCGAGCCGGCACTGACGGAAGGGCTGATCCTCGCGCGAAAAAATCGATTTGTGTTGTCAGTGGAAATTGCTGGGGCCATCTCTGACTGTCACTGCCCAACCACCGGGAGCATTGGAAACATCGTCCTCTCCGATCTCCCGTGCCTGCTTTCTGCCAGTCACGGCTCGGGACGGAAAACGCCGTATACGGTTGAGGCCATCTCAGTGGATGCCCCCTCGGTTGCCCACAAATCATGGGTCGGCATCAACCAAAACGCGGCCAATCGATATGTGGAGCATGCTTTGAGAACAGGTCAGTTCGCCAGCATGGTGAGGGATGCGCAGACCGTGAAGCGGGAACAGTTTCTTGGTCACTCCAAGCTCGATTTCTTGGTCGGTAACACCTATCTTGAGGTGAAAACCCCGCTCGTTGAGATCAACGTGCCCATGGGAGAGCACATCGTCAAGAAGAAGGGGATGGAATTTCACTCCTTTGAGCGTTTCGTTCGTCACATGCAAGAATTGGCCGAGAGTCTCAATGGTGGGAAGAAGGCGATCTTGCTGGTGTGCTTCCTGTATGACAATCCACGCTTTTCACCGCCCGGCAGGCACCGGCAGAGTGACGCTGTCCGAGAGACGGTGCTTTCCTCGATCAAGCGCGGTGTGGAGGTGTGGCAGGTGAATTTTAAGATCGATCAGACCGGTGTGGAGCTGTCGAGGTATTTTGAAATCACCCATGATTTTCTGGCGGAAGGGGAGTTGGGCCGATAACGGGCGAGCTCCGCGCGACTTCTGCGCCGCGTCACCGACAGAACCTGCGTGGCCTCGTCGGCTCGCACAAAAGGAGAGACCTGGGAGCCGCGGCTCCCAGGTCACGAACGCGAAAGGACGCAGAGTCGAGCACCCGCTGCCGGTCGGACGTGTCTCGGAGATTCCGGCGGCAATTGCTGGAAGCTCCTCCAAGCTTTCGCGAGCCGATGCCCAACCTTCTTACGATCAAGCAATCCGTGATCCTTCTCTGAATCAGGTAGGCTCTATCGAGGATGGGATTGTCTACGGCAGACATGGAAAGGAAGTGGGATACGTCCAGTACAACGATATCTACCGAGGTACATCCCCAACGGCCAGCTAGTATACTCAATCGACCCAAGAGCCAGCGCCAAGCCAGAGGGTGCGGCCTTCTATAAGCTCACTCCCGGTCAGCATCTTCTGGCTATAATAGAGAATCTATTGGCTTCCTCAAGCCGATGGGCAATATGTACAAAGTCTATCGATTCATCGCCCCTGGACAAGGGAAGCTAATAGGTCTCGTTGATGGTGATAGGGACATCTACGCTGCGGGAGGCGCCGCTTGTCTCCTTCTCTTATAGACCTAAAATGAGCGTTCACATCCTTAGCGTTGTTTTTCGTTCCATTCATACTCAAGGGCCTGTAAGCGCTGATAGTATTGAGTCTCATCAGAAGTTTGCTGACAAATATGGCCTACCCTATCCGCTGCTGGCTGATACCGATACCACTGTTTCACATCTCTATGGCGTGTGGAAAGAGAAGAACTACGCTGGCAAAACGTACATGGGCATCAACCGTGAGACCTTTCTCATTGATAAAGACGGGATTGTTCGTAAAGTCTGGCCAAAAGTCCAGGCAGCTGAACACGCTCAAGAGGTTCTGGAAGCCATCGAATCATTAGGACTCTGACTTCTCTAAAAAGGCATGGCGGCCCAGTAACTACACCAAACTGAATTCGTGAATAATAACAGCCATTTCCGTCGCCGGATGGCTGTCTGCATTTGCAAGGGAGAATGTAATTCGCACAGGTGTCCAGTTCTGCAAACAAAATGACTGGGCTTTCCTCTCTCAAGCGCGAGTTTCCCCTTCACCACCACATATTCGCCAGAACTCATCCCTGGAGCATTGAGGTAAATCTCTTTTTGGACAATAGGTTCTATTTGGCCTGCCAAACAATGACATGTTCACTCAACTAGTGTATAATGCGAACATAAGTATGCTGACACGGTTAGAATAATGTGAGGTCAATGTTCTAACATACCCCATTGCCCATATTAAATTCAGGGAACAACGAGGGAGATACCTTCTGAAATGATGGAAACTGTTCCGTCGGGGACAATACTCAACGGACACTATCGCATCCAGCGCGTGTTGGGTAGTGGGGGTTTTGGCCACGTTTATTTAGCCATAGACCTGAGAACCAACCTGCAATACGCCCTCAAGGAATATTTTGTTACGGGCTCTAGCGGACAGGCTCAACTTCAGCACGAAGCTCGAGTGCTAAGTCAATTACATCATCCGAATCTTCCTGCCTTTCAGGAGGCCTTTGATGAGCGCGGCCACTACTTTGTCGTGCTCAGCTATATCGAAGGCAGTGATTTAACCGATCGCATTCGAGTTGCGCGCCAACGCAACGAGATTATCCCTCTCCCCCAAATTATGCGCTGGATCCTTTCGATCTGTGACGCCGTCCAGTTTCTCCATAATCAGCAGCCGGTAGTCATTCATCGCGATATCAAACCAGATAATATTCGTATCATGCCGAATGGCACAGCTATTTTGGTCGACCTGGGCAACGCAAAAGCAACAGCCGACGGCGCACGGACGCTTTTCTTTATTCGTCATCAGGGAACGCCCGGCTACGCTCCACAGGAACAATATCCTGGTGGTACTGGCACCGACACTCGTTCAGATATCTATGCCCTTGGCGGTACACTCTATTTTGCATTGACTGCCCACGAACCACCCAGTGTCTCAACGCGCAACCAATCTATCCAACAGGGATTACCTGATCTTCCATCTCTGCAAGAAGTACTGGCCAAAAATCCCCCTGAGGATCATTCAGAAGCGAACGCCCGGCAATTTAGATTAGGTGTCACAAAGCCCGCTAAACCCGCACCGCGTCATCTACGTCACCTGGCGCAACTTGGCACGCTACCGCCAGCGTTACTCGATCAAATGGACAATATTATTCATCGAGCAATGGCTATGAGGCAAAAAGACCGTTACCCAACCGTAGCAGAGTTTGGTAGCGACCTTCGCCAGGTTATGGCAGCGCTGCCCGCTCCACCAGCTCGCCCCATAGATCCAAATAGTACTCAACCTGACCTGCCAATGCTGTACGAAGCAATTCAACGGGCAAAAGAAAACGCTGACCAGACATCACCTGACGTAGCAAACCAACCTGTCTCACCTCCTGCGCAAACACTGCTATGTCCACGATGTAATTCACCGCTGGTTCAAAAGGCCTCCTATTGCCCAGGTTGCGGCTCTTCACTTGGCGACGTATTCAAAGACAATGCTACATACAACGAACCAGGTCCCAAAACCAACAGAGCCTCGCAGCAAGACAACCCTCTGCTTCGCGACAACACTCTGAACAAAAATAGCGGTATTGCTCCAGATTCGCAGGCCAAGATACTGACCTACCAGCCGAACATTCCGAAACCAGGGTCCAATTTCTCTGCACCTTCTTCCCGACGTGGATTTATTGCCCAACCAGTAGCACAGGCTCAGCAGAAACCTGCCACACAAATGGCTTCACAAACACCAGCAGTCCCATCTATGTCAGCATCCCACGGGAGCAGTAATTCACCCTCTAAGGTTTCTGGCTTCAATATACCTTTACGCATAATCATTCTCATCATACTTGTAGTTCTGTTGGTATTGATCGCATTCCTTGTCCTGTACCATATCAGTCATGGTCATAGCAGCCACGCTTTCCACAACAATGAACACTGGTTCTTCCTTAATTCACAGGTAGCACAATATGAGCGAAACTTCTCTGCCAACAAGACATCCCTCAGTTCGTCTCTTACTTCTGGGTTATGGGCATGTCGCCCAGGCTTTCCTTCAATTGCTAGCGTCGCGCAGTATATGGCTGGGTAATGAACTTGGTGTTCGCCCAGTCGTATGTGGCCTCGGCACACGAAGCCATGGACTCTACATCTATCCTCGGGGCTTCGAAGCATCATTCCTGGTACAAGACGCCGATCCATTCCAGCAATTCACCAACAATGGAACTTATGTAGATAATGCTGGAGCATTTATCGAAGCGGGAAAAGCACTAGGAGCAACGGTACTCATTGAACTCACCACGCTCAATCCTCAAAATGGTCAACCTGCCCTCAGTTATATTCGCACTGCTCTGCAATCAGATTTAGATGTAATTACTGCTAATAAGGGACCGGTCGCCTATGCTCAATCTGAACTACAGGCATTAGCCGATCGTCAGAACGTGCAATTTCGCTTTGAAGCGACTGTAATGGATGGTTTGCCCCTTATCAACCTTGCGCAATTTACACTCCAGGCAGTAGGTATTCACTCTTTTCGCGCCCTGTTAAATACCACAAGTAGTCTCGTAATGAGTATGATCGAACAGGGCTTTACACGAGATGAAGCGATAGCAAAGGCTCAGGAACTTGGCATCGCCGAGGCTGATCCATGGTATGATCTCGATGCATGGGATGCAGTCATGAAAACAACTATCCTTGCAAATACGCTGCTGGAAAGTCAACTTTCACCACACCAGGTCGTGCGTCAGGGCATTCGCGACCTTGCTCCCGCTGAAATGCGCGCAGCTGCGCAGGCCGGAACGCCCATACGCCTGGTGAGCCAGGCAAACCTCAAACATGGGGTATCCATTGCTGAGGTGCGACCACGCAAGTTAAGCAAAGACGACATTCTTCTGGTAGGCAAAGGCACAACCAGCGTAATCTCTCTAGAGACTGAAGCCATGGGAACAATCACACTGGTAGAACACGAACCAACGGTGACTCAAACAGCCTATGGAGTGCTGAGTGACCTGGTGACTATACTCAAGCAAAAAGCCTCATAGCTCACCTACAGCCTGAACTCACTGCCACATTTCAGCTAGTGAACGCCGCACGCGAGCTAACCACCCTGGTAGTGAAGTAGCCCACGCCAGGCGTTCCATCACATCATCAATCAATTGTTCTTCAACGCCGTGATTACCAGGGCCACCTTGCTGCATAAAAAATACGTCTTCTAATGGGCCATTCATAGTAGCGATGGGTGAGACCAGCATCAAGGCGTCGCCCAGTATTGCGGATTCACGCGGCTCAGGAGGGTAAATCGCTCCGTAAGCTTCTAAGAAACGGCGAGCTCGTTCGGGATCAAGGCCACGTTTGACAATGGGGCGTGTCAATGCAGCGTTCGGTTGCCACTCCAGCGCGCTAAAATAGAAGAGGGCATAAGCCAGTTCTATAATGCGTTTCTCCCAACGCGACGCTGCCAGGTTGAGGACTGCCGTGACGCCTTGCGTTCCCAATCGAAGGTTCAGGGCATGATAATCACCATGGATATGGAACTCCGGTAAGCCTCGTACAGCGCCAATAGAAACCATTGCCGACGGCAGCACCGCTTCCCATTGATCGCACCAGTTCGACAACGCCGCTGCAACAGCCGCTATTTCGCTCTGCTCGGCTCTCCCGCGTGCCATGTTCAAATATCCCTGTACTACCCCACCTATATGTGCTTCTGAAGGCCAACGATGTTGGGGCCCTGGATACGTACGGGAAACCTGGTGGATACGGGCGAGCATTGTTCCAGCGTCACCGACCCAGGCAAGGCTACGTAGCGAGGTTGTACTGAAGAGTTCCCCTTGCGGTTCCTGCTCTAACTCAAAGGAGGTGTCACCAACCACTACCGTTGGTTCCCCTTGAGTGGTGAGCCAGACAGATGGAAGAGGGATACCTGCCTGTTGAAGAAATTGTCGAAAGGCATAACGGTGGTCGCTATCTTCTGCGATGAGCCCCTCAAGCCGCTCTCTGAGGATATAATGGTGCCCCTTGATGTCAACTAGTACGCTAAAAAGCCTGGGCGTTGCAATCTCTTCGATCGTTCCCAGGTTGCTCCACTCGCTAACGCCAAATGCCTGCATGACCTCGTTCAGGTCATGCAGGTCCTCCTGTTCATCTCTCGTAGGATACTGCTCCATTGCTACACTTCTGTCGGTAAATCTTGCCGGCTGCCCCACTCATTCCAGGAACCGTCGTAGTTGGTCAAATTGGGATATCCAAGCATAGCCAGGCTGAAAAGGATGGTTGTAGCTGCAACGCCCCCGTTACAATAAGCTACAACCTGGCGTTCTGGCAACACACCAGCATCCGAGAAGAGGCGAGCCAGTTCTTTATTACTGCGAAATGTACCGGTGGCCGGATTAATTACTTCGTCACGAGGGATATTCAAAGCCCCTGGAATATGACCGGGACGTCCGTTGTCACGCACAACCTCGCCCGTATATTGCCCGGGCTCGCGTGCATCAATCATTGTCACTTGCCGTTGTCCTAGCAGAGATAATACCTCGGTAGCAGTGGTACGTAAGCGCGGTTGCACCACGGGGGTAAACGTAGCAGGGGGATAGGTAGGGATACTTTCTTCCAGTGGTCGATGTTCATGTAGCCATTTAGCAAATCCACCGTTTAGCACAACCACCTGATCATGCCCATAGTAATTGAGCGCCCACCAGAGCCGCGTAGCAAACTGTGCTGACGGATGGGCATCATAGGCGACCACTAAATGCTGATCTCCGATGCCTAAACTTCCTATCACCTCAGCAAAGCGTGCTGCCGGAGCGACCTGCGCCTTGACAGCATCGTCGAGGTCAATAATATCACTGCTCCAGTCGATATAAACCGCTCCCGGTATGTGCCCTTGCTCATACTCATCACGCGCACCAACATACTGCGCGTTCTGAACACCATTACGCTCCACTGTACGTACATAGCCGCGCATGTCCACAATACGGATATGTGGATCGTTCAGGTGCTCGGCTAACCAGGACGTCTCCACCAGAAACTGACTGCGCTCCATATCCATATGAACCTCAACTCTCTATACGCTATGAGAAAAGACCGGACGCGTCAGGGTTATTGGTAGACACAAAATGGGCCGGTGTGCCTAATATTTGCGTTGGAGTAACCTTTACAATGCTCATGGAGGCATTGGGAGTCTGTGTCGTAACATAGCGCTGAACGACCATCCCCAAAGGACGCGCCAGTATCAATGCGGCAGTCGACGCCAGGATGACATTATTGAAAGAATTATATGGGCGGCGCATCCTGGCGACAGTCATAGCCGATAGGCCGGTGAGCAGGCCAGAAACCGCGAGGTTTGTCCCACAACGCTCGTGAATAGCCATCTCTGGATGCGTCGTACGCAACAGGGTCAGAGCCTCATTGGCGGCAGGGATTATCGCCTCGGTAGGAACATCACCGAACACGAAGAAACCGGATGCGAAAGAAATACCAGCAAAGCGCACCTCGGGATACTTTCTGCTCAGCAAAACAATGGTTGCATGCTCAAGAGCATGATTTTGCTTAACCGCACCGCCCAACAACACTTGCTGCGCGACTTGAATAAAGGGATTGATGGAATCCATCAGTAAAATCCTTCCTAAAAACAGTATCAATACGTTGTATTAAATACCACGATCTCATCACCAAAATTGATGACATCCCCATCATTCAATACAACAGGTTGATACACTCGCACATTGTTGACCAGCGTCCCATTAGCACTTTGCAAATCCTCCAGGTACCAGCGTCCATTATCAAAAAAGAAACGGGCATGACGGCGAGAAACCGTTCTTCCCTGGATAATAAGATCATTGCCATTGGTACGACCAATTGTTGTGACTACCTGGTGGAAACGATAGGAGTGACCGCCCATCGGCCCATTCTGAATGGTGAGACGAGCAAGCACTGGACGGCCATTCGGTCCCAGGTAGCGGTCATGAATGGCTCGTTTATCGGAGAGTTCATCTCCGCAGGAGGTACAAAAAAGGCGCGTGCTCGGATTAGATGCTCCACAGCGAAAGCATGGCAATGTGACAACCGGCTGCTGGTTGTTAAAAACCAGGGACTGAGAAGAAACTCCCCGCCCTGGTACCAATCCCTGTCCTTCAACTGCTGAGACAGGTATCTGAGGAACTACACCGCTCCCACGCACATCCAGTTGGGGCATAGCCGAAGACATCCCTGGACGCCATCGCGAGGGTATCGAAAGTTGTGAAGCTGTCAATGCCTCTGTTAAAGCGGCTATCAATTCATCGGTTGTCTGGTAGCGGTCTTGCGGAGCTTTCGCTGCCATCTTTACCACTACCTGTTCTATAGGAGATGGTATGCCAGCCATACGTAACATTTCAACAGGTAGCGGATCATTGAGGTGCTTCACTGTAATAGTTAACGGGTTTTCTGCCGTAAATGGTACCCGGCCAGCTAAACAATGGAATAGCACAATACCAAGGGAGTAGATATCGCTGCGACGGTCTACAGCCTGGCCGGTGCCTTGTTCGGGCGACATATACTGTGGAGTTCCGATACCTGTGCCAACACGAGTGAGATTCGTCGTCCCCTCGAGAATCTTAGCTATCCCAAAGTCGGAGAGAAGAAGATAGCCATCTTTGCGCAACAACATGTTAGCGGGCTTTACATCGCGATGAACAATGCCATTATTGTGGGCACAATTCAAACCCTCTGCAGCCTGGATCATATAATCAACCGCCTCAGGTACTGCTATCGGTCGCTTCAAGCGATCCTTGAGTGTACCACCTTCGACATATTCCATGACGATATAGGTGATGTTATCCTGTTCCCCAAAGTCATGTATCTGCAAGATATTGGGGTGAACCAGTTTTGCTACAGCACGTGCTTCCTGCACAAACCTTTTGACGAATATTGGATCGCGTGCATGATATGCTGGCAGTACTTTGATGGCAACATATCTATCCAGGTTTGGTTGATAGGCCTTGAACACGGTCGCCATACCACCAGCTCCAATGTGCTCGACGATACGAAACTGGCCCAACGATCGCCCGACCAGCGCGTTCATATCGTCGTTCTTTCCCTGCTGCTGAGGGTATGGATTCTCTCGTTGCATAGTAAGATGACTCCTCTGTTCCCACCATCCGATGTAGTCACCGTTGATTATACAGGCTGTAGCTGTCTATGTCGAGGGGCAAATTGGTTGTCACGAGAGCATTGCTACACATTGAAATCTGTCAGAGCCTTCCTCGTCCTGTTACCCATTCGTAAGCTTCTCCAGGATACCCTCGACTACCCTTCAAGTAGGAGCGTTTCTGGGTCTTCGACTAGTTCTTTGACTCTGACCAGAAATTGCACTGCTTCCCGACCATCGACGATACGGTGGTCATAGGAAAGGGCAACGTACATCATCGGTCGTATGACGACCTGCCCACTCACGGCAACCGGTCGTTGTTCGATCTTATGCATACCCAGAATACCAACTTGTGGTGCGTTTAATATCGGTGTCGAAAGCAACGAGCCGAATATACCACCATTGGTAATAGTAAAAGTGCCACCCTGCAATTCAGCGAGCGCTAGACTGTTCTCCCTGGCTTTATTAGCCAGGGCAGCGACCTCCTGCTCAATCTCCGCAAAGCTCTTACGGTCAGCATCACGGAGCACAGGTACAACAAGACCCTCTTCGGCTCCAACAGCTATACCAATATCATAGTAGCGTTTGAGCACCATCTCGTTACCCTGGATCTCCGCGTTCAGCCGGGGGAATGCCTTGAGTGCGCCCACTACGGCTTTAGTAAAGAACGACATAAAGCCCAGTGACACATTGTGGCGCTCTTTAAAAGTGTCTTTCCGTCGGCTTCGTACCTCCATCACAGCGCTCATATCGATTTCGTTGAATGTCGTGAGCATCGCTGCTGAATGTTGAGCCTCCACCAGTCGCTGGGCTATCGTTTGCCGTCTGCGTGAAAGCCGTATGCGCTCTTCACGTCCGCGCGGTGCTGCCAGCGGTGTAACGATTACCTGGTCATCTGATGTTGTTGTGGTTTGAACTGGCGGAGGTGCGGAAGCCTTGTCCGGCTGTGCAACGCGCTGTGAAGGAGCCGTATTCTGTACATGTTGTTCCATATAGCCAATCACGTCGTCTTTGGTTACGCGCCCATGAGGACTTGTTCCTTTTACCTGTGAAAGGTCGACGTTGTATTCCGAGGCTATGCGACGTGCCAGTGGAGAAGGCGGGCGCTGTCCGTCACTTGCCCGCGTTGTGGGTGGAAGTTGTCCTGTAGATACCTTCTGCCTTTCACTGGTTACAGGCTCGGATTGTAACTGCTCCGAAGGAATCTTCTGCCCATCTCCTGCTTGCGTGGCAGAGGCCTGGCTACTCTCACCGATAACCCCCAGTACCTCACCCACCGCCACCGTATCTCCTTCCTGCTTGACGATCTTCTGCAGAACTCCACTCTGATCAGCGCCCACTTCCATATTGACTTTATCGGTCTCCAACTCAACGAGAGCCTCACCCTGGTTAACCGTATCTCCCTCGTGCTTCAGCCATCTCCCTATCGTTGCTTCAACGACGGATTCTCCCAATGATGGAACACGTATATCAACGGGCATACTTCCCTCCGCGTTCTTTACTAAATGAACCAAGGGCTTGCGTCAAAATCTGCTCTTGCTCAGCCAGGAAGAGATCCATAAAGCCTGAAGCAGGGCTGGCGCGTTCAGGTCGAGCGATCACTCTCACCCTGGCCTGTTGACCGACAAGCGTCGAAAGGAGTGGAGAGAGGTAGCCCCATGCTCCCATATTGTGCGGCTCTTCTTGCACCCATACGACCTCTTGCAAATGTGGATAACTTGACAAGACCTTTTGTAACTCCTCTCTCGGGAAAGGGTATAACTGTTCGAGGCGCACAATTGCCACATCCCCGGCCTCCGCTCGTTTCGGATGAGACAAGAGATCTATCGATACTTTACCCGTACAGAGCAAAACTTTCCTGATATCACTGGTATGAGTAAGCGCCATTGTGTCATCAATAACCGGCTGGAACTCACCCGCGGCCAGTTCTGTTAGAGTGGTTGTCGATAGTGTATGGCGAAGTAGACTTTTCGGTGTCATGATAACCAGTGGGCGTGGATCGAGCCACAGATAAAATGCCTGTTGTCGTAACAGGTGAAAGTACTGGGAGGCTGTCGAGCAATTTGCTATGCGCCAGTTGTTGTGGGCCGATAGTTGCAGGTAGCGTTCCAGTCGGGCGCTTGAGTGCTCGGGCCCTTGCCCCTCGTAGCCATGAGGTAGCAAAAGCACCAGTGAAGACTTCTGCTTCCATTTTGCGCGCCCCGAAGCGATAAATTGATCGATGATAACCTGGGCAGCATTCGCAAAATCTCCAAACTGAGCTTCCCACAAGACCAGCGTGTTCGGGGCTTGCACACTATAACCATACTCGAAACCTAGTGGAGCGGCTTCGCTCAAAGGACTATTGTAAATCGAGAATGATGCACGCGCCGAGGAAAGGTGCTGCAATGGTATGTAACCTTCGTTGTGTTGATCATGCAGCACTGCGTGGCGATGACTAAAAGTGCCGCGCTCAACATCCTGACCTGTAATACGAATCGGCGTGCCATCAGCAAGTATTGAGGCAAAAGCCAACGCTTCAGCTTGCCCCCAGTCGATACCCCCTTCTGGGCCAAGCGTGGTTGCCCTGCGCTGCAACAGACGTACCAGTTTGGCGTTGGGTGTAAAACCCTCCGGCCAGCTAAGCAATTCACTATTATAATTGATTAACTGCTCGGCAGATACCTGCGGCACCCGCTCATCATGATAAATGTCTCCATTCAGCCCATCCAACTCATCATCCTCGAGTTCCAGGCCACTATCGGCCTCTTGCTTGGCCTGTTCTAGCATTGCAAACGCGTTCTTCACCATAGAGTCTACCTCTTCTTGTGAAACGACTCCTTTCCCAATGAGGTAGCGGGCATAAAGATCGCGCACAGTAGGATGTGAGCGGATGATATCATACATACGTGGCTGCGTGAACGCAGGTTCATCACCCTCGTTATGCCCCCAACGACGATAGCCCACCAGGTCAACCAACACATCTTTATGGAAGTGGTCTCGATACGCCTGGCTCAGGCGTACCGCGGTGAGACACGCATCAGGGTCATCTGCATTAACATGAATAATGGGGATTTCAAATCCCTTCGCCAGGTCGCTAGCGAACTGCGTGGATCGGCTATCTTCTGGCTCAGTTGTAAAGCCAAGCTGGTTGTTCACAATGATGTGAATGGTCCCACCGACCCAGTAGCCATGGAGCTGCCACAGGTTCAAAGTCTCTGCTACAACTCCCTCACCGGGAAAAGCTGCATCACCATGAATGAGCACAGGGAGGGCGTGATCCACCTCTTGTAGAGGTGCTCCAGCCACGTCGGAGACCGTCTGCAAAGCTCGTGTCATACCCTCGATAACCGGATTAACAAACTCCAGGTGACTAGGATTAGGAGACAATATCACTTTAAGGCTTACAGATGCTTCTTCACCAAGAATGTGTTCTGCCCCCAGGTGGTATTTAACGTCGCCTGTCAAGCCAAATCCAAAGGAATCGGTCAAGGGGACGCCCTCCTCGTGTTTAGCATGCCCAAATTCGGAGAGGATGGCTGTATATGACTTCCCGAGCACATGAGCCAGGACATTGAGGCGCCCTCTGTGAGCCATACCAATGATGACTTCGCGGCTTCCAGACTCGATTGCTCCTAGAATAATCTCATCCAGCATGGGCACAAGTGTGTCCGTCCCTTCCAGTGAGAAGCGTTTCTGCCCGGGATAGGTCTGGTGCAAAAAACGCTCGAACACCTCAATCTGTGTTAGCCTCTGAAGCAGCTTGCGGCTTGCCGTTGGCTCCTGTGTTTCATGAAACAGGCGCAGTCCTACTGCGTCCCGCAGCCAGGCGCGCTCAATCGGGCTTTTCACCTGGTCAAATTCATAACTGATCGTACCAGAGTACATGGAGTGCAGATTGGTAATCGCTTCAAGTGCGTTACGTGCCCCCTCTGCAGCATGCCCTCCAACTACCACCGGGGGAAGCAGTGAAAGTTCTTCCGCGGTAATCCCATGGGATTCAGGCAGAAGAGCGGGGTCGCCCAGTGGCTCTGTTCCCAGTGGGTCGAGATGAGCTCCGAGATGTCCCTGGGCACGAATGGCATGTGCAAGTGCCGAAGCGGCAACGACTTGGGAGACCTGAAAAGGGGAACTGCCATTTGTCTTCTCTTTATCTTCAGCACGTGTGGATTGGTTCTCCTGTGCCCATGTATCAAAAATGGCTCGTGTAGCTTTATCGACATTAGCCGGATTTTGCAGATATCGCTCATATTGTTCCAGGACATAGCCTGCATTTGGTCCATAAAAAGTATCAAGGTCGCGCATTAGAGGTCCTTTGGAAATTGCATAAACAAGTTTACATAGTTGTATTTTATCACTTCCTATGGTATCATAACTGCGGTATACTTCAAATATTCTTTGTCTGATCGTCTATAGAAAAGACAAAGGAAAAGCAAGTCACCAATACTTATAGGCAACGAAGGAACGAGTAGGTCCCCATATCTTGTCGAAGAGAGCCTGGGGGTGGTGTAACCAGGTCAGGATCGTGAGCCGAAAATCATTCCAGAGCCGCTAGCCGAAACAACAAAGTAGACCTGGCCGGGACCTTCCCGTTATCATGAAGGGCTGTATGGATCCTCTCAATTGGGGAGTTACAGCTAAACCAAGTGAGCCATATCTATCTCACACCTCGTGAGAATGTGGCTAATAAGGGTGGTACCGCGGGAGTTCCTCTCGTCCCTATGTGTATTGGGCGAGAGGTTTTTTTTTGAACCAGGAGAGCGTCAATCGATATGAAAACAAAATTGCTCTATCACGAAAATAGTTTTATCTACGAATGCAGTGCAAAAGTTGTCTCCGTTGAAGGGGACGAGGTCGCACTGGATGCCACCGTCTTTTTCCCTGGTGGAGGCGGCCAGATGGCGGATCATGGCACCATCTCTTGGAATGATTATCAAATTCAAGCGAACGTTATTGCAATGAATAAGCGCGATGACGTTGTCTGGCATACGCTAAGTTGCACGCCACCGCCAGTAGGAACTGAAGTCGTCGGGACAATCGACTGGGATTTTCGCTACAAAATGATGCGCACCCATACGGCGCTCCATATTCTCTGTGGCACTATATGGCGGGAATTTGGCGTGCAGGTGACGGGAGGGCAGATGTACCCAGACCGAGCGAGAATGGATTTCGCTATGGAAAATTTGAATAAAGAGCGTATCGCCTATATTGAGCAGAAAATTAACGAAGCAGTGCAAGCAGACTACCCGATCAAAGTGTATAAGTTGCCGCGAGAAAAGGCGTTCTCTATTCCCGACCTGATACGCACTAAAATTAATCTACTTCCACCAGAGATCGAGGAAGTACGTATCGTAGAAATCGTCGGGCTCGACCTGCAAGCAGATGGCGGTACACATGTTGGCCACACGAAAGAAGTAGGCGCTATCAGAATTACAAAGACCGAAAATAAAGGGAAGATCAATAAACGCTTAGAGATTATGTTAACCGATTAGAACAGTTTAAACCATGGTACATGAAAGCATAAGCCAGCAGAAAAAGGCCACTCATCCAAAGCAGAGGAGGCATTAGTGTCAGTGAAATCAAGTGTATTCAGCGCAGTAACAGCAGCAGACCGTGTTGACTACCCGGCTCTAGAAATGAGCATCCAGAAGTGGTGGGACGAACACGGCGTCCTTCAAATGTACCTGCACCGTAATGAGAACAGTGACAAACAATTTTCGTTCCTGGATGGCCCTATTACCGCAAACAACCCTATGGGGGTCCACCATGCCTGGGGACGAGCCTATAAGGATTTGTATCAGCGTCTAAAAACCATGCAAGGATATAAGCAACGCTATCAGAATGGCTTCGACAGCCAGGGTCTGTGGGTTGAGGTAGAAGTCGAGAAGGAACTTGGCATGCAGACGAAGCGCGATATCGAAGCCTATGGCATTGATGAGTTTGTACAACGGTGTAAAGAGCGAGTCTTCACTTTTGCGAAACGCCAGACAGAACAGTCGATTCGTCTGGGCTACTGGATGGATTGGGGCCATGACTATTATACCCTGTCTGATGAAAATAACTATACCATCTGGTTTTTCCTGAAAAAATGCCACGAGAGAGGGTTTCTCTACAAGGGACGAGATGTCATGCCATGGTGTCCGCGCTGTGCCACTGGCATCTCAAACATGGAAATCGAATCAGAAGGCTACAAGGAAACAAGCCACCTGAGCCTCTATGTGCGTTTCCCATTGGTAGACCATCCTGGTGAATACCTGCTTGTCTGGACGACCACGCCTTGGACACTCGCGGCCAACGTCGCAGCAGCAGTACACCCCGACTTGCCCTACGTCAAAGTAGAGCAAGATGGCGAGTATTATTACCTTGCACAAGAACTCCTCCCAGTGTTGAAAGCGCTTAAGGGGCGTGACAAAGGAGACTACCACGTCACACAGACGCTGAAAGGCAGTGAAATGCTGGGTTGGAGCTATCGCGGCCCATTTGACGAGCTGCCCGCAGAACAAGGCGTTGTCCACACCGTCGTGCCATGGAAGGACGTCAGTGCAACTGAAGGAACTGGCATCGTCCACATCGCTCCTGGTTGTGGTCGTGAGGACTTTGCTCTTTCAAAAGAATTTAACCTCTCCGTAGTGGCTCCAGTTGATGAATTCGGTGTCTATACTGACGGCTATGACTGGCTCACAGGGCAACACGCGGCTGAAGTTGGACAGCAGATTGCTGAAAACCTGGTGCAAAAAGGGCTACTTTATCGCCCGCAGAACTATAAGCACCGCTACCCAACGTGCTGGCGCTGTAAAACCGAATTGATCTTCCGCCTCGTTGATGAGTGGTTCATTTCAATGGAGGAGCTTCGTTACGAGATCATGGATATCGTAGGCCAGATCAACTGGATACCGGCCTTCGGTCTTGAGCGCGAATTGGACTGGCTGCGCAATATGGACGACTGGATGATCTCTAAGAAACGCTACTGGGGATTGGCTCTGCCCATCTACGACTGCCCACAATGTGGCAGCTTCGAGGTCATCGGCGGTAAGGATGAGCTGCAAGAACTGGCCGTTTCCGGCTGGGAAGAGTTCGAAGGTCATTCGCCACACCGACCATGGGTCGATGCGGTCAAAATCCGCTGCAGAAAGTGTAATGCAGAGGTCTCACGTATCAAAGATGTCGGAAATCCCTGGCTTGATGCCGGTATCGTGCCATTCTCGACGCTACACTATCTCACCGATCATCGTTACTGGCAGCAGTGGTTCCCAGCAGACTTTGTGACTGAGTCGTTCCCGGGCCAGTTCAGAAACTGGTTCTATTCGATGCTGGTAATGAGTACCGTTTTAGAGGACACAGCACCGTTCAAGACCCTCTTTGGCTACGCGACACTCGTGGCTGAAGATGGTACACCCATGCACAAGTCTAAAGGCAATATGATTGTCTTCGACGAGGCGGCCGAACGGGTTGGCTCTGATACCATGCGCTGGCTTTTTGCCAACCACATACCAGAAAAAAACCTTCATTTCCCCCGTATCCCCACGGATGAGGATATGGAGAAGGCAGCACAGACTGGGCTACCTGTTCGATTAAGCGAAAAATGGATGCTGGTGCGCAGGACACTGGATAAAATTTGGAATGTCTATAGCTTTTTTGTCAACTATGCCAATATCGATCGCTTTGATCCGACTCAACACCAGCTTCCCACGGCAGAGCGCAGCGAACTGGACCACTGGATCCTCTCTGAACTGCAGATGACGATCAGAGAAGTCACGGAAGGTCTGGAACACTATGACACCGTTAAACCAACCGCGGCAATACAGGGATTCCTGGATGATCTCTCCAATTGGTATCTGCGTCGCTCTCGCGAGCGCATCTGGAAACCTGAACTTGACAGTGATAAAACAGCGGCGTACCTGACGCTCTACGAGTGCTTAACAACACTTGTCACCCTGCTCTCTCCTTTCATACCATTCATGACGGAAGAGCTTTATCAGAACTTGGTACGCAGCGTTGACGACAAGGCCCCTTTGAGCGTGCATCTCTGTGACTGGCCGCAGGTGAATGAGGACCTTCTTGATGAGCGTTTGACGAACGAGACACATCTTGTCATGCGTATCGTTGGCTTAGGTCGCTCTGCACGTGAGAAGGCCCAGATCAGAGTCCGCCAGCCCCTGAATGCGCTCTATGTCCGTGTCCCCAGCGTTGCCGAGGAAGAGGCTCTGTCCCGCCTGAGTGAACAGGTACTCGAAGAGTTAAATATTAAGAGGCTTCAGTTAATCGGCGATGACAGCGATATGTTGTCTTATACGCTGAAGCCGCAAGTCAAAGTGCTGGGACCAAAATTTGGTCATTTGGTGCAGAAAATCCTGACAAGGTTCAAAGCGCTGGATCCTCACGGCGTTCAGGAGGCCGCAAAAGTGCTAATCGAGACAGGCAAACTCAATTTTACCATCGATGGCCAACAAGTCGAGCTGACCTCTGACGAGGTAGAAGTCATTGCCACTGCCCGCCCAGGCTTTGTCACTGCCGAGGAACGGGGCTATATCGTCGCCCTGGAAACGACGATCACGCCACAATTACGCGAAGAGGGCCTGGTGCGAGATCTGACTCACTATGTACAGGATATGCGTAAGAAAGCCAACTTCAGCATCGAGGATCATATCGGCCTGGCACTCTATACGGACAGAGATCTGGCGCAGATACTCAAGCATTACGGGAGTTCTATCGCGTCGGAAACGCTCGCCGATGACCTGCTCATCTCCATCGATCATAAAGACAAACCTTCTTTCAACGAGGTCTATCGCGAAACGATCTCGCCTAACTCAATAAAAAAGCTTGAAGGATATACAGTCGAGGTAGTGCTGGGGAGACTATGAAATGTAGGTTTTTGAAGACGAGAATACAAGTACCGAGCCTGGACATCCAGGCTCGGTACTTGTATTCTCGTCTGTTCTGGGAAAAATGCATCTCCAGCCACCGACCCTACCTCACAAGCCCCTTCCTTCTCATCTGCCCCAAATCATACTCGGTGGGGGCCAGAGGACTAATGCCAGCCTCGGCGCAGGCCCGGCCAATCAGCGCAAACCCAAGATGTAGCCCTTGGACAAGCGTTGTTGGTTGATGAACCGAGAGTAAGTTCAAACAATCTTGACGCTGCTCTATAGCCTTACTCTCGCCGTAATGTTCACGGTAGCCGCTCAAAATCGATGCATGCGGCATAAAGTCGTCGTAGCGCAAATTGTCTGTAGCAGCCAGCAACATGAGCCAATATCCAACCTGGCTTCCCTCCAGGATCGTATCATCTACCCTGTCGGCGTGTACATGCTCTCCACTCTGTACGCCGGCCAGCTCCTCTAACTCGTCGGCTAAGCGCGCCACCAGGTAACCATAACTACGCTCCTGTAGCAAACGTGAAGTGTTTGATTCTTCACTCATATCGTTATCCCGTAGATATTGGTACACTCCATACAATTGGCGCAGTTCGCTCTCCAACTTTTGTTGCTCATTTGTGCTAAGATAGTCTATGGCTATAGGAAATACTTCTCCATCCTGAGATTTTGCTCGCATTGATCCATAAACAATGTCTGGATCAAAAACGCGCTCTGCTACAAACTCGTAGCCATCATCTGGCAATAAACGACGAAAGTAACAACTGCGATAGCCTGTATGGCATGCCGCATCACCGTGCTGGACAACCTTTATCAAAAGGCTGGTCTCTTCACAGTTTACGAAAATATCCCGTACTTCCTGGACATTACCGGACTGTTCTCCCTTGCGCCAGATAGTATTCCGGGAGCGGCTGAAAAAATGCGTATACCCTGTCTCCCGCGTCAGCGAGAGTGCCTCTTCATTCATAAATGCTACCATGAGCACCTCTCCCGTAGCATCATCTTGTATCACCGCTGGCAGTAATCCCTGTCGATCGAATTTCAGCATGGTCGCACCCACACCCCTCTCGCTTGCAAATAACACTTTACATCATTAATCCGATGCTGGCCAAAATGGAAGATTGATGCAGCTAATAACGCATCTGCACCACCCGTGGTCAAGCCCTCATAGAGATGTTCTAGCTTGCCAACACCTCCCGAGGCTATCACAGGTACCTGGACATTTGTAGAGACCAGCGCTGTGAGTGTCAAATCGTACCCTTTTTGCGTCCCATCTCGATCCATACTCGTCAGCAGGATTTCTCCGGCACCGAGATCAACACCCCGTTGCGCCCACTCTAACACATCTATCCCGGTAGGGGTACGACCACCATGGATATATACTTCGTAATTGCTGGGTAGTAAAGGATTGTGACGAGCATCGATGGCGAGCACAATACACTGAGCTCCAAATTGCTCGGACCCGGCACGTAACAGTTCGGGTGACACAACCGCAGCTGTGTTAAGCGAAGTTTTATCAGCCCCTGCTCCCAGGGATGCACGAATATCCTCAACAGTGCGAATTCCTCCACCAACAGTAACAGGGATGAATACCTCCTCCGCTGTTTTGCGTACAACATCAAGCATGGTCGCCCGGTTCTCATAGGTCGCAGTGATATCGAGAAAAACGAGTTCATCCGCACCTTCTCTGTTATAATACGCTGCAAGTTCCACAGGGTTTCCAGCATCACGCAGATTCTCAAAATGAATCCCTTTGACTACACGGCCTGCTGTCACATCAAGACAAGGGATAATGCGCTTGGTCAACATGTCTCTAACCTCCTCCTCTTTCTATCTCCTGAATTGCCGACGCCAGAACTACATCTCCCGTATAGAGCGCCCTGCCAATAATCGCCCCCTCAACTCCCAATCCGGCGACGGCTTGCAGATCATCTATTGTGCTGATGCCTCCAGAAGCAATCAATGCAGATGTTGGATATGTTGCATCAGCAGAGGCCTTAAGAGGTTCGGTAATCACCCTCTGCATCTCTGACAATGCCTCCAGGTTCGGCCCTTTCAAAACCCCATCGCGTGCTATATCAGTATAAATAAAACGTCGGACGCCAAGCATGCGCAATTCTCTTGCCAGAGATGTTGCCTGAGTACTGGAGGTCTCGCGCCAACCCTGCATAGCTACCCGGCCATCCCGCGCATCCAGGCCAACGGCAATACGTTCCCCCCAACGATGCAGTGCCTCCTCTATGAGTGCACCATCGGTCAATGCTATCGTACCTAGAACAATACGCTCTATACCAAGGTCAAGCACCTGCTCGATATGTGGAAGCGCTCGCATGCCCCCTCCAACTTCAATCCGCAAGGACGTGGCCGCGCGTATGCGCCCGATGAGTCCCACATTAACAGGGTATCCGCTGGCTGCTCCATCCAGGTCAACGACATGCAACCAGCTTGCGCCAGCCTCTTGCCATCGTTGTGCGACCCTCACCGGATCGGTATCGTAGGTAGTCACCTTGCCATAATCCCCTTGATAGAGGCGCACACAGGCTCCATCTTTGATATCAATCGCCGGTAAAATAATCATTGGTTCACCCACTGCACAAAATTCCTGAGCAATTGCAGACCCGCTTCCCCGCTCTTTTCTGGGTGAAACTGCGTACCCCAGATATGTTCGGCTACAATAACACTGCAAAAGGAAGAACCATAACCAGTGACCGCCGCTACACATCCATGATCTTGCGGCTCGACGTAATAGGAGTGAGCGAAATAAAAATAGGCATCTCCAGGAAGACCGGCAAAGATAGGTAACCCACTGCGCGTCGGCAACACCTGGTTCCAGCCCATATGTGGAATCTTCGGTCCCTCAGGGATACGTCTCACTGCCCCGCGAAAGAGGCCCAAACCGTCGACCTCCCCCTCAGCGTGATAGTCTGCCAGCAGTTGCATGCCAAGACAAATGCCTAAAAAAGGCTTCCCCTGTTGTGTTGCCAGGCGAATAGCAACGTCCAATCTTCTCTCTTTCATACGTGCCATCGCAGTCCCACCAGAGCCAACTCCCGGCAGCACAATAGCCTGTGCAGCATCAACAACAGCGGGCTCATCGGTTACCTGCACCTGGGCTCCCACGTATGCAAGGGCTTTCTCGATGCTGCGCATATTACCCGCCCCGTAATCGATAACGACTATCATCTACTCATCCTTCGTTCAGCGATCTATTGCCCATTTCAATTGCCTGAGCCAGCCCAAGCCAGCAAAGAGCAGGTGGTAGGCGTTTCACATCCAGCAGGTTCATCGTTAACAACGGGCAACACATCATTGCTAACCATACCACCTCAGACCAATCTGCCGAAAGGTCATTCTTTGTACCCAGCATTTCCTTGAGCGGTGCATAGAGGTCGTGTAATTTCGCCTCGAAAATCGCCTTGCGTATCATCGTCAGCTCAAAATTATGTTCAACATAAATGTCTGAACCGCGAATATCAACAGAAATCTGCAAATCCTGCGCTACCTTCTCTGGAAAATACATCCATGTCGCGAACACGTTATGAAAGAAAGGTTTGACTATGTCGAGGAGCGGGGAATGGCGCCCGGCAAAGGCCGGGTCAAAATAGAGAAAGTCTTTCCTGTCTTCCAGGAAGACATTGCCAAAATGTGCATCTCCATGTCCAATAACAGTCGCCATTTCTCGCGCTGGATCAAGCACGATTCTCGCTCGTTCAATCAGTCCGCCAAGGGTCGGTCGCTTCCATTCTCCGGTTACAACTGTTCCATACATATTATAGACCGTCCAACGATATTGAAGTAGTTCCTCGAAAGGTATCCCCTGCACATAGCCAGACGTGCCTTGACCAGGCAATGTGACAACTTTTCCTTGATAGAATGATTTAAACCGCTCACCTGCAAGGCGATGCCAGAAAAGCTGGTGGATAGGAGCGCGAGCGTGTTCCTCCGCCGGGCTTCTCATCATTGTCTGATCATAGATAGACAGCAAACGAGCACACTCCCGCTTTTCAGCTGCAATGACCGTTTCAAACGCATCATCTTCAGCGGAACCTGCCTCGATCGCATGCACAAGGTCGAATATAACAGGCCAGCGCACCACCGGGTAAATTACCATCTGCCGCCCTCCCTCGTGCAGCGCCTTGAGCGGTTTGACAATGTTGTAGCCGGCCTGGTGAAGCAGGTCGGCGTGATAGTATTCTGCCAGGATGCCCTGCTCTTCGACGTGCGTCTTGAAAAAGTATTCTTCGCCGTTCAGACGATAAAATCCATTGAATGAATTCAATGAAACTGCCTTTGGCGTCAAGGTCACACTCTCGGGATATAATTGCATATGCCGGGCGAACCAGCGCCGTAAAAGCCGCTCTGCTTTTTCTTTCTCAGAGAATTGAAGGCGTTGAATAGCAGCAAGACTATCGATCTCTTCCAATAATTTCGGCAGCCTGGTCATATCTTCAATAGTGAAATCCGGCCTGCTTTGCTCCAAAAGTTTGCGCGCCTCTGCAGTTCGTGCACCAGTTAGTACAGCCACAGTAATTGCCCCGGCCGCGCGGCCACCCAGTATGTCACTGGTCGAGTCTCCTACCACCACAAAGGATTCATTCTTTGCAAGAGATGTTCTTGGTGCACTGGAGTCATCAAGCAATGTTGTTTCAAGACGTTCCATGGATTCAAGCAAGCCATTGAAATTTTGATCGCTATGATCAGCTGCAACCAGAAATTGAAAAGGGTGCGGCTTACTCAGGAGCGTATGATCGCCGTGTGCACGCAGCACTGCCTCCGCACGCTCGATGTCGTCGTACGTCGCGCTATGCTCTTCGTCAAAATAGCGGTGTAACCCATACATCTCTAGAGGATAAAGGGCCTCTTGTTGGGTGCGACCGGTGGCAAACCCCAGCAGATAACCTTGACTCTGCAGCGTTTCAAGAGTAAGCTGCACAGCTTCCAAAGGGAGTAGAGGCTGCTCAAAGTGAATACATCCAGGCTTACCTTGCTGCTTTGAAAGATGGCCATAAGTCGACGCATAGAGACTATCCCCCAGGTACCACTCTTGAAAGATATCCCGGCAAAATGACCAGAAAGGGCTGTAGCGTGAAAAAACATCCTTTATGGGATAGCCCAGTCGTTCACTGGCGTAGAGGTCAAAGCGATTGATGAGAGCAAGCCCGACACATCCTTCAAAAATGGGCATATCAAAAAGCGAGGCACCATGTTGAGTATCAGTGCTGCCTCTCTCCCCGTATTGATCTGAGCGCCTCACAAAGAGTGGCGATTCTCGCGGAAGTATTAATTGTGTACTCTGCTTTCTAAAGGCCGTGAGCCATGCAGCATCCCAGGGTCGTAAGGGCAAGAGAAATTGGAGGTCTGGCACGAATGCCAACAGGTCAATCAAACTGAGGCAGGCGGCCACATAACAGCTGTCCCAATTGGAGTTGATAGCGCGCGCCTTGATTGCGAGTATCTCCGCTTCTGGAAGAATTGCACGACTGGTTCTGCGGCTCTCCTCGGCGGTCACCACAGGATGATATTGCCCATCCGCGCCCAAAATGCTAGCATCCAGGTTCCAATAGCGCGGACTATAATAGAGCTCATGCAGCGTCAACCCTGCCGCATCCCAGTAGGCTTCTTCGTTGGTAATCACACCGTCCAGGTCAAACACCACCAGGTTCTTCAATGTAACCTCTTTAATCGTTCATGCAGGCTGCGAACGCGCACAGATTCTCTCTCAAAGCGATAAGTCAACGGAGTCACATCGATATGAAATGCCCCCATACTGCGTAGGATAGCGACGGCCTCCAACAATTCTGAGCTTGTATTGCCAACACGTACCACCCCCGAAATCGTACACCCATTGGGATCCGCTTTTTCGCTTACTGCCAAACCCCTTCCATCGGAACTTGCTACACGAAACTCGAAGCCAGGGATACGCGATTTCAATTGTTGGCAAATGCGCTGAATCCCATCAGAGCCTTCGACCTGCAAATGCGCAGTAAGCAGTGAGCGATTGCGCGCTTGCATGCGAGCGTCAATCAACTCCAACATCATTGAGGCTATGCACAGGGCCTGTTTGTTATGGTTCAGGAGCTGTGCGTTACCAATCAAGCAGGCTTGAGAACGCAAAACGATACCGTCATCTAACAATTTCAAGTGGTTTTCACGCAGTGTTGTACCGGTCTCGGTCAGATCAACGATCAAGTCAGCTGTATCGGTCAAGGGTGCCGCCTCGAGTGCCCCGTGAGGAGAAACAATCTTACAATGAGTGATGCCATGCCGGCGCAGGAACTGTCCCGTCAGAATGGGATACTTGGTGGCAATACGCAGCCCCCGCCCTTTTTGCGTGGCATAGTAGCCTGCCAGGTGCCAGAGGTCGGCACAGGTGCTCACATCAATCCACGTTTCGGGCACCGCTACCACGAGGCGACAGGCACCGTAGTCAAGGTTACGCTCCAAAACGATGATATCTTCTCCGTTATCTCCATCAACAATCTCGTCATCACTATAACCGAGATGCTCGGCCAGGATATCATAGCCAGTTATACCAAGTGTAGCATCGCCATTGAGCACGAGCATTGGTATATCTGCGGCGCGTTGAAACACCACTTCCAAGCCCGGCATGCTTGCGATGCGTGCCAGGTACTGGCGCGGGTTGCTCCGGTTGACCTTCATCCCGCATTCGGCGAGAAAGGAGAGCGTCGAGGCCTCCAAAGTACCTTTACCCGGCAATGCCAGGCGTACTTCTTGCTCCTTCGTCACTGCCATTGCTCCTTATGCGCTATATTCTCTGCCAGTGTATCTACAGCTAAAACTCTTTCCTCGCCTGTCTGCAGATCCTTCAGAGTTACCCTCTGCGTCCGCTGCTCACTTTCACCCACAATTATTGCCAGGGCAATCTGCTTCCTCGTCGCTATTTTCAAACCGGCTCCGACACCGTGCCCGCTCACATCCACCTCCGTCCACAAGCCCTGCAATCGCGTGGAGCGAGCCACTTGCAAGGCATAGGGTACATCACTCTGGCTGACAGGAATTACCAGCGCCTGCGTAGATTCGTACGACGGTAGGTCACTTCTATCTATAAGCGAAAGGAGACGCTCGATACCAAAGGCAAAACCGCAGGCGTTGATATCGCGATTGCCACCAACGGCGCGCACGAGGTGATCGTAACGCCCACCTCCACAGAGTTGAGCATCGAAACCATCTTCATCGCGAGCATGTATCTCAAAAACCAGCCCGGTATAGTAGCTGACACCACGCCCAAGTGACAGGTTGAGTACAATCTGCTGTTGTGGCACTCCACACTGCTCTACAACTGCCACAAGCTGCTCTAGTTCAGTCAGCGGCTCGGCATCCAGTTCGTAGCTCGCTAACAGGGCGCGTAGTTCATCAAAGACGAGAGGAGGAGACCCGGAGAGCGCGTGTAGGGCACGCATAAACTCCAGTGCGTGCAGAATCTGCCGCCGCTGTTCACTACGTCCCACTTTCCACAGGAAGCGTTCGACAACTTCATCACGAACAGTATCATCTCCGAAGGAGATACTGATGCCGTTGAGTAGAGAGGTCATAAAGCGGGTTTCCACCTCGGATATCCCCGCGGCAACTATCTCTCCATTACTCCCTTCCACCGTGTTCAGGGGATACAATGCTTCCAGCCGCGCCTGTGCAGCTCGTTCTCCTTCTTCGGAACGGCTGATTTGTTCCATCAAACTAAGCAACAAACGCGCTGCTTGTTCATCGAGGCGCAGGCGCTGAATAAATCCACTGGCTACACCTATATGTCCCAGCTCCAGGCGGTATTGGGTGATGTGAAGTTTTTGCAGCACATCACAGGCAAGCTGCACGATTTCAGCATCGGCGGCGACTGCCTGCCCACCGAATAACTCAACCCCCAATTGCGTATGCTGTCGATAACGGTTACGCCCAGGTGCCTCATAACGGAAAATTGGACCGGCATATTGAAAGCGTAAAGGTAAATGCTGCTGCTGGTAGTGATCGAGGTACAGCCGGCAAATTGAAGCTGTGTACTCTGGTCGCAAACAAAGGTCTCGATGGTGCAGGCGAAAAGCATACAGGTTTTGCCACAGTTCCTGCCCAAAGCTGGTGAGAAAGAGATCGCTATGCTCTAGCATGGGAGTATCGACCGTAACATACCCCGCTTGAGCCAGGAGCGTACTCAAACTGTCAGTCAACCAGCGTCGATGCTGATACGCCTCCGGCAATATATCGTGCATCCCGCGCAACCGCTCAACGCGCTTTTTCATGAACGAAACCTTCTGCTCATTATTCACCCCTTCGTATCATTGTACCGGCTCCCTCGTCGGTGAATAATTCGCGCAGCAATATATGGGATTCCCGGCCATCGACAATATGTACACGTGGCACAGCAAGCAAGGCGTCAAGGCAGGCAGAAACTTTTGGGATCATACCGCCACTGATAACGCCATCTTCAATGAGCTTCTTCGCCTCCAGTTCCCCCAGTTCCGAGATCAATGTTCCATCTTGGCGACAGATACCCACCACATTGCTCAGGAAGATTAATTTCTCTGCGTTGAGCGCACCCGCTAAATGAGCTGCAACCAGGTCTGCGTTGATATTCAGGCAAGTATCATCTGGTCCCTGGCCAAGTGGAGCAATAATTGGAATATAGCCCTGGTCGATAAGTGTTTGCACAGGTAGGGGATCAACCGACTCGACCTCTCCAACAAAACCAAGGCGTTCATTAGCGACACGAGCACGGATCATGTTCCCATCTGTTCCACTTAAACCTACAGCGTGACCACCAAGTGAGGAAGTCATCAAAACCAGCCCCTGGTTGACCTGTCCCAACAGAACCATACGTACAACATCCAGTGTCGCTGCATCAGTGACGCGCAAACCCTGCTCAAAACGTGCCGGTAAGTTAAGCTTCTTCAGCCACTCATTAATATATGGACCACCGCCGTGCACCAGTACAGGATTGGCGCCTAACGCACGTAACCAGATGATATCCTGCAAAACACTGCGTTGATATTCAAGGGCGCTGCCCCCTAATTTTACCACCAGCGTCTTCCCTTTCAAAAAATCGATGTAGGGAAGTGCCTCGCGCAGTACCTGTGCAATTAAGTGATGATCGTTGATGATGTCGCCTTCTGACGTTATTGAAAATGTAATAGACATTTTAGAAAACCTTCCTCTTCATTTGATAATCGTTACATTGAATAAGAACACCCAATCGCCGCTTTTGGATAACACTCGTTTCTTTACGGGAAAAGAGACATTGGTGATAACCCATATGTTTCTGTTAGTCCAAAAAGCCTGTTCGCATTCTGTATTGCCTGGCCTGCTGCACCTTTGACGAGGTTATCCAGGCACGAAATCACCACGAGTCGCCCGGTACGGCTATCCACCGTTGGATGGATAAAGCAGTTATTGCTGCCATAGGACCATTTGGTATGCGGCGGTTGATCTATGACATGTACGAAAGGCTCATCCGCGTAGTAAGCTTCATAAAGCGCCTTGACATCTGCCGTTGTCGATACATGCCTCTGGTCATCTTGTCGCAAATCAGCATAACAAGTCGCCAGAATGCCGCGCGTCATTGGTATCAGGTGCGGTATAAACGTGATTCTTAGTGGCCAGCTGAACGCGTTACCTCCCGCCAGTGCAGCCGCAGTAAGTTCCTGGGAAATCTCGGGGAGGTGGCGATGTCCAGAGAGACTATAAGCACTCACATCTTCATTCGCCTCAGCATAGTGAGTACCTTGTGTCGGGCTGCGACCGGCGCCGCTTAATCCCGATTTGGCATCGATAATGACGTCAGGGACAATCATACCCGCAGCCACCACAGGTAGGAGTGCCAGCGTCGCAGCAGTAGCATAACAACCAGGATTCGCTATCAGCGTAGCCGCTTCAATACGCTCACGGTAACGCTCGCACAATCCATATACCGCTGTCTCCAAAAGAGCTGGTGCGGGATGAGTGTGCTTATACCATTCTTCGTAGACCGCCGCATCGCGCAAACGAAAATCGGCTGAGAGGTCTACGACCTTTGTACCCCGCTCCAATAATTGTACGACCGACGTTGCAGCCGCAGCGTGTGGTAGGCAAACAAAAGCGAGATCAGTCTGCTCAGGTTCCTCCGCGATAACAAGCGCTGCATCAAAACCAGTAGAGCTGTGATCGCGTTGCTTTAAGCCTGCATAGCATTGAGGGAAAACATCATACAGCCGCTGCCCTGCGGCACTTCGTGCTGTTACGGCCTCCACACTGAAAAGTGGATGTTGTGAAAGTAAACGCAGCAATTCTATTCCTGTATAGCTTGTCACGTTTACGATCGATACGCTGATCTTCATCATCATGTTCATCCTTCTCTTGATTTTCTTTGAAAGAAATGAGCGTGATGGAGGAAGCAGGCAATAAAAATGCCCTCGTCCCCATCAATACAGATCTGAAGGGACGAGAGCCTGGTGTTAGCAATGCTCCCGTGGTACCACCCATCTTGTCACCAAATCAGCTTCAGCGCAACCCATCTTCCTCACCACGCTGTGACGAAGTGTTTGTGACCACTTTACTGGTTATATCGCTGCATGGGAACCACCCATCTGCTCCTACTTGCCCTGGTTAGAAGGCTTTCTTCGGTCAGCCGCTCGCGAGGCGGTTCTGAGATGGTACATCTATTCCGAACTTCCACTAGCTATCGGATCGCTGTTAGAGACCTACCTCATACTATGTTCGCTCAACGCGGGACAGACTTTCTTATGTAGTTGTTACTCTTAAAGAATAGCAGTAGATTGGCGAAATGTCAACGACGTCATACGACGGCATTTTTCTTGGTTCGTTGCTCTCCTTCTTTCGCCTGTTCAACTGCTTGGTCTCGCTTAGGTGGTCTCCGCCTGCGCCTCGCCAGCCGATAGAGCAGATAGAAAAAAAGAGCGATGATCACGAGTTCAACAAGACGACCCAGACTTAACCCCCCGCTTGTTCCTGGAAAAAGATAGACGTCGTCTGCAGCTGCAAAAAGTTGCGAGTAATCGCTCGCCCCCCAGGCAAATGAAAACACCGGTTGATCTTTGGGCATGCCAGGGCCCACGCTGCCCCAGTTCTGCCCGCTATCATCACTGCGCAGAGCCCCGATATCCGTACCAATAAACACAGTTGTCGGCTTGTGAAAATCAACATAAACGACATGTACGCCTGTCCCTACCAGTGACTCCTGGCTGGTCTTCCAGTGCGCTCCATAGTCCTGCGAAAGGTAGAAGCCATGATTCGTTCCGGCAAAGATAAGCCCCTTAGTCCCCCCTATGACATTAGTATCTGGTTGGACAGAATTTACTACAGAAGGGGCCAGACCTGTATTGAAGGTTTGCCACGATCCACCCCTGTTATCGGAGCGGTAAATACCCGAAGCAGTAGCGGCCCAGAGCTGCCCGCCGAGTACATCAAAAGTCAATGCATTGATGGTAGTAGCCGGAGGAATGCCCTTATTGATGGAAGACCATGTATTTCCACCATCCAGGCTCACAAGTACCCCATGAGATGCCGTGCCAGCGAAAATTGTCTGTGGCGCTTTGAGGTCGAACGTAAGCGCAGTATAGTTAAATGACTGATCAGCGGCAGCTTTACCCACCAGGATCCAGTGGAGTGCTGCGTCAGTACTGACAAAGAGACCAGCGTCTGTCGCAGCGTACAATTTTTTCCCTGTGGCATCGAACGAGAGGGTGTTGATAGAAATCGTTGGTGGTAGACCTGTTCGATGCTCAGCCCAATGCTGCCCACCATCACTACTGGCAAATACTTTTCCCTGCGAACTGCCTGCAAAGATATCCTGCGGATTATTGAAATCTACCGCGAGCGTGCGAATATGCTGGTGTGGTAATCCACTCGATTGCCAATTCCCGCCGGCAAAGATTCCTGAGGTAGGTGAACAGGCAGAAAGGCAGAGCATTACGGTCGCGAGAAGCAGAAAAACTTTCGGTGCTGTAATACGCATACATACCTCGGACTAAGGGAGTAGTGGCAGTTCTTCGCCAAAGCCCTGCGTTAACGCCTGATTATAAACATGAGCCGCGGCTGCGATATCTTCGAGCGCAATCCCTAGACCCTTATAGAGGGTAATATTCTCTGCCGCATCACGTTGCGGACCCCGCCTACCGACTACTTCAGACAGATCAAATACTCTATCCCAATTAAATAGATTTTCTTCGGCAGGAATGATGAAATCTCCTGCCTCAGTTTGTGCTTGCTCTCGCGAATCGGTAACAATCAAATAACTCCGCTGTAAAGTCGATAAATCAATTTCACGTTTTGTATGCCAGTTTGAGCCTATAGCATTGATATGACAACCTGGTTTGAGCCATTCTCCCTGGAAGACCGGGTCTGAAGACGAGGTTGCGGTAATCAAGATATCTGCTTCCTTGACCACCTGACGAGCGCTGGGTACAGGCCTCACTTCAATATTGAGTACTTTCGCCATCTCGTTACAAAAGATATTACAAGCCTGTGCATCGCGACTGTAGACATAAGCTATCGTCACAGGACAAACAGCACATATCCCCATCAGTTGGGTAACAGCCTGATTACCAGAACCAATCAGGCCAACGATGGTGGCATCTGGTCGCGCTAGGAATTTGGTAGCCAGGCCACTGGTCCCCCCTGTGCGCATTCGTCCTAACCAATCGGCCTCGATAATAGCGAGGAGCTGTCCATCTTGAGCGCTATGGAGCATCACAACAAAGCGTACCCCTTCCCGAAATGCCGTATACGATTTATACCCCAGCACACCCAGGGTGGGTGCAGCCGCGGACAGCACGTGCAATACGCCATTTAACAGCCTGATACGTTGACGAGGAAGATTTATTGCATTTTTATCCGCTAGAGCGCCAAATACTTGTTCCAATATGGCTACAGTATCAGGCATAGACAAAAGAATACGGACATCTTCCTCACGTAATACTAAAGCCATAGGAGTTGCTCGATATTCGACTACTGCTTACGACTGCTTACGACGGATAATGCGTCGCATGTAAACCACTGTTTCTTCTATCTCATAGTTCTTAGGTAATTTAAACTGTTTATCGTTTTGCGGAAACAGTACATCTCGTAACCTGTTCAGTGCCGGTAAAGTATTACTGACTGGCCGTGGTGGTTTTGCAGGTGGCATCACGCGGGCCATCAGGCCACGCCGCACTAACTCGATACCAACTCCAACGGCAACTGCCCCAACTCCCGCAGCAAAACGCGGCAATTGGGGATTCTGTAATAAAGAAGGAGTACGGTTTTGTATTGTTACCAGGCTTGTTGAGGGTACTGTTAAATCTGCCCCACAACGACGGCAATACGAGTCACCTTCTTCATTTCCGAAACGACATTTAGGACATAGCATTCGCGTATCCCTCCTTAAAGAACGCTGCACTGCACTTTCTTTACTTCCTACTCTCTAGTATCTCGGCAATCGCGCCGATGACCAGAGCATTTTCTTCTATGGTATTGTAAAAATATGGCGAAGCCCGCAACAATCCTGGACGTGAGTCCGTAATGATATTACGCGCGACAAGGGCCTTCACCACTTCTTCAGGTTGTTCAATCTCCAACATTACAATGGAACTGCGTTGTTCTGGCTCCAGCGGAGCACGCACTTTCCAACCATGTTCACGAGCCTGGGCAATCAGGTCATTGGTCAAATAGCGGGTACGCTCACAAATCTGCTCTACACTAATCTCCTGTACAATATCAAGTCCGCCATTCGCTGCGTAAATCGCAGCAACAGCGGGCGTTCCCATTTCAACTCTGGTAGCATCTGGACGAAAATCAAACTCCCGTGTCTTAAACTGGAACTGTTCGCTATGTCCAAACCACCCGGCAATCGTAGGTTGTAACTGGGATATCAATCCTTCACGGATATAAACAAAGGCCAATCCGGGACCACCCATCAACCATTTCAGTGTACCCGTCACCAGGAAATCAACGTCCATGGCATTGACGTTTATCGGTATCTGGCCAGTCCCCTGGTAATCATCGACCAGCATATAGGCACCGTGCTTGTGCGCGATATCGGCGACCGACCGTATATCCTGGATATAGCCACTCGTATAGAATACACGTGAAGTAGCCACTAATGCCGTTTTATCATCAACCTCGCGCTCAAACAATTCTGGGGGAGTATAAATACGATCAGGACTTTCAACAAAACGACACTCGACGCCTATACGCTGCTTCACCAGCCACTGGTACGCCAGCGTGGGGAAATCCATATCAGCCATCACGACGTTGTTCCGCTTGCTATAGTCTAACGCCGAAGCGATGGAACTGAGCGCGACAGAGACGCTTGGAGCGATAGCCACCTCGTGCAATTGTGCTCCAATAATGGCAGCAAATTTCTGTCTGGCCTTGGCGATCTCCCCCATCCAGATTTCATACCAGGCATGCGCCCCCCACTCGTTCCACATCTCCATGAATTGTGCCAGGCGTTGCATCGATCGATTCGAGAGGGCACCCAATGAGCAACTGTTTAGGTACGTCTTCCGCTGCAGGATCGGGAACTCTGAGCGATACGCCAGTAATTCTGGATGTTCGATGGCGACGGGGGCCGGATATTGCACCCTGGACTCATTCATGGTCATCGTGTATCTACTCCTTCAAGGAAATATCGACCGATTATTTGCCCTATACCGGTGTTCACCATTCTTTGAGACTCTGTTCTCTATTTTACCGCTTATTATGCAGAGTTGCTATAGTTCTTACCAGCAAAGTTGCCGCTTGCTCCACTTCTTCCTCGCTTGACCAGCGCCCAAGGGTCAAACGTAGCGCCCCAAGCGCTGTTTCGCGAGATAGCCCCATAGCCAACAACACCGTTGAGGGATCGGTATTGCCCTCGTGACAGGCGGAACCAGTAGAACTGGCTACCCCTGGAGTGGCAGCGAGTACCTCTTCCCCTATAACACGATCAATACTGATGTTGAGTGTATTGGGCAATCGCTCGCTGGCATGCCCATTAAGATGGACAAACCCGGGAAGAGAAGTTTCGAGTCGTCGTTGCAGCCGATCTCGCAATCGTCGCAGGCGTTCCTGGCTCTCTTCAAGCTGCTCCCGGGCCACCATACAGGCTACGCCTAACGCTACGATATACGCGATATTCTCTGTACCAGCTCTCCGCCCAGCTTCCTGCCCCCCGCCGTAAATGACCGGTTCAAGCTGCAAGCCCTGCCGCACGTAAAGCGCGCCAACACCTTTTGGAGCATATACTTTATGTCCAGCAACGGTCAGCAGATCAACAGGGAGTTCATCCAATCGGGTCGGAATTTTGCCCACCGATTGCGCTGCATCGCTATGCATGAGCACATCGTGACGGCGAGCAAGCTCCGCAATCTCGGCAATTGGTTGTAGCGTACCGGTCTCGTTATTGGCATGCATGATCGTAATCAAGACGGTTTGCTCGTCAATCGCCGCTTCAACATCCGCTGGACTGACCCGTCCTGTCGCGTCGACAGGCACATAGGTAATACGAAATCCGTGCAAACGCTCCAGTGCACGACACGTATTGAGCACAGCCGGATGCTCTGTTATCTGCGTAATGATATGATTGCCACTGGCCCGCCTGGCAAGCGCGACACCGCGAATGGCAAGATTATCGCTTTCGGAACCACCAGCTGTAAAAATTATCTCGCTGGGCAAACAATGCAGCAACCCTGCTACCTGTTGCCGTGCGTTGTCAACGGCCCGATGAGCTATATGTCCATAGCCATGTGTACTTGAAGGGTTGCCAAAGTACGTTGAGAGATAGGGAAGCATGGCCTCAACTACCACCGGGTCAACTGGCGTGGTAGCGTTGTAATCAAGGTAGACAGGCCCATCTTGCAAGCCTGGATGTGTTTTCAAACGATACCTCCTCGTGGCTCAGTTGGTTTTCTCATTACTCGCTTCTAACTTCTACAGTTTTATTGAGCTTCGTGAATCCTGGCAAGCTCAGCCTGTATACTCCCCCACAAGTCTCGTACATCCTGCTCTGTCGTGCGCAAATTCCCAACTGCAATACGGATGGTAAATATACCATGCAACTTGGTGTGCGAAAGGAAGAAGCGTCCGGCGGCATTGATATTGTTCATGATACGCTCGTTCAAAGCTTCTAGCAATGCTTCATCATCCAATCCCTTTGAATGTGCTCGGAAACAGACGGTACTGAACAGCGTTGGAGCCATCAGTTCAAAGTTGGGGGATTCACTAACCCACTGTGCGACAAGTTGCCCCAGGCGAATGTGTTCGTGAATACGAGCGGCCAGTCCCTCTTGCCCAAAATAGCGCATAACCATCCAGAGCTTGAGCGAACGGAAACGTCGTCCCAATGAAGTACCATAGTCCATCAGATTGGGAACTGCATCATCCGCGCTCTCAGTGTTACGCAAATATTCTGGTATAAGGCTAAAGGCAGCTTTCACGACATCGGGCTTTCGAGTGTAGAAAACACTGCAATCAATGGGGGTAAAGAGCCACTTATGCGGATTCACGATCAAGGTATCAGCACGTTCGCAACCATCCAGCACCCAGCGCATCGTCGGGTCGACAGCCGCGGAACCTCCATAGGCGCCATCAACATGCAGCCAGAGACCGTAACGCTCGCAGATCTCGGCGATCTGCGCTACCGGGTCGATGCTGGTGGTCGAGGTTGTCCCAACGGTCGCCACTACGGCAAAGGGCTGCCAGCCGTCTGCAAGGTCTTGCTCGATAGCTTGTTCAAGTTGAGCTACATCCATGCGAAATGAACTGTCCACGCCAATTTTACACAGCCCCTCCTGGCCAACACCCAGCACAATACCGGCCTTTTCGACAGAAGAATGGGCTTCTTGCGAGGCATAGTAGCGCAAGCGCGGTACTTCGGGCCGGCCAGACATGCCCTGCTGGCGAATATGCAGACCTGGAATAGCTTCACGTGCCGCTGCGAGGGCATACATCGTTCCCGATGAAGCTGTGTCATTGATGACACCGAAAAGGGGAGAGGGCAAACCAAGCATCTGTCGCAACCAGTCGAGCGTGACCTGTTCCAGTTCGGTCGCAGCCGGTGATGTACGCCAGAGCATGGCATTGACATTCAGGACACCAGAGAGCATTTCACCAAGTATACCAGGGCCAGAACCTGTGATGCCGAAATAAGCTAAAAAACCAGGTGAATTCCAGTGCGTAATCCCTGGCATGATTATGCGATCAACATCAGCAAGGATATCTTCCATAGCTTCCGGCTGCTTTGAGGGCTGTGTGGGCAATGAACGCTGAATATCACCTGGAGCGGTCCGCGCCAGCACAGGATAGGAACCTACATTCGACAGGTAGTCTGCCATCCAATCCACGACCTCGTGTCCATAGTGACGAAATGCCTCTGTATCCATATCGCCAGTCGCCTTCGGTTTTTGGGCCTTATCAAGCGCTTTGCGTTCTTCCATAGTAAGTAACCTCTCGACTAAAGAATAAGCCCCCATCGGAATGGGGGCAGAGCACCTCCATGAGGATGGAGGTATTATATTCTCTTTCAGAGATTTCTACGAGAACTTCGCGGCAAGTTCCCTTGGTCCTGGTTCGACCAGAATAGAACCATCTGGAAAGACAATAGTTGGGACGCTTTGCATGCCGCCGTTCACACGAACAACGTATTCAGCCGCGCTTTCGTCCTCCTCAATATTGATAAATTCATAGGGTATGCCATGCGCATCAAACCAGCGTCTCGCCATACGACAATCACCGCACCACTTTGTGGCATACATCTTAATTACTTCGTGTTTCTCTGAGGGGGGTAATAGGGTATCTTGCACAAATAGCTCCTTCGATTTTTGAGGCTGAGATAGCTTATTTTCTACTTATTGGAACACGTGGTAATGCCTGAATATTCCAGCCTGCTTGAGCCGAGTGGGATTTTCACCTCTCCACCATCTGCACCGCAGGCGTATTGATACGCTCTAACATCATATCGAGAAACTTTTTCCCGCTGGTGGCGATAAGCCCTGGATTACGAGCGAGGACGCCCATTACCAGGCCCGTACTAAAGTCTCCCCGTAACGCCTGAGCCATTTGTGAAGGCGTGAGACGCTTCATCAAGTCAAGCGCATCATCCCATTTTTCGTCGCTATAGTTCGCGATACGCTTATTAATCATGTAAGAAATATCCATGTCACGGCCAAAACGCGCGCGCCATTGCTTATCGAAACGCCCCAAAAAGGCTGCTGAGGTATTCCCAGCTTTGACTGCTTCAGCAGCAACGCTCCCGGCCATTTGACCGGAGTAAATGGCAAAGCGAATCCCTTCTCCTACTAACGTTGAACCATGACCTCCTGCATCGCCAGCCAGCAGCAGACCATCACGGGAGAAACGATCAAGGGGACCCTCAGAGGGAAAAAGTCCTGTATGAAATTCAATCGGGCTGGCATCTTTGAACTTCTCAGTCAACTGCGGAACATCTCGTATAATACTATCCAGGTAAATACGCGCGTCATCATCGCAATCGGGATGAATAACACCCACGCCGAGACGAACGCGCCCATCACCGTGCGGAAAGGCCCAGGCGTAACCGCGCGGTGCAAACCGGCTTCCCATGATCAGGTAGAGCTCATCCTGAGGGTAGTAAGGAGCATACATGTCATATTCGGCTCCAAAGCCATAGCGATGGAAAGCCTTGCCCATACCTGTACGCACCCCAACGTGCCGCGAGAAGCCACTTGCATCAATAGTAACCGCGGACCGCAGGCTGATACGTTCGCCGGCGTGGTTCTTCGCTGTCACACCACAAACACGTCCGTCCTCCAGGAGAGTTTGCTCGACGGTATGACGAACTCGCAAGCTGGCACCAGCAGCAATAGCGCGTGCAGCCAGGTGCTGGTAGAGGCCACGCACATCGACCACGCAGGCAACGGCCGGAAGATAGCTGAGAGGAACCTCACGCTGCGGTGAGACAAATACAACTTTGTTGATGGGGTGATAGAGCGCGCGGGGAATATTCAGCGCCTGCATGTCGCTGACCCAGGTTCCACCGCTGGTATGAATGGGATAACCAATTTCGTGCTGGCGTTCTAATATGAGCGTCCGTACACCCTGCTTTGCCGCAGCTTCACCAGCAGCTAAGCCAGCAGGCCCACCACCTACAATTAAAACATCACAATTTTCTGGCATGAACATCCTTCTATAATATTTACGTAAGAGGGTAGCTGAATTTTAAGCAAGAAATTACCTGGCATCCATGAGGGGAGCCACAATACACTTCTGATCTCTAGCATTATAGAGCACGCAGCTTAATAATGTCCACAGGAAACTACCTGACACCTGCATGTCTCTTCTCCTAAGATACCACACTTCTCAGGAGAGATGTTCCGGTTCCATAAGTGCCAGCACTACGGCTTCGTCATCGCTCTGCGGCTTATAGCCATCCAGGGCCTGGTCGATCTCCCAGACCCACCCTCTTCGTATGATATATCGCCACTCAAGATTTGACGAGTTATTAATATCGGCAAGTTATACGAACTACCTTATCACCTTGTATATTTTTTCCAGCGCAAGGAGTGCAAAAAGACACCACTGTGGCTCTGGAAGGCAAGTTATCTTGCCTTGAATATTTGACATCGCTTCCATAATGTGCTAAAATTAGAACATGATTTCAATGTATTTTTTACACTAATTCAACGTTTCGAGTGGTCTCATGTATTGTATTCACTTATCACAATCAAAGGACTTACCAGTTAAGCTAAGACGAGGAGCGGGCCAGCCATGAGTATTATGCAGCTCACCCAAACTATTCAAATTATTCCTACAACCTCTGGTTCGTATAACAAACATACCAGGCAACCTATGCTGCCAGGTCTGGAGCTAGAGCATGAAAAAGCACCCGTGGTGACGAATCGCCAGATTGCAGAGGTTCTTTCCAGTATCGCCAGCATGCTGGAAAATCAAAATAGCAACCCCTATCGTATTCAGGCCTATCGCAATGCAGCACGCGGTATCCTGGATCTAAATGAACCGGCGGCCGATATTCTCGCCCGTGGCGAGGAACTAGCTGTACCAGGGTTGGGACAGCGATTACGAACACGCATTAAAGAACTGGTGGAAACCGGTACATTGACATTTTACAATGACCTCTTTATGCAATCTCTCCCGCCCGAAGTACGTAGGTTGATGGCAGTTGAACATGTCGGTCCGCGGACCGCCATTCGCCTCCATGAGGAATTGAACATCGACACCCCAGAGAAGCTCTGGTGGGCTGCCCATAATCATCGTATTCGTAATTTGCCGGGTTTCGGACCGCGCAGCGAATTACGGCTGAAAGAAGCTGCCGCTCGAATACGCAAGAGCAGCAACACCACCACCTCTCTCGATGGCGCAGCCTGAGTTAGTTGCAGAATACACCAACCAGCAAAAGAGAGACAAATCAGCCCTCTGTCTCTCTTTTCTTGTACTCTATCACCGTTAAGAATAACCTGCGTGGATATGGTAGAATAGATTCTTGAAAGATCGTCAATACTCCAGTCACTCTATGATCTACTGTTTTTCCCATGTAGGAGGCTATCTATGTCCGAGAGCATTTCTCACCTTGACATTCCCGGTCCAAAATCGCGTGAATTGCTGGCACGCCGTCAGGAGTTCGTGGCGCGGGGTGTTTCATCCTCTATGAACGTATTTGCAGCGAAAGCAGATGGAGCCATCATCGAAGATGTAGATGGTAATCGCTATATCGACTTCGCAGGTGGCATCGGCGCCATGAATATTGGCCACGCCCGGCCAGAGGTGACGAAAGCTATCGCTGAACAGGCAGCCAGGTTCACACATACCTGCTTTAGTGTGATGATGTACGAACCATATGTTGCGCTTGCTGAACGAATCGTAAAGTTGGCACCTGGCGATTTTGCAAAAAAGGCTCTTTTTCTCAACAGCGGAGCAGAGGCCGTCGAAAATGCTGTCAAAATCGCTCGTTATGCCACCGGGCGCCCCGCCATTATCACCTTTGATAATGGTTATCATGGCCGTACTTTGATGACTATGACCATGACCGCCAAGGTCAAGCCCTACAAATATCGCTTTGGTCCCTATGCAACAGAAGTCTACCGAGCCCCATTCCCCTACCCCTATCGCATGAATATGGCACCTCAGGATGCCTCCGCCTACTGCATCCAGGAGCTTGAGCGCATGTTCGTTGGCGAAGTAGCGCCCGACCAGGTAGCGGCCATCGTCGTTGAACCGGTCCAGGGTGAAGGTGGTTTTATGGTTGCACCTCCAGGCTTTCTACGAGCGCTCAAGGCCATCTGCGAAAAACACGGTATCCTCTTTGTTGCCGACGAGATTCAATCCGGCTTCTGCCGTACCGGCCAGATGTTCGCGGTAGAGCACGACCAGGTAGCACCAGATCTCATGATTATTGCAAAATCGATGGGGGCTGGTATGCCTATCAGCGGTGTCGTTGGACGTGCCGATATCATGGATGCACCACCGCCCGGAACACTCGGAGGAACCTACAGTGGGAATCCCGTAGCCTGCGCAGCTGCGCTAGCTGTTCTCGACCTTTATGAAAAAGAGGATCTTGCTGCTCGTTCGCGCGATGTGGGACAAGCTGTCATAAAACGCTTCGTGAAACTTCAAGAGAAGTACTCCCTGGTTGGCGATGTACGTGGTCTGGGGGGTATGGTCGCGATGGAACTGGTAAAAGACCGCGGAACAAAAGAACCGGACTCTCAGGCAACAAGCGATATCTTAGCTGCCGCACACAAACGCGGACTCGTGCTCATTAAGGCGGGCATGTACGATAACGTCCTGCGTGTCCTCGTTCCGCTCTGTGTTACTGATGAGCAATTGCAGCAAGGCTTAGACATCTTTGAGGATGCCTTCGCCTCTGTCGCTCAAGCAGCCATTGCCACAACCAGTTCTGTAGGCTAACTCGCTCCTCTATGGAGGCAGCCTGAAAAGCATGCCTCCATAGTGGTACAAGCATCAAAAATCACCCTGCTCTATCATCTCGATAAACCGCTGTTCCAGTTCATAGGTTCGCCGACCGGGCAACCCTTTACCAATCTTCAGTTCGTCGATCTGTACAACAGGCATTATTTCTTTGGATGAGGAGGTGATGAACGCCTCGTCAGCCAGTGCCAATTCATCCAGCAATATTGGACGCTCTTCAATTGGGAAGCGCTCCATAGCCAGGTCCAGGGCGACATTGCGTGTGATTCCCTTCAGTACGCCTGCCCCCGGTGTTATCAGTGTATCCCCCCGAAAAATAAAAAAGTTACTGCGCGTCGCCTCAAGGACGTGGCCCTGCTCATCGACATAGAGGGCATCTGATGCATTTCGTCGAGCAGCTTCTTTCAAAGCTCGTATGGCCACAATATAATTGGTTGTCTTCGCATCAGGCTCAGTCCGCTGTAAGCGGGTAGTTATGAGCCTATATCCCTGGGCGAAACGCTCCATGTCCCGCTCGCCCAACGCGGTAATCAACACGGCAAGCGTTGGTTTCCTCGTGGGGAGAATGCTATCTTCACTCTCTCCTCCTGTGACAAGAATGCGAATCGCAGCGTGTTTATATGTATTTCGTTCGATTACCTCGCGAATAATAGCTGCAAGAGACTCACGAGACCAGGGTATCTCCAATTCAATCAATTCAGCAGAACGATAGAGACGAGTGAGATGCTTATCCAGGTGAAATGGGCGCCTGTTATACGTGCGTAGCGCCTCAAAGGCGCTGTAACCACGCAATACCGCGACATCGTTGATCGATATCATCGCTTCATCAGGATGAACCCACTGCCCACCAACATACCATAATGCCTGCTTATCCATACTAATGTGCTCCTTACCGAGAAAGTTCTTTCGTTCTCCCGCCATATATTGTACACCCATCGCTGCAAAACATCAGACGTGTTCGCATCTACAGGTTAAAGCTCACCTGATAGCACATCCACCTGGGGAAATGCCTTCCAACCCATAAGACACCCTATGCGTATACATAGCGTAGTCGAAATGAAGAACTGAACAGGCTACGCTACAAAAGAGCTCGCCATACACTATCTTTCAGGCTCGTGTAAAAAAGCATGATAGTGGGGTTCGTAGTTCATAACCAACAAGTGATACATTAAGAAGGAGAAGGAGAAGCATGTCACAGACAGAACCAAATGTAGAACAAAGGCAAGGGTTCCAGGATGAATTGCAAGTAATGGGCGAACAGCTGCTTTCTAAAGTGAAAGAACTCGTCCATGAGGGTAATGTACGGCGCATCATCATCAAGCAAGGGGGAAACACTATCATGGAGTTCCCCTTGAATGTTGGTCTCGTAGGTGTTGTCCTGGCCCCAACACTTGCCGCAATCGGAGCCGTTGGTGCCCTACTCGCCCAATGCTCTATTGAGGTTGTCCGTACAGAGCGCCCCGCTGAAGCTGCGAAAAGCACAGTCGAGGAAGTTATGCGCGACCAGCCACCCGCATTATAACGCCAATTGCTCACGTTCAAGACTCTGGATTGAGATCAAGACTGCTGAGATCACAGTCGTTTTGATCTCAATCCTTTTTTGGGTTGAACCCCGAGTCAATCAGACAAGGTAACCCACCAAAGCCGGGCCAGGATACCCCTGCGTTTCCAACCAGGGGAGGGACGGCCCTTCCTTATCTGGTGGATTGGGTGGGGTGGGCTGCATGGTCTGCTCCTTGCTTATAACTATAGCCATCGCGGCGATGGATCGGCGTACAGAAGCGATGGCTAATCCCCTGTACCCTGCCGTCTTTGGTTCGGATA
>WNGQ01000688.1_pt1 | contig 43455 bp, 38 predicted proteins | sample 5407661 | NCBI WGS metagenome assembly WNGQ01 (sample SAMN13153382, study PRJNA577476) | soil metagenome | isolation source: 60 cm soil or saprolite under Garry oak tree replicate 2 | place: USA:California | collected 2016-06-15 | reverse complement strand
GCCGCTGGCATGCCCGAAATGATGACCGCGCCTCTGCTGGCGACAAAAGATGGCACCGCCAGCGTCCGCAATCTCGATTCCGATCATTTCGGGCCAGTCGCCCGGGACAAATCCGTGATTGCCATGGGTCCCGGGCTTTCCACCAACAAAGAAACACAGAAGTTCATTCGCGCCGTGCTGCAGAAATTATCCCTTCCGGTCATACTCGACGCCGACGGACTGAATGCCTTTGCCGGGCATACAGGCGAACTGCGGACGAGAAAGTCGGAGCTGCTGGCGCTAACGCCGCATCCGGGAGAGATGGCGCGGCTTCTTGACGTGACCGCACGCGACGTTCAGGCGCGACGTCTGGAAATCGCACTCGAGACGGCAGAGCGATGGCAATGCTTCGTCATTTTGAAGGGGTTTCATACCATTCTGGCGACGCCGGATGGCCGAGCCTATGTCAATACGACCGGTAATGCGGGAATGGCCACCGGCGGGACAGGAGACGTTCTCACCGGCATGCTCGCCGGTTTGACGGCGGAATTTGGCACGAAAAACTGGGAACGTGTACTCGGGCTCGGCGTGCACCTGCATGGTCTCGCCGGTGATGTGGCAGCGGAGCGCTTGGGCGAGGCTCCGCTGGTGGCTTCCGATGTTGTCGAGGCGCTCCCGGAGGCATATGCCCGGCTTTTGGCTCAATGGCACGATGTCGTCCACTGACGTGCTCTCCTCTTCTCCCGAAGAGACCATGGACATCGGCCGGCAACTGGCCCCTCGTCTCCGCGCGCCCGTGCTGGTGCTTTTGTCCGGTGACTTAGGCAGCGGCAAGACCACCATTGCGAAAGGAATTATCAGCGGACTGGGCGTTGCTCGCGAAGAAGAAGTTACCAGCCCAACTTTTACGCTAGTGCACGTCTTTCGCAACCACGTCAGGGTTTACCATGTGGACCTTTACCGCGTCGAGAGCTTCCACGATCTGGAATCGCTGGCGCTCGAAGATGCCTTTGCCGAACCAGCCGTGGTCATTATCGAATGGGCGGAGCGGTTCACGCTGCGCACCGACTGGCCTCAAGTTACCATCCACCTCGAACACGTCGAGCCGGATACACGTCGAATCACGATCACCCTTCCAAAAACCTGACGAAGGCGGCATCGCACATTTGGGGTAAGGCCCGTTCCAATTGGATGTTAACCCCTTGGCCGCCTTCGCCGGATTGCTTGCTGCGGCTTGGCCGCACCCCTGCTAACCTCGTGAAAGCTTAAGACATATGTCTCCCCAAGGGCCTCCCAAGACGGTGCTCGCGGCTAATTTTGCCCGCGTCGACCTAAAGACCTACGCGGCGGAACTTCCGTTGGGCGCGCTCACGGTTGGCGTCGATAACATCCACCACGACGTTTACCTGAGCCCGACCTGGACGGAACAAACACGCGCCTATCTGCTCGAGTTTATTCGCCAGGCGGCTAATCTCACTTACTCGGGTCGCAAGGGATCAAAACCTCCGAAAGGCCCGGAGACCGGCGCTTGGAAACGCCAAACTCTGGAGCTGATGCAGGCCTCGCTCACTCGCGCCAAGTACGAAAAGAAGGTTGAGCTCGACCTGCTGTTTCGCGTGGCCCTGCTGAAATTCTTGACCCAGGAAATTGGAGCGCAATTTGCGAATCTGCTGCTGGAAGCCAAGGAGTGGATTCGCACTCGAGGCGAATATTTCGAGCGCTCCGAACAAGCGCACGTGATGAAGGCGCGCCTGGCCGACTTGCAGGCGAACCGGCGCGATATCTTTCGTCACGTGGCTCAGCACATTTGTCAGATCCTCCTCGACTTCGAGGAAAACAACCTGGGCCGCTGGCGCAAGGCCCTATTCGGAGACGAGCCGGAGGGGGCATACGAAATGCTCGGCGACCGCATCGCCTTCGTCGAAGGCGGGCGGGACGATTTGCTCTTCCTCGAGCAGTACGTTTTGCTCGGGAATTATCTCAAAGACGACGATCGCTTCGAGACCTTCGACGGGCTGCTGCTCGATCTCCTCCGCGAAACGGTTCTGACAACCAGCCGCGCCGACGAGATTGCCAAGGCCTCGCGACATCATGAGGAGTTGCTTACTTCAGCCGTGGCCATTCGGGAAGAGCTTGCGGGCCTCGAAGAGCAGCGAAATGCGCTCTCGCGCAAGCTAGAGAGAGGCGGCGGGATGTTCGCCCGAGTGGGGATTGGCGCGGATACCTCGCGGGTGCGCGATGATCTTGCGAAAACCGAGCTCCGCATAAAGCCATTACAAGCCAAGCTCGATCAGTTGGCCACGCAAATCGAGACCGCCAAGAATAAGGCCGACTTTATCGGGCAGGAATACGATCGAATTATGGGCGAATACTTGAATGAGCCGGAAAACGCCCATCGCCTGTTTGACGCGGATTGGCCGGAACATGCCGAAGCCGCTACGGCGCGCGCGCGCCGGCTCGATGATTGGATGGCCCGGCTGGAAGAACGGGATTTGCTGATCCACGTGCTGGCGAGCTACGAGGTGCGCAACATCTATCATGATTATTGCCCGCCCATTCACTTGCAGCAGCTCAAGAAAGCGCTGGTCTCCCGGGACGAGCTCGAGCGCGTCGGCCAGATTCTGAAGCAATTTCCCGCGCGGCGCTTCTCCATGGAGCGCGTCGAGACGCTGGCCAAGAAATTGCGCCATTATCCACGGGACGAGGCGCGTGTGGTCGCTTTACATTTCGCCGAAGATTTCATGCGCTTGCGGCGCGACCTGCGCAATTACGAGCGTTTGGCTGCGGCCATGGAGCGAATTCAGCTGGTTCGCAGCGAGCGCACGCGCGAGATTTCGCGCATGAACAATAGCTTGTATGAATTCCTGCTCCCCACGGAAACTCCCCCCGCTCATGACCACGTGATCAACCATGCCGTCGTTAAAGCCGACGTCCGCGGCTCCACTCGCATTACCCAGGACCTGCTCGCCCGCGGCCTGAATCCCGCCACTCTCTTCAGCCTCAATTTTTATGAGCCGGTGAAACGCATTCTCGACCGCTACGGCGCGGCCAAAGTTTTTATCGAAGGCGACGCCATGGTCCTGGCCATCTTCGAGACGGAATCAAACCGCTCGCATCAGCGCGCCGTTTCTAAAGCTTGCGGGCTGGCCCGCCAGATTCTCGCGATTGCCGCCGCTTACAACGAACGGCCGGAGGCAAGCGATTTGCCTCGTCTGGAATTGGGCGTAGGAATCGCGTTTCAAGGTTCCGCGCCGACGTATTGGGTGGACAGCGATTCACGCATCATGATTTCACGCGCTTTGAACCTTTCCGATCGCCTGTCAAGCTGTTCCAAAGTAGCCCGGCGAATGGTGGGCGACCGCTCATCGCTTTTCCGCTTGTTTGTTTTCCAGCCCGGCGTAGAGGGAGCTCAGGAAGACGAGGTCGACGAGTTTTTGATCCGCTTCAATCTCAATGGGGTGGAATTAAATCAGGAAGGCTTTGATAAATTGTCCGAGGAGATCGCGCTGCAATCGGTTGAGGTCGAGTGTGAAATGCCTTGGGGCCGGGAACTCGCCACGTTCTTTCTCGGCCAGGCGCCCATCGGCGATGCCGTCGAGCCGGTACTTCTGCGGCGCGGTTATGTTCGGCAATTGCTCTCCGATGGCCGAATTGGACCCGAGGGACAGCGCGCTTACTACGAAGTCTGTACCGACCCGCGCGTTCTCGAGCAGGTTGAGGCCATGGCCTTCGCCGCCTCCGCAAAAATTGATCGCTGAGCTTCGGACTCTTATAATCGCGGCGGAGGCGCAAGGGGTCCGGTGATCCTCCCGGTCTTCAAAGCCGGCGATCCGTCCCTTCGCGGGGTGGATGGTGGGTTCGACTCCCACACGCTTCCGCCGTATTCATTTGTGAATCAAAAGCTTGCAGGAAGTGGTGGTGGGCAGAAAGGGGGCAATAACACGCATTTCGTGCGAAGGCTTGCCATTTTTGGGGCTTTCCTCGCTATGTGACGAGGACTAACGCTCGCTTTACACGCACAAGCGGCATGTTCGTGCAGTCTGATTATCGCCGCCACGGGGTCTACTTTCTGAGAGATCGGATCCGGCGGCGGCCTGCAGGTCCACGTCCGTGTTCGCGGCAGCAGACAACAAAGTTAAGGCCGCTACTCCCGCAGCGATCACCGCATACACTGCAGTCATCCACGCGCTGGGAAGCTTAGGACGAATGGACTCGCTTGGGTAGCGAGGCAGACAAGCCGCAGGGCACTCGGCGTGTCGGCGCCTATGCGCCCTGCGCCGACTCGATTCACCTACTTCTGCGAAATCGGAACTTCCGAGGCACCCTTAGCCTTCTCTTCCGCGGCCTTCTCGGTAGCGCGGGCTCCCGCCATGATATTAATGATGTCGTTGTTACTTTCGCTGCAGTCGTACTCGAAGAACGGCCCTTCGGTTGCCGTCAAGGGCACGATGGCCGTCCAGGGTTTCATCCATGTAGAGGGGTCGTCAATTGTGAAACTGTACTCAATCCGGTCCGCAGCCACGCGCCTAAAGCGCTCGGTAATCTTCAACGTCTTGGGATTGGCGTTACGGAAGGTAGCTTCGGGCCTGAAATTGGTGGTTTCCACGACCAGTGTGTCGCCCTCCCAATGGCCCCGCCCATCCCCATGCCACTGGTGGACGCTTGCTCCAGCATGCGGACGCGCATCCAGCGGGATGATACGAAGTTCGGTTCCGTACTCGGCTTCAAGCACCACGTATTCCGGATTCTGCAGGATGTACACACCATTGTTATAGCCACCAGGAAGTATGGGCGGTCCACCGCTCAGGGAAACGCAACTCGTGCGCACCCCTATGTCCTTCGGAGTATCGGCGTGCACCGCTACCCCTCCATGACTATCAACTTCGATGTAGTCGCGATCACCTATCGCTCTCGGCCTTTTCAGCGCCTCTGGTGTGCGCGGAGGTATTCTGCCGTCAGGCGGATCCACAATGAGTGATGTCCGCTTGTTCGGCGCGAACCCTTCCTGCAGAGCGGTGAGCCCGAAGGTAGTCAAGTTAGATAACGTCCGCTCGGGATCATTAGCGGGGCGATCATATTCGCGCTGCAGCCCATCCTTTTGGGCAGCCGCCACCTCTTCATCGGTCAAGAACTCTCTCCCCGCGTATTTGGCCGGCCGTTCCAAGGGGGTGAAGGTCTCGCTCGTCCAATATCCGTGCAGGTCCGGCTTACCATCCGGTGTACGAGGCGTGGTCCAGGACTTTGTGTTCGTCCTTGCCGGCGTCTTCGCCGCACCCGATGGACCCTGAGCCGCGACGAATGTTGGCACGAACAAAACAATCGCCACAGCGATCCCTAACACACTCGAAAGGGCAAAACGATTGCTCATCTGGACCTCCTTGACTTATTCACCCGGAATTTCCGATCAGTTGCACAAAACCATATGCCCGCTACCCTCTGGTGTCAACCTGGGCCAAGTCCTGATAGTTGGCTTTCCGGAAACTGGCCTCGCTCACACTGGCCAAATTCTGGGGCCGGGCGAAAGTAACTGGGGGCTGTCTCTATCGACTGTCGTAAGCTTCGGGCTTCAGAGTTACAATAGCAACCCGCCAATTCAAAAGCGAAATCCGGGCAAGACCCGGAAAGCGAGGATACAGATGATTACCCCACGTCTCGCTTTGCGCGGTTGTCTGGCAGTTATGATTCTGCTTGTGTTGTTGGCCAGCCTCGCCATGGCCCAAGCCCGGAAAGCTCCTGGGACCGCGGAGAAGTGGACTCCGCCACATACTCCGTGGGGCGACCCCGACCTGCAGGGAATTTGGAGTAATGCTACCCTCACGCCCATCGAACGACCCAAGGAGCTGGGAGAGAAACACTTTCTTACAAGTGACCAAGCGGCCGAACTGGAAGAGCGAGCAGCTCAAAGTCGCGTTGATAGCCCTCCGCCAAAAGGCGACCCGGGTACATATAATCAGTTCTGGTTCGAACGCGGAACAAAGGTCGTACCTACCAAGCGCACATCGCTCATAGTGGATACGCCGGATGGAAGACTTCCTCCATTGACGCCAGACGGCCAGAGGAGAGATCAGGAGAGGTTCAGGAGGCTCGGCCCGGACGCTGTTGGCTCCTCTGGCAACGGTCCATTCGACTCATGGGAAGACATAAGCGTAGTCACACGATGCATCACCCGCGGTCTGCCAAATGCGATGATTCCCGGTGCCTATAATAATAATTTGCAGATTGTGCAGAGTCCTGGATTCGTGGCTCTGTTTTCAGAGATGATGCACGAGACTCGTATCATCTCGCTCGATGGCCGGTCGCACATCGACGCGGGCATACATCAGTGGATGGGGGACTCGCGAGGTCGTTGGGAAGGGGATACCCTCGTTGTTGATGTGACCAACTTCCGCGATAAAGATGTGACCGGTTTCGGCGTTCCATACCGGTTTTCCGAAACGTCGCACCTGCATCTGGTCGAACGCTTCACGCGTGTCGACGCCGACACAATCGACTATGAAGTTACAGTGGACGATCCGACGACCTTTACAACACCGTGGACCGCATCCATTCCGATGGTGAAGAGCGACGGTGCGATATTTGAGTACGCATGTCACGAGGCAAACTACAGCATCGTGGACATTCTCAGGGCCTCCCGGGCTCAAGACAATGCCCCCAAGGACGGACCGAAATGAGTCGATGGGATTTTGTGGGGGGGAGCGTTTCAGATGCGTGATCGATTTCGGGCCGTGGTATTTATGGGCGCCGTCGTCGTGGGAGCCGGCCTGCGGATGGCCGTAGCTCCAGCCGCGGGGCAGGCAGCCCAGGCGCCCCCTGCCGCTGCGCAGTTCCCCGCGTACCACGCACCTCGTTTGCCCGGCACGAACGAGCCGGACCTGAACGGCATCTGGCAGGCTTTGACCTCGGCCGATTGGGATATCCAGGGACACGATGCGCAGCCGGGAGTTCATCCTGAGCTCGAAGGTACCTATGACGCTCAGCCCGCAGGCCAAAGCATCGTCGAGGGCGCCGAGATCCCCTATAAGCCGGAAATGCTGGCGAAAAAGAAGGCGAACTTTGAAAAGCGGGCTGTTGTCGACGTGATAAGCGAGGATGCGAACTGGTACGATACCGGCGACCCGGAGCTCAAGTGTTATCTGCCGGGTGTGCCGCGAGCGACCTACATGCCATTTCCCTTTCAAATTGTGCAGGGCAATGGCTCGTACATTCTGATTGCCTACGAGTATGCGAGCACCACGCGCACGATCCGGATGAACTCCAGCGATAAGCCTCCGGCCGATTCTTGGATGGGCTGGTCGCGCGGGCATTGGGAGGCCGACACGCTGGTAGTCGACGTCGTCGGATTCAACGATCTCACGTGGTTTGACCGAGCAGGGGATTTCCACAGCGACGCTCTGCACGTGGTCGAACGTTACACTCCAGTCAGTCCGTACCATCTCCAGTACGAGGCAACCATTGATGATCCGAAAGTCTTTACGCGGCCGTGGAAGATCAGCCTGCCGCTCTATCGTCGTATGGACAAGGGCGCTCAGCTGTTGGAAGACAAATGCGTGACCTTTGCGGAAGAGCTGCTCTACGGAAAGCTTCGCAAGAGTCCGGGAAGGCAAGCGCGGTAAGGTGTTCTCGTGCGGACACGACGGTGCTGGGTTCAGGGCTACCAACGAGGGAACCCGTAACACTGCAGGAATGGACGAGTTCTTCCCAGCCGCGGAGGGCTTATATCACTGCGTCGCGGATCTGTTCAGGAACCATGAGGCCGGACCGGCCCTTCGGGGAACCCATCTCCCGTTGGATGAAGCGAGCACCGAGAAATCCTGACCGGGCCAAGCGCTGGCTGGCTTTCCTTCGAAACCATCGGGAAGCGATTGCGGCCATGGATTTCTTCACTGCGCCAACGATTACGGCGTGCTCTACTGCTTCTTCGTCATCAGCCATGATCGTCGGCGCATCCTGCACCTTAACGTCACGAGGCTGTAGGGATAGGGGGACGCTGGATCGGATTTTCGTAGTTTTCCAGGTCGAGTAAGTCATCCAGTAGAGGAGAGTCTCCTAATGCGAGGACTTAAGCTTTGGGCAAAGACATTCGTGTGTGTTTTCTTCTTTAGTGCGATTGCTGGAGCTCAGGTAACCACTGGCACGATTTCCGGTACAGTTATCGACTCCTCCGGGGCGGTTGTACCCGGGGCGGCCTTAATCCTGAAAAGCGTAGAGAAGGGCTTTAGCCGAACAGTGAGTACCGATGCGAGCGGGCGCTACCACGCTCCGGACCTGGAACTGGGCAGCTACGAGATCACGGTAGAGGCGGCCGGTTTCCGGACAGTGATCCGGAGCGGGATCACCTTGACCGTTGGCCGCGAGGCCGTGGTGGATTTCACCCTTCAGGTCGGCGCTGTCACCCAGACAGTCACCGTGACGGGCGAGGCGCCGCTGGTCCAAACGGCCAATGCTACGGTCGCTGCTCTGGTGGCCGCGCGGCGCTCCATCGGCGGAACGAAACCGCAGCAATCCACGTACTTATTAGACGGCATGGAGATTTCGACGCCCTCGGAAGGAATGCCGGCAACCAGTGTTTTGGGAGAGCAGTTAGGCGTGGAGGCGATCCGAGAGTTCACGCTCTTGCAGAGCAATTATGGGGCGCAATATGGCCGGGCATCGGGCGGCGTGGTCAATGCTGTAACACAGTCGGGGAACAACAGTGTTCACGGAAGTGTTTTTGAGTTTCTCAGGAACGAAAAGCTGGACGCTCGGGATTATTTCCTGGACCCGCGACTCCCCAAGGCGCCGTTGAAGCGCAACCAGTTCGGGGCCGCGTTAGGGGGTCCGATTCGAAGGGACCGCACCTTTTTCTTCCTGAACTATGAAGGCGTCCGCCAGAGTGCCGGAACGAGTTTCCTCGGCACGGTGCTCACCCCTGAGACCCGGCAAGGCAACATCACAGGTTGCCCCGCGGGGCAGACGACATGCTCCCCACAGCAGGCCATCGTCACCAAGACCTTGCCGGTTGATCCGAACATCGTGCCGCTCATGAATCTGCTGCCCTTGCCCAATGGCTCCTATAGAAACCTGGGCGTGGCCGACTACTCCGCCGTCCCTCGCTGGCAGGCCCATGAGAACTACGGCATCGTGCGGATAGACCACCAACTCTCGGCAAACGATAGCCTGTTTGGCCGCTTCACCAAAGATGAGAGTGCCCGGACCGATCAGTACCTCTTATTGACACCAGAGCCCTTTACCGGTTTCCAAGTGGGCGGCTATGTGCTGGTGACGCTCTCGGAAACACACGTTTTTAGCCCTTCCCTGCTGAATACCTTCCGGGTTGGCTTCACCCGGCGCAACGATCACCTGTTTTATAACTACACGCAGGGCGGAGACCAGTTTCCGAATGCCCCCGGTCTGGACCCCCGGCTTTCCCCCGTGAAAGGGGTCCCGATGGGGCTCTATTCCATTCCAGGCATTAACTTTTACGGCGGCAGTGGAGGTGGCACCAGCATCGGTCCCAATCTGAGCGGTCCGGCGGTCTTTGTGGACAACAGCTTTGATTACGATGATTCAGTGATGATCAACAGGGGACGGCACGCGGTCGCGCTGGGCGGCAACTTCAAGCGGTATCAAATGAATCATTTGAACGAACCTTGGGTCTATGGAGGAACGTTTACCTGGGACACGATCGATAACTTTCTGACCAACAATCCCCGCAATACAACCCAGCTTTTAGGTTTCACCACCCCGGGCAGCCAGATGGCGGACGTGTACCGAGGGTGGAGACAGAGCTATGGGGCTGCCTATCTCCAAGATGACTTCAGGGTGCGATCGAATCTGACCCTCAACCTGGGCCTGCGCTGGGAGGGGATTAGTTCCCCCAGGGAAGTTAACGGAAAGCTGGCCCAGCTGAACAATGTCTATACGGATAAAGACTTCACCCTGTTGACCTCAAAGGATCCCCTTTTTCGTATCCGTGACGCCTTCAAAGGTTTTTCTCCCCGATTAGGGCTAGCCTGGACTCCATTTTCCGATCAAAAGACGGTCTTTCGTAGCGGGTTTGGGATGTTCAAGGAAATGCCCTTGGCCTACATCTGGCAATTGGCCCTCCAGGCCCCTCCTTATGCGCAGCGGTTTACGGTCATCCGACCGGCGTTGAAGTTCCCGTTTCCCTTTGCGAATCCAAACTTGGTTGCGTCCGCCGGGGAACCTTTAATAATGCCATTAGAGGTTAAGATTCCTTACACCATGCAGTGGACGTTTTCGGTGGAGAGGCAAGTGGGGCAAAGCTTAGTGGTCAAAGCAAATTACGTGGGGACGCGAGGCGTGAACCTGTTTGCGATTTACAACCCCAATCAGAAGCCGGTGATCATTCAAAACGGCCGGGAGTTCACTCCGTCGAATGCACAAGCGCCCAACCCGAATTTCACCTCATTTCGCTACGTCGCTCCCGTTAGCGATCAGATTTATAACGCTCTCCAACTGGTTGTGGAGAAGCGTTTGCGCGCTGGTCTGGCATTCAATGGGTCCTACACCTGGTCGCGGAACATCGATGATGGAGGAGGAGCTGGAATCAAGGGAGCGGAACAGATTTCTGGAGCCGCCAGCTTCGCCGTCTACAACGGGCAGGATTTTTCTATCGATAGGGGCCTCTCCTCGCTCCACGTCGAGCACAACTTCATTCTTGCTTACACCTACGAGTTTCCGTACGGGACCGGCCGTCATTGGGGGAAGCAGGCGAGCGGCCCGCTCCGTTACCTGGTGGCCGACTGGGCCGTCAACGGGAGCAATACGATCCGCAGCGGCCTGCCCGTCAACATCCAAATGACTCCGCGCCAATCCGGCTGTGTGGCGCAAAGCTGTAACGAGCGACCAGACCTTCGCCCGGGCGGGAACAACAATCCGGTGCTCGATCACTGGACCCCTGAACGTTATTTCGACCCTTCGAATTTTGTCGTCCAACCGCTGGGTTATTTTGGAAATGTAGGGCGAAATACCTTGATCCGCCCGGGACAAGTGAACCTGAATCTTTCTTTCATCAAGGACAATCAGCTGGGGGAGGGGAAGAACCTCGAGTTTCGGGCAGAGCTCTTCAACTTCCTGAACCATCCTAACTTTGGAGCACCCGGCAATAATGTCTTTAGCAATGCGGCTGGGACCCTGGATCCCGGTGTAGGGAGAATTACCACCACATCCACGACAATGCGCCAGATTCAGTTGGGCTTGAAATTGATTTTCTGACTTTTTGACTAGAACGTGTTTCAAAACTGGGTACAAGGTGCTGAATGAACGATAGTTAGTAGTCGCTGTTCCGTCGGAACAGTCGATACGGCAGGCCGAAGTGTCCACGCAAAAGAATTGCATTCGTGATCACCCGCTACCGTAGTGTGCGCTCGCAGCGGATTGTCAGGGAAGGGCCTTCACGGTGGACCCGACAGGATCGCAGGATGCGGATGCGAGAAGTTTTTCGAGTGCGGCGTGATCCACGGGCCGGGAGAAGAGATACCCCTGGCCAAATTCGCAGCCGAACTGTTGGAGGTAAGTGAGCTGGCTGCGCGTTTCGATGCCCTCGGCAACTACCTTCAGGTTTAAATGATGCGCGAGAGTAACGATGAGGTGAGCGATTTCGCGGCTTTCACCGTCATGCTCGATTCCGCGAATGAAGGAACGATCGATCTTCAGCACGTCCACGGGAAGACTGTGGAGTCGGCTCAGGGACGAATGGCCGGTCCCAAAATCGTCCATGCTGAGGCGAACACCCAGGTCCTTGAGCTGAGAACAAATGCGGATCGTGAGATTGGGATCGCTCATGGCCATGGTCTCGGTGATTTCGAGCTGCACGCTCCGCGGGTCCACCTTCGTTTCGTCGAGGTCGGATTTGACGTCGGCGACGAGATCGCTTTGCGCGAACTGGCGGGGTGAAACATTTATAGTTATGGTTAGCGGGGGATCGGTGTGAAAGAGGAGATGCCATGCGCGGGCCTGGCGACACGCTTCCCTCTGGACCCACCTGGTGATGGGAAGTATTAATCCGGTCTCTTCTGCGACTTCGATGAAATCCATGGGTCCGACGAGTTCGGACTCATTGCGCCACCACCGGACAAGCGCCTCGACACCCGCGATCTGGCCAGTGGCCAGCCGGACGATCGGCTGATAGAAAACGCGGAACTCTTCGCGTTCGACCGCTTTGCGCAATTCAGTTTCCAGCTTCAGGCGCTGGACGACGAGGGCATGCATCTGCGTGTCGAAAACTTCGCGGCCGGATGTGCTTTGCGCATTGGCGCGACACATGGCGATGTCCGCGTCGCGAAGCATCTCCTCCGGCTGGTGGTACGACGGCGAACTTAGGGCGATGCCAATGCTAGCGGATGCGAAGACATCCACGTCGCGCGCAGTAAAGGGTGCGGCCAAACTTTCCTGGATTCGCATGGCAACACGCATGGAATCGGCTGGTCCCTTAAGGTCCTCCAGGAGCACGGTAAATTGATTGCCATCCATGCGCGCAAGTGTCTCGTTGGCTAGCGGCCGGCCACCAGTCGCGGCGGAACGCGAAACCGTGTCATCGTGTCGGAGACGACTCCTCAGCCGTTTACTGATGTCGATGATGAGCTGGTCAACGACTGAGTGGCCCATGGTTTCGTTGAAGATTTTCAGTCCGTGGACGTCCACGACTAGGACAGAAAACCTGAACTCAGGATGGCGCCTCGCGTCGTCCATAGCGTGCTGAAGACGATCCAGGAAAAGGCGGCGATTCGGTAAGTCGGTGAGCACGTCGTGGAATGCGTTGTGCTCCAGTTGTTCCTCCATCCCCTTGCGCTTCGTGATGTCGCGGTTGACGATGGCCAGCTGCGTGACTCGCCCCTTTCGGTTGCGAATGGCGCTGGCAGTAGATTCAAGTGTGCGCCACGTTCCGTCCTTGTGGCGCATGCGATATTCGAGGCGCCTCCCGATACCGGTGAGCCCCGCTTGCCTCGCAGCTTCGATCACGCGCTCGCGGTCCTCCGGATGCACCTGCTCAAGCGATCCTGTCGCGGCCAACTCCCTGGGCGAGTAGCCAAGAACTTTCTCGTACGCCGGGCTGTTGTACAGTCGTTTGCCCGTGACGTCCACGAGCGCGATCAGGTCTGCAGCGTTTTCGCTGACAACACGGAAAAGGTCGTTCTTGCGGCGGTGATGGAATCGCTGATATGCGATGTAGACATAAGGCAGGGCAATCAGGCCGGCCACTTCGGGCCAAGGCTGCTGAAGAACCCAGGACGGGAACAAAATCAGGCATGTTGTCATTTCCATTTAACAATGCTCCGTGCCCGGCAACCCGTTGGCCCAAATATCGTTTCCTTATACCTCCCCCAAATCATGAACGAGGTGGGGCGTGAGGTCCTTTTCACCCAGGGCTTTTCGAATCACCGCGAGGAGCTTGGCATTATCCACCGGCTTTTGCAGAAATGCCTTCGCGCCCGCCTTGAGCGCCCTCTCCCTATTTGCACTGGGATCGCGCGCGGACATGACAATTACCGGAATTAAAGCCAGAGTATCATTTGCTTTCAACCGCTCCATGACGCTGAAGCCATCACCGGCCGGTAATCCAAGGTCCAGGATAATGAGGTCCGGCATGTGTTTCCGCGCCTCCGCGAGACTCGCCATTCCATCCGCTGCAAAAATAACATTGTAGTGATTGGCTTTGAGTCGTATGTTGAGGCCCAGCCGAACGTCAGGATCGTCATCCACAATCAGGATTGTTTTATTGCTCATGTCGGTACGTTCCTCGCTATCATCATCGTGTTGATATGTTCTTGAACTCCAGCAGCCACGTTTTCCGCATACTCTCCCATCGGTTCGTTTACGCTTCTCGAAATCGGCGGCAGAAAGCTGTAAGAAACCGTAAAAGTGAGCCCTGCCTGTTGAAGCCGTTCACAACGCCGAAACTGTTCCCGAACACGCTTGCTCATTACTTCCGCACCGTGTTTATTCGTGCAGGCCACGGCAAAGAAAAGCTCTTGCGCATCCCCCGGGCCCATCTTCGGCAGCACCACGTCCAGGTCGGGAAGCAAACACCGTTGCAGAAGCGTGCGGGCCACATTAGACATTTCAATTCGCAAATCAGGCGAGAGCCACCCGTCCTGAGAATCCATCTCCACCACCAGCACGGCGATGGCATCTTCTAGCTTCACTTCATTTGTCAAAATCGGGCTAATCAAACTCGCAAGCGAAAAAATCGGTACAGTAAAGAAAAAGTTGCTGCCTTTCTGGGGTTCACTCGTGACCCAGATATTGCCACCCTGCCTCGCCACCAATTCTTTGGAAATGTACAAGCCGAGCCCCAGGCCCTTGCGGCCCTCCTCGCCGGCATCGCTTGCCTGATAGAGCCGTTCAAAAATCAGCTTGCTGACCTCCGGCTTGATTCCGCATCCGCTGTCTGCGATTTCCACGACCAAAAGGCCCGGATCTTCTTCGAAGATTCGCGTCTGAAGCTTTATCTCGCCGCCTTTGGCGGTGAATTTGACGGCATTGGAAACCAGATTGATCAGCACCTGCCGGACGCGGCTGGGGTCAACATATGCCAGTGGCAAGTCCGCTGGTATGTTCGCGCTGAGCGTTATTCCTTTGGCCGCCGCACTCCCTTCGAACATGCTGACCGTGTCCGTAATGGCATCGCGGAGTGACGCGCCTTGCGGCTCGATATTCAGTTTTCCCGCTTGGATGCGCGTGACTTCCAGTAAATCGGCGATCATCGATTCCAGTTGCCGCACATTGCGCAAAGTAATTCGCAGATACTCGGACTGCTCGGGACGTAATTCACCCGCTAATCCGTCAACCAGAATGCTTACAAATTGATAGATGGCGGAGAGAGGTGAGCGGAGCTCGTGCGAAACATGCGAGAGAAATTCATCCTTCAGTTGTAATTGCTGTTTCCTGATCTGCTCCGTCTCAACTTGCATGCGCTGGCGCTCCATGGCGTACCGTAGAGCCCGCAGCAAACCATGACTCTCGATCTGTCCCTTGATCAGATAGTCTTGAGCACCTTCTTGCAAGGCCTGAGCGGCCGTGGTTTCGTCATCCAATCCCGTCAGTACCACCAGTGGCACGCCCGGCGCGATCGAGTGCATCTGTCGCAAACCCCCCAAGCCTTGCGCATCTGGCAGCCCGAGGTCTAGCAACACGACGTCCACCCCACCTCTTTGAAGATGGTTCACGGCATCGCTCATGCACGCGAAATGCTTTAGTTCCATTGCGCTTGAACCCGCTTCCGCCAAGAATATACGCATGAGGCGAGCATCTCCCGGGTTATCCTCAACCAATAGAACTCTGACGGTTTTTTCGTTCATCACTTTTCGGCGGTCGGGAGTTTGACAATGGCCAGCCAAAAATCGTCTATAGCCTTGACGATTCTCAGGAACTGGTCCAGGTCCACAGGTTTGGTGATGTAGCAGTTGGCATGAAGCTGGTAAGTCCGCAGGATGTCCTCTTCAGCCGCCGAAGTGGTTAAGACGACTACGGGGATACTCTTCAGGCTGGGGTCCAGCTTGATTTCCTCCAGAACCTCCCGGCCACTCTTTTTGGGAAGGTTCAGATCCAACAAGATAAGATCCGGGCGAGGCACATTGGCGTACTTTCCTCGCCGCCACAGGAAGTTCGTCGCTTCCATCCCGTCCGAAGCAATATGCAGGGTGTTTTGCACCTTGGCGTCTCGCAGGGTCTCCTGCGTGAGCCGTACATCGCCCAGGCTGTCTTCCACGAGCAGGATATCAATGGTTCTCGAATTCATTTCTTCCCCCCTCCGCCCGCGGAATCGTAAACACAAACGTAGATCCTTTTCCGGGCTGTGCTTCCACCCAGATCTTTCCTCCATGGCGTTCCACGATCTTTCGGCAAATGGCCAGGCCGATGCCCGTGCCCGAATGCTTCTTGGTAGTGTGCAGGCGTTGGAACATCTGAAAGATACGTTCGGAATATTGTGGAGCGATGCCGATTCCGTTGTCCTGAACGGAAAAGAGCCATTGGTCACCGTCTGGTTTGGCAGCCACATTGATTTCCGGCGTGCGTTCGTCGCAGTATTTGACGGCGTTCCCAATCAGATTTTGGAACAACTGCATAAACTGCCTGGCATCTGCGAGGACTGGCGGCAAGGGCCCGACGTTCACTATGGCGTTGGAATCCTTGATCGACGTTCGTAAGTTCTCAAGGGCGTTCGCGCAGGCGGCTTTGGCGTCGATCAGTTGGAACGATTGCCCCTTGGTGGTCACTCGTGAATAGGACAGCAGGTCTTGAACGAGTAGTTGCATCCGTATCGCGCCATCCACGGCAAAGCCGATGAATTCGTCTGCATTGGAATCGAGCTTCCCTTTGTAGCGCCGCGCCAGGAGTTGTGTATAGCTTGCGACCATGCGGAGCGGCTCCTGCAGGTCGTGCGAAGCCACGTACGCGAACTGTTCAAGCTCCGCGTTCGACCGAGCCAACTCTTCCACCTTGCGGGCAAGTTCCTGCTGCGCTCGCTTTTGTTCGGTGACGTCGCGTACAAATGCGGAAAACAGATGCTTCTCACCCCAGCGTATGGCGCCGATAGCAAGTTCTATGGGAAATTCGGTTCCGTCTCGGCGCAACCCCACGATTTCAATCCGCTTGTTCATCACCGGACCCGCTCCGGTGGCAAGAAAGCGCCGAAGACCCTGCTTGTGCGCTTCCCGATAGCGGTGCGGGATAATCATTTGGGATAGGGTTTTTCCGATTGCCTCAGAACGGGACCATCCGAACGTGGTTTCCGCCTGCGCATTCCAACCTGTAATCAGGCCGTCTGAATCCATTTCAATGAAAGCGTCCAAGGCTGTTTCAATGACCTGATGGTGGCGTCGGCTGGACTCAAGTTCCAAAGCCTGGAGAGAGAACCGCCGATCCGCCAACGAGGTGAGGAGTGCGATTCCTAGGACCGTCAGGGTGACGATAGTGACACCGGCAACGCTCAGAGAAGACACGCTTATGGCGTGTGATTGGTTCCCATGAACGGATCGGGAGGGCGTAAAACTGGCGGCGGCCATTCCGGTGTAATGCATGACGGGGATGGCCGCCCCCATCACCACGGCGCTGAGTATCTTCCTCCAGCTACACTCTGTGGTCTCTTCCCGGGAATAAAACGTCAGCCATAAAGCCACAAAGGAAATCACGATCGCCAGAATCACCGAAAGTGTCACGAGGGTAGCGGAATAGCTGCACATCGCAGATAAGCGCATCGCCGCCATTCCTGTGTAATGCATGGCTGCGATTCCACTGCCCATGTAGATGCTGCCGAGTACAGCTCGAATCACTCCCATCTCCTGCCGACTTACGACAAACAGGGCAATGCCGGACGCGACAATTGCGGCCACCAGAGACAGCAAGACCGTGGGCCAGTCGTACTGCACCGGGATCGGCAAGCGGAAGGCCAGCATCCCGATGTAGTGCATGGACCAGATACCGAAACCCATCGCTACGGCCCCGCCGTTCAACCAGAAGAGGCGGACCTTTCCTTGGGCGGAAGTTACCCGTCCGGCAAGGTCGAGTGCGGCATAAGAAGCGAGGATCGCGATAAGGACGGATAGAACGACAAGACGGTAATCGAAGGAGCCTGCAAGGACCATATCCGGAGATGTCATAGTTGGGCCTTTGCACAGTTGATCAAGTTCGATGGTTCCGCCCCACGAATACAGGCTATGCCCGCATTCTCTTTCGTCGAGACGAAGGAGTCAGGGAAGGGAGAATCAGATGCAAAATACGTCTTCGAGAACGAAGACGGAGAGGTACTACCGCTGGTAATTCTACTTTAGTGGAGGTCGCCGTGGCCCAAGTTTCGACAGACGCGCGCTTGATGAGTTAACACTTAACCCGAGTGAGAAGGTGTCGGGTCCCCGATCCTTGGTACATGCCTCTGAAACTACGACCAGAAGTTAATTCGACTCCCACACGCTTCCGCCAGATCCCTGACGATTCGATTGCCCTTGTAGGAGTCGAGCCCTGCCCAGGCCCCTTCCGGGCTAGGGTTTTGTTCCCAAGGTGTTCCCCAAGCTCAGAGTGTGATACTCCCGCTTTTTAGTCCCGCACGCTAATCTTCACGGCTAATCCTCGCCAGAACTGCATCTCGTGTTTCTTCGAGAGTTGCATGCAGGGAATTTCTCGGTAAATGCTCGACTATCGGATCCACCAGCCAGCGGAGTAAGCTCGGAACATCACGACTTAGTCCAAGGGCTTCCAATTCGATGTATACACCGCCGTCGCTCTCCTCGAACTTTGTAAAGGTGTACAGCCGCCAAACGTAGCCGGGGCCGCGGTCCGGAGGAAGCACGTGCATATCCGGCTGACCGAACTTTTCAATTGCGCGCAAGCGCCTGCTCTGCGAGATGGCGTACCAGCGTTTCGCGTCTACCTGAACATACCGCGTCTCGTATTCACCTTTCATCGCTGCCGTAACGAACAGCACCTTCTGTATTAAGACCATCGAAAACCTGTCGTCATTTCCTGCGGAGCCTAGTTCCTCCGCTTCAATAACGGCCGGCTTATAAATCTCCGGATACCGGTCGTAATCCCGAGTGACGGCCAGAATCTCGGCAATGGTGGCCTTCGGAATGAATACGGCTCCCATCCAGTCATGAATGAGGCCGTGGGGCACCCTGGCTGGGTGGTCCTCGCCTTCGCGCCAGACTGAAATCTCGCCTGCCTGTACGCGACGGCGCGTCTCGGGCAGTTCGCTTATTCGGAGGAAGGGAGATTCTTTCGCGCGTATCTCCGCACGCACGCAAGCCGAACTAATGTAGCCATCCCACGCAGCTAGGGTTTGATCCTTCAACTCGCTCGCGGTTGATTGTGCGGGAGCTGAAAGCAGCGCTAACAAAGCAAGGACAAGCGCCATAAGATAGCCATGATTCGCCCCGTCACTTTTCCTTCTTTGTTCCTTGCCCCTGGATGCCATATCCGAGTGCCTCCGTGCTCTGTTTCAACAGGCTCACAACTTCGGAATTTGCATCTAGGCTGCCAAATCTTGACCTGTCTCTGAAATCGCGGAATTACACTGATTTATTGTGAGATAGCGGAGCGAGGTAGCTATCCGTCAAATCATTTATGCCAAGTGACCAATGCCCGCCGGATGGCAGCTGCCTGCTTTGTGGCACAACGAGGACGCCTTTGGCGCAGCGAGGAGAGACAAATGTTGTATCCCAACGCCACTTGCGTGCATCTGAGTACGTATTCCCGAGAGGTGCAACTGGCGATGTCCATGGCAGCGGAAGCCGCGACCCTGATCGAGCAAGAGCCCACACGCTATGAAGCCCTGATTCGCGTCTCGCAAGCCATAGGGACTCACCGCGACCCCGCGGAACTGTTCCGGGTGCTTACGAACGAGCTCCGCAAGGTGATCAAGTTCGACGCTGTCGGCGTTGTTCAGTACGACGAAGCGGGCAAGGAAATCGTCTGGCATCTGGCGGAGAAGTGCAAGCAGATGAGGGATGGTCCGTGCGGCGATATACCCCAGGAAGAAACCATTCCCTGGTGGGTATATCAACACCAACGGCCTGTAGTGATCCCTTGTCTCGAGCGGGAGACGCGCTTTCCCCGGGCGCTCGATTTGATGAAGACATGTGGGATTCGCTCCGGATGCGCCCTACCCTTGACCACGGTTCATCGGCGCTTGGGCGTTTTGTTCCTCGGCAGTGAAAAATCCGAAGCTTATTCCGAGGAGGATATCTCTTTTCTTTCGCTCGTCGCCGGCCAGATCGCGCTGGCGATTGATGACGCCCTGAACTTCGAGGCTTCGCGGAAAGCGCAAGAGCAGCTGAAACTCCTTCTTGATTTGACAAATAGCGTTGTCTCAACCTTGGATTTGCGTGAACTGCTGCGAAACATTTCGGCGAACCTGCGCCGAGTCATGCAGTGCGATTTTGTGGGCGTCGGGTTGCCTGATACCGGAAACGGCACTCACTTGCGGCTCTACGCTGTGGATTTTCCCGAGAGCAAAGGATTTATCAGGGAGGAAACCCTCATACCCATCGAAGGAAGTCCGCCAGGCATCGCCTTCAAGACCGGCGAGCCGTATGTGGGCACGGTCCGCGACCTAGCCAACATGACTCCGGATTCCCCGCCTTTGGCCGAAGGGTTCACCGTAGGTTGCGTCCTACCACTCGCGAGCCGGGGGCGCATACACGGAGTCTTGAGCCTTGGGCGTAGGGAAGAAAACGCGTTTAGCCGGGACGAAGTCCAGTTTCTGATGCAGGTCGCAAGCCAGATCGCCATTGCGATTGAGAACGCCCTAGCCTACGGCCAGATCGCTGAGCTGAAGGACAAGCTCGCTCAAGAGAAACTCTATCTGGAAGACGAAATCCGCACCGAGATGAATTTCGAGGAAATCGTTGGACAGAGTGCCGCGCTGCGCCGCGTCTTAAAGCAAGTCGAGACGGTCGGGCCGACAGAATCGACGGTCCTCATTTATGGCGATACCGGAACCGGGAAAGAACTGGTAGCCCGAGCGCTGCACAATCTAAGCCCTCGACGTTCCAGTGCGTTCGTGAAGCTGAATTGTGCCGCCATTCCCACCGGCCTGCTCGAAAGTGAACTTTTTGGACATGAGAGGGGGGCATTTACCGGCGCCATCGCACAACGCATTGGCCGCTTCGAACTAGCAAACCGTGGCACCGTGTTTCTGGACGAAATTGGCGAAATCCCGCTCGAACTCCAACCGAAGTTGCTGCGCGTGTTGCAAGAGCGGGAGTTCGAGCGACTCGGCAGCACGCGCACGCTGCGCACAGACGCCCGGCTGATCGCGGCCACTAACCGCGATTTGAAAGCCATGGTCGAAGACCAGAAATTCCGCTCCGATCTTTTCTACCGGTTGAATGTGTTCCCGGTTCGCGTTCCGTCGCTACGCGAACGTCCCGAAGATATCCCTTTGCTCGTGCGCCATTTCACACAGCAGTTCGCCCGGCGCATGAAGAAGAGGATTGAAAGCATTCCTTCAGAGACGATGAATGCCATGTGCGAGTACCACTGGCCCGGCAACATCCGCGAACTGCAGAACGTAATCGAGCGGGCGGTGATCCTATCCCCCGGCCCGGTTCTGCAGGTGGCACTCTCGGATTTCAAGTCCAACGGCGCGTCCAGCCCTAATCTGGAGAGTCGCGCCCGGCCCGAAAACCGGGGCAATATGCAGCGCATTCTCGAAGAAACCGAACGCAAGCAGATTCTGGCGGCGTTGGATGAAACCCGCTGGGTCGTTGCGGGTCCGAAAGGCGCCGCAGCCCGACTGGGGATGAAGCGCTCCACTCTTCAGGTCAGGATGCAGAAGCTCGGAATTGCCCGCAACAGCAAGCCAGTCTAGAAGCCCCAAAAAACACCCCTCGTCTCGACGACTCGCCAGTCAGCTTGTCGATGCGCTTCAACTTATTCCGTTCAGCTTGTGATCACGCTCTGATCTGCTGCCATGTAATTAGCAATTGCCGAGCCAGCGGCAGCGGCGCGTTGGCACGCTGAATTGAAATCGATGCGCCGCTTTTTCTATCTCTCATTTCCATAAGGGCTTTCGGGGCAGAAGCAGCTCCACGACACATTGGCATGGTGTGTGCATTTCTCTCTGTGTGGAGAGGGAACGCAATGCTGCGGATCACGATCACCGACGGCCCCGTTGAGCAGCGCTGGATTTTGCAAGGCCGCTTGGTGGCGCCGTGGGTTGCGGAACTTGAGACAAGTTGGAAGAAGCGTAGCCGGCACGGCATGCGGAGATGCGTGGTGGACCTGAGCGAAGTCACGCTGATCGACAAGCGCGGCGAAAGGGCGCTCAGGGCCATGAGAAGAGCGGGCGCTGAATTCATCGCTTGTGGCGTCTATATCCAGCACGTCGTGGAAGGTATCAACAGCCAGTGCGAGCGCAAGGTGAAAAATCAGCCTGTTACACGTGGAAAGAACTTGCGTCAGGCGCCTGGACGCGCACCTTCGGCCGGCCGGCTTGGGAGGACCCGATGATCACATACGTCCTGATCGCAGTCCTGGCGGTGCTGATTTTTCTCTGTATCCCGGACGCCGTGCAAGTGATCGGGCAAGCAACCTATAAGTGGGAGAGAGCAAAGGATTTGTCGAAGAGAAATCCGGCTAGATAAAACAAAAGGAGAAAAGAAAATGGCAAGACAGAGGGTGGCAGTTCTAACAGTTCTCTCGGCGCTTTTGCTGTTCAGTTCTGCGGCTTTCGCGCAGGAAGAACCGGCGTGGAAACACGGTGAGGTGAGCGTGCAAGGCACGGGCTTCTTCACCAAAAACTCAAATGGAAACGGAATCTCGCAACACGCAACGGATACCGGCGGTGTCCTCATCGGCTACCGCTACCACTTCGATCGCTGGCTCGCCGCGGAGGCGAACTATGGCTACGACCGCAACACACAGCAAAACTTCACTTCTGGCGGCCCGTTCAACATTCAGGCCAACGTCCATCAAGCCACAGCCGCATTGGTCGTCACTCTGCCGGGCAGTTACAGGGTTAACCCCTATGTTCTGGCCGGAGCGGGTGCGCTGGTGTTTGACCCCACCAACAATGCAGGCCAATCCGTGCCGGGAGCTCTGCGGCAAGCCAAAGCTGCATTTGTTTACGGTGGCGGCGTTGATTTCACGCTTGTGAAACACGTCGCTCTCCGTGCCGAGTATCGCGGATTCGTGTACAACCGGCCCGACTTCCAACTCGTCGCGTTGAACTCGAACGTTACCGCTCATACCGCTGAACCCTCGGCAGGACTGGTGTTCCGTTTCTAAATCGAGTCTTAGGCTCACGACCAGTGCCGTGAGGTCAGTGGCACTGGTCGTGATAGCAGACGAATCCAGTCGGAAAGGTTTCTGGAACATGCTTCAACGAAACAAAATTCGAGACCCGATCGGAACCCCGGAGATGCGCGTGGCAAGCCCAGAGGCCCGAGAAGCACTGAAGATCGAGGAGATCCTGCGACGTGCGCGTGAGATTCATCGCCAGCACGGCGGGATGTTTGGCTATGACTTCGAAGACTGGGCCCAGGCGTGGAGCGCGCGTCCCGAAAGAACCAACCCAACGCAGCTGGAGATGGCAGATGAAATGGACCCAGGACTGACGGCCGACGATGGCAGAGAGGTTTGAGAGCCATGCTTTGGATTCGACAAGCGATCTTGAACAGCCTGGCAGCTTCGGCGATTTTCTGCATGACGGTCGCGACGCCGCGATCGCTGCTTGCACAAACTTCTGCGAACCAAGGGCAGCTTACGTCCCCTGCGTCGGGGGTTTTCGTTTCCGGCCCTCTCGGAACTCAGAGTCCTTTCCTAGGCAGCGTTCCCACGGGCCAACCCACGGGTACGGCTATTTCACTCTCGCTGGGCGATGCTCTGGACCGTGGTCTGAAGTACAACCTCGGATTGATCGAAAGTGACTTGGGCACCCGCACGGCTCGCGCGGAACGGCTCAAGACTCTGAGCGAGCTGCTACCGAATGTCATTGCTTCTGTATCTCAGACCGCTGAGCAAGTGAATCTCCGGGCGCTGGGCCTCAAACTCCCACTGCCGGGTTTCCCTGTGGTTGTCGGCCCCTTCGGCGTGGAGGACGCTCGCGCGTATTGGTCCCAGAAGCTCTTCGATTGGAACGCAGTGGAGAAACTGCGCGCGTCTCAGAAAAGTCTGCGAGCCTCGGACTATTCCTATAAGAACAGCCGCGACCTTGTAATCCTGGTGGTCGCCAACGCGTATCTGCAGGTCCTTTCCGATCGGGCGACGGTCGAATCGCAGCAGGCGCAGTTAGAGACTTCGCGGGCGCTCTATCAGAGGGCGCTGGATCAGACGAAAGCGGGCGTCGCGGCGCGGATCGACGAACTGCGCGCTAACGTAGAGCTGCAGACCCAGCAGCAGCGGCTGATCGCGGCGCAAGATCAACAGGCCAAGGACTTCTTGAGTTTGGCACGCGCCATCGGCCTTCCGCCCGGACAGGATTTCACGCTGACGGACAGCGCACCTTACGCTCCTTTGCAAGGAGTCACACTCGAAAAAGCGCTTCAGGACGCCTACGCGAATCGGTCCGACTACCTAAGCGCCCAGCTTGAAGTGCAAGCCGCGGAGCTCTCGCGAAAAGCAGCCGCCGCTGAGAACTACCCCTCCGTCAGCTCACAAGTGGACTACGGCGATATCGGCCCGAATTTTGCGAACTCACACGGCACCTTCAGCGCGGCCGCCAGTGTGAATATCCCGATCTTCCAGGGAACCCGCGTAAGAGGTGATGTCCTGGAGGCGGATGCGAAGCTGCAGCAGAGGCGCGCAGAGGTGCAGGACCTTCGGGGACGAATCGATCAGGATGTGCGGTCTGCTTTTTTGGATCTCACTTCCGCTACAGACCTTGTGAACGTGGCCCAAAGCAATAAGGGCCTTGCTCGCGAGACCCTGAGCGAGGCACAGGATCGTTTTGGAGCCGGCGTCACCGACAACATCGAAGTCGTCCAGGCGCAGGAATCAGTGTCTGCAGCCGACCAAGCGTATATCTCGAGTCTCTACGCCTTCAACATCGCCAAAGTGCAGCTCGCGCGGGCCATGGGCGTCGCGGAACAAGCCGTGAAAACCTACCTGGGAGGCCAGTGAAATGCCACAAGACGTTACGATCGACCTAGAAGAAAAAATCCAGCCGGAGGGAGTGGGCGAGCATGATCGAACTTCGCCTCAAAGCCCCAGCGCTTCCGCGAGTCTTGACAATGCGTCAGCAAAACGTCAGCCACGGACAAAAATCCTCCTGGGGGTTGCCGGCGTGCTCCTTATAACCGCCGCAGCGGCGGCCGGATACTATTTTTTCGCGGGCTGGGAATCCACCGATGACGCGCAGATCGATGGATATGTGAACCCCATCAGCTCTCGAGTGGCCGGTTACATTACAAAGGTCTATGTGGAAGATAACCAATATGTGAAAGCCGGAACGCTGCTGGCGCAGATCGATCCAACGGATTATCAAGTAGCTCTCGGCAGCGCCCAGGCCACGCTGGCCAACGATCGAGCCACCGCCGACGCCAGCCAGGTGAATGTCCCCATCACCTCGGTCAACGCCGTGAGTCAAATCACTTCAGCCCAGGCGGATGTCGACAACTCGCGAGCCGCCATATCTGGGTCAGAAAAGCAACTCGCTGCGGCGCGCGCCACTCTCTTGCAGGCTGAAGCGAACAACGCCAAGGCTCAGGACGATGTGAAGCGCTACAAGCAATTGGTGGACAAGCAGGAAATCGCTGAGCAGCAGTATGTGCAAGCCGTCCAGACGGCCAATGCCACCGCCGCTGCGGTAGAGGTTGCTGCGGCGAATGTTCAAGCCGATCAAGATGGCGTAACGCAGGCTCAGGGGAAGTCGGATCAGGCCGTCGCTGCCCTTGAGTCGGCTCGCACCGGCCCTCAGCAAGTACGCATTCAACAGTCGCGTGCCGTAGCCGCAGCAGCCTTGGCAGAGAAGTCCCAAGAGGCCGTCGAACAAGCCCAACTCAATCTGAATTACACGCGCATCATGGCGCCGGTGGACGGCCTCATTGCCAAGCGATCCGTGCAAGTCGGCGAATACGTCGCGCCAGGCCAGCAGTTACTCGCCGTTGTACCGCTCGAGGACATTTGGGTAACGGCGAACTTCAAAGAAACGCAACTCAAGAACGTGCGCCCGGGCCAGCCGGTGGAAATCTTCGTCGATGCCTATGGCCGCGATTATACCGGTCACGTGGAGAGCATCGCCGGTGGGACAGGGGCCATCTTTAGTTTGCTGCCGCCCGAGAATGCCACCGGCAATTACGTGAAGGTGGTTCAGCGCGTGCCCGTGCGGCTCCGCTTCGATCAGGGGCAAGATCCCGATCATCGGCTCAGACCCGGTTTGTCCGTCGAGCCGAAAGTAAAAGTTCAGTAAAACATTATCGAATAGATCCGACAGAGCGATGAGCGAACAGGCGAAAACACTGCAAACCAATCCCGAGGCACCATGGACGCCGGGTCACAACCTGTGGTTGATTGCTCTCACCGTCACAATCGCAACCTTCATGGAGGTGCTCGATACGAGTGTCGCCAATGTCGCGCTTCCCCATATCGGCGGCGGCCTCGCAGCGAGTCAAGATGAGAGTAGCTGGGTGCTAACTTCTTATCTTGTCTCGAATGCCATCGTCCTTCCACTCAGCGGCTGGCTCTCTTCGATTTTTGGCAGGAAGCGTTTCTACATGAGCTGTGTCGTCCTGTTTACGTTCAGCTCGTTTCTGTGCGGTATTGCGCCTAGCCTTCCCTTGCTCATCGTATTTCGCGTTTTACAGGGCATAGGCGGCGGAGGATTGCAGCCGAGTGAGCAGGCTATCCTCGCGGATACGTTTCCGCCGGCGAAGCGTGGCATGGCCTTCGCAGTTTACGCCATGGCCGTGGTCGTCGCTCCAGCATTAGGACCGACGATCGGCGGCTGGATCACCGACAACTACAGCTGGCGGTGGATCTTCTTCATGAATATCCCGTTCGGCATACTCTCGGTGTTTCTGACTTCGCTGCTCGCATCGGACCCGCCCTGGCTGAAAAGCAGGAAGAGCGGTGGCGTGAAAGTAGACTACATCGGCTTCGGCCTGCTCGCCCTGGGTCTCGGCGCGCTGCAGGTTGTGCTCGACAAAGGAGAACGCGAAGATTGGTTTGAGACGCGCTATATCGTGGTCCTCACTGTCATTGCCATCATCTGTCTCGTAACAGTTTACTTTTGGGAGCTTCGCCACAAACAGCCCATCATCGAGGTTCGCCTCTTCAGCGACCGCACGTTCTTGATGGCTTGCGTCATGCTTTTCATGGTGGGCTTCGTGCTTTACGCGACGACGCTGTTGCTGCCGCAACTGGCCCAGACGCTGCTCGGTTACACCGCTGAACTCGCCGGACTGATGATCATGCCGGGAGGATTTGCTCTCATCATGGTTTTGCCATTGGTGGGCTTCCTGCTATCCAGGTATGACGCGCGGGTCATGATTGCCTTGGGGCTGTTGATGCTGGCCATGTCCATGTTCCTAATGGCTCACCGCTTCGATCTCGATGTGGACTTCAAGACCATGATGTGGGCGCGCGTCTTTCAGGCGGTAAGCCTGGCTTTTCTATTCATTCCCATCAACACTGCTGCGTATTCCTATCTTCCGCGCGAGAAGAACAACACCGCCTCGGGATTGATCAATCTGTTTCGCAACATCGGCGCGAGCGTGGGGATCTCTTTCGTTACCACCATGCTGGCGCGCCGGACGCAATTCCATCAGAGCGTAATGACTGCTCACGCCACAGCGTATAGCTCTCAATTCGGAGCCGCATTGCAGGGTGCAAGCCAGATTTTCATGGCCTCAGGACCGGCGACCGCGCAGCAACAAGCCTATGGGCAACTCTACGGCGATATCCTTCGCCAATCGAACATGATCGGCTACCTCGACAACTTCTGGATGTTGGGAGTCTCCGCGCTGGCGGTGATTCCTTTCGTATTCTTGATGAAGCGACCACCGAAGGGCGCGGCAGCTGGAGGCCATTAGGTCCACCCGGCTCCTATTAGGGAGTCCCGCCAAACAGGCCGTCGATCGGCGTTCTTCGTACACAGGAGGAATTATGAAACTCGCCGTATTGGGTGCCACAGGAGGTACGGGCTTAGAGATCGTGCGCCAGGCTATTGAGCATGGCCACCAAGTCACCGCATTCGTTCGCAATCCGGAGCGCCTGAAACCGTTCGGCGACCGCATCGCCGTCATTCAAGGAGACCTGCTCAACAGCGCCGAGTTGGGAAAGGCAATTCAAGGTCACGACGCCGTCCTATCTGGGTTCGGTCCACGGTACCCCATTTCGAAAGCTGAAAGGAACCTTCTGGAGCGCTTCGCAGTCACATTGACGAGCGCCATGTTACATGTGGGAGTCCGGCGCGTCATGGTCGAGTCGGTGGCATTCTTGTTCAAGGACTCCATCATCCCTCCAGCGTACCTTCTCGGTCGGTTGTTTTTCCAACATATAGTCGCCGATGCATCTGGAATGGAAGATGTCTTTCGGAAGAGCGGACTCGACTGGACCATCGTCCGCCCGCCCAGACTTACCGACAAACCGCGCATCGGCAAGTATCGCGTGAGGGAAGGGCATCTACCCAGTTTTGGTTTCACCATCTCGCGCGCAGATGTGGCCGATTTCATGATCGGAGCCATCGAAAAACGTGCGTCCATCGGTAGAGTCGTAGGGGTGTGCAATTGAACGAAGTGCCCTGGAGAGTCTGACAACGGCTGGACCGGTGCTGGTTCCGGCGCATCATTCGTTTGCTTCGCCGTCGAAAGATTCAATCGAAAGGTTTCCTGCAAGTGGGATAAAATCTTGCGGCATCCATCGCCCGCGACCATAGCCCCCTTCGGCTGCGGGATGGGGTCGCGTGCCGGATGCACTTTCCGCTCCCAAGAGGAGCGCAACGAAGAGGTGCCTATGTTCAAGAAATCCGTGACTCTCGTACTGCTCGCGACTGTCGCGACTGCCGTGGCGTGGGCTGTACCTGCTGCGCTCGGGCAAGATGCCAAGACCATTCTCAGCAATGCTTCCAAAGCGATGGGCGCCGACAATCTGAAAACCGTCCAATATTCCGGGACCGCTACAGAATTCGCCTTCGGACAGGCCGTGAACCCAAGTTCGCCCTGGCCGGGATTCGCAGAAACGTCCTACACCCGAACCATCAACTACGAAGCACCCGCCTGGCGCGTCGACAGGGTCCTCGCCGCTATACCCTCGAATCGCCGTGGCGGCGGGCTGCCTCCCGGTCCGACCCAAACCGTTGTGATTGGCGCGAATACTTCGTGGGCCCAGCAGGTGGACCTCTGGATGACCCCTTACGGTTTCCTAAGGGAGGCCGCCAGCAATAACGCCACTGTCACGTCAAAATCGATGAACGGGAAGAAATACACCGTTGTGACCTTCACCGCGCCCAACAAAGCGAAGTTCAACGGCTATATCGATGGACAGAACATGCTCTCTCGAGTCGAGACATGGATCGATACTCCGATGCTCGGCGACACGCTCGTTGAGGTCACCTACAACGGTTATAAGGATTTCGGCGGCGTGAAGTTTCCCACCGGCATTGTGCAGAAGCAAGGCGGCTATCCGACGCTCGATCTCACCGTCACGGATGTGAAGCCCAACTCGCCTGTCAACATCCAAGGCAATCCGGCTGGCGCACCACAAACGCCTCCCGCCACCTCCCAAAAACTCGCGGATGGCGTCTACTTGATCCTGCCCGCCTATGCGGCATTGGCCGTCGATTTTAAAGACTACGTCGTCGTCATTGAGGGACCGCAGAGCGAGGAGCGCGCCAACGCGATCATCGCCGAGGCCAAGCGGGTGATCCCCAATAAACCCATCAAGTACGTGGTAAATACCCACAATCATTTCGATCACTCGGGCGGCCTCCGTACTTTCATCGCCGAAGGCGCCACGATCATCACGTATCAGGGCAACAAGGCCTATTACGAGAAGATCTTCGCCCTGCCTCACACGCTCAATCCCGACCGGCAGTCAGCGGCCAAGAAGAAGATCTCGATCGAAACCATGACCGATAAGAAGGTTCTCACCGACGGCAACCACGTGATCGAGCTGCACCGTCTCCAGGGCAGTAATCACAATGACGGTTTGATCGTCGCTTACCTGCCCAAGGAGAAGATTCTGGTCGAAGCGGACGCCTTCAATCCGCCGGCTCAGCCGAACGCGCCGCCGCCCACTCCCGTCAGTGCGAACAACACCAATCTTGTGGAGAACATCGACCGGCTCAAACTTGACGTCGAAACGATCATACCCATCCACTATCCGGCTGACAGTCGCAGGGTCACGATAGCGGAGCTGACGAGAGCCGTCGGTAAAAGAGACTAGCCCTGGAGCTACAGGCCTGAGGCGGGTTCCGAGGATCCTGTTTATCGGGAGTCATCCGGTTCCGGGAGATAGCAGAGGATCACTTCCGAGTAGCCCGTCACTCGGGAGTTAGCACGCGCCGACAGTAGTTCTCCGGCTCCGACGTTTTGGAGTTAACGCAGGAAATACGATCATCAAGCGTGCGGATGGGCCCGTTGCGAAATCTGATCGCTGCGACAATGACACGCAGAACGAAGAGTGCCATAAGGGAGGGCTGCGCTAGCAAGAATGGCGGTCTGGACTGCGTCCGGAGCCGCAGTGAAGAAACGTGATGATTTACTAGAGGTGTAATTCTCTAATACTGTAATCCTCTAGTACGAAAGTACTAAAGTGTCAACGGTCTCTGTGTTCAGGTATCTCACGGATGGTAGTTCTCTGCACTACATTCATCATCTCATGCAGAGCTAACCGGAAGCCGACCAGGCTCCATCTCAGATTTATCGGAACCTGGCCGCCCCTGCCCCTCCGGAAGCCACATACAACCTGAGTATCCATCCCGAAAAGGGAGAGTGTAACGCTTGGGTGAGAAGGAACCTATGGCGAAGAAAGCGTGTGTCCAGAAGCATTGGCGCGTGGTTGCAAGAACTACCCCGCGCCTCCTACTGCTCATCACAACTTTTCTATTGTTGCTCCTGATGGGCACGCGGGTCGCAAATCGCACCACGTTTGCCGGCAACACGGTAGGCAGCTTCGAGATCGACGGAAACCTAACCGTCGATCACCTCATGCCGCCGTCAGAGCCCATCGATTGGGACAGCAGCCCGTTTCCCGCCGCCCTCACCACGTTCACCGATAAGACCGGGTCGACCGACGATATTTTCGGACAGGGCTCCAAAGAAAACGACCAGAGCAGTTGGATCTGCACCACGGGAAGCGCTCCCCCCAAAGACGACGTCGTAAACGAAATCTCAGTAAATGGCGCTCCTCCAATAGCCGGTGAGATCGCCTTCCGGTTCTTTCCTGCCAGCGGCGTGCAGAAGCAGTTCCTCTACGCTAACTGGTCGCGCCTATCCAACAACGGCGACGCCCATATCGATTACGAGTTCAACCAGGCAGACCCCTCGACGAATCCTGTTTCCGGCTGCCCGCAATTGCCGCTACGTACGCCCGGCGACTTCTTAATCGCATTTGATGCACAGTTTGGAGGTGCGGCGATCGGCGTGAGCGCCTTCACCTGGAACGGCACCACTTTCGTGCCGCTCTCCGTGGGGAGTCAGGGGATTCTTTGGGACGCCGCGGTAAACACAGTACCCAGCATCACCGGGTTAACGGTGACGGGAACCAACCTTTTCGGCGAACTGGCCCTCAACGTCAGCGATACCATCGGAGAAATCCCCTGCAACAAAGTTCTTTTCGCGTCCATGAAGACGCGGGCTTCGACGTCATTGAGCGCCGAACTAAAGGACCGTACCAGGGTCAGGCCGGTCAATTTCACTGTCTTCAATCCGGCAGGTGCGAACGCTGGCGGCAACGCCTTGGCGGCTGGTGTCCAAGACACGCTCTTGGGAATCAACCAGACGCTACCGGCTGCCACCCCACCCACCTGCACACAAGGCGTTTGCAGCTCGCAGTCCGGCATCGGCTCTACGGGCAACAGCAACCAAGTCCTGAGCGTCGCGATTCCACCTTCCGGTGGCAGCGTCTTGAAGGCGAACCTGCTCAGCGCGTCGAGCACGAGCACAGTTGATTCGACGACGAACAAGGCGACCGATACTGGCGTCGCCGAGTCGGCGGGAGTCAACCTCGTGGGTGGGCTGGTCACCGCAGATGTGGTGCGGGCAGTGGCTAGCGCACAAGCCTCGGCCTTCAACTCGTCCTTCAGTTCAGCGGGATCGTCATTCAACAACTTGGTCGTTAACGGCACCCAGGTGAATAACGTCAACCCGAACACAACGATAAACCTGCCCGCTACCCTGTTTGGACCAGGCAGTTTTGTCAAGCTCGACGAGGAGATCGGGTCTAGTTCCCAGCCTCCATCTGGCCAGCTCTCTGGCGGGACCTTCGCCGCCGACCTGATCGTTAACATGATCAGGGTTCACATTACTAACCTGGCGCCGACCGGCGATGCCATTGACGTGGTGGTCTCGCATGCCCAAGCGCACGCCGACTTCCCGCAGCCCGCTGGATGTCCCTCGCTGGTGGGAACGGTGAGCGGGAATGCCACCATCGTCAATGAGCAGACCGATCCGTCGCAACTCCCCGTGGTAGTTGGTTACGTGAGCATTCCGCCGCAGGGCGGGCATGATCATCAGGATTTAGACCAGCTATCAACCTCGTTGGTGAGCGGCGGCACCTCGGTGAGCGATAGCGCCGGTACGATTCTCACCTCCAGTAGCCAGTCGTCGAGTGTCGCGAAGGCGCAAAATGTTTGCGTGCTGCCGGTGAACGGTATCTGTACGGCGGCGGCCGCCAGCGCGATCATTTCGCAAGCCAACAGCTCCTCGGGCGGCGGAATATCTTCATCCGACGCGCAAGGCACGAGTCTGCTAGGACTCTCGGTCGGAGGCATGTCCGTGGCCGACAATCCTCCGCCCAACACGACTATCCTGGTGCCCGGGATAGGCTCGGTCACCCTCAACGAGCAGACCTGCGATGGCGGAGGCGTTCCACCGTGTTCTGGCACCACCAGCAGCGGTATACGAGTCCGCGCAATCCATGTGATTGTCGACAACCCGAATGTCTTGGGCGTCCCCCAAGGCGCGAATGTCATAGTGGGCGAGGCGCACGCCGATTCGTCTCACCCGTAAACAGCCTCTAAGTGGACGAGGAGAGAGCCCGGCACGAAGCCGGGCTCTCTTTTTTCCCACAAGCAAGGGGACGGATTGTCGCTAGCCGCTCGCGAAGCATCCCACGCGTCGAAGCGCCACGAATTAGCTCTCTTTGCCTTGTCCAACACCCGACGGACACGCCGCAGCAAATCTTCTGACGTAAAGGGCTTCTGCAAAAACGGGGCGCCTTCCGACGACGTACTCGTACTCCAAGCACGCCCAAAACGTCGGCGTAGCGCGACTCTCTGCTGGGGGACTTGTCAGATCTGTTCGTTCGCGTGCGGAAGATTACGGCGCCCCCCTACATAAATTGCAGGCAATCACCGGATTGTGCCGGCTGGGAAGACTTATATGCTAGTTCCCGCCTGCGGCCTCCCTAGCCTTCACTGGCTCGCTGGTGAAGTTGAAGACCTGACAGCCTAGGGACAGCCTAGGCAGATGCGTGGGCGTCCTCAATCAAAGGGGGTTGGTCACGCTCGGAAAGGAGAAATAACCAGACCAGTCGACGCATGGTCAGCGAGGGCAGTGGGGTTTCCTACCGAGACCGCCACTAATTTTCAACCGAGAACCGCTTGGGTTCGCCCGTTCTCTCGCGGGTGCGGGCGCACTCAATAAGGAGCCCCACCGGTAGCGTTAACTACCGGCAGGGCCAAATCTCCGGCGCGGATTTGCCCGCACCAAGAGACCCACAGTGATTTTAGGGCTTCTCCGCCGCCGCTTTCAAGAGGAGAAGCCCGACCTGCCCGTTTTGCAAGATCTCAAGACTAAAGCCATAAGCCCCACTGCGTCAGCGGGGCTCGACCAAGGCGGCCTTCGAAGCCGCCAGTACAGGGTCGAGGAACGAAGAAAATCAAAACAGGGGGTAAGTGTATGCGTAAGACACATCAACACCGTTCAGCCTTAGTGGTACTTGCTCTGATGCTGGCCTGGCTGTTGGCATGGCCTACGGCCAGCAGAGCTCAAACCGTCGCTGGACAAGCCAGAGCGGCGCAAGCGACCGTAACCGGACCTCTCGGAACGACAACGACAACCACGCTCTCCGATACTGGAACTCTAGCAGGCACAAATGACGCTCGCGATGCGTCTCTGCTCACGGCGAGCGTCCCATCTTTGCTCGATGCGGAAGTCTTTAGTGCAGCCTCGATAAGTTTCTCCGATGAGGTGGACTCCGAAGCCTCGCTCGGGAACTTGAATTTGACTGTAGCCGGGATTGGCATCACCGCCGACTCAGTTGTGGCACAGGCGTCGTCGGTGTTGGGTATGGGAAGCATGGGCAGCTCCGCCATCAGCAACCTTTCGATTGGCGGAGTGTCCGTCTTCGTGACTAGCGGCCCGAATCAGACGATCGCGATTCCCGGGGGTCAGGTGGTTATCAACGAGCAGACGATCGATTCAAGCGGCACGATCACCGTGAATGCCCTTCACGTCACCGTCACTGGTGTTGCCGATGTGGTGATCGCCACTGCGGTCGCCGGTATTTCTTAGTGGCTGCGCCGAGTGGCCAAAATATAAAGGAGGAAAACAACAATGAGCAAAACACAAAGTGCAATCGCTAAGCTGGTACCCGCGCTCTTGGCAGGAGGACTCCTGGTGGCAATGGCGGCGGTGCTGATGCTAAACGCCGTCCCCGTAAAGGCGTGGAATGAAACTCCGCCGCCGTGCAAAGACTTCATGACCGGTGGCGGCTTCATCACCCCCTCCAACAACGGCGCCCACGCGAACTTCGGTATGGGTGGCTCATGCAAGCCAGGAGGAGACGGACACGGGTTGTGGGGCCATCTGGAGTACGTCGACCACGGCAGCGGAATCAGCTCAAGCCCAACAGTCCCCGTCCCCTTCACCGTTCACTGGCTCACCATCACGGGCTACTTCCAGGATTTCGTTGGTGGTGTGCCCGATGGCGGGGCGCCGCACCAGCCCACCGGTGCCCGTATCATCTGCGGCACAGCTAGGACGAACGACCCGTCGCACCCCAACGTCAACTTTGCCGTGCGGGGCAATGACCAGGGCGAACCGGGCACCATGGACCAGTTCGACATCGCGCTGCAAGACGGGACCGGGACCTTCTATGCGACCGCACCATGCGGACCATCCTGCTTCCACACGCTGGCGGGTGGCAATATCCAGCTCCACGCGGGTGGCAATATCAATGGGACCTTCGGTCCCGAGGGTGGGTGCCCCGCTCTCGGTAGGTAGCTGATCTGGTGGGCTTGCGGGAGTGGCATTCGAGATAGCCGATCCGCGCAACTGGCGTCCGCGGCTGCTCTCCCAGGGCGGGTGGTCCATTCTGGCAAGGCAAGAGTGGGCCGCCTGACCCCTGGGACAACTTCCAGATTCGTTCCTCAACCGACAACCACGAAAGCGAGGGAGTAGAAGAGGGGCAAATCTAGGTGATATAGGAAATTGATCATCAGACGCATGCCCATGGTTGTGGATGTATTCGAGGGCCTTGCAGGCCGCTATGACTATGCGTACCGCGCGCTAGCTTTCTTCTGGCGGCAGGCGGCTGACCGGGGATCAACTCCTACGGAAGACTTGCTGGTGCCGATAGGCCGTTTCCGCGTGCCTGGGGTCAGGTATCGGGGCCGAGCGATTGGCCGAGGGGCGACGATCTTTGGATCACGAAATAGTTCCACGGTTCAAAAGTCGCGTGGCACAAAGGGCAGGAATTACCGGTCGAGGCCGCAAACGGCAATACTGGCAGCCCGCTCCCGGGATCCAGGAGCAGTTGCAAGATGAAACCGATTTTGCAGCGTGAACAGCGCCTGCAGAAGTATGCGAACACGCATCCTCTCCGTATGCGGACAGCCGGGCCTTGCCAATCACAAAAAACAGACCGCCTTTTCTTAGCTCTCTCTCAGGTTTATCTGGCGCCGGGGCCGGAGAAGTTGCTGTGAGGCCTGCTGCGTTGCAGCCCGGAAGCCGCTTCGTTGACGCGCAACGTGCGCCCGGCCAATTCCCTGCCATTAAGGCCGGTCATAGCGTGGGCGGCTTCCCGGTCGTCTGCCATTTCCACGAAGGCAAAACCGCAGGGCAGGCCCGTGTCTCGATCATTGACAATGTTAATGCGCGCAATCTCACCGAAAGGCTCGAACAAGATCCGCAAATCGGCTTCCGTGGTCTGGGAATTCATATTGCCGACAAAAACGCTTTTCATTTTATTTTTCTCCGGATGGGGACGCAGATTGGCCGCCGGCCTTGCTCGATGCGAGCCGGGCATAGACCTTGGCGCCGTGTTTGGCGCGTACGCGGGGGGGAGGAGTCAGGTCAGAAAGTTCCACGACCATCAAGGTGGTGACGAATCTTTTCAGGCCGTGGAGGTCGAAATCAATGGACGTTTGCTTGGTATCGGACTCGGTGACCACGCCCATGCCGTAGCGATAATGCTTAACGTATTGCCCTTCTGGGATCACCTTCATAGCGAGCCTCCTTTGTTAAACCGGCCACAGAAAACGATCGCTCCTGTGTGAAATAAGACTCAGAGCGGGTAGACAAATTGAACGGTGCAATGAGATTCCGTGAGCTGCTTTTCCAGCTCGCCCTTGATCTTCAACGTTGCGCGAAGCGCCAGGGCAGTGGCGCGAATGCGGTCCAGACTCGCATGGGCGCGCAGCAATTTTCTGGCGGCGGCCTTAAGATGGGTCAGTGTTTCTTCAACTATCCATCGTTCGCGGACCAGCCGATCGACACGGCTGCCGTGTTTCTCCGCTGGGTTCATGGGGCGCCTCTTTCTCTGGTTCCACCGTTTGCTTAGGAGGCCTTGGCGGGCCAAATTGTGGTCCCCCTCCTTTTAGTCCGAAAATACTAAAGGGGCCCACGAGTGGTGTGGACTCGCAGCCCCTTTAAACGGATCAAAAGGTTTTTACAAGAGCAGCAAACGCAGACGTCATTATAGCACGGTAACTGATGGCGCTGACGCGGAATGTGAAGGGAAGCCGCAGTGAAACAAATCTGATCTGATGCCAGGGAACTCATCACGCCGAGAACTCATTGCCGAAGTGTCCTCGTCTCAGCGCCTGAGAGCATCCGGCCCGCCCACTCGGGAATGAGCCGACCCACATCTGCACGGCTTTAAAGGATCGAACAGCCGCGTTATCTTCGGGAAACCGCCACCGAGAATTCGATGTGCGCCACGGCCGGATCTATGAGAAAATAAGGTTGCGTTTGTTGCACTTGTAAAAACCTTTGGATTCGTTTAAAGGGGCTGCGAGCCGACACAACTCGCGGCTCCTTTGTGTTTCGGCTCGGGGCCTTCCAGAAGCCGAAATAGCCCGGAAGCGTACAAATGGCTGACCAGATTACCGTACAGTATGTTGGCTTTACGGCTGGCGCTGTGGTTCGCGAATACAGTTTTGTTGTTCGTGATGAATCTGGCCTGCCTCGCGAATACACTGTGACTATCGCAAACGATGCATTCGTGTCCCATCGAGCGCGGTACCAGGACGGACCCATTATTTGTTCGTTGAGACTCCGTCGCGAACTCGCCGCCAACGCAACTGATCTCTCCACAACGCAGTTTTGCATTACCGACTTGGAGCTGGCCGACTACAGCACGCACAGCAGCCCCAAGTCTGGGAGCTACTTTCAGAAACGACGGCAAGACTAAGGCGAACGAAACGGAGGCCCTTTGTCGCAGGCAATTGAAGAGAAGTATGACCAGATGCGGCACCTCATTGCGCTAGGCAAGGAGCGGGGCTACTTGCTGTTCGACGAGGTGAATGACATTTTGCCGCCCGAAGTCAACTCGCCTGAAGAAATTAACGATCTGCTCTCTACGTTCGAGCGCAGTGGCATCAACATCTACGAAGATGTTTCCGCCGCAAAGGCTGCGGCCTCCACGCTGGAAGCCGGCGAACCGCTGGAAACAGCGAAAGAGGAGGACGCCCCCGGCCATGAAGAGCTTGATCTGACGCCGGGCCTTCTCGACAAAACGAACGATCCGGTCCGCATCTATCTGCGCGAGATGGGTTTGGTTCCGTTGCTGACGCGCGAGGGCGAAGTCGCTCTCGCGAAGCGCATCGAGCGGGGCCGGCTTCTGGTTCTTAAAACAATTACACGTTCGCCCATCGTCATCAAAGAGCTTTTGGAAATTGCCAAGAATCTGCGCGAGGGGACCCGTTCGATCAAAGAGATCGTGCGGTTCGATGACGACGAATTGAAAGAAGAAGAGATCGAGAAAAAGACGCGGCAGACTCTAAAGACTCTGGGTAATATCGCCGCTCTCTACGACGTTGCGCTAAAACAAGCGGCGCGACTCCGGCGTACTCCGAAATCGAAGAAACGCTCCCATTTGCATGCCCGGTACACAATCTCCCGGACGCGCATTCAGATGTCCCGATGGGCGCGCTCCATCGAATTCAACACACGTGAGCGGGACCGGCTGATCGCCAAGCTCCGCCAGACTGTCGAGCGTCTGCACTCGCTGGAACGGGAGGTGGGCAAACTCGAGCGCCGCGCCGACTTATCCAAGGGAGATGCGGCGGCTCGACGCGAGCTGGGGATGCGCCGCGCGGACCTAACGGAAATTTCCGAGGCGAGTGAGGTTGGACTGACGGAACTCAAACGCGCGCTACAGATCATTCTGCGCGGCGAGGCTGCCGCCCAACAGGCAAAAAGGGAGTTGACCCAAGCAAACCTGCGCTTGGTTGTGTCTATCGCCAAGAAGTACACCTACCATGGCCTGCAGTTCCTGGACTTGATCCAAGAGGGGAATATCGGCCTCATGAGGGGAGCAGAGAAGTTCGAGTGGCGGCGCGGTTACAAGTTTTCGACCTATGCTACATGGTGGATTCGCCAGGCTATTACGCGGGCTATCGCTGATCAGGCGCGCACGATACGCGTGCCAGTGCACATGATCGAATCCATCAACAAGATGATACGCGCCAGCCGCGAAATGGTGCAGGAACTCGGCCGCGAGCCCACCCTGGAAGAACTCGCCGAGCGCTTGGAGATTCCCGTCGACAACGTGCGGAAGGTAAAGAAGATCGCGCAGCACCCCATCTCGCTGGAAACGCCCATAGGCGAGGAGGAGAGTTCGCATCTGGGCGACTTCATTGAGGACAAAGCGATCGCGTCACCTTCAGATGCGGCCATCAAACTCAATCTGCAAGAGCAGACGGCGTCATTGTTGAAGACGCTGACCCCGCGCGAGGAGCGCATCATCAAGATGCGCTTTGGCATGGAAGACGGTTCCGAGCACACTCTGGAAGAGGTGGGGAATTCTTTTGCAGTTACGCGCGAGCGCATCCGCCAGATCGAAGCAAAAGCACTGCGGAAACTGCGCCACCCCTCCCGATCGGGAAAGCTTCGCGCTTTCCTGGAAGCCTGATCCTGGGACCTGTGGTTGCTAAGGAGAGAAGATATGAAAAACCTGTTTGTCGGCAACATGAGTTTTCAGACTACGGAAAGCGACCTGCGCGCTCTGTTTGAGCCATTTGGACAGATCACGCGTATTCACATCGTGACGGACCGTGAAACCGGGCAGCCTCGGGGATTTGCGTTTGTGGAGATTGCCGATGATGCCGAAGCGACCAAGGCAATATCTGCCTTGAATGGGAAAGAAGTTGCCGGACGCGCCTTGAAGGTGAACGAAGCCACACCCAGACCGGAGCGCGGCGGTTCACGCGGCGGCGAAAATCGGAACAGCGGTAGAGGTGGACGCGACCGATTTTGAACTAAGGAAGCGAATCGGCCCGAAGGCCAAGCGAACCTCGCTGGTAGGCTCCAGGCGTGAGACAATCCTGCCGGACTTTCTCGTCCCGTATCTCGCAGTTCTGTTCGCGCAGTTCAATCCCGATTTCAGGAGATCGTAATGAGCAGGATTACGTTCCAGAAGCGCCAAAAGGAAGTCAAGCGGCTGGAGAAGCAGCGTCTGAAGGCCGAGCGCCGCGCCCAGAAAAAAATAGCCAGGAACGCGGAAAACGAAGCGCAGGCGGAGACCATATCGATTCCCGCCAGGTCAGAGCCATGAGTAACTTACTGGATTTGGGCGATAAGCCTCCGGGGCAGGCCCGCAGACCTATCTCGCATCTTCTTCAGGCTGAGGTGTACTTAGGGTTGGATTGCTTTCGGGGTTTTCATTGGCTGCTCGCTTGGCAACTTTCCTCTGCGCGCGTCGCTCCGCTTTGGCACGTTGCTTTTCCAATCGCTTCATCTCTTTTTGGCGCTTCTGGAAGGTGATGCTCATCGATTCTCCTCTAGCGGACAGGATTATGAAGCGTGCGGTTGCAGCTAGCGGCGCTTCACGAAGTTACCAGCGCGGTTCTTTGGGCTGGCGGGCGGCGCCACGATAATCCTCAGTCGAAAATCCGCCGCGACCCCGTGGGCCCCCTCCTCTTTTCTCCCCGCCGCCCCGTGAGCCAAAACCGCTGTTGCCCCGGGGACCGCTGTGTTCCGGCTTCGGAGTGGCCTCGTTGACCCGCAGGGCGCGGCCGGCCACTTCTTTTCCGTTAAGTTCACTCATCGCTTTAGCGGCCTCGTCGTCTTTGGCCATTTCGACGAAAGCGAATCCTCGTGGCTGGTGGGTTTCCCGGTCACTCACGATGTGGATGCGCGTGACTTGCCCGAAAGGCTCGAAGAGGGCGCGTAGGTCGCTTTCCGTTGTTTGAAAACTCATATTGCCGACAAACAAGTTCTTCATTATTGCTTTCTCCTGAGGCGCGCTTATTCCCTGACGCGCGGTGGGCGTCAAAAGAGATCAAATGGCCGCCCCTTTTTTGCCCGGAGTGCAGCTTCTAAATTGTGTTTTCCATCCCCGGCTTTGCCGGGGATGGAAAACTTAGCAAGCCCGTTCGGACTAGAGGGCGGTGACGTTCGCTGCCTGCAGGCCCTTTGGACCCTTGGTGACATCGAATTCGACCGCTTGGCCCTCGGCGAGTGACCTGTACCCGTCTCCCTGAATCGCGGAGAAGTGCACGAAAACGTCCTCACCGGACTGGCGCTGGATGAATCCGAATCCTTTGCTGGCATTGAACCACTTTACTGTTCCTTGTTCTTTCACTTATTTGTTCCTTCTTTTTGTCTGAGCTATCTGGTGCGTCTCGAGCCGCCCTCAGCAGAAAACAAAAAGGGGCCGCAAGTTGTATTGGACTCGCAGCCCCTTTAAACAAATCTAAAGGTTTTACAAGAGCAACAAACGCAACCACATTATAGCACAGATTGCGGGCAAGGCGCCGTCAAACGAATGCAAATGCGTTCTCTCTCCCGGTGTCCTGCAAGGTGACACCATTACTGTGGCCAAGATATGACGCGAACGATCAGGGTTGGAAATCGTAGAGAGTCGCCGGATTTTTGACCAAAAGTTTTTCCCTGAGCTCCTCGCTGGGCGCGATCAGCGGCAGGAGGTCGACCAGATCTCCGTCGTTCGGCATGTGGCGGCCGACGTTTGGGTGAGGCCAGTCGGTGCCCCACAGCACACGTCCGGGAGCGGCGTTCAGCAGCGCCTGAGCGAACGGAATTGCGTCCAGGAACGGGGGGCCCGTCGCCGAAACGCGCTCGGAGCCGCAGACCTTGACCCAGCAGTTCTCAAGTTTCAGCAGACCAAGAAGCGCCCGAAACGGCTCTTGTTCGATGCCCTCACCCGCCTTGACGCGCCCCATGTGGTCGATGACAAACGGGAGCGAAAGCTTGCGCAAAATCCCGGAAAGCTCGGTGATATCGGCGGCGTCGAGATGAACGACTAGATGCCATCCGAGCGGCTGAATCCGCTCGACAACATGGCGGAAGACATTCATGTCCGGCATGCCGCCCAGGTGCTTGACGAAATTGAAGCGCACGCCTCGGATCCCGCCCTCCTGCAACGCAGCATAATCCTGGTCGGTGAACGTCTGATCGACGATGGCGATGCCGCGATAACGGCCGCCGCTTGTGGCGATGGCATCGAGCATGGCACGGTTGTCGGTGCCGTGACAGCTCGCCTGAACAATCACGCATCGCTCAATTCCGAGAGTTCTGTGCAGGGCCGCCAGGCTCTCCCTGCGGGCGTCGGGCGGCGTATAGGCGCGGTTCGGGGTGTAGGGAAATTTCGCCGCAGGACCGAAGACATGGCAGTGCGCGTCGCAGGCCAATGAAGGCATCTTGAACCGCGGAATTTTCGTGTGGGGATCGGGCCCCGTACAAGAATCGGTCCGAGAATCCACTTATCCTCCGTGTGATGAATGGAATGTGTTAAAAAACATTCGACAGAATGTAGAATCCGGACTCCAGCGCCGTCAATGCTCTCTCCGATGGCGAAGCAGCCGCCTTCTCGGATTAAGACGGGCAGATGTCATAGGACGAACCCGACCGTGACTCCCAAGAGCGAACCTTCCGATAGAAACACGCTGGCCGAGAGAAACACACTGGAAGCCAGCACGATGCGGCGGGTTGCCCTGCGAATCGTGCCCTTCTTGATGATCTGTTATTTCATCTCGTTTGTGGACCGGGTCAATCTTGGTTTCGCGGCGCTGCAGATGGTCCGGGACCTCCACCTGTCCGCGACGGTATTTGGCCTTGGGGGCGGTCTTTTTTTCGTTTCGTATTTCTTCTGTGAAGTGCCAAGCAACTTGCTCTTGCAAAAGGTCGGCGCGCGTCGCTGGATCGCCCGAATCATGATCACTTGGGGATTTCTGGCCGGCGGAATGGCCCTGGTGAAGGGTCCGCACTCGTTCTACGCGATGCGTCTGCTGCTAGGGGCGGCGGAGGCCGGCTTTTTCCCGGGAGTAATTCTCTACCTGACTTACTGGTTTCCTGCCCACTATCGGGCGCGAATCATCGGAATGTTTACGGTGGCCATTCCTGTCTCGAGTTTCCTCGGGTCGCCGATCTCGGCGGCTTTGCTTGGAATCGATGGATGGCTAGGGCTCCGCGGATGGCAGTGGATGTTCATCCTGGAAGCCGTTCCTGCTGTTGTATTGGGGTTCGCATGCCTGTTCGTGCTGAGCGATCGGCCTGCCGATGCGAAATGGCTCGGCGCCAATGAGCGAAACTGGCTGGAGAGCAGGCTCGATGCCGAGACGCTGCGGGAGCGGCTCGTTGGGCGTCTGAGTCTTTGGCAGGTATTGTGGAACAAGCATGTTCTCGTGCTCAGCTTGGTCTTGGCGGGAAGCACGGCCGTAAGCAGCGGGCTCCAGCTGTGGCAGCCGCAGATTATCAAATCTTACGGCCTCACCAACCTGCAGACCGGGCTGCTCAATTCCATTCCTTTTGGGCTGGCTTCGGTGATCATGGTCTGGTGGGGAAGGCGATCGGACCAAAGTGGCGAGCGGATTTGGCACGCCGGGTTGCCGCTGATGCTGACGACATTCAGTCTTGCGGCAGCGCTCCTGTTCGACTCGCTATTCTGGATCCTCGTCATTCTGTGCCTGGCCGTGATCGGTATTTATGCGGGCAAAGGACCTGCGTGGGCGGTGTCGACCGAGTGGCTTTCAGCCAGCACAGCGGCTGTCGGCCTGGCGCAAATAAACGCCCTCAGCAATCTTGCTGGTTTCGGCACGACGTATCTGATGGGATTTATTAAGGACGTGACCGGGAGGTTTTCGCTGGCGCTGCTGCCACTGGTGGTGCTGGCAGCGGCGGCATCTCTGGCCATCCTCCTGCTCGGGCGCACCGAAATACCGAGCGCCGTCCCGGGCGAAAAAGCTGCCATGGTGGGCCGGTGAAGTGACCGCGGCGTTTCCGCAGTTCTGGACTCGCTACAGCAGCAGCCTGATCCAGAAATCGACAGCGTTTAAGGTTTGCAAGCCGGGAAACAGTAGGCGTAAGATGCCCCGCAGACGTTAACCTGAAACAATTTCGTAACCCTTTTACAATGGCGAATCAACGCGGACGCATCAACGCTTTAGTTGGCACCTTGATTTTACTGGCGGGA
>WNGQ01002598.1_pt1 | contig 43490 bp, 43 predicted proteins | sample 5407661 | NCBI WGS metagenome assembly WNGQ01 (sample SAMN13153382, study PRJNA577476) | soil metagenome | isolation source: 60 cm soil or saprolite under Garry oak tree replicate 2 | place: USA:California | collected 2016-06-15 | reverse complement strand
GCGTCTGAGCGGAGCGGCCGTGGTGCCCGTGGCGGTGGGCGCCTCCTCGGAGTGGCGACTTCGGTCCTGGGACGAGTTCAGGATCCCGAAACCGTTCGCCCGGTGCGTGGTGCGCTTCGGGGAGGCCATCCAGATCGCCCGCGACGCCGACGCCGCCGAGCAGGACGCCGCGCGCAAGGACATCGAGTCGGCGCTGCGCTCGATCACGTGGCAGGTGGATGAGGAGGTCGCGCGCTGAGCTACGCAGTCTACTCGGCCCTGCTCTGCTTCTTGCTCTTGGGATATCTTCCCGTCCTTGCCTTCAAGCGCCTTCGCCCCGACGGCTACGGGCGGAGCCTGGGCCAGCGCCTCGGCCGTTTCGGTGAGGGCCTTCCGCGCGAGCCGCGCTGCTGGATCCACGCCGTCTCCGTGGGCGAAGCCGCCACCGCCGTGCCCCTCGTGGAAGCCATCACCCGGCGCTGGCCGCAGCTCGGCATCGTGATGACCACGGTCACGCCGACGGGTGCGCGGATCGTGGCCGACCGGCTCGCCGGACGCGCCGTCCACCGATACTTTCCCATCGACCTGCCCGGCCCGGTGCGCCGCGCCCTCGACGCGGTCAACCCGCGCTTCTTCCTCTGCATGGAGACCGAGCTCTGGCCGAATCTCCTCCGGGCCCTCGCCGCGCGCGGGGTCCCGTCGATGATCGCCAACGGGCGGATCTCCGATCGCTCGTTCCGCCGGTATCGCCTCGTCCGCTTCTTCACCGCGCGCATGCTCGCCCACGTGCGCGTGCTCGCCATGCAGTCCGAGGAGGACGCGCGGCGGATCATCGCGCTGGGGGCCCGGCCGGAGCGGGTGGTGGTGACCGGCAATATCAAGAGCGACCTCATCCCCCCCGAGGGCGGGGGCGACGCCCTCTGGCAGCGGCTCCTCGGCCTCGACGACGGCGAGCCCGTGTGGGTCGCCGGCAGCACGCATCGGGGAGAGGAGGCGATCGTGCTCGACGTCTACCTCCACCTCCGGGCCCGCATGCCCACCCTCACCCTCGTGCTCGCTCCGCGACATCCCGAGCGGGTGGCCGAGGTCGAGCGCCTCGTCCGGGAGCGTCGACTGCAGCCCGTGCGCCGGAGCGAGCTGCCGAAGTCCCAGGCGCGCGGGGCCGTCATCATCGTGGATACCGTCGGCGAGCTCGCCCAGATCTACCGGGTGGCGAGCGTCGTCTTCGTGGGCGGGAGCCTGGCGCCGACGGGCGGCCACAACATGCTGGAGCCCGCCCTGCTGCGAAAGCCGGTCCTCTTCGGCCCCCACACCACGAACTTCCGGGAAAGCGCCGAGCTCCTCCTCGAGGCGGAGGGTGCCCTCGTCGCGCGCGACGGAGCCGAGCTCGAGGCCCACATGGGCGCCCTCCTCATGGACGCGGAGCGCCGCCGTCTCATGGGCGAGGCGGCCTTCAAGGCGGTGGCGGGACGCCGCGGCGCCATCAAGCACACGCTCGAGCTCGTCGAGCGGTACCTGATGGATGGCGATCGTGGCTGAGGCCGTGCGGGCGCGCGAGCCCTGGCTCCGCCGCGCCTGGCGCGATGAGGTCGGCTGGACGGGAGCGGCAAGCCTTCAGGCCCTCGCCAGGCTCTACGGGGGCGGTCTCGCCGTCCGCTCGCGCCTGTACGCGGCGGGCATATTCCGGACGCGGCGTCTGCCATGCCCCGTCATCTCGGTGGGCAACCTCACGCTGGGAGGCAGCGGCAAGACGCCGCTCGCCGAGGTGGTCGCCAGGATCGTCGCCGAGCTGGGCGGGAAGCCCGCGCTGCTGAGTCGCGGCTATGGACGGCAGACGCGAGGGGTCCAGATCGTGTCGGACACGGACGGCGTCAAGCTCGGAGCGCGGCAGGGCGGTGACGAGCCGGTGCTCCTTGCCGAGCGCCTTCCCGGCGTGCCCGTCGTGGTGGGGGAGAGCCGCTACGAGGCAGGACGGGTGGCGCTCGAGCGTTGCGGCGCCGGCGCCCTCGTTCTCGACGACGGCTTCCAGCACCGCACGCTCGCCAAGGATCTCGAGATCGTGGCCGTGGCGGGGCGGAGTCCGTGGGGCAATGGCCGGCTCTTCCCGCGCGGCGTGCTTCGCGAGCCCGTCGAGGCGCTGCGGCGCGCTGACCTGATCGTGGTCACCAACCCGTCGGGTCCAGCCGCGAGGAGCGAGGTGGCGGCCACGCTCGGCCGGCTCGGGGCGAGGGCGGCCGTCCTCACGGCTTCCTCGGAGCCCGAGAGCGCGCGTGCGATGCCGGGCGGCCGCGCCGAGCCTCCCGCCGCGCTCCGCGGCCGGCGCCTCCTCGCCTTCGCGGGGCTCGCCGCTCCCGAAGGCTTCACCGCGACATTGAGCGCCGTGGGCGCCGGCATGGCTGGATTCGTGGAGTTTCCCGACCATCACGCCTTCACGCTCGACGACATCGAGTCCCTCATGCGTCGCGCGCAAAGCGCGGGCGCGGAGGCGCTCGTCACCACCGAGAAGGACTGGGTGAGGATCCGAGAGACGGGCATGCCCGGCCTGCCGCTCTGGGTCCTCTCGATACGCATGTCGGTGGACAGACGCGACATCCTGGTGGAGGCCCTGGCCCGAGTCCTCCAGCCGAGCGGGGCGCGCAAGCCGTGGCCGTGATCATCGAGGGACCCGACATCCTCGTTCGCCTGCCGAACTGGCTCGGCGACACCGTCATGGCCCTGCCCGCCCTTCATGGACTTCGCGCCTCGCTTCCTCGGGCGCGCATCGTCCTCGTCGGTCGCTGGGCTTCATTGCTAGAGGGCCAGGCAGTGGCCGATGCCGTCCTCCCGTACCCCCGCGACCGCGGGGCGCGCTCACGCCTGGCCGCCGCGTTGAGAGACTCGCGGCCGGACACCGCCGTCGTCCTCCCCAATTCATTCGAGTCCGCCCTGGCGGCGCGGCGCTGGGGCGCCCAGGCACGCCTCGGCTATGATGCCGACCTTCGCGGCTGGCTCCTGACTCACACGCTGCCCATTCCCTCTCCGCGCCGCCATCAGGTCGACGAGTACCAACAGCTCCTCGAGGCGGGAGGCGTCGTCACGGGATCGGATCCTCCGACCTTCACGCTCCCGCCCCATCCCGTGGCCGAGGAAGAGATCGACGTCCTCTTCAAGAGCATTGGCCTCGCTGCCGGGGACAGCACGGTCGGGCTCCATCTGGGCGCCGCCTTCGGCTCCTCGAAGCTCTGGTCTTCCGCCGCCTATGCCGAGCTCTCCTCGCGACTCCGTCGGGCCGGCGCGCTCCCGGTTCTGCTCGGCACGGAGAGCGAGGAGGCGAGCGCGGCCACGGTCATCGCGTCGGCAGGGGAGGACATCGCGTCTCTTGTCGGTCGGGACCGCTCCGATCTGCTGCCGCGCGTCCTCAGCCGGCTGAGCTGTCTCGTGAGCGCCGACACCGGCGTGGCCCATCTGGCCGCGGCCGTGGGCACGCCCACGGTGACGCTCTTCGGCCCCACGGATCCGCGCCTCTCGAGCCCGCGTGGTCGCCACGCGCGCGCCGTCGAGGGTCGGGCGCCCTGCGCGCCGTGCTTTCTCGAGCGCTGCCCCATCGATCACCCGTGCATGCGGTCGATCGAGCCGTCCGTCGTCGCGGCCGCCGCCCTCGCCGCGCTCGGAGAGGGGCCGGCGGCATGAGGACCGTCCTCCACACGGAGTCGTCGCCGGGCCTGGGCGGCCAGGAAGTCCGCACCCTGACCGAGGCCCGCTGGATAGCCGAGCGCGGATGGCGGGTGCTCCTGGCCGGCCAGCCGGGCGCCGCCTTCACGGAGCGCGCGCGGCAGCTCGGGATCGACGTCGTCGAGGTGCCGATGCGCGGAGCCTGGGATTTGAGCGCGGTGGCGCGCCTTGCGCGGCTCGTGCGCAACGAAGGCGTCGGCCTCGTCCACACCCATAGCTCGGTGGACGGCTGGGTCGGCGGGCTGGCCGCGCGAATTGCGCGGGTGCCCGTGGTCAGAACCCGCCACGTGTCCATCCGCATCCGGCGTCGGTTGAATCCCGTCTACCGCTGGCTCGCGGACCGGGTCATCACGAGCGGCGAGGCCATCCGGAGCATCGTGGTCGCCTCCGGCGTTCCCGCGGCGCGCGTGGTGGCGGTGCCAGCCGGCGTCGATCTCGCGGAGATGGACCGCGCGGGGAAGGCTCCCGACGCGCTGAGACGATCGCTCGGACTCGCCCGGCCGGTCATCGGCTCTGTCGCCATGTTCCGCGGGTCGAAGGGCCACGCGCATCTCCTGGACGCCTTTGCCATGGTCCGCGACCGCTGGCCGACGGCACGGCTGCTCCTCGTGGGCGACGGGATCCGTCGGCGGTGGGTGGAAGGCCTCGCGCGAGAGCGCGGACTGGGCGACGCCGTCGTCTTCACGGGATTCCGGAGCGATGTGCCCGATCTCCTCCGGATCATGGACTGCTTCGTCCTCGCCTCCACGCGCACGGAGGGCGTGCCGCAATCATTGCTCCAGGCCTTCGCGGCGCGGGTGCCCGCCGTGGCGAGCTCGGTGGGCGGCATCCCGGAGGTGGTCACGGACAAGGAGACCGGCATTCTCGTGGCGCCCGAAGACGCCGCTGCTCTCGCGCGCGGCATCGAGGCCGTGCTCGACGACCCCGCCGGCGCCGCGGAGCGTGCCGCCGCCGCGCGGCGCCTCGTGGAGGAGCGCTTCTCGCACGCGACCTCCGTCGGTCGCCTCCTCGCCATCTACGAGTCCCTCCTTCGCCACGGTGACGCATGACGGGCGACCGGTCGCTTCGCGTCCTCAACCTCGTGGCCAACCGCTGGTGGACGGGCAGCGCCGATCCAGCTCTCCGGCTGACTCTCGGTCTGCGCGCCCGTGGCCATCACGCGCTGCTCGGCCTCGCCCCCGGAGACAAGTTCGAGGCGAAGGCGCGCGAAGCCGGCGTGGAGCCCGTCGAGGGGCTCCATCTCGATGTCCGGTCGGGCCCGGCCGCCGTCCTCGCCGACCTCCGACGGCTCCGCCGCCTGGTCCGTGAGGAAGCGCTCGACGTGATTCACGTCCACCACAGCCACGACCACTGGCTCGGCTGGTGGACTCACGGCGGAAGCGCGCTCGTGCGCTCCTATCACAACGAGCGCGCGGTGCGACGGGGCTGGCCCACTTCGAGCCTCTACCGCAGCTCCCAGGCCCTCGTCGCCATCAGCCGCGGCGTCGAGGAAAGGCTCATCGCCGCGGGCGCCCCCGCCCGGGCCGTGCACCGCGTGGGGGGCGTGGTGGACACCGCGCGCTTCGCCGCCGACTCGCGGGGCGCCGCCAAGATCCGCGAGGAATTTCACGTCGCCTCCGCCCCTCTCATCGGCTGCGTCGCCCGCTTCGCGGCAGGGCGCGGCCACGAGGCGCTCCTCGAAGGCTTCCGGCTACTGCGTCGAGAGCGCCCCGACGCCCGTCTTCTCCTCGTCGGCAAGGGTGAGCGGCGCCAGGCCCTGGAGGCAGCCGTCAAGGAACTCGGACTCGAGGACAGCGCACTCTTTGCGGGCTATCGCGATACCGACTTGCCGGCCGTGCTCCATGCCCTCGATATCTTCGTCCTTCTCGGGGCGGGCTCGGATGAGTCGTGCCGGGCGGCCCTCGAGGCCATGGCGGCGGGGCGGCCCGTGGTGGGGGCCCGGGTGGGGGCACTACCGGAAGTCGTCGTTCACGGCGAGACCGGCCTCCTCCTCGAGCGCGTTTCGGCCGAGCACGTTGCCACCGCCCTGCGCCGGCTGCTCGAGCGGCCGCACGAGGCCCGCGCCATGGGCGAGGCGGGGCACCGCCGCGCGCTCGGCCGGTTCAGCCCCGACAGCCATGCCCGTCGCTTCGAAGAGATCTACGCGGCGGCCCTCGCCAGCAAGCAGCATTGAGAAAGCGCAGCGAGAATAAGGTGCGCAGATCGAACCGGTGGGGGGACCCGGGGAAGCAGTGTGAGGCGCACCCAAAGGCGAGCCGAGCCAACCCTCAGTGCGACCGGCGGTCGCTCCCCCCCGGATCCAAATGAAAATCCTTCAGGTCGTTTCGTGCCGGGGCTGGTCGTCCGATGCCTACTGGGCCACGCGCATGTGCAGCGAGCTAGACCGGACCGGACATGAGGCGACCCTCGTCTGCCGGAGGGGCACCGAAGAGCGCGTGATCTCGAGGGCCCGCGCGGAGGGCGTGAAGAGGATCGAGACCCTCTCGCTGCGCTCCGGGCTCAGGCCGTGGGCGGACCTCGACGACATCCGGAGTCTCCGCGCCCGCCTCGAGAGCGCGGACATCGTCCACGTCCACCGGGGGAAGGAGCACTGGCTCGCCGCCCTCGCCAATCGACTCCGCGCGCGTCCGACTCCTCTCGTGAGGACACGCCACATCGTGCAGCCGCTCCAGCCCCATGCCCTGAACCGCTGGCTCTATGGCCACGCCACAGACCTCATGATCACGGTCAGCGAAGCCATCGCCCGGCAGTGCAGAGCGGCAGGCCTGGTCTCCGCTCACCGCGTGATCGCCCTCCCGGGAGGAGCGGATGGCGAGCGCTTCCAACCGGCATCGGATTCCACGGCGCTCCGACGGCGTCTCGGCATCGACGAGAAGGCGGCGGTGATCGGCGTGCTCTCGGGGTTCCGGGTCATGAAGGGGCACGGCCTCGTGGTCGAGGCGGCCACGCGGCTCGCTTCTGGGAGACGGCCGTTTCACCTCGTCTTCGCCGGCCAGGGACCATTTGAAGCCGCCATACGCCAGGCCGTCGAGAAGGCCGGACTCTCCGAGCGCGTCTCGTTCCTGGGATTCGTCCAGGACACCGCCGGCCTCCTCGCCGCACTCGACATCGCCCTCTACCCTCCTCTCGAATCGGACGGTATGTCGCGCGCGCTCTTCGAGTATCTGGCCGCCGGGCGCGCCGTGGTGGCGAGCAGGGTGGGAGTCGCCGCCGAGGTCCTCACCGACGGCCGGGATGCGCTGCTCGTCCCGGGCGGTGACGCTCCCGAGCTCGCCGCCGCCATGGCCAGGCTCCTGGAGCGACCGACGTTGCGCGCCGAGCTGGGACAGGCAGCCGCCCGGCTCGCGCATGGCCGGCTCACCGGCGCCCGGGTCGCCGAGAGGCTCGTCGATCACTACCGCGGATTGCTCGCCGGCTGAATGAAAACCTCCGTCCTGTGCTTCGACCTTTCCGACAATGCCGCGGGTCGAGCGGATCTCCTCGCCCGCCTCCTTGCTCCCCTCGGCGAGGTCGAGGTGATAGGCCCACGATCGGGGCCCGGTCCGTGGATGCCCGTGGCGGGGGGCCCGGTGCGCTACACGGGCGTGCCCGAGCGACGCATGCCCGGCTTCCTCATGACCATGGTCGAGCTGTCCCGGCGGGCCGACGGCGATCTCGTCTATGCATCCAAGACCAGGCTGGGGAGCGCCGGCGTCGGCTATCTCAAGCGAGTGCTCGGGCGTCGGCCGCTCCTCCTCGACATCGACGACTGGGAGACCGGCTTCTATCTACGCTCCGGACCCACGGGGACCCTGGGCCGAGCTGTCAACTTCGGCAACCCGAAGGGCCTGCCCTGGACCTGGCTCGCCGAGCGCCTGACGGGGCTGGCGAGCGGCATCACCGTGGCCTCGAGGTTTCTCCAGCAGCGATTCGGCGGCGTCCTCGTCCCGCACGTGCGGGACACCGACGCGTGGAAGCCGGGCTCGGGCTCGCCCGTGGAAGCGCGGCGCCGCCTCGGCATCGCGGACGAGCGCGTGGTCATGTTCCTGGGCACTCCGCGCGGCTACAAGGGCCTGGACGATCTCGGCGCGGCAGTGACCGGGCTCGGGCGAAAGGACGTCCGGCTCGCCGTCGTGGGCACCCTTCCCGAGAGTGTCCTCGGTCGCGATCTTGCCCGGCGATTCCCGAGCATCTGCCTGGCCCCGCCCATCGCCTTCGAGGAGATCCCGAGCTTTCTCTCGGCGGCCGACGTGGTCGTCGTGCCCCAGCGTGACACGCCGGACACGCGGGGCCAGGTCCCCGCCAAGCTCTTCGACGCGATGGCGCTCGGTCGGCCCATCGTGTCCACCCGCGTGTCCATGATCCCCGAGATCCTCGAAGGCTGCGGGCTCCTGGTGGAGGCGGGCGACGTGTCGGCCCTGGGCGCGGCCATTGCCCGACTCCTCGACGATCCAGGAGAGGCGGCGGCGCTCGCGCGGCGCGCTCGAGAGCGCTGCGTCGAGCGCTACAGCTTCGGCGCGGCTCGCCGCGATCTCTTCCCCCTGATCGAGCAGGTGACGGCGGGGACGCGGGCCCGCCGATGAAGATCGCGCTGATCTGCCGGCCCTTCTCCTTCCACGGTGGCGTCGAGACGGCCACGGCGGGGCTGCTCTCGGCCCTCGTCCGGCGCGGCGGGCACGACGTTCACCTGATCACCACGCGCGCGCAGCCGAAGGTCGACGGCATCACCGTGCATCGGCTTCCCATCCTCGGGTCTCCCTCCGTCCTGCGACAGCTGTCCTTCGCCCTTCAGGCGCGGCGGGCGGTGCGCTCGCGCCGATACGACGTCGTCCAGAGCCACGAGCGGTGCCTCGTCCAGGATGTGTATCGGGCGGGGGAGGGAAGCCACCGCGCCTACCTCGACGCGATGGGGCGGACACGCCTTCAAGTGAATCCTCATCATCGTCTCCTCTTGTGGCTGGAACGGCGCATCTTCACGCTGGAGAGCGCCAGGCACGTGGTCGCGATCTCCGGCCAGGGGAAAGAGGAGATCCAGCGCCTCTACAAGACTCCCGCTCGGGCCGTCACCACGGTGTACAACGGCGTGGACCTCGACCGCTTCCACCCCGATAACCGGGGGCGCTGGCGGAGCGAGACGCGCGCAGCCCTCGGCATCAGCGCAGAAGCGTGGCTCGTCGCCTTCATCGGCTCGGGCTTCGAGCGCAAAGGGCTCGGTCCGCTCATCGAGGGCCTGGCGAGGCTTGGCGACAGGCGCGCGCGGTTGCTCGTCGCGGGGCGGGGCCGGACGGAGCCGTATCGACTCCTGGCCGAGCGCCTGGGCGTGAGCGACAGCGTGACCTGGAGCGCGCCGAGACCCGACGTCGAGCGACTGTATGCCGCAGCCGATGTGGTGGCGCTGCCCGCCCTCTACGAGCCCTTCGGCAACGTCCATCTCGAGGCCCTCGCCTCCGGAGTGCCTGTCCTCACGAGCCGTGGGGCCGGCGGCGCCGAAGCGGTCGTACCGGGGGAGAGCGGGGCGGTCGTCGACAAGCCGGAGGCCGCAGCCATCGCCGGTGGCCTCGACGCGCTCCTCCATCATGGCGACACCAGAAAGCTGTCGGCAGGGGCCCGCGCCGCCGCGCTTCCCTTCACCTTCGAGGCCCAGGTCGAGCGACTGGCTTCCCTCTGGCAGAGCCTCAGGCGGTGATCACCTGTCGGCCTACCCGGGCCGGGTCACTAACCAGCGATTTACATTGAAGATTCCGGCGCCGAGGGTTACACTGCCTCACATGCCTGGCCTCACCTCCGGACGCCCGGCGGTGTTCATGGACAGGGACGGGTGCCTCATCGAGGAGATGGGGTACATCAATCACGTGAGCCGTGTGCGGGTCCTGCCGAGAACACCTGAGGCCATCCGCAAGCTCAATGGCGCGGGAATCCCCGCCATCATGGCCACCAATCAAGCCGGCATCGCCCGCGGCTATTTCTCGGAAGGAGTGCTTCGCGCGGTGAACGACGAGGTCGTGCGGCAGCTTGCCGCGCACGACGCGCGCCTCGACGCACTCTATGTCTGCACCCATCACCCCACGGCGGGCGCGCCACCTTTCCGGCGCGACTGTGAGTGCCGCAAGCCGCGGCCGGGGATGCTGCTGCGCGCCGCCGCCGACCTCGATCTCGATCTCGGGCGCTCGGTCATGATCGGCGACAAGCCGTCCGACGTCGCGGCGGGACAGGCGGCGGGGGCGGCGGGCGTCCTCGTGCTCACCGGCTATGGTCGCGGCGAATTCGAGCACCGACGGGAGGCGTGGGGCGTGAAGCCCGACCACGTCGCCGAAGATCTCCTGGATGCCGTGGAGTGGGCGCTCGCCCGCTGATGCTTCCCTTGAGAAGGCTGCGCGAGCTGATTCCCGCCCTGGCGGGCAAGCGCGTCGTGGTGGTGGGCGACATCATCGCCGACGAGTATCTTTACGGGAAGCCCGCGCGCATCTCGCGCGAAGCGCCCGTCCTCATCCTCCGCTTCACGGACCGCGAGGTGCGGCTGGGCGGGGCCGCCAATGCCACCGACAATGTCCACGCCCTGGGAGCGGTGGCCACGCCGGTGGGTGTCGTCGGAGGCGACGAGGCCGGCCAGGAGCTGACCCGTCTCTTCGCGGGCGCGGGGATCTCGACCGACGGCGTCATGGTGTCGAACGAGCGAGCGACGCCGGTGAAGACGCGGATCATGGCGGGAGGCTACGAATCCACGCGGCAACAGGTCGTCCGGCTCGACCGCGAGCCGGAGGCGATCCTGCCCGACGACGTGGAGCGCGGGATCGTGGAGCGCGTCAAGGCGGCGGGGGCGCGCGCGGACGCCTTTCTCCTCTCCGACTACGGCTACGGGACGGTGACGCCCAGGGTCTTCGAAACGGTGAGCGAGATCGCGCGGCGCCGCGATCTCCTCGTCACGGTGGACAGCCGCTACGACCTGCCGCGCTTCCGGGGCGTCACCGCGGCCACGCCCAACGAGCCCGAGGTCGAAGAGCTGGCGAGCGCGGAGCTGAGCGACGAGCCGTCCCTCGAGAAGGCGGGACGGGCCGTGCTCGATCGGCTCGAGGCGCGCTATCTCCTCATCACGCGCGGCAGCCGGGGCATGGCGCTCCTGGAGCGGGAAGGTCCGGTGACGTGGATTCCCATACACGGGAGCGACCAGATCGCCGACGTGACGGGAGCGGGTGACACGGTCATCAGCGCCTTCACCACGGCCCTGGCCGCGGGGGCCGCCCCCGCGGAGGCGGCGTGGCTCGCCAACGTCGCGGGCGGCGTGGTGGTCATGAAGCGGGGCACGGCGGCCGCGACGCCGCGCGAGCTTCTCGAATCGCTGGCGGGCGATGACACGGCTTCTCGGCCTTGAGGAGGCGAGGGGACTCGCCTCGCGCTGGCGCGGAGAGGGCAAGCGCGTCGTCCTCGCCAACGGCTGCTTCGATCTCCTCCACGTTGGTCACGTCCGCTACCTCGAAGGCGCCCGCGCCCTGGGGGACGCCCTCCTCGTGGGGGTCAATTCCGACGAGTCCGTGGCCCGCCTCAAGGGCGCGGGGCGTCCGATCATGACGGCGGCGGAGCGCGCGGAGATCGTGGGAGCCCTCGCGTCGGTCGACGCCGTCGTCATCTTCGACGACGATACGGCGGACGGGCTGGTGGCCACGCTCAGCCCCGATGTCCACGCCAAGGGCACCGACTACACGGCGGAGACGGTGCCCGAGCGCGCCGCCGTGCTTGCCGCGGGCGGAAAGGTCGCCATCGCCGGCGATCCGAAGACCCACGCCACCCGCGATCTCATCCGCACCATCGTCGAGCGATTCGGAAGGGGCGGCCGCTGAGCCCCGCGCGCATCGCCATCGTCAAGCTGTCCTCTCTGGGCGACGTGATCCACGCCCTCCCGGTGGCGCGCGCCCTCCGGCGCGCCTTGCCCGACGCCGAGCTGACGTGGATCGTGGAGGCGCGCGAGTACGCCATCCTGCGCGATCATCCCGATCTCGATACCGTGGTGCCCGTGGACACGCGTCTGTGGCGGCGAATGATCAGGCGGCCGGCCGGCATGCGACAGGTGTGGGGCAAGGTGGGTCGCCTCCGCACGCGCATCCGGCACGCGCGCTTCGACGTCGCCATCGATCTGCAGGGCCTGCTCAAGTCCGGCCTCCTCACCGCCTACACGGGGGCTCCCGTGCGCATCGGGTTCAGCGCGTCGCGTTGCCGGGAGCGCGCCAACGCCCTCTTCACGAACCGTCGCGTCACGCCGCCTCCGGAGGCGGCTCATGTTGTCGAGCAGTACCTGGCCCTGCTGGGCCCGCTCGGCATCATCCCGGGGACTCCCGATTTCCACGTGCCCATCCCCGCGGATTCGTCGCGCCGCATCGACGATTTCCTCGCGAAGGAAGGTGTGAAGCCCGGTGACCGGCTGGTCGTGATCAATCCCGGAGCGGGGAGACCCGAGAAGCAGTGGCCCGTCTCGCATTTCCGGACGCTCGCCGAGCGGCTCATCACCGAAGCGGGAGCGCGCGTGCTCCTCGCCTGGGGGCCGGACGAGGCGCACATGGCGCGACAGATCGGTCTCGAGCTGCCCGGAGGGTCCGCGCTGATGGCGCCACCCACGGACCTCGGCGAGCTGACGGCGCTGCTCTCCCGGGCCCGCCTCATGGTCGCCAACGACACCGGTCCCCTCCATTTAGCATCCGCTCTCGGCACGCCCGCCCTCGGGCTCTTCGGCCCCACGCGCGCCGTTCGCAACGGCCCCTTCGGCCCACGTTGCCGCGGTCTCGAGAGTCCCGACGGCACCATGGCGGGGCTCTCGCCCGCTCGAGCCTTCGAGACGGCCCGCGAGATGCTCGAGGCGCCGGCGTGAGGCGACTGAGCGTCACCGTCATCGCGTGGAACGAGGAAGCCCGGCTCCGCGATTGCCTGGAGAGCGTGAGCTGGGCCGACGAGATCATCGTGATCGACGCGGAGTCCACGGACAAGACGGCACAGCTCGCGCGCGAGTTCACGGACAAGGTCTGGGTGCGGCCGTGGCCGGGCTTCCCCGTCCAGAAGAACTTCGCTCTCGAGCAGGCCACGGGAGACTGGATCCTCTCCCTCGACGCCGACGAGCGCGTCTCCCCCGAGCTGCGGGAACGCGTCCGCCGCATCCTGATGGTGGATGGCCCCGCCGACGGCTATTCCGTTCCCCGCAAGAACCTTTTCTGGGGCGCGTGGGTGCGACACGGCGGGCTCTATCCGGACTATCAGCTCCGCCTCTTCCGGCACGGAGCGGGCCGCTTCGTGGAGAGCGCGGTTCACGAGTCGGTGGCCGTGCAGGGTCACGTCGAGGCGCTCGCCGAGCCTCTGCTCCATCACTCGTATCGCGGGCTCGAGGACTTCGTGGCCCGCTCGAACCGCTATTCCACGCTGGCTGCTGTCGAGCTGACGAGAGAGGGACACCGCCCGCGCTGGACCGACCTGACCCTGCGCCCCTTCGCGCGGTTCTTCTCCATGTACGTCATGAAGATGGGCTTCCTCGACGGCTGGCGGGGATTCGTGCTCGCCGTCCTCTATGCCAACTACGTCTTCCTGCGCATGGCCAAGGCCTGGGAATCGCGCGGAGCCGGACGAGAGGACGCAGGAGCGCCATGACCGAGAAGTCGCGGGTCCTCTCCGGCATGCGCCCCACGGGCAATCTGCACCTGGGCAACTATCTCGGCGCTCTCGACAACTGGGTTCGGCTGCAGGACGACTACGAGTGCTTCTTCTTCGTGGCGAGCTGGCATGCCCTGACCACGGACGCGGAGAACAGCGGGCAGGCGCCCGAGAGCACCATCGAGATGGCCGCGGACTGGCTCGGGGCGGGTCTTGATCCCGAGCGGAGCACGCTCTTCATCCAGTCGCTCGTACCCGAGCACGCCGAGCTGCACCTGCTGTTTTCCATGGTCACTCCGCTGGGCTGGCTCGAGCGCGTCCCCACCTTCAAGGAGATGGTCGAGCAGCTCGGGCTCGAATCTCCCTCGTACGGCCTCCTGGGATATCCGCTCCTCCAGGCCGCGGACATCTTGATGTACAAGGCCCAGTGGGTGCCCGTGGGGGTGGATCAGGTGCCGCACATCGAGCTGACCCGCGAGGTCGCCCGGCGCTTCAACCACACGTGGAAGCGCGCGGTCTTCCCCGAGCCGGGCGCGAAGTTGACGGAGATTCCCAAGGTGCCGGGCACGGACGGCCGCAAGATGTCGAAGTCGCTCGGCAACGCCATTTTCCTGTCGGACACGCCGGAAGCGATCGCGGCCAAGGTCAAGCCCATGGTCACCGATCCCGCCCGCAAGCGCCGGAGCGATCCCGGCAATCCCGACGTCTGCCCCGTCTTCGACCTGCACAAGATCTTCACCCCTGCGCCCGCGCGCGAGGCCTGCGCCACGGGCTGCCGGACGGCGGCCATCGGCTGCCTCGATTGCAAAGCGGTGCTCCTCGAGCACATGGTTCCGCCCCTCGCCAAGATCCGGGAAGCGCGCGAGCGCTTCGCGGCCAAGCCGCGCGAGATCGTGGAGATCCTCCACGAGGGCTCGCGTCGCGCCCGCGTCTTTGCCCAGAAGACCATGGAGGAGGTCAGATCTGTGATCAGCCTCGAACCGCGATGAACACGCAGGCGGGGAGTACGGGGGCCATTTCTGGGCCCCCCGCCGACCGATGAACACACACCTGGGGGAGTACGGGGGCCATTTCTGGGCCCAGCTGGGGGAGTACGGGGGCCATTTCTGGGCCCCCCGCCGACCGATGAACACACAGCTGGGGGAGTACGGGGGCCATTTCTGGGCCCCCGTTACCAAATGACCATCGACACCGAAGCCGCGCCGGAATCGCAGGGCCTGACCGTCAGGGTCGAGTCCTTCGTCGGCCCCCTCGATCTTCTCCTTCACCTGTGCCGGACCAACGAGGTCGACCTCGCCAACCTGCCCATCCGCGCCATCACCGAGCAGTACCTCGCGCACCTCGAGTCCGTGCAGTTCCAGGATCTCGAGACGGCGGGGGCGTTCATGGTGATGGCGGCGACGCTCATCTATCTCAAGTCGAAGCTTCTCCTGCCCCCCGATCCGGACGCGCCCCCTGACGAGCTCGACGAGGAGGGCGAGCTCCTGCGCCAGGAGCTGGCCGAGCGCCTGCGCGAGTACGCGCGGGTCAAGACCCTGGGGGCCTGGCTGGGCGAGCGCGAGGCGGAGCAGGCGCTGCTCTATGGGCGCACGGTGGCCGAGCTCCCACCTCCCGAGGACGTCCCGCTCGAAGATCTCTCGGTGCATCTCCTCGAGCGCGCCATCACGCGGCTCATCCAGGAGCAGAAGCGACGGACGCCGCGCGAGATCGAGCCGAATCCGCTGTCCATCCTCGAGCGCATGGGGGAGATCGTGGATCTCCTGCGCAACACCTGGTCCATCCTCTTCTCGTCGGTCGCCGGGCAAGAGCGCGTGCGCGCAGAGTGGGTGGTGACACTCCTGGCTCTCCTCGAGCTGGTCCGCCTGGGGCAGGCGCGCGCGCACCAGGCCGAGCTCTTCGGCGAGATCGTGATCGAAGGACCAACCACAGACGCGGCCGCCGCCCCCACGGGTGGAGAACCGGCTGGTGGAGATAGCGAATGACTGAGCCCATCGACGTCGTCGAAGCCCTCCTCTTCGCCTCGGAGACGCCCGTCGAGCCCGACCGCATCCGCGAGGTGCTGGAGCTCGGCTCGCCCGAGGAGGCGCGCGCGCTCGTGACCAGGCTCAAGGCCAGGCTTGACGCCGAGGACCGGGCCCTCATGATCATCGAGGTCGGGGGAGGGTATCGGCTGGTCACGCGGCCGGACGTGGCGCCCTGGCTCGTGCGACTGGCGCGGAGCCGGACGCGCTCGCGGCTCTCGCGCTCGGCCCTGGAAACGCTCGCCATCATCGCCTATCGCCAACCCGCTTCGCGTCCCGACATCGACGCGATCCGTGGCGTCAACTCGGAAGCCGTGCTCGACAACCTCCTCGACCGGCGCATGATTCGGATCGCCGGGCGCAAGGAGGCCCCGGGGCGGCCCTACCTGTACGAGACCACCCGAGACTTCCTCGTGGCCTTCGGGCTGCGCGACGTGAGCGATCTGCCGAGGGTCGAGGGCGAGCTGGTCGTCCCGGAGCCGCCGGCTCAGAGCGGGGAGAACGGACACGGGGACGCGGAGGCGCGGCTGGCCGCGGCCGCGGAGAGCAACGCTGGCACCGACGCGCCTCAGCAAGATCCTGGCCCAGGCGGGGCTGGCGTCACGCCGGGGCGCTGAAGCGATCCTGGCCGCGGGGCGCATCGCCGTCAACGGCGACGTGCGCCGCGAGCCGGGCGCCCAGGCGGATCCCGACATCGACCGGATCACCCTCGATGGCCGGCCCCTCCAGGGCGCCGAGGCACGCGCGTACGTCCTTCTCCACAAGCCGCGTGGCTACGTCACGAGCCGGGCCGATCCGCAAGGCCGTCCTGTCGTCATCGATCTGCTTCCGGGGGACGGGCCACGCGTCTTTCCCGTGGGCCGGCTCGACTACGATGCGGAGGGGCTGCTCCTCCTCACCAACGACGGAGAGCTGACCAACCGACTGCTGCATCCCCGTTACGAGATCCCCCGCGTCTACGAGGTCGAGGTCGAGCGACACGTGTCGCCCCGTGAGCTCGGTCGCTGGCGACGCGGAGTCGTCTTGCCCGACGGCCCCGCCGTGCCCGCGGCCGTCAGCCTCCTGCGACGCGGATCGCGCACCACGTGGATCAAGCTCACGTTCGCCGAGGGGCGCTACCGGGAGGTGAAGCGCTATTGCAAGGCGCTCGGCCACCCGGTGGTCCGGCTGCGTCGCGTGCAATTCGGGCCGCTTCACCTGGGCTCGCTACCCAAGGGCAAGGCGCGCCCGCTCACGGCCGCGGAGCGCGCGGCCCTCGAGAGCTTGCGTGGGGGAGCCGCTTCGCCTATACTGACCGGGATTCGCTGATAGATCCGCATCAGGAGCTTCTATGGACCTGGACGACTGGCGATCCAGGATCAACGACCTCGACGAACAAATCCTCCACCTCCTCAATCAGCGCGGGCAGGCCGCCCTCCAGATCGGCGAGCTCAAGAGGCAACAGGACCGGCCGTACTTTGTCCCGGAGCGGGAGGCCCAGCTCATCGACCGCCTGCTCGCCCTGAATACGGGGCCGCTCACCGCGGATGCCCTCCGCGCCGTCTGGCGCGAGATCCTTTCCGCTTCGCTGGCTCTCGAGAACCCGCTCCCCGTCGGCTACCTGGGCCCGGCGGGAACCTTCACCCACGCGGCGGCCATGCGCCGCTTCGGCACCTCGGCCCAGCTGATCCCGCTGCGGAGCATCGCGGACATCTTCGAGGAGGTCGAGCGCGGACGTGCGGAGTGCGGCGTGGTGCCCGTGGAGAACTCCACGGAGGGCCCCGTCAACATCACCCTCGACCGGCTCATCGAGTCCGACGCGGTGATCACGGGAGAGCTCACCCTCGACATCAGCCAGCATCTCCTCTCCCGGGCCACGGAGCTCGAGGAGATCAAGATCGTGTGCTCTCACCCGCAGGGCCTCGCGCAGACACGCCAGTGGCTGCTCGCGCACCTGCCGGAGGTGCGCCTGGAGGAGATGTCCTCCACCACCGCCGCCGCCGAGCGCGCCAAGGACGATCCCACGGTGGCCGCGGTGGCCTCGGAGCTGGCCGCCCGCACCTATGACGTGCCCGTGCTCCGGCGCCGCATCGAGGACAACCCCGCCAACAGCACCCGCTTCCTCGTGATCGGCCGGCGAGCGGTGGGGCCCACCGGCCGCGACAAGACGTCCATCCTCTTTTCCATGAAGAACGAGCCGGGCGTGCTGTACAGCATCCTCCAGCCCTTCGCGGCCCGGCGACTCAACCTGACCAAGATCGAATCGCGACCGACAAAGCGGCGCCCGTGGGAGTACGTGAACTTCGTCGACTTCGAGGGCCACCGCGACACCGACGATGTCCGCGCCGTCCTCGACGAGGTCAAGCAGCGCTGCCAGTTCCTCAAGATCCTCGGATCCTACCCGGCCGCCTAAGGAGCCGCTCATGCCCGTGTCCTGGGAATCCATCGCCAACGATCACATCCTCGGCATCGCGCCCTACGAGCCGGGCAAACCCATCGAGGAGCTCGAGCGCGAGTTCGGCCTCACGGATGTCATCAAGCTCGCCTCCAACGAGAACCCCTTGCCGCCCTCGGAGCGCGTCCTCAAGGCCATCGCCGACGCCCTGCCGCACCTCAACCGGTATCCGGACGGCAGCGCCCACTACCTCCGGGTCGCCCTCGCCCGCCGCCACGGCCTCACCCCCGACCAGCTCATCATGGGCAACGGCTCGAACGAGCTCATCGAGCTCGTCGTGCGGGCCTTCCTGCGCCCGGGCGAGGAGGCGGTGATCCCGCACCCGTCGTTCGTCGTGTACCCGATGATCGTCCAGGCCGCGGGGGGGATTCGCGTGGTGGTGACCTTGAAGGACCACCGGCTGGACCTGGAAGCGATGGCGCGCGCCATCACGCCCATGACCAAGCTCGTCTTCGTGGCCAACCCGAACAACCCCACGGCCACCGTGGTCACCGCCGAAGAGGTGACGACCTTCATGGCGCGGGTGCCCGACAAGGTCATCGTGGTCTTCGACGAGGCCTATTTCGAGTTCGCCCAGGGCCCGGACTTCCCGGACTCCCTCGGCTTCATGAAGCACGGGCGCAAGGTGGTGGTGCTGCGGACCTTTTCCAAGGCGGCGAGCCTGGCCGGCCTGCGCGTGGGCTACGCCATCGCCGACCCCGACTGCGTGTCGCTCCTCAATCGGATCCGCCAGCCCTTCAACATCAACTCGCTGGCCCAGGTGGCGGCCCTCGCCGCTCTCGAGGACGACTCGCACATCCTCGAGTGCCTCCGCATGAACGAGGCGGGTCGCCACTTCCTCTGCGACGAGTTCACCGCCATGGGGGTGAAGTACGTCCCCTCGCGCGCGAACTTCATCCTCGTCGACGTGGGGCGCTCGGGCACCGATATCTTCCAGCGCCTCCTCAAGGAGGGAGTCATCGTCCGGCCCATGGCGAGCTTTGGGATGGAGACGGCGCTCCGGATCACCATCGGCACGCCCGAGGAGAATCGTCGCCTCGTCAAGGCGCTCAAGAAGGTGCTCGCGGAGGGCAAGGCCGGGTGATCCGCCGGCTCACCATCGTCGGACTCGGGCTTCTCGGCGGCTCTCTCGCGAAGGCGGCGCGGGCGGAGTCGCTCGCGCGGGAGATCGTGGCGGTCGGCCGGAGGGTCGGGAGTCTCGAGCCTGCTCTCGCCGACGGCGCCGTGGACCGGATCACCACCGATATCGCCGAGGGCGTGGCGGGCGCCGATCTCGTCGTCCTCGCCACCCCGGTGGCCACCCTGGAGGCGCAGCTTCCCGCGGTCTGGCGCGCCGCCGCCGAGGGCGCGCTCGTCACGGACGTGGGCAGCGCCAAGGCGCGCATCGTCCGCGCGGCCGAGGCCCTGGCCGCGAAGCGCCCCCTCGCCTTCGTGGGCGGGCATCCCATGGCCGGCTCCAATCTCGCGGGCTATGGCGTGTCGCGGGCCGATCTCTTCCGCGGGGCCCTCGTCATCCTCACCCCGACCGAGCGCACGAGCGTCGACGCGCTCAAGCGTGCGAGCGAGCTCTGGGAAGCCGTGGGCAGCCGGGTCATGAGCCTCGACCCCGTCACTCACGACCGCGCCGTGGCCGCCGTCAGCCATCTCCCGCATCTCGTGGCCGACGCCCTCGTGGCCGCGGTCGCCCGCATGGATCCCCAGTTCTTCGACGTGGCCGCGCGCGGCTTCAAGGACACCACGCGGATCGCCGCCTCCGATCCCGTGATGTGGCGCGACATCTTCGAGCAGAACCGCGAGGCCCTCGCGGAGGCCCTGGCCGCCTTTCGCGCCGCGCTCGGAGACCTGGAATCCCTCGTGCGCTCCGGCGACGGCGCGCGGATCGAGGCCGAGCTCGAGCGCATCCGCGCGCTCCGGGAGCGACTCGGATGAGGATACGGGTGCGCCCGGTGACGAGGCTCTCCGGCACCATCGAGGTGCCCGGCGACAAGTCGGTCTCCCATCGGGCCGCCCTCCTCGGCGCCGTCGCGAGCGGCCGCACGGAGATCACCGGATACCTCGAGGGCGAGGATTGCCTCAACACCCTGCGCTCCGTCGAGAAGCTGGGCGTGCTCGTCACGCGGAAGGGCCCGGGGCACTACCTCGTGGACGGCGCCGGACTCATGGGCCTGCGCGAGCCCGAGGACGTCCTCGACTGCGGCAATTCGGGAACCGGCGCCCGCCTGCTCCTGGGTGTGCTCGCCGGTCAGCCCTTCTGGACCTTCCTCACGGGGGACGCCTCCCTGAGGCAGCGACCCATGAAGCGCGTCGCCGAGCCGCTCGCCGCCATGGGCGCGACCTTCGTCGGACGCCAGGATGGCGGACGGCTCCCGCTCGGGGTGCGCGGGGCAAGGCCGCTCCGCGCGTACGTCTACGCGTCCCCCGTGGCTTCCGCCCAGATCAAGACCGCCCTCCTCCTGGCCGGTCTCTGGGCCGAGGGGCCCGTCAGCGTCACGGAGCCGGCCCAGTCCCGCGACCACACCGAGCGGATGCTCGCGGGCTTCGGCGCGCGGCTCTCGGTGGACGGGCGCACGGTGACGATCACGCCGGGCCGCGAGCTTCGCGGCCAGGCCGTCGCGGTTCCCGGCGATATCTCCTCGGCCGCCTTCCTTCTCGTGGCGGGGGCGCTGGTGGGGGATGGCCGCGTGACGGTGGCCCGGGTGGGCGCCAATCCCACGCGGGCAGGCCTCCTCGACGTCCTCGCGTCGATGGGCGCGCGCGTCGAGCGCGGCGTCGAGTCCAGCGCGGCGGGGGAGCCGGTGACCGACCTGACCACGGCCAGCACCGCGCTCCGCGGCACGCACGTCGGCGGCGAGCTCATTCCCCGGCTCATCGACGAGGTGCCCATCCTCGCCGTGGCGGCCTGCGCCGCCGCAGGGCGCACCCGCATCACCGACGCCGCGGAGCTTCGCGTGAAGGAATCCGACCGCATCGGCGCCATCGGGGCCGAGCTCGGGCGCATGGGCGCGCGCGTCGCCGAGCGGCCCGACGGGCTCGACATCGAGGGCGGGGTCCGGCTTCGCGGCGCCACCGTGGGAAGCGGGGGCGACCACCGCATGGCCATGGCTCTCGTCGTGGCGGGCCTCATCGCGGAAGGGGAGACCGTGGTCGAGGACACGGCGTGCATCAACACCTCGTATCCGGGCTTCGTGGCCGCCGTCAATTCCCTCGCGGGGCGCGTGTGCGCCGAGGAGCTGCCCTGAAGCGCCAGCCCGTCGTCACCATCGACGGACCGGCGGCGGCCGGCAAGTCCACGGCCGCGCGCGAGCTCGCCCGCCGGCTCGGCTTCACGCTGATCGACACGGGCGCGCTCTATCGAGCCCTCGCCTGGGCCGTCAAGGAGGCCGGCGTCACCGCGGATGACGCGCCCGCCGTCGGCAAGGTCCTCGAGAAGACCACGGTGGATTTCGAGGGCGGTCGCGTCCTCGTCAATGGCCGCGACATCACTGCCCAGCTCCGCACGCCCGAGCTGGGCATGCTGACCTCCAGGCTGACGCGCCTCCAGGTCGTCCGGGACAAGCTCACCCCCCTCCAGCGTGGGCTCGCGCGCGCGGGCGGCGTCGTGCTGGAGGGCCGGGATACGGGCAGCGTGGTGTGTCCCGAGGCCGAGGTGAAGTTCTACCTCGACGCGGATCTCGACGAGCGGGCGAGGCGCCGGCGCGAGGAGCTGGCCGCCACCGGCCTTCCCGCCGACTACGAAACGGTCAAGGCCGAGGTGATGCAGCGGGACCGGCAGGACATGGAGCGTGACCTCGCTCCGCTCGTCAGACCGGAGGGCGCCCTCGTGCTCGATTCGACCGCGCTCTCTCCGGAAGCGGTCGTGGAGCGAATGCTGGACGCGGTGGAGCAGGCGCGGTGCTGTACAAGATCCTGAAGCCCATCGCCGTCGCGCTCATGCGCTGGAGGCTCGAGCTCGAGATCCGCGGCGCCGAGCACGTGCCCGGCTCGGGACCCGTGCTCGTGGTCTCGAACCACCAGAGCGTGCTCGACCCGCCGATCATCGGGGGATCGACGTCGCGGACCTTGCATTTCATGGCCAAGGCCGAGCTGTTCCGCATTCCCGGCTTCGGCCGGCTGATCCGGAATCTCAACGCGCATCCCGTGAGACGTGAGGGATCGGACCCGAAGGCGCTCAAGACGGCCGCGCGTCTGCTCGAGGAGGGTGAGGCCCTTCTCGCGTTTCCCGAGGGCACGCGCAGCCGTGACGGCTCCTTCGGCGAGGGCAAGCCCGGCATCGGGATGCTCGCCGTCCTCACCGAGGTGCCCGTGGTCCCGACCTATGTGACGGGAACGCTGCACGCGCTGCCCCGGGGGGCCTGGTGGCCTCGCCGGTCTAAGGTGCGCGTGATCTTCGGACCCGCGCTACACTTCAAGCCCGACCCGGGAGCGGGCCGGAGGGAGCGGTACCGGGAGGCGGCGCAGGAGATGATGCGCGCCATCGCCCAGCTCCGGGAGCAAGACGAGAAGACGCACGCCGTGAGCAGCGCGCAGTCGCAGCACGACGTCAGGGGCGGCCGGTAGCCGCCGCTCCGGCGATATCCATCAAGGGAGGAAGCACCGCATTATGGAGACGGAGAATCGGGAGTCGCAGGGCCTCGCAGGGGGGCAGAGGGAGGTGGACAACGGCCCCGAGGAGAGCATGGAGGATTGGTTCAAGCGGGGAGTGGGCGACATCGAGGAAGGGGAGGTCGTCCGCGGCCGGGTGGTCGAGGTACGCGATAGCGAGGTCCTCGTGGACATCGGCTACAAGAGCGAGGGGACCATCGCCATCGAGGAGTTCCGCCACGCGGGCACGCTCCCGAAGGTGGGCGAGGAGATCGAGGTCTACCTCGAGTCCAAGGAGGACAGCGAAGGACTGATCGTCCTCTCCAAGGACAAGGCCGACAAGATCAAGGTGTGGGACGCCATCTCCAAGTCCCATGACAGCGGCACGCCGGTGGAGGGGAAGGTGGTGGAGGTCGTCAAGGGCGGCCTCTCCGTCGACGTCGGGGTGCGCGCGTTCCTTCCAGGCTCGCAGGTCGACCTCCGGCCCGTGAAGAACCTGGCCTCGATGCTCGGGCAGATCATCCGCGCAAAGGTCATCAAGCTCAACCGACGCCGCGGCAACGTCGTGCTCTCGCGCCGCGCCGTCCTCGAGGAGGAGCGCGAGGAGAAGCGGAAGCACACGCTCTCCGTTCTCTCGGAGGGCATGGTCCTGACGGGGGCCGTCAAGAACATCACGGACTACGGCGCCTTCATCGACCTGGGCGGCATCGACGGCCTCCTCCACGTGACGGACATGTCCTGGGGGCGGGTGGGCCACCCCTCCGAGATCTTCCAGATCGGCGACCAGGTCGAGGTGGTCGTCCTGCACTTCGACCGCGAGACGGGGCGGGTGTCGCTGGGCTACAAGCAGAAGTCCTCTGATCCGTGGGCCATCGTGGACGCGCGCTTCCCCGTGGGGGCCAAGGTCCAGGGGCGGGTCGTCAGCCTCACGAACTACGGCGCCTTCATCGAGCTCGAGCCTGGGGTCGAGGGGCTCGTCCACGTCTCCGAGATGTCGTGGACGCGGCGGGTCCGGCACCCGTCGAAGATCGTCAACGTCGGCGACATGGTCGATGTCCTGGTGCTGGACGTGAACAAGGCGACCAAGAGGATCTCCCTCGGCATGAAGCAGGTGGAGGCTGATCCGTGGGCGACCATCGACGAGCGCTACAAGCCCGGCGAGCGCGTGCAGGGCAAGGTGCGCAACCTCACGGACTTCGGCGCCTTCGTCGAGCTCGAGCCCGGCGTGGACGGGCTCCTGCACATCTCGGACATGTCGTGGACTCGCAACATCGGGCACCCCTCCGAGCTTCTCAAGAAGGGCCAGCCCATCGAGACGCAGATCCTGAACGTGGACAAGGACAACAAGCGCATCTCCCTCGGCATCAAGCAGATCCAGCCCGATCCGTGGGAGTCCGTGACCCAGCGCTATCCCATGGGCTCGCGCGTGACCGGCAAGATCGTGCGCCTGACGGACTTCGGGGCCTTCGTCGAGCTCGAGCCCGGCGTGGACGGCCTCCTGCACGTCTCGCAGATGTCGCACCGGCCCATCGCCGCGCCCTCGGACCTCGTCAACGTCGGCGACGAGCTCACCCTCCTGGTCATCCGCGTCGACCCCAACGAGCGGCGCATCGGGCTGAGCCTCAAGGACGTGGCCGCCACTATCACGGAGGAGCCGTCCCAGGCCGAGGGCCGGGGGCGGGGCAAGGGGCGGAAGCGCCGCGGGGGAGACGATTTCGAAGACGAAGAGGAGTAGCACCGACGTGGTGACGCGACCATGACCTCGCGCGCCAGGATCGCCCTGACCGCGCTCGGGCTGACCCTGGGCATCCTCGTGCTCTTCGTGGGCACGGTCTGGGTGCTCATGGCCACCGTGAGCGAAGACGGGTTGCCCACGGGCGGGGCCAAGGTCGCCGTCGTCGAGATCGAAGGGATCATCCTCGACGGCGGCCAGGCCGTGCGCGACCTCCGCGAGCACGGCGACAATCCCTCCGTCAAGGCGGTGGTCGTGCGCATCAACAGCCCGGGCGGGGTGGTGGCGCCCACCCAGGAGATCTTCTCGGCCATCCAGCGCCTGCGGAAGGGTGGCAAGCCCGTGGTCGCCTCGCTCGGAGCCGTGGCCGCCTCCGGCGGCTACTACGTCGCCACCGCCTGCGACAGGGTGTACGCCAATCCGGGCACCCTGACCGGCTCGATCGGCGTGGTCATGCAGATGGCCAACGTCCAGGGTCTCCTCAAGAAGGTGGGCGTCGAGTACGTCGTCATCAAGTCTGGCGCCTTCAAGGACGTCGGCAACTTCGCCCGCCAGATGACCCCCGAGGAGAGGAAGATTCTCCAGCGGCTTCTCGACGACGTGTACGGACAGTTCGTGGACGCGGTGGCCGAAGGTCGCGGGCTCGAGCGAAAAGACGTGCTCGCCTTCGCCGACGGCCGCATCTATTCGGGGCAGCAGGCGCATGCGCTCAAGATGGTGGACGAGCTCGGCGGCTACGAGGACGCCATCGACGCGGCGGGCAAACTGGCCAACATCCCGGGCCGCCCCAAGATCGTCTATCCGCGCCGCAAGTTCTCCTTTCGCGATCTGATGGAGAATCGCCTGGGCCTGAGTGGCGCCGCTGGCCAACTCCTACCCGCCCTCTCGGGCATCCGTACCCCCCTCTACCTCATGCAGTAGCCGTAAACCCTTGCTCTGCTTGACAATCTTTCGCAGGCCGTGCTACGGTCACGAAGTCGGGTATGAACCCGGACCGACTGGACCAGGATCGATGGCTGGGAGTGACCGACCGTCCAAGGCCGGATGAAGGCGAGGTTCCCGTGGAGGGAGCGGGCTCATGACGAAAGCGGATCTGATCGAGGAAGTCTCCAAGCTGTCGAGCTTGACCAAGAAAGAGACGGAGCTGATCGTCAACACCGTGTTCGACAACATCACCGACGCCCTCGCCAAGGGGGACAAGGTGGAGTTGCGCGGCTTCGGCAGCTTCCGCATCCGTCACCGCAACTCCCGCAAGGGACGGAACCCGAAGACCGGTGACAGCGTCAGCGTCCCCGAGAAGCGGGTGCCCTTCTTCAAGGTCGGCAAGAGGCTTCGCGAGCTGGTCAACACCTAGCATCCCGCCGGTCCGACCCGCGTGGATCGACTCTGGGCGCCGTGGCGCATGACGTACGTTGCGTCCGCCGGGAATCCTCCCCTCGACCCCGCCGGCTGCATCTTCTGCGAGGCCCTCACAGCCGGAGATGATCGAGGCGCTCTCATCCTCCGCCGCGCTCCCCTCGCGTTCTTGATCCTCAACAAGTTCCCGTACGCTTCGGGCCACGTCATGGCCGTGGTGACGCGCCACGTGGGGACTTTCGAGGAGGCGACTTCGGACGAGCTGGGCCAATCCATGGACCTCGTGCAGGCCGCGGTACGGGCGCTGCGGAGCGCCTATCACCCCGACGGGTTCAACCTGGGCGCCAACCAGGGACGCGTCGCCGGTGCCGGCGTACTCGGACACCTCCACCTCCACGTGGTCCCTCGCTGGAACGGGGACACGAACTTCATGCCCGTGATCGGCGATACGAGGGTGCTCCCCGAGACCCTCGACACCACGTACGATCGGCTCACCGCGGCGCTCGGAGCGTGAGGGACCTCTCGGCCGAGCTGTCGCCCATGATGCGGCAATACCGGGAGCTGAAGCAGCGCTACCCGGACTACCTCCTGCTGTTCCGCCTCGGCGATTTCTACGAGATGTTCTTCGAGGACGCCCATCTGGGGGCACGCCTCCTTCAGCTCACCCTGACCTCGCGGCAGAAGGGCGAGGGCGCCATTCCCATGGCGGGCATCCCGCATCACGCCGCCGAGACGTATATCGCGCGCTTGATCCGCGCGGGCCGGAAGGTGGCGGTGTGCGAGCAGATGGAGGCGGCGGCCAAGGGCAAGAAGCTGGTGCGCCGCGAGGTCGTGCGCATCGTGACCCCGGGCACGATCACGGATCTCCAGCACCTCGACGGCGCGGCCAACAACTATCTCCTGGCCGTCCACCGGGCGGGCCCGCGCGCCACTCTGGGCCTCGCCCTCGTGGACGTCTCCACCGGGGACTTCTGGGCAGGGGAGGGCTCGGACGACGGCGGCGCCCTCCTGGAGGCGGCCCTGCTCAGGCGGCCGGCCGAGGTGCTGCTCGCCCGGGACGGCGACGAGACCCTCGCGGCCAGGCTGGGCGGCCTCGGCCTCCCCGTGACGCATGGGGAGTCCTCGTGGTTCTCTCTCAAGCCGGCTCGGGAGGCGCTGGCCGCCCAGCTCAAGGTGACGACCCTCGAGAGCTTCGGAGTGGGCGACATGACCGCGGGGCTTCAGGCCGCCGGCGGCGCGCTCGCCTATCTCCGCGAGACCCAGGGCGAGGCGCTGGGCCATCTCACGCGGCTGCAGCGACTTGTCCCGGGCGATACCATGGTCCTCGATCCCACCGCCGTGGCCACCCTCGAGCTCTTCGAGACCGCCCAGGAGGGGAGCGCGCGTGGCTCGCTCCTGGCGACCGTGGACAGGACGGAGACGCCCATGGGCGCCCGCCTCCTCCGGCAGTGGCTCCTCCGGCCGCTCGTCGACACCGGAGCCATCGCGCGGCGCCAGGCGGCGGTGGCGGCCCTGGTCGAGGAGCCGGCGCGGCGGGCCGCCCTGCGCGCGCGCCTACGCGCCATCGGCGATCTCGAGCGCCTCGCAAGTCGGGCCGCGCTCGGGCAGGCCCACGCCCGCGACCTCGTGGGCCTTCGGGGCTGCCTGGCCGCCATCCCGCAGCTCCGCGCGGAGCTCGCCCAGCTGCCGGGCTTCGTCTCGGCCTCGCTCGGTGAGGAGATGGCCACTCTGCCCGCTCTCGCCACGCTCCTCGCCGAGGCCCTCGAGGACGACCCGCCCCTCGGTCTCAAGGAAGGCGGTCTCATCCGGGAGACGTTCTCGGCCGAGCTCCAGGAGATCAAGGGCGGCGCCCAGGAGGCGCGGCAGTGGATCGCCTCGCTGGAGACGCGCGAGCGCCAGCGCACCCAGATCCCCACGCTGCGTGTCCGCTTCAACCGGGTCTTCGGCTACGGCATCGAGATCTCGAACACGCACGCGGCCAAGGTTCCGGAGGAGTACGTCCGGCGGCAGACCCTCGTGGGGGCGGAGCGTTACATCACCGCCGAGCTCAAGGAGCACGAGGGCAGGGTCCTGGGCGCGGAGGAGCGCATGGCGCGTCTCGAGCTCGAGCTGTTCCAGGAGGTGCGCGCGGCCGTGGCCGCGGAAGCGGAAGCTCTCCTGAGCACGGCGCGCGCCGTGGCCGCCCTCGACGCCCTCGCCTCGCTCGCCGAGGTCGCCCACGAGCGCGGGTACGTCCGGCCCGAGGTGGACGACGGACTCGTCCTCGACATCCGCGACGGACGCCATCCCGTCCTCGACGCGGCGGCCGAGCGGCCCTTCACGCCCAACGACTTGCTTCTCGATCCCGCCCGCGAGCAGGTCCTCATCCTCACGGGGCCGAACATGAGCGGCAAGAGCGTCTTCATGCGCCAGTCGGCTCTCCTGGTGATCCTGGCCCAGGTGGGCGGCTTCGTGCCTGCGAGCTCGGCGCGGATCGGCGTGGTGGATCGCGTCCTCACGCGGGTGGGCGCGCAGGACAACGTCGCCCGCGGCCAGAGCACCTTTCTCGTGGAGATGGTCGAGACGGCGAGCATTCTTCACAATGCCACCGAGCGAAGCCTCATACTGCTCGACGAGGTGGGACGCGGCACCTCGACCTTCGACGGGCTGGCCATCGCGTGGGCGGTGACGGAAGAGCTCCACGAGCGGGGGCGGGGGGCGAAGGTGCTCTTCGCCACCCACTATCACGAGCTGACGGCCCTGGCGTCGCTCCTCCCGCGGGTGAGGAATTTCCACGTGGCCGTCAAGGAATGGAACGACGAGATCATCTTCCTCCACAAGGTTCGCCCGGGGGGGACGGACCGCTCCTACGGCATCCAGGTCGCGCGGCTCGCCGGCCTGCCCGCGGGCGTCATCGCGCGGGCGCGGGAGATTCTCGGCGAGCTCAGCCAGAGCGGCCGCGCGCCCGTCTCCACCGAGGCCCCGGGCGGTCTCGAGAGCGCCCAGCTCGGACTCTTCCCCTCGGCGCCCGATCCCGTGCTGAAGGAGCTGCTCGCCCTCGAGCTTTCAACGCTCACCCCGCTCCAGGCCCTCAATCTCCTCCACGAGTGGCAGCAGCGGCTGCGCTCCCAGCCATGAGCCGCATCCGCCTCCTGCCCGAGCACCTCGTGAACAAGATCGCCGCGGGCGAGGTGGTGGAGCGCCCCTCCTCGGTGGTCAAGGAGCTGGTCGAGAACGCCATCGACGCCGGCAGCACCGCCATCACCGTCGAGCTGAAGGACGCCGGACGCCAGCTCATCCGCGTCAGCGACGACGGCCTCGGCATGGACGCGGGCGACATCGACCTGGCCCTTCTGCGGCACGCCACCTCCAAGATCGCGGACGAAGCCGACCTCGCCGCCATCGCCTCCCTCGGCTTCCGGGGCGAGGCGCTGCCCGCCATCTGCGCGGTGAGCCGGTTCCAGATCACCTCGTGTCCGCGGGGAGCAACCACGGGCGCGCTCGTGCGAGGAGCGGGCGGGGAAGTCGTCGATCGGCTCGCCATCGAGGCGCAGCCCGGCACCACTGTGGAGACCCAGGACCTCTTCTTCAACACGCCGGCCCGGCTCAAGTTTCTCCGGAGCGCGCCCGCCGAGCTGGCGGCGGCGCTGCGTCTGCTGGAAGGCCTCGCCCTGGCGAGACCAGACCTGCACCTGCGCGTCATCCACAATGGGCGCGTCACCCTCATGGCGCCCGCCGCCCGCTCGCTGCGCGACCGCGTGGGGGCGCTCCGGGGATTCGAGCTGGCTCAGGCCATGCTCGAGGTGGACAGGACGCAGGGCAGTGTCAGGGTCGAGGGGCTCGCCGTCCCCCCGCAGCTCGCGCGCGGAAACCGAGACGAGATGACCCTCATCGTCAACGGCCGCGCGGTGCGAGACACCGCGCTCCTGCAGACCTTGATCGAAGCGTACCGTCCCATGCTCGCCCGCCACGAGTTCCCCTCCGCCGTGCTGATCATCTCCATGCCTCTCCAGGAGCTCGACGTCAACGTCCATCCGACCAAGGCCTGGGTGCGCTTCCGGTCTCCACGGCTCGTCCAGGAGGCGGTCTTCCTCGCCGTCCAGGACGCCCTGCGCTCCCGGCGCGTGGTGCAGCCGCAGCAAGGGCTCACCAGCCCCGACATGGACCTCGACCAGGCGCTCACGTCCTCCTCCGAGTCCACGAGCTTTCCCCAGGCCGGGCTCTTCCAGGAGACCCCGGCGGCTTTCGGCTCGGGTGGGCCGGGACGATTCGGCCTCGTGGTGGGGCAGCTCCAGGACACCTTCATCGTCTCGGCGAGCGAGGAAGAAGTCTTCTTCATCGATCAGCACGTGGCCCACGAGCGCGTGCTCTTCGAGCACCTGCGCCGCGACCTGCTCGCGGGACCGCTGCCCTCGCAGGCCCTCCTCTTCCCGCAATCGCTCGATCTCGGGCCAGGGCAGAGCGCGCTCCTCCAGCAATGGGCGTCCGACCTGGGCCGCCTGGGCTTCGCGCTCGAAGAGTTCGGAGGGCGGAGCGTGCTCCTGCGCGGCGTGCCGTCGCTGCTCAAGGGCGAGGAGCCGCGACGTCTGATCGAAGAGCTGCTGGGCGAGGTGGGCGGGGTCTCGACGGGCGAGAGCGCGCCGCTCATCGACCGCGCCCTCAGCTTCGTGGCCTGCCACGCGGCGATCAAGGCGCATGCCCCCCTGCAGCGCGAAGAAATGGCCCGCCTCATCGCTGATCTTTCCGGAACCGACACACCGTACTTCTGCCCGCACGGGCGGCCCATCGTCTCCCGTCTCTCCCTCAAGGAGATCAAGCGGGAGCTTCGTCGCACATGGTGATGAGGCCGCCGCTCCTCGTGATCGTGGGGCCGACGGGCGTCGGCAAGACGGCGGTGGCGGTCCGCCTGGGCCGGCGTCTGGCCCTGGAGATCGTGAGCGCGGATTCCCGTCAGGTCTATCAGGGGATGGATGTCGGCACGGGCAAGCCCACGCCCGCCGAGCGGGCCGCGGTGAAGCATCATCTCCTGGACCTGATCCGCCCCGACGAGCGCTATCACGCCGCGCGCTTCCGCCGGGAGGCCCTCGAGGCGATCGGGGACATCCGCGCGCGCGAGAAGCTCCCCGCGGTGGTGGGCGGCACCGGCCTCTACGTCCGCGCTTTGCTGAAGGGACTCGACGCGGCGCCTCCCGCCGATCCCGAGCTCCGGAGCTCGTTCGAGGCTGTGGCCCGGCAAGAGGGGAACCTCGCCCTCCACGGGAGGCTCGCCGCGGTCGATCCGTCCGCCGCCGCGCATCTTCATCCCAACGACCGGATCCGCATCATCCGTGCCCTCGAGAAGCATGCGGCCCGCGGCCCCGTCGGGGCCCAGGACGGAGGCGGCTGGGGGCGGAGTAGACCGCCCTGGCGCGTCCTCGCCATCGGCCTGTCACGGGAGCGTCGCATCCTCAACCAATCTCTCAAGGATCGGGTTGAAGGAATGGTCGCCCGTGGGATGATGGATGAGGTGCGCGGGCTCCTGGCCGCGGGTTATGATGACGGGTCACCGGGCATGAACGGGATCGGGTACCGGCAATTCGTCGCGGTGGCGAGGAGGCGGCTGGACGAGGCCGAGGCGACGCGGCTCATGGTCCGAGACACCCAGCGCTACGCCAAGCGTCAGATGACGTGGTTCCAGCGGGACGCCGAGATCCACTGGCTCGACGTGGATCGGGCGGGCGGTATCGAGGGCACGGCCGAGGCCATCGGCAAGCTCATCACACGGGAGGGATGGACCGAGTGAACGAATGGAAGTGACGCGACGGGGGGTACGGCAAAGGGAGAGAGCGTTGCTCGCGGCGCTGAGACTGCCCAAGCAGCGGCGCTTCGAGGTCGAGGAATCGCTCGACGAGCTCGGCCGCCTGGCCGAGTCGGCGGGGGCGGAGGTGGTGGGCCGCGTCACCCAGGAACGCGCGGCGCCAACGCCTAAGCTCTATTTCGGGAAAGGCAAGGTCGACGAGCTCAAGACCTCGTCCGAGCGACAGGCCGCCAACCTCGTGATCTCCGACGATTCGCTCTCCCCCATCCAGGAGCGAAACCTCGGGGGGTCGCTCGGCCTCAAGGTCATCGATCGCACCGCCCTCATCCTGGACATCTTCGCCCAGCGGGCGCGAACCATGGAGGGCAAGCTCCAGGTCGAGCTGGCCCAGCTCTCCTATCTGCTCCCGCGCCTCGTGGGCCAGTGGAAGCACCTGGAGCGCCTGGGCGGCGGCATCGGCACGCGGGGCCCGGGCGAGACCCAGCTCGAGTCCGATCGCCGCATGATCCGCCACCGGATCCAGAAGATCCGCGGCGATCTCAACCGCGTCCGCACCCATCGGCGACTCTTGCGCGACCGGCGCAAAGCCTCCGGGCTGCCCGTGGCCGCCCTCGTCGGCTACACCAACGCGGGCAAGACCACGCTGCTCAACCAGCTCACGGGCGCGGGCCACATGGCCGCCGACCAGCTTTTCGTGACCCTGGATCCGACGGCGCGGCTCGTCTCGCGCGCGGGCCATGCGCCCTTCATCCTGACCGACACCGTCGGCTTCATCCGCAAGCTGCCGCATCAGCTGATCGCCGCCTTCAAGGCCACCCTCGAGGAGCTCGAGGAGGCCGACGTCCTCGTGCACGTGGTGGACGCGAGCCATCCCGGGCTCGAAGAGCAGATGGCGGCCGTCGAGTCGCTGCTCACCGAGCTCGAGCTGACGGGGCGGCCCAGCATCGTCGCCCTCAACAAGGTCGACCGGCTCGACGCCGACGTGGCCCTCGAGGCGCTCGTGGACCGATTCGACGGGGTGGCCATCTCGGCCCGCACGGGAGCGGGCGTCGACCGGCTCCTCGACCGCGTTGCGCAGACCCTGGGGCCGCGGGTGGAGCGCGTGACCCTTCGCATCCCGTACCGGGACGGCACCGCGCTCGCCCACTGCTACGGGCGGGGCCGGGTCCTGGCGCGCAGCGACGACGCCGACGGCATTCGCCTCGAGGTCGAGCTGGCCCCACGCCTTCTCGGACCCGTGGAAGCCTATCGCCAGCCGGCGTGAGTGGCTTCACGAATCTGACGGCCGGAGTGATAGAATCGAGCCTCGTCCGCAGCGGATGATGACCCCGTGGCGGACAAGCTCCTCATGATCTCGGTCTTCGTGACCCTGACCTATCTCAAGGTCATCCCTTTCTGGATCGCCGCCGTCGTGGTCAGCCGCGATCTGATCTTGAGCGTGGGCGTGATCGTCATCCACGTGGCGGGGGGGACCGTGCATCCGTCGCCGAGCTGGCTCGGGAAGGCCTCCACCTTCTGCCAGGTCACCACCGTGGTCTCGGCCATGCTCGCCTACTACTTCAAGATCCTGCCCGGACTCCCGCGGGGGGCGGCCTGGGTCATGGCCTTCTTCACCGTCGCCTCGGGGCTGCAGTATCTCGTCCAGGGCCTCAAGCAGCTCAATCCGCCCGCCGATCCGCTCCAGGACGAGCTGCCCGCCGAGCATGACCAGCTGCGCTCCTAGCCAGGCCGCAGGCGTCCTCGTCGCCTCCGTGCGCCCCCGAAGCGCAGCGGCGCGGGCGGGTCTGCGCGCGGGCGATCGCATCGTCGCCATCAACGGTGCGCCGCTTCGCGACGCCATCGACTTCCACTATCACGCGGGCGAGGCCCGGCTGCGTCTCCAGATCGAGCGTGATGGCCGCACGCGCCATCCGCGCATCGAACGGGCGCGCGGGCACCTGGGACTGGAGCTGGAGGCGCCGCGTCCCGGCGAGATCGCCACGTGCGCGAACAAGTGCGTCTTCTGCTTCATCCATCAGCTTCCCAAGGGCATGCGCAAGAGCCTCTATGTCAAGGACGACGATTTCCGCCTCTCCTTCCTCCACGGCAACTACATCACGCTGACGGATCTGGAGGATACCGAGCTGCGGCGCATCGAGGAGCAGCGCCTCTCGCCGCTCTACGTCTCCGTCCACGCCACGGAGCCCGACCTCCGCCACCGCCTCCTGGGTCAGCCCGCGGTCCGCGGCGAGCTCATGCCGCGCATGGAGCGTCTCGCCAAGGCCGGCATCGTCATGCACGCCCAGATCGTGCTCGTGCCCGAATGGAATGACGGCCCGCACCTCGAGCGCTCGGTCCGCGACCTCGCGCGCCTGCATCCTCGGGTGGCGACCACGGCCGTGGTGCCCGTCGGGCTCACCCGCCATCGCGAGCGCCTGCCGCGGCTGCGCACGCTGACCGACGCGGAGGCGGAGGCGCTCGCGGAGACCGTCGAGGGCTGGCAGCAAGAGTTCCTGGGGAGGCTGGGCAGCCGCTTCGTCTGGGCCTCGGACGAGGTGTATCTCCAGGCCGGGCGGCCGCTGCCCCGGGCAGCGGCTTACGAGGGCTTCCCCATCCTCGAGGATGGCGTGGGGCTCGTGCGGCGCTTCACCGACACCTTCGCCCGCGTGGCGGGGCGGCTTCCGCGCCGGCAAGATCCTCCGCGCCACGTCACCGTCGTCACCGGCGAGATGTTCGCCCCGTTCCTCCGCGGACTGCTCGCCGATCTTGCCGTCCCGGGTCTCGACGTCGAGCTCGTTCCCATCGCGAACGAGTGGTTCGGTCGCGGCATCGGCGTCGCGGGACTCCTGACCGGACGGGACATCCGCGAGCAGCTCGCGGGACGCGTGCTGGGCGAGGCGGTCCTCGTTCCCGCGGCGGCGGTCAGGGAAGGTGACGGTGTCTTTCTCGACGACGTCGCGCCCCGCGAAGTCGCGGCAGCCCTCGGCGTCCCGGTGCTGGTCGTGGAGTCGACCGGCTCCGCCCTCATCGCGGCCCTCGCCGCCCGCTGACCGAGGCGCTCGCCGTGATCCGTCCCATCCTCGCGATCGTGGGCCGCCCCAACGTGGGCAAGTCCACCCTCTTCAACCGTCTCGTGGGACGTCGCCGCTCCCTCGTGCACGACGTGCCGGGGGTGACGAGGGACCGTCTCTACGGCACCGTCACCCACGAGCGCTGGCAGGCGACGGTGGTCGACACGGGCGGGTTCGATCCAACCACGGAGTCCGATCTGGTAGCCGCGGTCCGCGCCCAGGTCATGCTCGCCATCGAGGAGGCCGACCTCGTCATCTTCGTGGTGGACGGGCGCGCCGGGCTGACCGGGCTCGACGAGGAGATCGCGGGCATCTTGCGAAAGAGCGAGCGCCCCATCGTGGTCGCCGTGAACAAGATCGACGGGGGAGGGCAGGAGGACGCTCTCACCGACTTCTATCGTCTGGGCTTCCAGACGCTGCAGACCGTTTCGGGCGAGCATGGCCGCGGGGTCGCCGAGCTGCTCGAGACCGCGCGCGCGCTCGCGCCCCCGCCCGTGGTCGAGACGCACGCGGAGGGCGTCCGGGTGGCCATCATCGGCCGGCCCAACGTCGGCAAGTCCTCGCTCGTCAACGCGGTCCTGGGTGAGCCGCGCGTCCTCGTCCACGTGCTGCCCGGCACCACGCGCGACAGCGTGGACACGCCCGTGACCTTCCGCGACCGCCCCTACCTTCTCATCGACACCGCGGGCATCCGCCGCAAGGGGCGCGTGACGGAGACGCTCGAGAAGCTCTCCGTGGTCATGGCCCTCAAGAGTCTCGAGCGCGCTGACGTGGCCGTGCTCGTGATGGACGCCTCCGAGGGCGTCACCGCGCAAGACGCCCACATCGCGGGCTACGCCCACGAAGCGGGGCGCGCCATCGTGCTCGCCGTCAACAAGTGGGATCTCGTGCCGCCCGATCTCGTCGGCAAGGCCGACGTGACGGCGCAGATCCACGAGCGGCTGCCCTTCCTCGACTACGCGCCGATCTGCTTCATCTCCGCCGTGAAGGGCTGGGGCCTCCGCGATCTGTTCGACACCGTCGACACCGTGGCGGGCGAGGCGCGCAAGCGACTGCAGCCGGGCGAGCTGATCTCGATCTTCCGTCAAGCCGTCGAGCGCCGGCCGATCTCCTCTCGCGGCGCGCCGCTGCGCGTTCATAGCGTGCAGCAGGTCGCGGTCTCGCCGCCCACCTTCGCGGTCAAGGTGAACTGGGCGGGCAAGCTCCACTTCTCCTACGAGCGCTATCTCGTCAACTCGCTCCGTCACGCGGCGGGATTCGCCGGCTCGCCCATTCGCCTCCTGTTGCGTCACGCGCCCCGCCGGAAGTCGCTCGGGGGTGGGCGACAACCGAGCCACCGTAAGGGCAACTCGGCCCGAGGTTCGCGCTGAGACGCCGCCGAGCGCTGAGGTGAGGGCTCCTAAGTAGGCAGAACCCCTAGCAAAAATCGTTAGGCCCCTAGGGGGACTGTGCTAACATCCACTCGGCGGCACAGACCACGATCCAGCGAGGACTCATGGCGACCAATCCTGAGCAGGACGAATACCTGGACGAGGACGAGCGGGACGACATCGCCCAACGAAGCATCTTCTCGGCCGGCTGGTTCCGAGCGCTGCTCGTCCTGACCGTCCTGGCCATCGTCGTCGTCGTGTCGCTGCCGTATCTGCTGAACTGGCTCGAGCCCACGCCGACGACGGTGCCCAAGCCGCAGACCAAGGCGAGCGAGCCGGCACCGGCCGCGCCAGCCGCGCCCGCCCAGACCGCGGCGACCGCGCCGGCCGCCAAGCCGGAGACGACCGCACCGCCCGCGATCGCGCAGACGGAAGCGCCCAAGCCCGCGCCGGCCGCGCCGACGCCGGCTGACCGTCCGCTCGGCACCGCGCCGCTACCCGCTGCTCCCCCTCAGGCGCCACCGGCCGCGACGGGCAAGACCGCGGCCGCCAAGCCGGAGGCGGTCAAGCCTCCCGTCGCCGCGGCGGCGCCCAAGCGCGTGCCCGCCCCCGCGCCCGCCGCCGGCGGAAGCTACTGGATTCAGGTGGGCGCGTTCGTCCAGGAAAAGAACGCCGAGACCCTGGCCAAGACGCTGCGCGCCGAGCAATTTCCCGTCGAGATCGCGCGGATGAACCGTGGAGGCGGCAGCGCGAGCGCGCCCGCGCCCGCCAAGGCCGCCGAACCGGGAGGCCAGAACCAGCTCGTCATCACGGGCTCGACTCCGGATGCCGTCAATGCCGCGCTCAAGGGCAAGGGCACCGCGCAGGTCGTCAAGGGCGGCATCGTCGTCAATCCCTCCTACGACCTCGAGACGGCCATGTCGCTCTCCTCGGCGCTCAAGAAGGAAGGCTTCAAGGTCGTCATCCGCCGCGCCAAGAGCGGCCCCGCGCCCGCCCCGGCTGCCCCCGTTGCAGGGGGCGGCACGACCTATCACGTCGTGCGCGTGGGCGGCTTCGCCGACCGGGCCAAGGCCCTGCAGGCGCGCGCCGATCTCGAAGCCAAGGGCCATGCAGGCATCCTCACTCAGGGGGCGCCGCGATGATGGCGAACGCGCAGGTGAGCAGGTCCGTTCGCGAGTCGATCCCGATCGAGGGGAGGTGACGGCACTGACGAAGAATGACCTCATCAATGCGGTGGCGGCTCATGGACTGTCCAAGCGGCAGTCCGCCTCGGTGGTGGAGTCGCTATTCGACATCATCTTCCGGTGCTTCGAGAAGGGCGAAGACGTGAAGATCGTCGGGTTCGGCCACTTTCGCATCCGGCGCAAGGCCTCCCGGCGCGGCCGCAACCCGCAGACCGGCGACAGCATCGAGATCACCGCCCGGAAGGTGCTGACCTTCAAGCCGAGCAAGGGGCTGAAGATCCGCATCAACCACCACGCGCAATCGTGACGGGAGGACGGCGGTCGTGAGCGCCGAAGTGCCGGGGCGGGACCTCGACGCGCAGGAACGGCCCGCGATCCCGGACAAGCTCTACTACCGGATCGGCGAGGTCAAGGGCATCACGGCCATTCCGGCCTATGTCCTCCGCTACTGGGAGTCGGAGTTCAAGCTCCTGCGCCCCAAGAAGAATCCCGCGGGTCAGCGTCTCTATCGCAGGCGTGATCTCGACCTCGTCCTGCGCATCAAGGGGCTCCTCTACGAGGAGCGGCTGACCCTCGAAGGCGCCAAGAAGCGGCTCCACGCCGAGAGCCGGGGCGCCGGGCAGCTCGACCTGGGCGTGCGCGGCCAGGCGCTCGAAGCGGCGCTCCGACGCACGCGCGATCAATTGCGCGCGCTTCGCGATCGGCTCGCGCCTCCCAAGAGCTAACTATCTCAGCTCCCGTCGCCTTGTCTTTCCCTTTGGGCCCCCGTACAATGCGCTTGGGTCGGGGCGTGGCGCAGCCCGGTAGCGCACTTGACTGGGGGTCAAGGGGTCGCAGGTTCAAATCCTGTCGCCCCGACCAATTTCATGTGAGCGACAACGGCAGATCCTCGGATCTGCCATTTTTTTGCTCGCGGATCGGTGAACGGTGATGCCGGCGGTGATTCTCGTCACCAATGACGACGGCGTCCATGCGCCGGGCCTGGCCGCCCTCGCCTCGGCCCTGGACGAGCTGGGCGATGTGTACGTGGTGGCGCCCGACCGCGAGCAGAGCGCGGTCGGCCACGCGCTGACCCTGCACCGACCCCTCCGCGTGACCACCGTTGGCGAGCGGCGCTTCTCCGTCAACGGGACGCCCTCGGATTGCGTCAACCTCGCGGTGCTGGGTCTGCTCCCGGAGCGTCCGGTGCTCGTCGCCGCCGGCATCAACCACGGCTCGAATCTCGGCGACGATGTCACGTACTCCGGCACCGTCTCGGCTGCGATGGAGGGAACGCTCCTGGGCGTGCCGTCCATGGCGGTGTCCCAGTCGGATCCCGAGACGGGCACTCTCGACGGGGCGCAGGCAGTGGCCAAGCTCGTGGCGAGCCGCGTGCTCGTCGAGGGACTTCCGGGCAAGACGCTGCTCAACATCAACGTGCCCGCGGGTCCGCTCGCGGGCATCCGGATGACGCGACTCGGCCATCGCGTCTACCAGGAAAAGGTGGTGCGGGAGACGGACCCGCGCGGCCTGCCGTACTACTGGATCGGCGCGGGGCCGCCCGTGTGGAGCGAGGACGAGGCCTCCGACATCGCGGCCGTGCACCGCGGGATGGCCAGCGTCACGCCCCTGCATCTGGATCTCACGCACCACGGGGCGCTCCAGCGCATGGGCGAGTGGGACGGCGCCCTGAGCGCGCTGCTCAAGAAGCGCCTGCGATGATCCACGCGGGCAACGGCCAGGCGGGGTCGCAGCGCTACGCGCGCGAGCGCGAGCGCATGGTCGCCGAGCAGCTGGTGCCGCGCGGGATCAAGGACGCGCGGGTGCTGGAGGCCATGGGGAAAGTGCCGCGGCATCTCTTCGTGGACGAGGCGCTGCGAGACAAGGCCTATGGCGATCACCCGCTCCCCATCGGCGAGGGACAAACCATATCCCAGCCCTTCATGGTCGGGAGGATGACCGAGCTGCTGCGACTCGCGGGGACGGAGAAGGTGCTCGAGGTGGGGACGGGGAGCGGCTATCAGGCCGCCGTGCTCGCCCATCTCGCGGGGCGCGTCTGCGCCATCGAGCGGCTGGCGAAGCTGGCCACGCGCGCTCGCGAGACGCTCGAGGGCCTCGGGATCACGAACGTGTGGGTGCGGACGGCCAACGGCACCTTCGGCTGGCCGGACGAGGCACCCTTCGATCGCATCCTGGTCGCCGCGGGCGGGCCCTCCGTTCCCCCGCCGCTCCTCGAGCAACTGGCCGAGGGGGGGCGGATGGTGATGCCCGTGGGGCCGGCGAACTACCAAAAGCTGCAGGTGATCGACAAGATCGGAGGGCAGCCGCGCGTCACCGAAGACTCCGAATGCGTCTTCGTGAAGTTGATCGGCAAGTTTGCGTGGGAAGCGTAAAATAGCCAGGTCGGGCGGGGCGTAGCGCAGCTTGGTAGCGCGCCTGCTTCGGGAGCAGGAGGTCGCTGGTTCAAATCCAGTCGCCCCGACCATTTTCCTTTCGCGCCATCGCTCGTGAGCATGACCTTCGTTCGGAGCGCCGCGGAGATCGTCGTCGAGGGACGCGTGCAGGGCGTGGGCTACCGCAACTTCGCCCACCGCAAGGCCGCGCAGCTCGGCCTCCACGGCTACGTCATGAACCTCAAGGACGGGAGAGTGCGCGTGCGGGTGGAAGGCAGTCGGGAGCTGATCCAGGAGCTGGCGCGCGAGCTCGAGAAGGGTCCGCCGCTCGCCGGCGTCGCCTCCGTGTCGATCGCCTGGCGCCCGCCCACGGGCCGCTTCACGTCCTTTGAGGTGCGCTACGCGGAGTTCGACGCGTGAAGTATCCGCTCCGCCGCCGCGCCATCGGCATCGGTCTCCTGCTTCCCGGGCTGCTCCTGGCCCAGCCGTGTCTGGGCGAGGGCGAAAGCCGCTCCTCGAAGCCGTCCATGCGCAAGATCGCCCCCAAGTCGCCGCACGGCGAGCGCAAGGCACGCTCCCAGCCCAAGGCGCAGGCGCCTCACAAGACGCCCCGTGCCACAACGATGCACGTGGTCCGCCACGGCGACACCGTCAGTCGCCTCGCCGTGCGCTACGGCGTCAGGCGTCAGGCCATCATCGAGGCCAATCACCTGAACCGCCCCGAGCAGCTCCGCCTCGGACAGCGCCTGAGCATTCCGAGCGCGCGCGCCATGACCGCCGAGGGCAAGTCCTCCCGGGTCGAGGCCATCGAGATTGGTGGCGACGTGCTCCTCGTGCGCACGGGCAAGCGTGGGGTGGCCACGCGGCTCTCCCTGGTGGCGCCGGAGGTCGAGCCCCAGGTCCAGGGACTCATCTGGCCCATCGACGGCAACGTCGTCTCGCCCTTCGGTCGACGGCTGAGCGGATGGCACGCGGGCACCGATATCAAGGCCGAGCTGGGCACGCCCATCCTGGCTGCGGGCGACGGCCTGGTGATCACGAGCGGGCAGGAGGGAGGCTACGGGCGCATCATCCGCATCCAGCATCAGGGCGGGATCGTGACCGTGTACGCGCACAACCTGGAAAACTTCGTCGGGGTGGGCGAGTGGGTCGCCGCCGGCACCATCATCGCTACCGTCGGACGCAGCGGCAGCGCGAGCGCGCCGCATCTGCACTTCGAGGTTCGCCACGAGGGTCTGGCCTACAACCCGCTGCAGTTCTTGCCGCCCCGGGAGGTCGTCGAGCTTCGGCCCGACGACGCGCCCGACCAGCCCGCCGAGTCGGCCCGGGCCCACGGGATGGGCGACAAAGACAATGAATGAGCCAGGCGGTGACGCCCCTCGCACCGACCTCGTAGACCTCGACGACGCGGGCGAGCCCCTCGAGACACTCCTGACGCGGGACCCGGCCGAGCTGGCCGGGCACAAGGAAAAGCCCGAGGCCGCCGCCCGGGGCCGCGAGCTTCTCTCCCTCTATCTCCGCGACATCGCCAAGGTCCCGCTCCTCACGCCCGACGAGGAGCAAGAGCTTGCCCGGCGTGTCCAGGCGGGCGAGGCCGCCGCCGAGCGCCGCCTGACCGAGGCGAACCTCCGCCTGGTCGTGCGCGTGGCCCGCCGCTATCTGCACCGCGGCCTCTCTCTCCTCGACCTCATCGAGGAGGGCAACCTGGGTCTCCTGCACGCCGTGCGGAAATTCCAGCCGGGGCGGGGGACGCGCTTCTCGACGTATGCCGTGTGGTGGATTCGCCAGGCGGTGACGCGCGCGCTCGCCAACCAGGCGCGGACCATTCGCCTGCCCGTGCACGTCGAGCTGCTCCTCGGGCAATACGCCAAGAAGAAGAGCGCGCTCACCCAGGATCTCGGCCGCGCCCCCACCACCGAGGAGATCGCCAAGGCGATGGGACAGCCGCTGGACGAGATCGAGCACCTCGAGCGGGTGAGCGAGCGGCCGGTGTCGCTCGACTCCCCGGTGGGCCCCGACGCCTCGAGCACGCTCCAGGACACCGTCAAGGACGCGGACCCGCTGCCGGGCGGCCTCGCCGCCACGCTGCAGGCCCGCGAGGATCTGGCGGGGCTTCTCGAAGATCTGCCCGACCAGGAGCGCACCGTGGTCAGCCTACGCTTCGGGCTCTCGGGGGAGCCGCCTCTGACGCTCGAGGCCATCGGCAAGCGCCTGGGCGTCACCCGCGAGCGGGTGCGCCAGGTCGAGGGCGCCGCGCTACAACGCCTGCGCCGGCTCCTCGCTGCCCGCGGCGTGGATGCGGGCGATCTCCTGTGAGCCAACGGAGCTGAGCCAATGGACAAGATCAGCCGCGTCGGTCCGCCGGAAGCCCTCAGCATCTCCGACGGGCTCTACTCATTCGTGGTGAAGCTGAACGAGCCGCCCGCCGGCCACTGGATCTATGCCTTCAAGCTCAACAAGGCCGCGGGCGACGTCGATCCCGAGCGCGTCGTCTTCGACCCGGAGCGCGGCCTCCTCTTCGTCAGCGAGGAGCGCCTGGTGCCGGACTGGATGAAGCACATCGATTTCTGGATCATGGCCGCCAACGCCCAGGTGGCCGCCGACGAGGCCGCGGAGGAAAAGCGCAAGGCCGAGACCCAGGCCCGCGACGATCGCGAGGCGCTGCTCAAGCAGGTCAACGAGAAGTTCAAGAACCTCTAGCCGTGTCTCGACAGGCGCCCGAGGGCTGACCCAGGCGAGGCTGGCCAAGAAGGTCGGCGTGAGTCGAGCGTACTTGACCAACATTGAGAGCGCGGATGTGGCCGGTCATCACAGGACACCATCGCTGGCGCTTCTCGACAAGCAAGGCAAAGGCGCTGAAGGTGAAGTTGGCGGATCGGGTGAAGCAAGACACCCCCGGCGTGCTTGAGCACGCCGAGGGCTGGCGCATTTCCTCTCAACCGACCAAGGTGGAGTCAAATCGCCAGGGTCAGCGTAGCCCCGAAACGGCCTCGGACCAAAGTTCTCCTGCCGCCTCGCGTCAAAGCCCGATCCGGCCAGTGTCGGGCTTGGGCTCCAGAGATTCTCGTCCCTCGGCGACGCGGCCGCGGGCAGCCAGAGCCACATCCGTCCGGCGATGAACGTCTTCACGGTTACACATGGTGCTAAAATCGGGCCCGACCATGCGCAAACCCTGATGCCCCCGTAGCTCAGGTGGATAGAGCAGCAGTTTCCTAAACTGCGGGCCGGGTGTTCGAGTCACCCCGGGGGCACCATCAAATACCCATCAATCACCAGAGTCTGAGATCCGGCGCTGTCATCGGGGCGGCGCTGCCGTACGCGGCAACGATCTTCCTTTCGTCGTTCCTGCTGTTCCTGGTGCAGCCGATCATCGCGAAGCAAATCCTGCCGTGGTTCGGCGGCTCGGCGGCGGTGTGGGCGACCTGCCTCGTGTTCTTCCAGAGCGTGCTCCTCGCGGGCTATGCCTACGCGGACTGGACCACCCGCCTCGGGCCGAGACGCCAGGCCCTCGCGCACGTCGTCCTGCTCGCCGGGTCGCTCGCGTTCCTGCCCATCCTCGCCTCGAGCGGTTGGAAGCCGCAGGGGAACGAGCAGCCGATCGCGCGCATCCTGCTTCTCCTGGCGGCGACGATAGGACTGCCGTATTTCCTGCTCTCCACCACCACGCCGCTGCTCCAGGCCTGGTACTGGCGTCGGTTCCAGAGCGCCGTGCCCTACCGCCTGTTCGCGCTCTCCAACCTCGCATCGCTGCTTGCGCTCCTCGGCTTTCCGCTCCTCCTCGAGCCGGCTTTCGACCTCGGGCAGCTCGGATGGAGCTGGTCGCTGCTCTACGCCGGGTTCGTGGTGCTTTGCGCAGCCCTCGGCTTGACCTCGGCGGGCAAGGCGGCTCCGCCGCCGGCCGAGGCGACGAGCGTGTCGCCGCCCTCGACCATGATCCAGCTCCTGTGGCTCGCCCTGGCAGGAATGGGCTCGGTAATGCTGCTCGCGGTCACCAACCACATCACGCAGAACATCTCGAGCGTACCGTTCCTGTGGGTGCTGCCCCTCGCGCTCTATCTCATGAGCTTCGTCCTGGCCTTCGACCATCCGCGCTGGTACGCGCGGCCGCCCTTCATTGCGTCGCTCGTCGTCCTGTTGCCGGCCATGGCGTACTTCGTGCCTTCGCTCAACCTCGCCGTGGCGGCGCCCCTGTACCTCGCCGGCCTGTTCGCCGTCTGCATGTTCTGCCACGGCGAGCTGGCGCGCGCGAAACCGGACCCTGCGCATCTCACCCGGTTCTACCTGATGATCTCGCTGGGCGGCGCGCTGGGTGCGGCGC
>WNGQ01003139.1_pt1 | contig 43618 bp, 39 predicted proteins | sample 5407661 | NCBI WGS metagenome assembly WNGQ01 (sample SAMN13153382, study PRJNA577476) | soil metagenome | isolation source: 60 cm soil or saprolite under Garry oak tree replicate 2 | place: USA:California | collected 2016-06-15 | reverse complement strand
CAGGCAATGAACCCTTACGAACACCTGCCTCCGCGGCTGCTCACTCGCCGCCAAATGCTCCGCCAGATGGGCACCGGCTTGGGTCTGATGGGATTGGCCACTTTGCTTAACGATAGTGGACTTCTGGCGCCTGCCGCCAACGCCGCCTCCGCCAACCCGCTGGCGTCGAAGCCGCCCCACTTCCCGCCACGCGCCAGGCACATCATTCACATCTATCTCAACGGCGGCCCATCGCATGTGGACACGTTCGATCCCAAACCTGCCCTGGCGAAATGGGGAGATAAGACCATCCCCAGCGGCAATCTCACCACTGAAAGGCCCACAGGCACAGCCCTGCCATCGCCCTTTAAGTTCCAGCCCTATGGAAAGAGCGGCATCGAAATCAGCGAAATTTTCGCCAGGACCGCCCAGCACGCGGACGACCTCTGCTTCATCCGCTCGATGCACGCCAACACCCCGAACCACGAGCAATCCATGCGGCTGATGAATTGCGGGGACGAGCGGCTTTCCCGGCCCAGCTACGGCGCCTGGATCACCTACGGCCTGGGGACCGAAAATCAAAACCTGCCTGGTTTCATCGCCATGTGCCCCGGTCTGCCGGTCTCCGACGTATCGAACTGGCGGGCGGCTTTCCTGCCGGGCATTTACCAGGGCACACACATCAACACCAAGAAAACCAAGCCCGAGGAACTCATCGAGAACATCTCCAATGCGCGAATCACCCGCGCGGCGCAACGGCGGCAACTGGATTTGTTGTCGCAACTCAACGCAGACCACCAGCGCGCGCGCGGCGATGATCCGCTGCTCGAAGCCCGCATTCAATCCTTCGAGTTGGCTTACCGTATGCAGCTTGAGGCCACCGACGCGTTCGACATTTCCAAAGAGCCGGCGCACGTCCGCGAGATGTACGGCCAGACGGTGCAAGCCAGGCAACTGCTCATCGCGCGCCGGTTGGTCGAGCGCGGTGTTCGAGTGGTGCAGTGCTACCATGGCGACGTGCAGCCGTGGGACAGCCACGATCTCATCGAGGAAAATCATCGCCGGCTGGCCGGTGAAGTGGACCAGGGCATCTCAGCCCTGTTGAGCGATCTGAAACAACGCGGCCTGCTCGGCCAGACGCTGGTAATATGCGGCGGGGAATTCGGGCGCACACCCGCAGTCGAGATTCCCGCCCCCGGCACGCCCGGCAAAGGCAAAGGCCGCGATCACAATCACTATGGGTTTACGGTGTGGCTCGCGGGCGGTGGGGTCAAGGGCGGCTGCGTTCATGGCGCCACCGACGAGTTCGGCTACCGCGCGGTCCAGGACCCGGTGCACGTCCACGACCTGCACGCGACCATGCTGCACCTCCTGGGCTTCGACCATGAGAAGCTCACCTACCGTTACGCCGGCCGCGACTTCCGGCTGACCGACGTGAGTGGGGAGGTGGTGAAGGATATCCTGGCCTAAGAGAGTGTCGGCGCCATGATGGCCAGAAAACAATGGACGAGGCGTTTCATACGCCGATTGGTCGAACGCTGCGCATCACTGGCGCGCCGCTCCTGGCGCACGATATGCAACAGAGACAGTATCGGCGCCTCCACTGAATGCGCGTCGTTAGTCGGTAACATCGTGTTCGTGAGTCTTGCGGGCCAACCACCATGATCGCAACGTGCTCCCGAGACTGAAGAGCCCCACCCCAAGCGTGACCGCCATGACCACCACGGCCAAGGCCCCAGTGTAGTGCTCGCCCGGTCTTATCCCACCGGGGGTGATTGCGATGTAGTCCTGGTGCGCAAAGCTGTAGAGCTGGAGCAAGCCGATCATGACGATGACCGAAGACAGCAGCCACGCAGCCGCGGACGGCTTTCTCGGATGTTTCGTTTTCTGCTTCATGCAGGTCCTCGCATCGACTGACGATGAGGTCAGCGACCGGAGCCAGCCGCCGCTGACGCTCGCTTTGTCTGTGAGCGAATCGGCTTGCTTCGGTTCGCTGCGCCGCCTGGTTCGCTCTCGTTCAGTCTCCAGATAGCATACATCTCACACCGCGCATGTGCGTCCTCGGGGTGGCGCCCAGCAAGCAACCGTCTGACCTCACACGCTCGATCAAAGCTATCAATCAGGCCGAAAAGGTTCAATTCTTCGTTGCGGAACACGTCGGGAAATCCTCCGCAGTTGGTGACGGCGCTGATCTGGGTCCGCTCTTCGATCAAGTCGTAGCCGATGAAACCAAAATCGCCCGGCGCTGGCGCGGCCACAATGTGAGCTTCCGGATTCCGATACAGTCCCAAGATGTTCCTGCGGCGAATATCCTGAACCCTCTGCTTCAGGTAATCCAGGTTGTAAAAATAATCGAGACGAAAATCCTCGCAAACGATGTGCTGCCAATCCTCCTGTTGAGGTGTGTCAATAAGACACGGACACAGCGCCGCGTCTAGGCTGACAATCTCCGTCATTGCCGGGATTCTGGCCCACTGGGAGTATTTCTCCCACCTCTCCCCGTCTGAGGGGTCAAAACGCTCGGTCGCGATGAACAGTGGCGCGGGCATCTTAGAGCGAACATTCGACATCACTTGCGCTGAACTGATGACGTCCTGATTGGCACTGGAGCATCACCCCGGCGCCCGCTGGATGCGTTAGGGGCCGGTTTTCGTAACTCTCCCATGTGAACGAAACAGATTCTCTACTTGCTGACGAATCCTCGCCGACGAGTAGGACTGCCGAGCCGAGACTCGCAAGACCGCGATGCGCGCATCAGCAAGCGCAGATTCCACAAGCCCGTCACGAACTCCGCGCTCGAGCCTCTCGTTTGTCCAGTCGTCCATCCGATCGCGTTGTGCTCCATATTGTGCTTCACTGCAATTTTGTCAATTGTGCAGGCCCCGTAAATGCAAACCAAACTGCGTGGTCCCAAACTGTAGAGGTCCGGTTGTAGGTGATCACCTGCGCAGGTGCCAGGTGCTCTTTCCACTGCGCGGCTTTTGCGCCGGCGTCGCAGGCGAAAATGTAGGCCAACTGGAGACGGTCATTCACAATCTGACCAGCGGACCCAGTCCCAAATAGTAGCTCACGCTCAACAGGCGGTCAGATCGGCTGGAAGATATGGCAACCATCGCCGTGGCCCGTGGCCTAACGACAAGGACCGATGAGAGGGAGCGCGCGTGCGACGTTCGACTTCAAGATGCGGCTGACCGCGCTCTTCGTCATTGGCTCGATCCGTTTTTTACGCGCATACGAATCCTAAACCGTTCGCTGGCGCTGCTACCCGACCCACACCCACCAGGTCACCCACAAATCCGCTGAGCGCCGCAAGCCTGGGGCACACAAAGTTCTGTCCAACCGTGATTCCTTGACAGTCGAGTTCCTTCATCAATCGCCCTGGATTGGGTGCTTCCATTCGTCGGAAGCCCTCAGTCACGAAGGGATACGGCAATCGGAGCAAACGACCCGTGACCCACTCGAAATAAAACTTTCCACCCGGCTTCAGAACCCGACGCACCTCGGCGATGCCTTGCCGCCAGTTTGGCTCCAGGTGGACAGCGCCAAAGTCGAAAACGGCATCGAACGTGGCGTCCCCAGCCTGGATCGAAGTGAGATTCCCCACGCTTAGTTGCACGCGAGTCGAGTCGTAAGCCGCCAGCCGCCGACGAGCACACTCAACCATCTTCGGGTCGAGATCCATCGCTTCGACCGACGCGGCGCCAAACCGTTCAAGGATAATCTGCACTCCGACCCCGCGACCGCAGCCGACTTCGAGCACGCGCCCGCCGTCCACCCGCCCGCCCAGGCGTTCCAGCCAAGAGGCATCATACTGCTGCCCCAAGAAACGGAGCGCATTATTCATAGTTGCCCGGCCAAGCCAGTTGAGTCTCCCATCCGCTGCAAGCGCTAGTTCGCCGGCACGCCATTCATGCCCTGGAGCCTCGCCGCCAGTCCCTCCTCAGCTCTGGCCACGACGCGAGAATCTCCTCCGCCTCCACCACCGAGAGCTTCCGGCCCCGTTCCCGGACCTCAGCAGGAACCCAGGATGGAAACGGCTGCTGGTGTGATCGGTGCGCACCGCTCATCGTGTGCTCGTCCCACACCCGAGCGAGCTGTTCCTTCTGAAAACGCGAAGCCAGCTTTACCAGGGCTGGCCACACGCGGCGATGAATGTAGGTGATTTTCCCGGCTACGAGCTTGCAAACCAGCACATCGGGACTGGAACAGATGACCCCAGCGGCGCGGAAGATCTCACGTCCTTTCGGATGCCCCCACCAGCTACCCCGAATGGGACCACCGGCGATTGCCTCGGCCAGGCTTGGGACTGGACCACGCGCTGCCTGGAGGACGATCCCGTGTCGTTTCACGAAGGCCAGGGCCTGCTTATCCGTCATCGGACCGTTCCTCCAGCGTCGTGTCCGACGAACATCCGCACTGAGGCACGGCAGGCCGAGCGCGTTCGATATGCGATAGGGACGCAACCCCGCCGTTGCCTGGAGCAGCCGGTTTGTTAGCTGCTACCATTCTACTCATCCATCTTCCGACGGGCCAGTTTCCGGACCGCTCTGATCTCGCACAAAATCAGGATCCCCACCACACAAAAGCCGACCACAGCGACCGCCTCAGCGAGACCCGTCAGCCAGCCGTCTAGCCCCCTCGAAAGCCAAAAGGCGGCAGAACCAATCACGAATACCCAGGCGAATCGGCGGTCTGGGCTTCGTCCTGTGTCCACAACCAGCGCCTCGGGCTTTGGGTGCAGCCAAACCCAGAGCGTTGCCCAGATAACCGCCACATGAATCATTATCAACGAGAGGCACAGCCACTCCATAGGCCCCAAGGAAGTCCAGTCGCTGACGGACCGCAGCCAGCCCAGCGCGAGAAGGGAAACGACCGTCCAAAGCATCGAGAGCGTGGTCAATATCCAGGCTGAAAGTCTGCAGCGGACGATATGAAGTTGCGCGGAAGTGCTCATGTGCAACTAACGCCATTCTCAGGCGCGCCGGACCAAGGAGCAAGTGAAAAACACAATGGCGCCCCGGGTCGCCCGTAGCATGTGGCTGACTGTTTCACCTCCAAGCTCTCTGCCATCTTTATTGGTAACAGCTCACAAATCGCTCATGTCGGTAACCTGTATCCCAATAGCCTGCCGATGACAGCCAGAATCCTCATGAGCCCGCAGGGCGGCTTCACGGAAATAATTTCGTACTCATGGTCCAAAAACAACACCAGCTTGAACATATCATTCTTGAATTTTGTGCGGTTTTCAGTCACCAAGATGTCATGAGCATCACGACCCAGGAAATCATCCGCCTCTGCGAAGCCCTGCCGGCCGAGAAGCAGGACGAGATTGCCGACTTCGCCCGATTCCTACTCGCCCGTCAGGAGGACGAAGCGTGGGAGCCACGGCTCGCCTCCGCACAACCATTGCCGGCATTTTCCCGAGCGGTGGTATCGCCTTGCTTCTTGTTCGGATCTACGCTGACCGAGCAATGGTCCGAAGTGGTCCAGCGCGTTGCCGGAGACGCCAGGCGCTGGCTACGAAGTTTTGAGCCGTCGCACGAGGATGGCGGCGTAGCCGCCAATGACGCCTGCTGAGACCCACCACTGAGTTCCGTTCACGAATAGCAACGGACAGACGATCTGTACCAGCACTAGCGCAATCAGGAGAAACGCCACGCGCTTCCCCGAACCAGGCATTACCCCCCAAGCGTTTTGCAGCTTTCCGTTCTGCTGGAGTTTCTCATTCCGGCGTCGCGCCGCTTCCTGGATCATTCCGAAAGCGGCACCTATGATCGCGCCAGCCAGCAGTCCCATGAACCATTGGAGCATTCTCACCAGTTCAGTTGCCATAGTATCGCATTTCCGAAGGGTTAGCAAGCTGCGCGAGGAAGACCCCACTCGCGCAGCCCCATCGTTTATTCTCTACTTGCCCACTCCACGGATTAGGCCTTCACCATTGGTGTTTCTGAGTCCTTGTCCATTTGGACGCCACCGTAGCCTGGGATGCCCATTTCGGGAACGTCCAGGCCCTCGATCTCGGTTTCTAGCGGCACGCGGTTGCCCACCAGAGCTTCGGCGATCTTATAGACGATGACGGAGATGATTGCCAATGTGACGAAGCACGTGGTTACACCGATCAGTTCTGCGCAAAATTGGCCCAGGCCGCCCCCGTAGAAAAGACCCCTGACAGTACCGGGCACTGCATTCCATCCATCACCGTAGGTGCCGTCGGCGAACAGACCCAGCGAAAGGCAGCCCCAGGCACCATTGACGCCATGCACGGAGATAGCTCCGACGGGGTCGTCAATTCCGATCCGGTCGAAGAAGAATACCGATTCAACCACCAGAATGCCAGCCACCAGGCCGAGGAGGCTTGCCCCACCGGCGCTGACGAAGGCACAGGGGCAGGTTATCGCCACCAGACCTGCCAACATGCCATTGCACATCATGGAGGGATCAGGTTTCTTCGTGCGTACCCACCACATCCACAGCGTCGCCCCGAGTGCGCCGGTCGCCGAGGCGAGCATCGTGTTGACCGCTACGACCGCGATGCGCAACTCCGTGCCGGCGAGGCTCGAGCCTGGGTTGAACCCGAACCAGCCGAATGCCAGAATAAACGTGCCTAGCATCACCATGGGGATGCTGTGGGGCAAAACCGGATGGGCAATCTTGCCCTCTTTGTCATACTTGCCGTAACGCGGTCCAATCAGCCATGCAAATATGAGCGCGATGACACCGCCTTGCATATGCACCACCGACGAGCCCGCGAAATCCACGTGGCCATGGCCGATACCGAAGTTTGAGCCGAGGTTGGATAGCCACCCATTGCCCCAGACCCAGTTCCCGAAAATCGGATACATGCAGATGCCGATGCAGCAGCCGTAGATCATGAACGCCGAGAACCTCCAGCGCTCGGCGGCAGCACCAGTTGGAATTGTTGCGGTGGTGTCCATGAATACCATTTGGAAGAGGAAGAGCGCGAAGGCCGCCGTGTCGTAGCCCGCGCCTTGCAACAGGAAGCCTTTGAAGCCGAGCAGGCCGATAAACTTGCCGCCGATGGTGAAGCCCAGCTCATGATTGAGCCCTCCATATCCACCCATGGTGCTGATGCCCCCGTTATTCGGATTCAGGGGATCCGCCATGCCGCCGAACATGAATGCGAATCCGCAAAGGTAAAAGCCCAACATACCCATCGGATAAATCATGAAGTTCATGGACATGGTGTGGCCTGCGTTCTTGGCCCGGCACAAGCCGGTTTCCACCAACGCAAAGCCAGCCTGCATGAACATCACCAGGAAGCCGGTGATCAATGTCCACATGAAGTTGATCGCCACGCGATTGTGGCCGACGGAGTCAGCCAACCTGACGGCCAGCGGCTCGAGCTTGGCTTGCGCCGTGTAGTCGTCGAAAGCCTTCTTGTTGTCGTTGTAGGTCTTGACCTTCGCGGGATCTTTCTTGTCAGCCTCGTTTAGTTCGGCCGGGGCGCTTGGAACAAATGTCGTTCCGTCCGCTGAAGCAGCGTCTGAGGCCGCGCCAGTAGCATGGCCGCCCGGATCCGGCTTAGGCGTATTATCCGGCGCATTGGTTGTGGCGACTACGTTGGTGCCAGCGACCGCGGCAGCCGGAGCGTTGGTGTCCTGCTGCGCAAAAACAGGCAAGCACAAGGTCAGAACCGCCAAACAAGTGAGTATCTTTTTGTTCATAACTTTCGACAGCAGTGGTTGGTTTACGGTGGCGTACATGGGTTATACAGCCTTCTCTCCCTTCTCTTCGGTGCGGATGCGAACAGCCTCCTCAATGTTGGAAACGAAGACCTTTCCGTCGCCGATCTTTCCCGTTTTGGCGGACTTTATGATGACCGCGACGGCCGCCTCGGCGTGCCCATCGCCCACGACCAGTTCCAGCTTGATTTTCGGCAGAAAGTCCACCGTGTATTCGCTGCCGCGATAAATTTCGGTGTGGCCCTTTTGCCGGCCGAACCCTTTGACTTCGCTGACCGTCATTCCCTCAATGCCGATTTCCCCCAGGGCGTCCTTGACTTCTTCCAGTTTGAACGGCTTGATGATGGCTTCGATTTTTTTCATATCAGTTCATGGAGCGTTGACTGCGCCTGAGCGCCAACGCGGTTTGGCAAATACGGCGCGAGGGCTTTGCGCCTGCGTCGAGGAGCGGGGGGATTGCTGCGCCGGGGTTATCATTCGCACTCCCTTTAGCACCACCGATGCCACATTCGACATGCTTCGGCTGAAAAGTCAGGAATGCCCTGATTTGCTGGAAAATGATTGAGGCGATAGCTTGGCCGACAGCAACCGTTGTGTTGCAATTTAATCAGCAAAGATATTTTTCGCCACAGCCCCTTGTGGCGCAATCCGGTGTCACCGCCGCTTCTGGCTAGGCGCTTAGAGTCCTTGGCTCTTGCGCAATTTGTAGCGCAGCTTTCTAATCTGCTGCAGCCCGATTTCCAGTCGGCTGGCCATCCAGGCAGCGTGGGCCCGGTATTCCACAGTGTGCAGGCCCGTCATGGCGCGTGCAGACTGGAAGGCCTGCGACATCGCGGATGGTAAATCAGCGCATTGACGAACGCTGCCGGAAGCCTCAACAAACAATCTAGGCTGCGCCCCCGCCGGCGGCTGCGCACTATTCTTGCTTGTGAAGTACGGCGGCGGCTGGCACAGCGCCGGCCAACTTTATATGACTCAACCGAACCCGGTGATGATTTTGCCGTTCGCTCTGCTGCTGGCGTTGATCGCGCTGGCGCCGCTGTTCTTTGCGAACTGGTGGGGCCACCATTTCGTGAAGGTCACCCTGAGTCTGGCTGCCCTCACGCTGACCTATTATCTGGCCGGCTTGGGCGCCAGCCAGCGCGTTCTGCGCACCGCCCTCATCGGCTCCCTGTTCGTCGTTTCCGGCGGCATTCACATTAACGTCAAGGGCGAGGCCACTCCGAAGTTGAACGTCTTGTTCCTGCTCCTCGGCGCATTGATCGCCAATGTCCTGGGCACCACCGGCGCCTCAATGCTGCTCATTCGTCCTTGGCTCCGGATGAACAAGTATCGCCTCACCGGCCATCACGTGGTTTTTTTCATTTTTATCGTCTCCAACGTAGGCGGCAGCCTCACCCCGGTTGGTGATCCGCCTCTTTTCCTTGGCTATCTCAAAGGCGTGCCCTTCTGGTGGGTGGCAAAGAATTGCTGGTCCATTTGGCTCGTGGGTGTGGTGGTCTTGCTCACGATGTTCTTCGTCGTGGACACCCTCAATTTCCGGCGCGCCCCGAAAAGGGTGCGCGAGCTCGAAACCGCTCATGAGCAATGGCGCTTTGAGGGCCTGAGCAACCTGGGATTCCTGGCCGCCGTACTCGGCGCCGTCTTCGTGAGTCATCCCCCGTTTTTGCGCGAAGCCATCATGGCCGCCGCCGCGGCAGGCTCCTACTTCACCACCAAGGAACCGGTCCATCAGTCGAACGACTTCAACTTTCATCCGATCAAGGAGGTCGCGATCCTGTTCGCCGGGATCTTTGCCACGATGCTCCCAGCCCTGGACTGGCTCGAGGCCAACGCCGCCCAACTCGGTCAACCTGCGCCGAGCCTCTTTTTCTGGGGCAGCGGCGCCCTATCCAGCGTGCTCGACAATGCCCCGACCTACCTCAGCTTCCTCAGCGCCCAGTTCGGCGCCTTCGTTGCGCCTGACACCGCGGCTGCCATCGTAGCTTACGTAAAGGCTCACAGCCCCGACTTGAGCGCCGCGGTGGCGGGTCCGCACGCGGCTCAAATCCGCCAGGCTGTTGCCGCGCTTCAGGCGCATCATCCCGCGGAACTTAGCAGCGGCAGCATCAGCTTGGAACAGGCCCAAATGGCGTTATTACTCGGCAATCCATTTTACGCGACCTGCCTCAAGGCCATCAGCATCGGCTCAGTCTTTTTCGGCGCCAATACTTATATCGGCAATGGCCCCAACTTCATGGTCAAGGCCATCGCCGACCAACAAAAAGCCCATACCCCGGCCTTCCTAGGCTATGTGTTCAAGTTCACGCTCCCCTTCATGGCGCCGATGCTGGTGATCGTCTGGTGGCTGTTTTTCCGGACTTGAATCATGCAACCCCAGCGACCAGCAGGTGTGAACTGTCGAGAAATGGTCGGAGCGACAGGATTTGAACCTGCGACGTCTTGGTCCCAAACCAAGTGCTCTAGCCAGGCTGAGCTACGCTCCGATGACCGGCTTGCAGTATCCCACAATACCGCCGTTTTGCAATGAGAAATTCACAGGGACCCAGTGGTGGAGCGGTGGAGTAATGTCCTCGGCCGCGTAATCGCCGTTCCGCTTTTTTCCCGGCTCGCGCCGCCTCAGGCTCCGCCCTTGACTCCGCTCTCCCGTCATTCCGGTCTTCCGGCCAATTCTCCTTTATGAAGACATGCAGGGGTTTTATTATTCACCCATGAGGTCGGCGCTGCTCATTTTCATCTGGCTGTTGTTTCTGAGCGTGGCGTTTGTCGCCGCCGCCTGGACAACGACCTATCAACTGGCGCCGGAGGGCAGAGGCCGCCAGGTGTTCCGCTGGCTCCTCCTTTGGTCCAGTAAAGGACTTGTGGTGCCGTTGACCCTTTGGACGGTGATGAACCTTGGAGTTTCCTGGAGCCTACAGCCGTTCATGCCCCAGGTCCAGGCAGCACAGAATAGCGGGGGCAACTGGATTCCGGCATTCTTACGCGTGCTGGCAGCGGGGCTCTTCATCGTCAGCTCGTATTGGACCGCGCTGACACTGGGGTGGACGCTGGTGCAAGCCGGTCGTGGACTGGAGGCCGAGCCACGCTCCGAATTCAAGGCGCTTTGCTGGACGTGTTTCATCGGGATGCTGGCGCCGGCGGTCATCATCGTGCTGCTGGGCGGTTTGCGGGCGGGCGGGCTGGCTGCAACTGCCATACTCCTGCCCATCGCCGGCTACACGCCGCCCATTTTGCGCCGGAAGAAATTGCCGCCGATGTATGCCCGCGCCATCGCCAAAATGAAATTCGGCAAGTACAGCGAGGCCGAACGGGAAATTATCCGCGAACTTGAAAAGTACGAAGACGATTTCGAGGGTTGGCTGATGATGGCCGATCTCTACGCCAACCATTTCAACAGTCTCGCGGCTGCCGAGCAGACGATCCTGGAAATCTGCGCCCAACCCCAGGTGACTCCGTCGCAAATCTCGATCGCTCTGCACCGGTTGGCGGACTGGTATTTGAAGACCGGCGGCGACCCCAAGGCGGCCCGGCGGGCGCTGCAGATGATTTGTGATCGCCTCAAAGGCACCCACCTGGCCCACATGGCCCAGCTCCGAATCCAGCAACTTCCCGACACGGCCGAGGAACTCCGCGAGCAGAGCAAAGCCCAACCGATTCCTCTCCCCGCTCTCGGCGATAGCCTCGACGAAAGTCCAGGCCCTGCCGAATCAGCACTGGCCCGGGACAAAGCCGTGGAAATGGCCAATGCGTGCGTGGAAAAGCTCAAGAGAGATCCCAACCATGTCCCTGCCCGTGAAAAGTTGGCCCGGCTTTTTGCCGAACGCCTCAATCAGCCGGACCTGGGCCTTGAGCAGATGACGTTGCTGCTCAACATGCCCAACCAACCGGAGGCCAAGAGGGCGGAGTGGTTGAGCCTCACCGCCGCATGGCATCTAAAGTATCGCCAGGATTTGGGCGCTGGCCGAAAAGTCCTGGAACGGCTGCTGCATGAATTTCCGGAAAGCCCGCAAGCCTTCGCGGCGCGAGGGCGGATTAAGTTACTCGACGCCCAGTCCAGGACTTGAAGAACCTGCCCAAGGAGTGAGAATTGGAGGGGAGCCTGGGAAGATTTGCCAAATCGCTCGAATCCAATTAAGTGGAACGGCACTATTCCATGAATCCAAAATCCCAAAACACCCATCGCCGCCGGAAATGGTTCATTGCCATTGCGCTGGCACTGGTGGTGGTCGCCGTGTGCGGTTGCCAGACTTTGGGCTATTACAAGCAAGCGATCAAAGGCCAGTATGAACTGTTGGCCCATCAGCAGCCGATTCAAAAGCTGCTGCTGGCGCCGCAGACGCCCGCGCCGCTGAGGCAAAAATTCCAGCTAATCCAGGAGTTGCGCGCGTTTGCCCAGGAAAAGCTCAAGCTGCCCGTCAATGGCCATTATCTCAAATACGTGGACGTGCATCGCCCGTTCGTGGTTTGGAACGTCGAGGCGGCGCCGGAATTTTCGCTGGAGGCCAAGGCCTGGTGGTATCCGCTGGTGGGCAGTTTGGAATATCGCGGCTACTTTTCGGAGCGGGCGGCGCGCGAGTATGGGGGCAGGCTGCAACGCAAAGGCTACGACGTTTTTGTGGGCGGCGTGGAAGCCTACTCGACACTCGGCTGGTTCCGTGACCCGGTGCTCAACACCTTCATCTTTGATGCGGAAGCGGATCTTGCGGAGACGATTTTCCACGAATTAGCGCATCAACGTGTGTTCGCCCCCGGTGACACCGATTTTAACGAGGCCTTCGCCACCACTGTCGGCCAGGAGGGGGTGCGCCGCTGGCTGCAGGCGCGGGGCGATGCCAAGGCTTGCGAGAACTACCTGGACCAGCTTCGCCGCACCGAACAGTTTGTGCGCTTGATCATGGAAACGCGCCAGAGTTTGGCGGCACTCTACGGCGATGAGCGCGCGGATGGCAGCAAGGCCAGAGCGACAAACAAAAAGCGCGGCGCCGCGCCCGAAGAATTGCGGCGCCAGAAAAAACACATTCTGGAGCAATTGCAGCAGGATTACCAACGATTGAAAGCGCGGTGGGGCGGGCAGAGCGCGTATGACGAGTGGTTCACCCAACCGGTCAACAATGCCCAACTTAATTCCGTGGCGGCTTATTACGACCTCATGCCGGGCTTCGAGCAGTTGCTGGCGTCGAACGGCGGCGATTTAGAAAATTTTTATCAAGCCGCCCAACGTCTCGCCAAAAAGCCCAAAAAAGAGCGGGACCAGTGGTTGAGCAGCCTGAGCCGCAATGAGCAGCCAAAGGCGGAAGGCAGTCAATAGGGGAAAGGGAAGATGGAAGATTGGAGCTTCGGCCTTGACTCCTGGGTGATAGGCGGCGTCCGATTCTGCCTCTTGCAAAAGCCTAAACCTGAATCTTAATGAGCTCGAAACTGCTTGAAAACCGGGCGCCGCGCGTGGCTCGGCGGCTCGTACTGTTCGCCGGCCTGCTGCTGTTAGCCAGGCCGGGGCAGAGAGCACCCGCTTCCGAAAACGTTCCGCATCGGCCTTTTGCGCAGTGGGCGGACGTGCCTGAGCACGGCCAATTTGTCGTTGGGGCGCTGTACGAGGAATCTGAAGCCTACCACATCTGGACCGGCAGCCAGTCTCATAACGTCACTGTCAAAGCGGGCGGGGAGCGTTACGGCATTGACGTCAACCAGGGCTATTTCGCCCTGCAATACGGCCTGACCGAAAGATGGGCCGCTGACCTGAACATCGGCGGAACCACAGTGGGCTGGCGTTACTTCTCCAACGGTAAAATCCAAGAGACGACTGGCTTGATGGACACATGCTTCGGCGTGCGGTATCAGCTTTTCAACGAAGCGAAGGCCAACTCCCTCTGGACGCCGACGCTGACTTTTCGCGCTGGAGCGGTGCTGCCCGGCACCTTCAGAAAGGACTTTGCATTTGCGCCTGGCACGCGTTCGGCGGCAATCGAGCCGGAATTGCTGGGCGCAAACACTTCGGCTGGCCGGGTTTGGGTGTCTATGCGGACGGCCTGTTTCGCTGGAACCGCACCAGCGCCAACGACCAATACCTAAACGTTATCGGCCTGTTTCAGCAATTCAAAGGGTGGGAATTGGATGTCGGCTACAGGTATCTGCATACTATCACCGGCAGCGAGATTGTCCTGAACCCGGACCAAAGCATCCAATACCCCAGAGACGTGAGAGAGATCAATCACTCGATCGAGGCCGGATTCAGCTACACCACGCCCAGGCGGCACATTCGTTACGGGTTCCACTCGCGCACGGTGTTCGACGGCAGCAACAGCGACCGCAAATTCTGGTTGGGCGGCTCGATTGACTTTCCAATCGGCGGGAAACCGGCCCCCTGATTCCGCGCGCGAATCCGCTAGTCCAAGGCGGGGAAGTTTGAAGGCTGGAGGCGGTCCGAACGTCAAAGGCGGTGAAGGGCTGAAGGGCCAGAGCGCAGCCTTGGCTTTAAAAACAGATGAAGCTGAGCTCGATTACACAAACCATTCAATTGCTTGTTATGAGAACAAAATTCATTTTCGCCGCTGGACTGGCGGCTGCGGGGCTGTTTACCGGGTGTCAAACCCTGCCGCCCGGCGCTGAGCGCGGGCCCGATGGAACCATGGCTTACGATGTCCTGGTTGAGGCTTCTGATCCGGGCGCGCGCATCGAAGCCAATGGGGCAATTATTGGCAATACGCCGCTGCACCTGAAGATTTTTGGCGACCCGGACGGGACCTTCCACGATTTCGGCTCTTATTATTACGTGGTGCGGGCGCTACCGCTGACCACCAACCAGTTTCCCCAAATCCGGATGTTCCAGACAGGGCACCTGTTCACCCCGGAGGACCATATCCCCCAACGGATCTACTTCGACATGAACCATCCCACCCCCGCCTATCCAGGCGCCTATCCGCCTGTGGTCTATGGACCGCCGCCCTACTATTACGGGCCGCCGGTCTATTACGGGCCTCCATATTGGGGACCACCTTTCCGATTCTATTACGGCCCGCGCTGGCGGCATTGGTGAATTGTCGGTATGGGTGGCCGGGAGTTTGAATGCAGAGAACTGCGTAGGGCGGGATTGCATTCCGAAACCGCGCCGCCGTCACCATTAAGTACCTACCGCCGAACCTGGAAACATTTTGCGCGGGCATACTGGCTCCATTAGGCTGCGCAGCGCTCATGATCTGTCGGGTGTTTCTCCTGCACTCTTTGGATCACTCCAGTTGGCGGTCCATTAGCCCGCCTTTCAGACTTGTGCCCATTGTGACTGGACATTCGGTCCGATGGGTCGGCAGTTCAGTCGGTAGAGCAGTAGCGACAGCCTTCGGGCTCGGTCTAAAGCCAGGATGCCAGTCGGGGCGCAAGGGCTTGATGTTTGTGGGTTGGTAGCTCAGTCGGTAGAGCAGCGGCCTTTTAAGCCGATCCAGCCACTTTTAGCCGCGTTTCCGCACGTTCGTCCACGTTAACCCGACCTTGATCCCGCCGCTCATTTTACCGTGTGAAACCGCACTTTTGCCTGTGTTTACCGAGGTTCTGTGAAAACAGGCAAAAGAATACACGTGGATTCTTTTTTGGATGGGGAACAATAAGGTCCGCTCGGTAATCGGCTTGACGGGGCTGCCAGATGACCCGCTGACAGATACCTGCGGGTTAGTTGTCGTACTTCTCCAGTTCGGCCCGCAGATGTTGCAGCACGCCCCGTGCTCCAGGATTGGGTGGTGCGCGGGACGAAATACGACGGTATCTGGTGGCACGCCGACACGTTCAACTCCCTAACGACTCTCGCGCCTCAAGCGTTCGGAGAAAAGGAATGGCCCGTTCTTCTTCACTGGCTCACCGGCCCTGTAATTACCGATTTTAGCTCGATCCATTAGCTTTGAAGAATAGGGGTATGTGGATCACCTTTTCACGTGCAGAACAGATTTTTCGCGAAGACCTCGTCGCCTGGGGCTCGGGAAATGGCGTACCGATAATGCTAGAATTATCCCGTGCGTCTTGAATTCAGGCTGCTCTTTTCCCCAACCCCAATCCCGTCTCGCCTGAACACCTCTCTCGGGAGAGGGAATTCCGACTCATTCTCTTGGTGCGTCTCTCACCTGTTCTTTTTGCTCATTTCAGAACCTGCCCAAGGTCCAATAGTCACGAGTTGATGAGTTGGGATAGTCTGCTATGTAAGTTTAATAACGTGACGCGAAGGGTAAGCGTGAGGCATAGTATGAAGGAAGCGCCTGATGAACCTGAGAAAAGAATAACTATGCAAATTGGAATGGTTGGCTTGGGACGGATGGGCGCGAACATGGTTCGCCGCCTTATGAAAAATCAGCATGAATGTGTCGTTTACGACCGCGGCTCGGCCAGCGTTGAGGCGATGGAAAAGGAAGGCGCCACAGGCGCATCATCGCTGGCGGATCTGGTGAAGAAGCTCGCCGTGCCGAAGGTCATTTGGCTGATGGTGCCTGCGGGAGAGGCTACGGAAAGCACGGTGAGCGCGCTTGGCAAGATTCTTCCGCGAGGGAGCACAATTATCGATGGCGGTAACTCGTTTTACAAAGACGATGTTCGCAGGAGCGCGCAACTCAAGGAAGCAGGAATCAATTACGTCGATGTCGGTACGAGCGGCGGAATGTGGGGCGTCGAACGTGGCTACTGCTTGATGATTGGCGGTGACGTCGCCACGGTGAAGCGACTGGAACCGATCTTTGCAGCACTGGCGCCAGGGGTCGGAGACGTCCCGCGAACACTCGGCCGTGAGTCGCTTAAAAGCACAGCGGAACAGGGCTTCTTGCATTGCGGACCATCAGGCGCGGGTCATTTCGTCAAAATGGTTCACAACGGAATCGAATACGGTCTCATGCAGGCCTACGCCGAGGGCTTCGACATCATGCGCGGCGCCAGCTCGAAGGAACTTCGGGAGGACTTGCGTTACGATCTCAACCTTCCGGACATCGCTGAGGTCTGGCGGCGAGGAAGCGTCGTTGAGTCATGGCTGCTGGACCTCACCGCGATGGCCCTGGTGGAGAATCCATCGCTCTCGGAGTACACCGGATTTGTGCACGACTCCGGCGAGGGCCGTTGGACGATCCAGGCGGCGTTGGAGGAAGCAGTTCCTTCTGAAGTTCTCACCGCCGCGCTTTACACGCGGTTCCGTTCACGGCAGGAACACACTTTCGCCGAAAAGATGCTTTCAGCCATGCGCCAAAAATTCGGCGGCCATGTCGAACAACCCGCGTTGAAGCCTACGGAGGCAGTGAAATGAACCCCGCTGAATGTCTGGACCCGCCTGGCGCCGAGCCTTCCATCATCGTAATCTTCGGCGCTTCGGGCGACTTGACCAAGCGCAAGCTCCTTCCGTCATTGTACAATTTGGCCACTTACGGATTGCTGTCCCCGAACACCGCCATCGTCGGCGTCGCCCGCCGTGAGTTGTCCCCCGAGGTGTTTCGCGATCAATTGACCGAAGCAATCGCCCAATTTGGCACGCAGAAAATTGATTCGGCACTTTGGGCAAAGTTCCGGGAGCGCATTTATTACTGCCAGGGAGACTTCGACAATCCGACGACCTACGATAAACTGAGCCAGTTGCTGACTGAGGTTGGAAAGAAACACGCCACGAATGGAAACGCGCTCTTCTACCTCTCGGTTCAACCCGGCTACTTCGGCGCGATTGCCGAGCAGCTTAAGGCCAGCGGGCTGGCGTCAGAGGCGGAGAACCGGTGGCGGCGGGTCATCATCGAAAAACCGTTCGGACGGGATCTGGCGTCAGCCCGGACCTTGAACGCGAAACTCTCCTCGGCGCTTCAAGAAAAGCAAATCTATCGGATCGACCACTATCTGGGTAAGGAAACCGCTCAGAACCTGCTCGTGTTCCGGCTTGGGAACAGCATGTTCGAGCCAATTTGGAACCGCCGGTACATCGACCACGTCCAGATCACTGTCGCGGAGTCCATTGGTGTGGAGGGACGAGGGTCATTTTATGAAACTGCTGGAGCCTTTCGGGACGTGATGCAGAATCACATGTTCATGCTGCTGGCGCTGGTGGCAATGGAACCTCCAACGTCGCTTTCAGGGGAAGCGGTTCGGAACGAAAAAGTCAAACTGCTGGAGAGCCTGAGACTCATGAAACCCGAGGAGGTGCTCCAAGGAACCGTTCGCGGACAGTACGGACCTGGACTGGTCGATGGCAAGAAGACCCCTGGGTATCGCGAAGAACCCAATGTGTTGGCGACCTCCGCGGTGGAGACCTTCGCAGCCATGAAACTGGCGGTTGATAATTGGCGATGGGCGGGGGTCCCGTTCTACCTGCGTTCCGGCAAACGGCTGCCGAGGCGCAGCACGGAGATCGTTGTGCGCTTCAAGAGCCCGCCGATCTCTCTATTCACCGACAGCGAGTCGGACCCGTTAGGCCCTAATCGCTTGATCATGCACATTCAGCCAAAGGAAGGGATTACTTTCCAGGTTCGCGCCAAGACACCCGGTCCCTCGATCTGCACGAAGGGTGTCAAACTGGAGTTTGACTACCACCAATTCGGCGCAGTGGCTCCCACGACCGGTTACGAAAAGTTGCTCTACGATTGCATGGTTGGCGACTCAACTCTGTTCCACCGCACCGATATGGTGGAGGCAGCCTGGAAAGTCGCCGACCCAATCCTGGATGCTTGGGGGAACAATCCGCCGAAGGATTTTCCAAATTATGCACCCGGCGCATGGGGACCACCGGCGGCTGAGTTGCTCATGAAGCGGGACAACCATGAATGGTGGACGGACAAAATGGACGGCAGCAACGGGCGATGATTGAAAGCGCAAGAGCGGTCGGATCACTCATCAGTCTAATACTCTCCATCTGAAACAGACCAGATCAAAACTGAAAGGAAAAGCAATGCAAGCAATCACGGAAACACGTACCGGAGGAAATCTTGCTACGAACTTGGCACCAAACTCATCGCGAGTGCCCGAGATACTCGGTTGGTATGGCAGCGACAATCCAGGCACTCTCACCAACCTCGCGCGGCTGTTGAATCATGGCCGGCTGGGCGGCACTGGCAAGTTGGTGATCCTGGCGGTGGATCGGGGTTTCGAGCATGGTCCGGCGCGAAACTTCGGCCCAAATCCTCCGGCGTACGACCCTCGATATCATTTCGAGTTGGCGATCGAATCCGGCTGCAACGCCTACGCTGCGCCTCTGGGATTTCTGGAAGCGGGAGCGCGTGATTTCGCGGGACAAATTCCCCTGATCCTGAATGTCAATGATCATGACGTTCTCAGGGACGAAAAGGAGCGGACATTTTTTGCGAGTGCTTGCCGCGCGTTGGCTTGGACTCGAACCAGTGGGCGGCAGATTCTTCCTGCTGAGTACGGCGAGCCTGAGCGCCTTGAGCTATGAACACAAGCTGTCGGATCCAGCGATCCGGCTATGGGACGATTGCGGCCACGTGGGCGAGTGATGCGTAAACGTGAAACGTAAAACGTGAAACGTGATGAAGACCAATTGTCGGTGATTTACTGAAATAAAGTTAAACCCCTGAAAAGAACATTATGGATGCCCCAAAATTGAAACCCGTTGCGCCCACAACAAGAAACCCGGAAGTCCCTGCTCCTGTGAAGGAATCCCCGAAACCAGAACGAACAATATCGCAGCCCAAAAAGCCGGAGAAGGCTCGTGCAGGGAACGGCGGCGACGGAATAGCCAGACCACTGGAGCAGTACGGGTGCGGCCCGATCCACTTCGCCGGCTCGGACAATGCCTCCTATGAGCGGCACCTCATTTTCGACAACGTCATCGCTCTGGAATCGGCAGGGCCACGCGAGCGGTTTGAGGCCTTTGCCCGCTCCGTGCGGGATGTCTTGTCGCAACGCTGGGTCCGTACCGAGGAGACGTACGCCCGGGAGAATCCCAAGCGAATTTATTACCTTTCGATGGAGTTCCTCATCGGGCGATCCCTGGCCAACAATGTCATGAATCTGCTGCTGGATCCGCTAGCCAGGCAAGCAGCGAAGCAGAAGAATATTGATTGGCCGGAATTGCTGCAACAGGAACCGGATGCGGGCCTGGGCAACGGCGGGCTAGGGCGTTTAGCGGCCTGCTTCCTCGATTCCATGGCGACAATGGAACTTCCGGCCATGGGCTATGGCTTGCGCTACGAGTATGGCATTTTTAAGCAGACCATCAAGGAAGGTTGGCAGCAGGAACAGCCCGATAACTGGCTGCGGCGACCCGACCCTTGGGAAGTTGCCCGCACAAACGAGACGGTCGAAATCCAGTTGAATTGCTCTTTCGAGGTGCGCGGCGGCAGCTTGAGCGCCATCCCTGGGAGACCCTCGAAGCTGATCGGCGTCCCATTCGATCGGCCCGTCGTCGGTTTTGGCGGCAAGACTATCAACACGCTCCGGCTTTGGGCGGCAACGGCGCCCGACTACTTCGACTTTAAAGTCTTCAGCCATGGGGACTTTGTGGGCGCGGTTGCTGAGACGCTGGAGGCAGAATCCCTCACTCGGGTACTTTATCCCGACGACTCGACGAGCCTGGGCCAGGGCCTGCGCTTCGTGCAGGAATTCTTCCTGGTAGCCTGTTCATTGGCCGACCTGGTCCGCCGGTTCCGGCGCACGAACACAGACTGGAACCAACTTTCGGAGAAAGTGGCCATCCAGCTCAACGATACCCATCCGTCAATGGCTGTCCCGGAATTGATGCGCATCTTGCTGGATGAGGCGAAGCTCGGCTGGGACCAGGCGTGGCGTCTCACCCAAGCGACGCTGGCTTACACAAACCACACGCTCCTTCCTGAAGCGCTGGAGAAATGGCCGGTCGCCTGGTTTGAACTTCTCCTGCCGCGCCACCTGGAGATCATTTACGAGATCAATCGGCGACTGCTCGAAACCGTGCGAGGTCGCTTCCCTGGAGATGAGGGTCGAGTCGCAAACGTGAGCCTGATCGAGGAAGGCGCAACGAAGAAAGTTCGCATGGCCAATTTGGCCATCGTCGGCTCGCACAGCACCAACGGTGTGGCGGCTATTCACTCCGGTCTGCTGCGCACGGTGACGGTCAAAGACCTGGCAGAGTTATTCCCCGAGCGCTTCAACAACAAGACCAACGGCGTTACGCCGCGGCGGTGGTTGTTGCTGGCCAATCCACCGCTCGCCCGCACTATCACTGAGGCCATTGGCGACCGCTGGATTGTTGATCTTAGCCAACTGCGCAAGCTCAAACCGCTGGCCAGCGACACCAGTTTTCAGGAGAGCTTCCTTAAGTCAACGCGCGAAGGGAAGGCGCAGTTCGCTGACTGGCTGAAGGCGGCCACGGGTCAGGTAGTCGATCCGGATACCATTTTCGACTGTCAGATCAAGCGCATCCATGAATACAAGCGGCAATTGCTCAACGCGCTGCGGGTGATCGTGCTTTACAACCGCCTACGCGAGAACCCCAAGCTCGAGCTGCCGCCGCGAACGTTCCTGTTCGCCGGAAAGGCGGCGCCGGCTTACCAATTGGCCAAGCTCATTATCAAATTCATCAACAACCTGGCCGACGTCATTGACGCGGACCCAGCGACGCGCGGGCGGCTCAAGGTGCTGTTCCTGCCCGACTACTGCGCCACATTGGCCGAGCGACTAATCCCCGCCAGCGATGTCTCCAACCAGATCTCGACCGCCGGCTATGAGGCCAGCGGCACGAGCAACATGAAATTCATGATGAACGCAGCGTTGACCATCGGCACGCGGGACGGCGCCACGATCGAGATGGCCGAGGAGGCAGGCGAAGAAAACTTTTTCCTGTTTGGTTTGACGGCGGAGCAGGTGGCCAACACCCGGGGCTGGTATAATCCCTATTGGCACTACGAAAACGAAGCGGAGACCCGCCAGGCCGTGGACCTGATTTCATCGAACTACTTCAGCCCAAAGGAGCCAGGCATCTTTGCGCCACTGCACGATACTCTCCTGAAGCTCGGGGACCACTACCTGCACCTGGCGGATTTGAAATCTTATCTGGAAGCGGACCAGCGCCTGGTTGATTTATTCCGCGATAAGAACGCCTGGGCCCGCAAGGCGATCTTGAATGTGGCCGGTTCAGGAAAATTCTCGAGCGACCGCACCATTGCCGAGTACGCAAAAGAAATCTGGAAAGTCGAGGCGTGTCCGATTTCGTGAGCACCTTCAAACAAGTCAAAGGGATCCGAAACAATCTTCACGAGTGAACAAGGAACAGCACAATGCAATCAAGCTCTCACCCCTTGCGGGCAAACCGGCCCCCAGGGAGATGCTGGTTGACCTGGCGCGGCTCGAGCGGGAGTACTATGAGCGTCAGCCCGACCTAGCCGACCGCAACCAGTGGGTTGCCTTCGGCACGAGCGGCCACCGAGGCTCGTCATTGCGTGGCACGTTCACAGAAGCTCATATCCTGGCAATCACCCAGGCGATCTGCGACTTCCGCCGCATGAAGGGCACCGACGGCCCACTCTATCTGGGCAAGGATACTCACGCTCTCTCCGGCCCGGCGCAGCGAACCGCTCTTGAGGTGCTCGCGGCCAACCTCGTCCAGACCATCATCCAGCGCGACGATGGCGTGACTCCGACGCCGGTTATTTCACGCGCCATTATTGTCTATAACCGCGGCCGCAAGCAACGACTGGCCGATGGAATCATCATCACACCATCGCACAACCCGCCGGAGGACGGCGGCCTCAAGTACAACCCGCCCAACGGCGGGCCGGCTGACACTGATGTAACGCATTGGGTTCAGGGCAGAGCCAACGAGTTGTTACGAAAGCAGAATTCCGACGTAAAGCGCTTGCCGTGGCCCCGGGCCGCGAAAGTGCCTACTTTGCGCGAAGAGGATTTTGTTCTGCCCTATGTCAAGGACTTGCAGAATGTCGTGGATATGGCTGCTATACGCGCGGCCGGCCTTAGACTGGCGGTGGACCCGCTAGGCGGCGCTGCTTTGCCCTACTGGGAACCAATCAACTCGGTGTACGGTTTGGACATTAAAGTCGTGAATCCGAGTCTGGATCCGACCTTCTCGTTCATGACGGTTGATCACGACGGCAAGATTCGGATGGATTGCTCGAGCCCGTACGCTATGGCGCGGCTCGTCAGCCTGAAAGATAACTATCGCGTTGCGTTCGCTAACGATCCTGATTCGGATCGTCACGGGATCGTCACGCCTTCCGCCGGTTTAATGAATCCGAACCATTTCCTGGCGGTGGCAATTCGATACTTGCTCGCTCATCGCCCCCAATGGAGTACGCAGTCGGCTGTCGGCAAAACACTGGTTAGCAGCAGCATCATCGATCGCGTGGTGCTCAAGCTCGGCCGCAATTTGTGCGAGGTGCCGGTTGGGTTCAAATGGTTTGCTCCGCGGCTGTTCGACAGCTCCTTCTGTTTCGGCGGCGAAGAGAGTGCCGGCGCGAGTTTTTTGCGTCAGGACGGCACGGTTTGGACAACCGACAAGGACGGTCCGATCATGGATTTGCTGGCCGCCGAGATCGCCGCGGTAACCGGCAAAGAACCGGGTGAGCATTTTCGGGAGATCACGGCTGAGTTTGGCACGCCTTACTATAACCGGCTTGATGTTCCCGCTACAGCCGAGCAAAAAGCCAAGTTGGAGAAACTTTCGCCTGAAGCAGTCAAGGAATCCAAACTCGCAGGAGAACCGATCGCGGCCCGGCTCACCCGCGCTCCCGGCAATGACGCACCGATCGGCGGTTTAAAGGTCGTGACGGGCAACGGTTGGTTCGCGGCCCGGCCTTCAGGCACCGAGAACCTGTACAAGATTTACGCGGAAAGTTTAAGAAGCCAGGAGCACCTTGACGCAATTGTAATCGAGGCGCAGGAGATTGTGAACAACGCGTTGGGAGCGTCAGAGCAGGAACCCCACCGGAACAATTCAGTTGAACAGGAGATAACGGAGAAAACAGAGGCATGAATACGAAGCCAAACCGGGTTCTCCAAGCTAGAGGCTGCTCCGTGAATGGTGACGCTCGATTTCTCCCCCTGTCCTCCACGATGTTTTCGACAAATCTCCGTTTCCTCCGTTTCCTCCTGTTCCCTTCTGAATAATTATGGCTCAGTCCCGCGAAAGGAGAACGATGATTCAGAGTCAACCATGAATGTAGTCTCCGGCCGAACCGCTTCTCTGCGGAATGCCATCCAAAACGAAACCATACAAAAAATGAAAGCAACCGAACTACTTCACAACCTGGGCCAGAGTCTCTGGCTCGACAACATAACGCGTGACTTGCTTAACAGCGGCACGCTCAAACGCTACATAGATGAGCTGTCGGTGACCGGGCTGACTTCGAACCCGACCATTTTCGACCACGCCATCACGAACAGCACTGCGTACGATGCTGTCATCCGCGACAAGCTCGAGCAGGGCAAATCGGGCGAAGCCCTCTTCTTTCAGCTGGCGCTCGAAGACATCATCCGGGCCGCCGACCTTTTCCGGCCCACCTTCGACAAGACCAACGGCGTGGACGGCTGGGTGTCGCTGGAAGTGTCACCGCTGCTGGCCTATGATGCAACCAGCACCCTCGCTGCCGCCAGGGAACTGCGCGCCCGCGCGGCCCGGCCCAATGTCTTCATCAAGATTCCAGGGACGAAGGAAGGCCTCTCGGCGATTGAGGAGGCGATCTTCGCCGGCATCCCCGTCAATGTGACCCTCTTGTTCTCCCGCGAACATTATGTCGCTGCGGCTGACGCATTCCTGCGCGGCATCGAGCGGCGCATCGCGGCGGGGCTAAAGCCTGATGTCGCCTCGGTCGCCTCAGTGTTCGTGAGCCGCTGGGACACCGCTGTTTCTGGCAAAGTTCCCGCGCCTTTGAACAACCAGCTTGGCATCGCCGTCGCCAACCGCACTTACGCGGCTTATCGCGAGTTGCTTTGCTCGCCTCGCTGGCAACGCGCTTACAACGCGGGCGCCCGGCCACAAAGGCTCCTTTGGGCCAGCACGGGCACCAAGGATCCCAAGGCGCCGGATGTCCTTTACGTCAAGGCGCTCGCCGCGCCCCGTTCACCGTCAACACCATGCCTGAGGCCACCTTGAACGCTCTGGCCGATCACGGCGAACTCGGCTCGATCATGGCTGCGGATGGCGGCAATTGCGAAGCGGTGCTGGGGCAATTCGCGCAGGCCGGGGTCAAGGTTGAGATTTTGGCCGCTCAACTCCAGAACGAAGGCGCCAAGTCCTTTGTTAAGTCCTGGAACGAATTGCTCGCGGTCATTGCGTCCAAAAGCGAGGCGCTTCAGCAGGCGGCGTAACTGGGGCATTGGCCACTGTCCGCCATCGTAAACTTGCATTGTCCCTCTGAGGCATTCCTCGTGTTGAGCGCGTGTTATTCTGTTAGCTCGGCGGCGAATCTCGGTTAGGGACGAAACCCAGGAGAAGCGTTTTCTTAGCGCAGGGCGCGCAGCAGAGCTTTGGGATGCACAGGTCGGACCGGCGGCAAGTCCGCTTCGTCGCAGGCCAACAGCAAGGCGTCCTCGTCTATATCCAGCAGGTGCTTATCCGAGGTGACCAAAAGGGGGATTCCGGCGAGAGAGGTTTCTGCGAGGATCAGCCCGTCATGAAACTCATCCTCCGGGATGAGGCGCTGGTGCTGCAATCGCCGGGCAAACCGTTCTGCTAAGACATGATGGACCTCCGGCAGGTCGAACGGGGCGAGACGCCAAGCACCGAATTTGCCAGAAGCCACCTCCGCGAGCTGCCGGTTCCTTTCGCTGCCAAAGAGACAAAGAGAATTTGAACTCGTGCGCGAAGTCCTGGGGCTCTGCCAAGTCGAGCGGCAGATTAGTGTCCAGCGACAGTTGCCCCTTTGGGCTGCCCGCCATAAATCTTGACCATGGCTCGCTTGAACAACTCCCGCCGCTGCTCCGCCGTGAGCTTGCTAGCCTCTTTGCGGACCGCCGCGGCGATCCGGCTCCCCTCGGTCTCGTTCGGGTAGGTAGCCTTTCTTTTAGCTTTGCTCGCAGCCTGTCGCATAAGCAGAACAAGTTCGCCTTTCTACGCGGGACTGTCAATGCCGGCTTATCCAGAAAAAAAGCATAAGCCCTCGCCCGGCCCACGCGAACGGCCCCTGTCCAGCCGATAGAACCACTCGAAGATTGTTACCGGAGGACGACAGGGCCTCCCAAAGAACTGGGACATCTTCCTTACAAGCGCGCGACGTTCGAAGATTACGTTGGGGTCCGTGGATTGGAGGAGCACGGAAAGAAGAAATGGCAACGGCATGTCGCTGACGTGGTGAAGCGGCTCATCGCAGCCCTCGAACCCGATGAAGTCGTCCTGGGCGGCGGAAACGCAAAGAAACTGGACGCACTACCGGCTGGCACTCAGGCCGGCGACAACGACAATGCGTTTCGGGGCGGGTTTCGGTTATGGGAAAAATTGGCCAAAGGCAAATCTTGGAAGTCTTAGGCCGGAGCGAGGCCATCGCCGTGGCAAATCGGAGGGGATTTGTTCACTTGCCAGGACTTTGGCGCCGCCCTCAGTGATTCATAAAGCGTTGCCTGAAGCAGCTTGGTTCGGCGCTTTCTTCAATATCACAACCACGCGCCTCCTGTGTTCAATATCACCAGAACGATAATCTTGGTAACCCGCTTTCCTTACAGAGATCCAGTGGATTGCTTGGGGGACCAACGGCAAGCGCTGATAGCATTCAGGCTCCGCGCGATTGGCTTCTGTGACATGCTGCCATCCTCGGCGCGCTCCGCTGAATGGTATCTTGAGCGTTAGGCGTAACAATTACATTCTGTCACCCGATTCGCACCAGCACGTCGGCGAGGGTCTCGGGCCGGCTGACATGCGGGCAGTGCCCGCCGGGCAGCTCAACGGGCTCCACTCCGAGCCACTCACGAGCAGCCCTGCGCTGCCATGCTGGCGTGATCGTCCGGTCTTCCGCGCAAACAATATAGGTGGCCGGCACAGCAGGCCAGGCGCTCAGTGGGCAAGGTTCCTCCATAGCTCGTTTGGCATAGAACAACACGCGAGTAGAAAGCGCCCAGTCCAGGCGCTCCGGGGGACAGTCGTGGAACACGAACTCCAACGCGAAGTTGTCCTCCATTGAGTTCTTGCCGACCCACGCGGGGTTGAACATCGACGGATCGGCTCGATACTGCTCAACGATACTCATGCCCGGGCGTGGAACCACCGCGGCTACAAACACCATACGACGCGGGTGCCAGCGCTCGGCCACTAGCGGGAGGTACATCCCGCTCCCAGAGTGTGCGACGCAGACGACCTCCCGTGATTGGAGGCCGGATCGCTCGAGGGCCTCCACAAGGGTCTCGGCGTGCCAGACCAAGCCTTCGTCAGTCCGGCTCACGTCCAGCGCAGGAGTCAGAACGCGATGACCGCGACGTTCGAGCCGCTGTTCCAAAAGCTTCCAGCCGTCGGGCCCCTGTCCGCTGCCATGAATGAGACAGTACGAGGTCATTGCTCCATTCGCTCCCGAGGCATCCACGTCTGGTTCAGCCTAACCTAATTATTAGGGCTGACACGATCCTGCCTAAGTAGACAATAGCCCGCAAACACGGAATGGACCATCCGAAGGGCTCACACCAGCGGTGCGCAATTTACAGTGATTTCGTTGCCGAATTGGCTGACTTCCGCCTTCGTCCGACTACGGCGCGACAAGTCGACGTCGCCGACGACCTCCCGACGCGTCGCGACGCGTCGGGATGTATTCGCGCAGTTCGGGTTTGCCGGCGACAAGTCGCGACGCGTCGAGATTGTCCACGTAGGGCGGCGAGGTGTCGCGGGCCCGCCTTCGTCTGACTCCGGCGCGGCAAGCCAGGAATTTGAAGTCGACGTCGCCATCGCGGGGCTGTAGCCCCGAAAGCTTTCGGGGTCCATGTTGACGCCTTCGCTGTTGGCGAGATTGAAGTCTATTTCGACCACGCCGCCTTTTTTGTCTTCGCCGGTAATTTGGGGCTTGAGGGTGCTGATGTCGGTGTCTTCGGGGCCGACGATGCCGAGGGCCCCGGATTTGAACAGGAGGGAACGGAGAGAACAGAGAAATTCCATCTGCCTCTGTTTCCTCTGTTTGCTCCTGTTCCCGCTTTGTTGGCCAGGGCCGAGGTCTTGAATTGGGCATGCCAGACCATGAGTCGTGCCGTTGCCCTGCAAGAGGTCGGCATTATCATGGTGGTAATATACTGGGGCTTGGCAGAGAAGACCGTGCCCAAGGTCTCTTGCGGCTCCCGATCCAGCAATGTGGGATTGCTCTTGATCATAGCCGTGGTTTAGTCGTGCGGGAACCCTTTGATTTTGAGCGTATGGCGCGTGAGCGGCGGCGCTCAGAACGAGTGCGAAAACCACCCATACGCAAGCTCCGAAGGTTACCCGCAGAGAATGGATGCTCCTCTTCAACCCTCAGCATCTCCTCCCATGTCAGCAGATTATGGCCGTTCTTCTTCATGACGAAAGTTCTTACAGTTGCCCAAGGAATTCAAGCTTTGCCTGGAAGATTGGCAAATCCGCGCATGCAATGCTGGAAGATTTCGCCGGTGATGAAGAAGTGGTCTGTCAAGCTGGAAACATGCCGCTCCTCCAGAGCTTGGCTGAACTCTGGGGCTGTGCTGGCTATAAATCACCAACTGTTCGTTTGTCATTCCGCTCTTGCCTCGTTTTGGGTTGTGAAGTAAGAAACAGCGAACTTTAGTCTGAAAACGGGAGTAATTTGTCTATGGCGTACGCAGAGTTGTCGGTGAAACACCGCGGGTTTGGTCGAACCCTGCGTCGGGATCTGTGGTGGGCGCAACCGCTGCTGGTGTTCGTTGCGCTAAGCACGTTCGTGGTTTATGCGACCTGGGCAGCGGTCCAAGGGGACCATTACTTTTCGGGACCTTACGTCTCGCCCTTTTACTCTCCGGAACTGTTTGGGAACTCGCCTCACAGTTGGTTTGGGCACCAGCCGGGCTGGTGGCCAGGGTGGGCGCCGTTTTCGCCCGCGCTGCTCATCCTGTGGGCCCCGGGCGGATTCCGTCTAACTTGTTATTATTATCGGGGCGCATACTACAAGTCATTTTGGGCTGACCCGCCTTCGTGCACGGTGGGCGAGCCCCGACAGAAATATCGAGGGGAAAAATCATTCCCGCTGATTCTCCAGAACGCGCACCGCTACTTTCTGTACCTGGCAATTTTGTTCATAGGCTTTCTCAGTTGCGATGTGTGGAAGGCGATGTGGTTTGCCGATCCGGCCTCGGGCAAGGAAAGCTTCGGGATTGGCGTCGGAACCATCGTCCTGGCGGTGAATGTCGTGTTGCTCGGAGGATATACTTTTGGGTGTCATTCGCTGCGCCACCTGATTGGCGGATTCAGCGACCAACTATCGCGAGCACCCGCGCGGCAGCGGGCGTATCTGTGCGCGAGTTGCCTGAATCGCCGCCACATGTTTTGGGCCTGGGCCAGTCTTTGTTCGGTGATGTTCGCCGATCTTTACGTGCGGCTCTGTTCAATGGGCGTGTGGGGAGACATGAGAATTTTGTAGGAATCGTTGGACCGCGAAAACGTTGAATCAGCAATTCTCATTATGTGCGCCCCGCCGATTACCAATCGGCGATACAGCCGACTACCAGTCGGCGCTACAAGCGGGTTTCAACGGCATAATGAGAATCGCGGACGTTGAATTGTTGAATCGCTTTAAGGTTCGGATTCTTCACGATTCAACGGTCTAACGGTTTAGGAACCCTGATGGCTGAGTATCAAACCTTCGAACATGACGTGCTGGTGATTGGCTCCGGCGGCGCGGGTTTGCGGGCCGCCATTGAGGCCTCGGCGGCGGGCGTCACGGTGGGTTTGGTTTGCAAGTGCCTGCTGGGCAAGGCGCACACAGTCATGGCCGAAGGCGGGGTTGCCGCGGCGCTGGCCAACGTGGACGAACGCGACAATTGGAAGGTGCATTTTGCGGACACGATGCGGGGCGGCCAATATGTCAACAACTGGCGCATGGCGGAGCTGCACGCGCGGGAATCCCCGGCCCGCGTTCGCGAGTTGGAGGCTTGGGGTGCGGTGTTCGACCGCACGGCGGATGGCCGGATTCTCCAACGCAATTTCGGCGGCCACAAGTATGCGCGCCTGGCGCACGTCGGGGACCGAACCGGGTTGGAGATAATTCGCACGCTGCAGGACCACGGCGTTCATCGGGGCATAGACGTGCACATGGAGCTATGCGTCCTGGCGCTGCTCAAGGACGGCGAGCGCGTGGTCGGAGCGTTCGGCTATGAGCGCCAGCGCGGGCAATTCAGGGTTTTCAAGGCCAAGGCGGTTGTGCTGGCCACCGGCGGCATTGGCAAGGCCTACAAGATCACCAGCAACAGTTGGGACTGCACCGGCGACGGCCACGCGCTGGCTTACCAGGCGGGGGCAGAGTTGAAGGACATGGAGTTTGTCCAATTTCATCCCACCGGCATGGTCTGGCCGCCGAGTGTGTGCGGGATGCTGGTCACGGAGGGCGTGCGCGGCGAAGGCGGGATTCTGACCAACAAGGACGGCAAACGCTTCATGTTCGGTTCCATTCCTGACAATTATAAAGAGCAGACTGCCGACAATGAGGAGGAAGGCTGGCGCTACACGCAAGGCGACAGAGAGGCGCGCCGCCCGCCGGAACTGCTCACGCGGGATCACGTGGCGCGCTGCATCGTGCGCGAGATCAAAGAGGGACGCGGCAGCCCCCACGGGGGCGTCTATCTGGACATCTCCTGGATCAAGAACAAAATCCCCAATGCCGCCGAACGCATCCAACGCAAGCTGCCGAGCATGTACCAGCAGTTCAAACAATTGGGCGACGTGGATATTACGCGCGAGCCGATGGAGGTCGGGCCGACGACGCATTACATCATGGGCGGCATCAAGGTGGATTCCGATACTCAGGCTGCGACCGTGCCAGGCCTGTTCGCCTGCGGCGAATGCGCGGCGGGCATCAACGGCGCCAACCGGCTGGGCGGCAATTCGCTTTCGGACCTGCTGGTCTTCGGCAAGCGGGCGGGGGAGTTTGCCGCGAGGTTTGCGAAGGAGAACCAGCCCGGCCAGATCAATTCCGCACAAATTGAGCAAACCGCGCGGGAGGCGCTGGAACCGTTTAATCGCAACGTTAGCGGGGGTGCCGGCTTCGAAGGCCCTTACCAAGTGCAGTATGATCTGCAGGAGATGATGCAGGAACTGGTCGGCATCGTGCGCCGCGAGGAGGAGATGGGGCGCGCGCTGGAGGGCCTGCAGCGGCTGTGGGCGCGCGCGCGGCGCGTGGGGGTGACGGGCCACCGGGAGTTCAATCCCGGCTGGCATACGGCGCTGGATCTAAGTAATCTGCTGACGGTATCGGAGGCCATCACTCGCTCGGCGATCGAGCGGAAGGAAAGCCGCGGCGCGCAGTTCCGCGAGGACTATCCGGAGAAGGACACTGGTTTGGGAAGAGTCAACATTGTGTTGCGCAAGGGGCCGAGTCAGGAAATGCAAGTGCGGCGTGAACCGATTCCCCCATTGCCGGAAGATTTGAAACAAATTATCGAAGAGATGAAGTGATGAAACAAGCCACCTTCCGAATCTGGCGTGGTGACGCGAACGGCGGGAAGTTCGTTGATTATGCCAGTGAAGTCAGCGAGGGCATGGTGGTGCTCGATGCGGTGCATCGGATCCAGGCGACCCAGGCCAACGATCTGGCCTGCCGCTGGAATTGCAAGGCCGGCCGCTGCGGCTCGTGCTCGGCGGAAATCAACGGCCTGCCCAAGCTCATGTGCATGACGCGGCTCAGCCAATTGCCGCTGGACAAGCCGGTGACGGTCGAGCCGATGAAGGCGTTTCCGCTCCTTAAGGACTTGGTCACGGACGTTTCGTGGAACTTTGCCGTGAAGAAAAAGATCAAGCCGTTCAAGCCGCGTCCGCCCGATGCGCCGGACGGCACGTGGCGGATGGCCCAGCAAGACGTTGACCGGGTGCAGGAGTTCCGCAAGTGCATCGAGTGTTTTCTATGCCAGGACGTTTGCCACGTGCTGCGCGAGCACCAGTTACACGAGCGATTTATCGGCCCGCGCTTTTTGATTCATGCGGCCGCGCTGGAGATGCACCCGCTGGACACCGAAGACAGGCTGGAGGAATTGAAGGGTGGCCACGGCATCGGTTACTGCAACATCACCAAGTGCTGCACCAAAGTTTGCCCGGAGAGCATCGCGATCACCGATAACGGAATCATTCCGTTGAAAGAGCGCGTCGTCGATCAATTCTACGATCCTCTGGGCAAGCTGGCGCGGCTTTTCAAACGCAGGAAAAAATGACGAACGTAAGGCCAGAATCGCGAATGACGAACCACCAAAGACAGACGAAGCGCCTAGTCGGGCGCAGCTTGTCAGTACCAGCGTCAGCACCACCGGACGGAGAAAGGACGGCCCCTCACCCCGCCCTTATAGGGAGAAGACCCGGTGCGCATGATCGTCTTTGGGATTTTGGATTTCATGTGTCATTTCGTCGTTTAATTTAGCAACTATGTTCGAACTCAAGCCCCTGTCCAAGGACGCCATCCCTGCTGCGCTGGAGAAGGCGATGCGCTACCGTTTACTCAACGAGCCCGCGGAAGCCGAAAGCATCTGCCTGGATATTCTGCAAACGGACCCGGATAACCAGCAGTCGCTGGTCCTGCTGGTGCTGGCGTTAACGGATCGGTTCAGCAAGGGCTACGCCGTTGGCGACTCGCCGGCGCAGGAGATTGTGGCGCGCCTGCGCAGCGAGTACGACCGGGCATATTACTCGGGAATCATTTGCGAACGCCGCGCCAAGGCATACCTGGTCCAAGGCCTAGGCGGCTCCGGATTCAATGCCTATGAAAAATTGAGCGAAGCGATGCGGTGGTACGAAAAAGCCGAGGCGCTGCGGCCCCCCGGCAACGATGACGCGTTGCTGCGGTGGAACACCTGCGCGCGGATCATTACCCAGAACAAACTCGTCCCGCGGGCCGAAGAAACCTGGGAGCCGTCGCTGGAGTGAGCAGGCCGCTTCAGGGTTAAGTGAGTTAACTGGGTCAAAGGGTTATATATCGGCTGTCTTGGGGAGCTTGGCGCTCGCCGCAAATCTATACGGATTTTCGAGGCGCCCTAACTGTTACCGATTTCACGGGTTTAATTTATTCGACCCTTTGAGCACGGCTGCCCAGCGATACGAAATTTCGGCGCCCGTCCTCACTTCTCGTCTTTTAGAACCGCCAGGAACTGTTTCATGGCGGGCGAGAGCACTTTGTTCTTTTTGTAGATGGCGGCCAGCGGACGGAATAGGTCCGCGTCGTCGAGGCTGACTTGCGCGAGGGTCTGCTTGGACACCTCCTGCAGCACGGTTCTCTGAGGCACGATGGCCACGCCTGCGTCAATTTCCACTGCGCGTTTGACGGTCTCCACGTTGTCGAACTCCATCACGTGCTGAACTTCGACGGAGTGTTCTTTGAGGATTTTGTCCAGCGCCTTGCGCGTGGGGATATCGGGTTCGAAGCCGATGAATTTCTGGCCGGAGAGGGTCTTAAGTTTGAGGGTTTTGTGCTTGGCCAACGGATGTTGCGGGTGACAGATGAGCACCAAGGGGTCCTTGCGCAGTGGGAAGATTTCCAATTTGTTGTCGCGCGCCGGATAAGCCACCAGGCCCAGGTCCACCACGTTGCTGAGGACGTCTTCGTACACCTGATTGGCGCGGCGATATTCGACGTGCACGTTAACGGTCGGGTAGCCTTTCAAGAATTTTTTCAAGTAGGGCGGCAGATCGTGCAGGCCGATGCTGTAAATGGTGGCCAGGCGGATGGTGCCCGAGATGATGTCTTTGATCTCCTGCAGCTTGCTGTGAAGGGCGTCGTAAGTCGCTGTGATTTGTTTGCTGTAATCGTAGAGCACCTGGCCCTCGCGAGTGAGGCGGAATTTCTTCTTGCTGCGCTCGATGAGCAGCGACTTGAAAGTCTTCTCCAGCGAGCTGACCTGCTGGCTGACGGCCGACTGGGTCACGACATTGATCTGCGCGGCTTTGGTGAAACTTTCAGTCTCGGCCAAATCACAGAAAACTTTAAGGCTTTCGATCTGCATAAGGCCGCTTGAATACTAGGGAAGGTTCAATAAGTCAACTAATGTTATGAAGCGCCACATTGTCATTCTGGGCGGCGGTTTTGGGGGCGTCAAGTGCGCGCAGACCTTGCGCCGGGGATTGCCGCGCGATTGCGCCGAGCCGCTTTTGCTCACGGCGCCTCGCCCAGACGGAAAAACTGTTGCTCACCAGTGGCGGGTACCAGGACCGTGATTTGGTTGCCATTCGTGGACTGCATTTGGGCTACGGTTAGCCAGGTGGCGCTTGGAGCCAGGCTCTCGCTGGATTGGAGTTCTAAACCCGCGGCGTAGCTCGGCCACGAGATCATCACGTTGGTGCCCGCTGCCGCAACGGTCAAGCGCGGCATGGCGGTCAACAGTTCTGTGATCTGCGTGGACCACGTGGACGGGCCTGAAGGATACATTTGTACCGTCCAAAAATGAGTCGGGTCGGACGGATCGACCGAGGTAGTGCTGTAGTCGCCCCAGCGGTTGTCGCTGCCCGAAGCGGTATTGTGGTAGCTGGCCACGCCGGCTTTGAGCAGCAGCAAATCATTGAAGGAAGTCACGCCGTTGACCGTCGCGCCCACCAGAGCATAGGCGCTCACGAAACTATCCGAGCTGCACCCGTTGCAACCGATGACCACCGTGCCGCTGGCGTTAGCGGCGATGGAGGGATAAAACAAGTCCAGATTAGTGTCGGTAATGGTGCCGGATTCGATGACCGTATAGTTCGTGGCGCTTAGGCGGTACCAGCGGATGGCGGCCCGGCTGGCGACCTCAGTGGAATGAACGGCATAAAGCACGCCACCAATGGTATAGACCTGCGCGCTCAACCGGGTATCACTGTCGTCGAGGTCGGAAGTGCCATCCGGTTGCGGGGGATTGATGGGCACAGAGTAAGGATTGACAGTGATGGTGGTCGGCGCGGCCAGTGTGGCAGCGCCGGGACCTGCGGCCGTGAGCACGGTGGAGGCTTTGAGCGTCGAGTGAGATGCATAATCCAGCCCAAGATCGCCGACCGCCAGCACATTGCCGCTGCTGCTTTGGTCAAAGCATATCGCCGGTTGGAGGCTTGCTCCACGACTGCTGTAGCTCAAGCTCCCGAACCAGGTGCGGTTCGTAGCTGACGGAGTGGACGCCAGCAAGTTGGTCTTGGGAATCGACACCAACGTTGAAGAATCAAGGCCGATTCCGTTCGCATCGAACATGTCGGCCGCCACATACACCCCTTGGGCATCCAGACCTAGGGTGGTGAAATCGGCCGAGGTGGCGCCGCTGGGATCAACTGGAAAAAACAAGCCCTTCCAGGGACCAGTCGGGTCGGCGCTGGCGGAAATGGCCAGCAGGAAATGGTTGCTGCTGATCAAACCGCTGGAGTCAAAGTCGATCTGGGCGGCGACCCAGCGTTGCACGCTAGGGTCGTAAATGATGCGCGGATCGCTCACATCCCAGCCGTTGGGCAAATTGACTCCGGCTTGGCTCCAGAAGTCCAAACCGGTCATGATCTGCACGCGGCCGCCCGTGGCCTTATTATAAACCGAGAACAGGCCGTTGATAAGCTCCACGAAGTGGTTCGGACCCACTGCTCCGTTGCAATCCGCAGGGACATACGCCGATTCATTGGCCTGAAAACCGAACGTGCTGCCGGTGAAATTCTGCCCAATTCCCACGACCACGGCGCTCCTGGCAGGCAGGGTGGTCAGCAGTAGTAGTGTGAAAACAGTAAACCGAACCGCGCCTTCCAGCTTCAAGGACGCATTAAATCCTGCGATGCTCATCGTGTCACGAAAGGGCCGATGGAATCTCAAACCCCGCCGCCTTGTCAAGCGGAGTCTATCGGTCGGATCGGTCGGTCGCAGCGGTCGGGTGCGATCAGGTAGAGCGAACTGGTCGGCTCCTGTCCAGCGGCTGCCATGCGCCGAGGTCGGCTCGTGGTCCAGTGGCGGCGCCAGGAGGCGCCCTCGGAGATCACCCAGCTAAATTGCAAGTTGCGCGGTGAATCCTGCTGCCGTAGAGTTGCGCGCATCAGAGAGAATCCCGCGGCCACTGGCGGGGGGAACCTTTTGGTATGAAAACAAACACATTGCCGTCCAGGAAGAGCGTGAAAGCGGCAGCGCAGTCTCAGGCGTCGGGTGACCCGACCCAAACAAAAAGAGGAAACTCCCGCAAGAAGGACAGCACGGCAAGGGGCGACGTTGCCCGGGCCAAACCTGCCTTAAGAATCCCACCCGTTTTGCTCGAGGGCGATGAACCTGGAGCGCCGCCTGTCAGCAGTCCGGGCCAAACGTACGCGCTGGGTTTAACAGCGCCAACCGGTCACCTCGGACCGGAGGAAGGCAATTTGCCGACGGCTTACGGCACCCAGAAGCTCCTATTGACAGCGCAGGATGCACACTGGCTTTATGCGCATTGGGACCTTACGGACGAACAGCAACGGCGATGCAACGCTCAGTCCGCCCACCATCATCTGGTGGTGCGGCTCCAGGCCGAGACGATGACGCCCGAGCCGGTTACCGAGGTCCACGTCCACCCCGAATCGCGGCATTGGTTCATCCACGTGCCGCGCGCGGGCACGGCTTACGTTGCCCAACTTGGCTATTACCAACCCAACCGCCAATGGGCGGTGATCGCGACCTCCGCGGCGACGATCACACCGCCGGACACGGTGTCGGCGGATAAGACCGCGCAGTTCGGCACGATGTCTGCCGAAGGGCTTTCGCCGCCACTTGCGGCCTCGGCCCGAAGCGGAACGCAGGAAAGGCAACTGCCCGCAGCGGTGCGCCAGTTCACCTTCGGTGAACCGACTGAAGCCATCCAGGCGCGCGAGTTCCGGCCTGAAACGCTGCAAAGTGCCCACGCACTACAGGGACCCGAACTCGTTCGCGGCGCGGTCGAGCAGGAAATTCCAATGATAGCGGAAGCGCAAATCGGGTTGCCGGCCCAAATCATCGCGGCCTTGGGCATTTCAAGTCCAGCGGGCGAGGAAATGGAAATTGTTTCCAGTCAATTCGGTCAAGAGCAGCCGCAAGAGAGAGGTTTTTGGTTCAACGTCAATGCCGAACTAATCCTCTACGGCGCGACCGAACCGAACGCGAACCTTACCGTTGACGGCTTGCCGCTCAAACTCCGTCCCGATGGCACATTCAGCTTGCGCTTCGCCTTGCCGGACGGTGATTACACGCTGGCCGTGGCCGCAGTATCAGCCGAAGGCGACTGGCGCCAGGCGGGGTTGAATTTCAGCCGCCGCACCGACTACCAAGGCGAAGCTGGCCCGAAGCCGCAAGACCCGGCTCTGCAAAGAATGACGACGCTCGAATGACTTCGGGGTCCGTGCAAGGCTACTTTTCTTTGGTTCTACACGCGCACCTGCCGTTTGTCCGCCATCCGGAGCACGAAAAATTCCTGGAGGAGAGCTGGCTCTTTGAAGCGATCATCGAAACCTACGTGCCTTTGCTTCAACTCTTGGAGCGCTGGCGGCGCGACGGCATGCAGGTTCCTCTGACACTCACCCTAACGCCAACACTCTGCTCGATGTTGCAGGATACGCTGCTGCAAGACCGCTGCGCGCGGCGCCTCAACGAACTGGTCGAGCTGGCCCAAAAAGAAATCCAACGGACGCATTGGGAAAAGCCCTTTCACAAGCTGGCCCGGTTCTACTTCAACCGGTTCAGCGAGCTGCGGGAATTTTACCTTTCCCGCAACGGCGACCTGGTGGGAGCATTTCGCAGATTTCAGGACCTGGGCCGGTTGGAAATTATCACCAGCGCCGCCACGCACGCGCTGTTGCCGCTGTTGGCCGATCATCCGCCGTCCATTCGCGCACAAATCCTGGTGGCCCGCGACCATTACCGGAGTTGCTTCGGCCGGGACCCGCGCGGTGTATGGCTGCCGGAATGCGCTTACACGCAAGGGGTGGAACCGGTTTTGCAGGAGGCCAACATCCGCTGGTTCATTGTTGACACCCATGGAATTTTGCACGCGCGCCCGCAGCCGCGGTTCGCTGTTTTTGCTCCGCTCATCACGCCGGCCGGCCTCGCCGCGTTCGGTCGCGACCCCGATTCGGCCAGACAGGTCTGGAGCCGGGAGGGAGGCTATCCGGGCGACCCGCGTTACCGCGAGTTTTACCGCGACGTTGGTTTCGACCTCGATTTTGACTACCTGAAACCGCATCTACCCGCGCGCGACCAACGCGGCTTCACCGGCATCAAATACCATCGCATCACAGGCGGCGCGGGCGGCAAAGAAGCTTATGATCGTGAAGCCGCTGTCCGGGCGGCTGACGGCCATGCCAGCCATTTTCTCGGCGCGCGCCTGGCCCAGATTCAGAAACTGGCGGGCCATCTGGGCCATCCGCCCGTCGTGGTGTCGCCTTACGACGCAGAGCTGTTCGGGCATTGGTGGTACGAAGGCCCGGAGTTCCTGGATTTTTTCATGCGCAAGGCCTGCTACGACCAGAAAGTGTTCGAGTTAATCACGCCAGATGAATACTTGCGGCTTTACCCCACACACCAGATCGCCTCCCCGAGCCCGTCAAGCTGGGGCGAAGAAGGCTACTGGCGCGTGTGGCTCAATGAAAAGAATGAATGGATCTATCCGCACCTTCATGCCTTTCATTCTCCGTACCGGCACAAGTCCGGACTACGCCAGCAAGCGAGTCAAGGAGCACTTGCTACATTTTACCAGGATCTACGAGCAACTGAACAATTGCAATGTGGACGAGGAATGGCTCAGCCAGATTGAGGGGCAGGACAGCATATTTCCCCAGGTGAAAGTTAGCTACTGGCGGTGATCTCCCCTCGTATCCGGTCAGTGAACGCGGGCGCAAATCGCGGAGCGCGGACTTTCCAGTCCGCAGCATCGTTCGAACGCCGACCTGCACCCAATTCGCAGCCCGGTTCTGCGAGAGGAGCTTCCTGCGGACTGGAAAGTCCGCGCTCCGTCCGTCGTCACTGACCGGTTACCTCCCCTCCGCCAGCAGATCTGCCCGGGGAATTTTATCGGGGCCTTTCCGGTGTGCGGCCTGAATTGCCACGCACCTTCATGTCCAAAAGCCATACGTCGCGCTTCCGTCAACCGCCACACAACTTCACCAATTCATTTTCATCAATAATCTTCACCCCAAGCTTCTGCGCCTTGTCCAGCTTGGAGCCTGCCTCCTCGCCAGCGACCACGTAATCGGTTTTCTTGCTGACGCTGCTGCTGACCTTGCCGCCCAGCGCCTCGATTCTGGCGGTGGCTTCTTCACGCTTCAGATTCGGCAACGTGCCGGTCAGAACAAACGTTTTTCCGGCCAGCGCTCCGGCCTTGGCTTTGGGCTGGTAAAGTTCGGATTTGAAATTGACGCCTGCCTGGCGCAGGCGCTCGATCAACTTGCGGTTCCGCTCATCCCCGTGCCATTGCACGATGCTATGCGCGATGACCTCCCCGACGTCTTCGCACTCGGTTAATTGGTCCACGCCGGCGGCCAACACGTCATCGAGCGTAGCGAAGCCCCGGCCCAGGGCCTTGGCCACGCCCGCGCCGACGTGCAGGATGCCCAGCCCATAAAGCACCCGCCACATGTCGCGCTTTTTGCTGGCCTCCACGCCGTCCAGAAAATTCTGGGCTGACTTTTCGCCCATGCGCTCCAGATTGGCGACCTCCGAAAGTTTGAGTGAATAAAGATCCGCCACGTCGCGCGCCAGCCCCTTCTCGACCAGTTGCCGCACCAGGACTTCGCCGCCGCCTTCGATGTCCATCGCCCCCCGGGCGCACCAATGCTCGATCCGCCCACGGACTTGCGCCGGGCAATCCGCATTCAAGCAGCGCCAGACGACGCCTTCGTCGTCCTCAACAATTCCAGGCGCGCGGGAGATCTTGGAGCCGCACTCTGGGCACCGAGTGGGGAAAGAAAAAGGAATCTCGTTTCCGCTCCGCCTGGCCAGAACGACGTCCACGACGGCGGGGATGACTTCGCCGGCTTTTTCGATGGTGACGGTGTCGCCGATGCGAATGTCCTTTTGGCGGATGTAATCCTGGTTGTGCAGTGTGGCGCGGCTGATGGTGCTGCCCGCCAGGAACACCGGTTCGAGCTCCGCCACGGGCGTCAGGGCGCCTGTGCGGCCGACCTGCACCGTCACAGCTTTGAGTTTGGTCTGGGCTCGCTCCGCGGCGTATTTATAGGCAATGGCCCAGCGCGGCGCTTTGGAGGTGAACCCGGCTTTTTCGCGCTGCACAAAGGAGTTGAGCTTGATGACCGCGCCGTCGGTTTCGTATGGGAACTTGCGCCGCACTTTGTCAAGTTCGTCGATGGCCGCGACCAGTTCTTCCGCCGAGCGGCAACGCCAGGTTTTCTCCGGCGTCTTGAGGCCAAGCGACTTGAGCCACGCCAGCATCTCGTCGTGTTTCTGGGGTTGCTGGCGCGCGCCTTCAACCTGGCCAAGTCCATAAACGACGATATCCAGGGGGCGCTTGGCGACGATCCGCGGGTCCAATTGCTTGAGCGAGCCGGCAGCCGCATTTCGCGGGTTGGCAAAGGGCTCCTCGCCGGCGGCCTTGCGCTCCGCATTCAACTTTTCGAAACCCGCCTTGGTGAGATAAACCTCGCCGCGCACCTCCAGCAACGCGGGACAGGCCTCCCGCCTTTCTCCATCTTTCTTATCGGCAGCGCTGAGCGGGACAAGCGAGACGCCTGCGCTACACCGGAGTCGGCTGGGAATACTGCGGACGGTTTTCAGATTGGCGGTGATGTCGTCGCCGGTCGCGCCATCACCGCGCGTTGCGCCGCAGGTGAAAAGGCCATGCTCATAACGCAAGTTAATGGCGACGCCGTCAACTTTCGGCTCCACAACCCAATCCAGTTTCTCGGTCGGCAAAAGTCTCTGAACGCGCTTGACGAACTCGCGCAATTCCTCCTGCGAGTAGGTGTTGTCCAGGCTCAGCATCGGCACCAGGTGCGGCACCTGCTTGAATTCTTTGAGCGGCTCGCCGCCAACGCGCTGGGTGGGAGAATCGGACGTGATGAGTTCGGGGAATTCCTTCTCCAGATCCAGAAGCTGGTGGTAAAGCCGGTCGTATTCCTGGTCGCTGATTGTCGGCTGCGCCAGCACATGGTACTGGTAATCGTGCCGGTGGATTTCCGAGACAAGCCGGGCGTGGCGACCTTTGGCTTCGTTGAGTGTCATGGGCGGAATTTCTAAACGGTCGTAATAAAATTGCACGAAGAAACGCCTTCGGACAACGGAGCGGTAGAGGGAAGTCGCAGCGATGAAGACAAGTGTTCCGGTATAGCTCATCCGTCCCGCGGCCCAGTCGCGAGAGGTGGAGTCACAAATTGGAGAGGATCATTGTGTATGCCTTGCACCAGGTGTGCTTTCGGTTCTGGTGTTTCGGGCATCTTCAACGCGCTTCACCGAACGCGGGGCTGATCCATTTACGCAGTTGTCGGCGCCATTGTGCCCTTGCCTTGCGGAGGGCGTGAGGATAGGCTATGGGAAACATTCGCGCTGCTTAGAGCGCCTTTTGTCAAACCTTAACCTAGAAATCAAAACCGAAAGCCGTATGAAATCCTCGTATCTATTATTCGTCGTCTCCACATTGGCCTTTGGGGCCATCCCTGTTAGCACGCCCAGCCAAGGCCCGGTGAGTTCAAGCCGCGGCAGGCCCGTCGGCCAGCCAGGCGCCGTCATCGTGCTCAAGAATGACTGCGCCCTGGCGCCTATTCCATTGCGCGTTGTGCACCACCACGGCCAGAGCGCCGCCCCGCACATCCGTAACCGCAATGGCACCTCCAGCAACTGGGGCGGTTACGCGGTCGAGACCAGCTTCGCCTCGCCCCGAAATAAAGTAGTCAGTGCGGTGCAAGGCAGTTGGACCATCCCGACCGTATCACGAAGCACGTCCTCCCAGACCTACTCCTCTTTATGGGTGGGTATTGATGGCTACTCGGACGGCACCGTGGAGCAAATCGGCACGGAACAGGACTGGACGCCAAGCGGCCAGCAAAACTATGTGTGGTTTGAGATGTACCCGCACGGAGCTTATGAGATCGTAGGCTTCCCAATTGCCGCTGGCGACAACTTCGGGGCCGGGGTCGTGTATCTTAGCGGCGGAACGTTTATGTTGAGCATCACCAACGTGACCAAGGGTGTGTATTATACCGTGCCGCCTCATTACACGCGCTCGAAGAACGCGTTGCGGAGTTCGGCTGAATGGATTGTCGAAGCCCCTTATTCGGGCGGGGTGCTGCCTCTGGCGGACTTCGGGACAGCGTCTTTCAGCCATTGCGTGGCCACCATCAACGGCACCACCGGCCCGATTGATGACACGCCCTATTGGCAGGACGATCCGATTACCATGCAGACCTCCAGTGGCGTGGTTAAGGCGGGGCCCCCCTCGGGCGTCAACGGGACGACGAGTTCAGCCTTTTCTATTCAGTGGCATCACGAATAGGTCGGCGGCGTGACGCCTACGCGACACGGGTCCTTTCGATTGTTCCGCTTCGCAGGGATCGATGTGTTTTTGCATTAGTCATGGTTCGCGGTTGCGGCGTTTGAAATCCAGGACCGGGCCAAGCAATATTCATCGCTGAGCTGGAACGCGTTGGAATACGTGGCGCTGTTCCTGATCGTGCTGATGCACGAGTTTGGCCATGCATTGGCCTGTCGGCAGGTCGGCGGTCAGGCCAACCAGATCGTCCTGTGGCCGCTGGGCGGGGTGGCCTATGTGTCGCCACCGCCGCGACCCGGGGCCACACTGTGGAGCATTGCCGCCGGCCCGCTGGTCAATGTGGCGCTTGTCCCGGTGCTGACGGTCCTCATGGTGCTCGGCGACAGGTTCGGGTGGAACGCTGGCGCCCCTAATTCCTACCAGCTTGTCCGGGGCCTGTGGATGGTCAACTTCGTCATGCTGCTCTTCAATCTACTGCCCATCTATCCGCTGGATGGCGGTCAAATCCTTCGCTCCCTGCTGTGGTTTGGCCTCGGACGTGCCCGCAGTTTGATGGTTGCGACGGTCGTGGGTTTTGCGGGTGTGGCGGTCATGATTCTGGTGGCCGTGTTGGCGCAACGCATTTGGATTGGCGTCCTCTCGGTGTTCATCCTGCTCAACTGCTGGAAAGGGTTGTTGCAGGCGCGCATCCTGTCGCGTGTGGCCCGGCTGCCCCGTCGCGAGGGACTTGCTTGTCCGTCGTGCAAGGAGGCGCCGGTCATCGGCCCGTTCTGGAGATGCGACAAATGCTTTAAGGCTTTTGACACATTTCAGACCCAAGCGGCCTGTCCCCATTGCGGCGCCCAGTTTCCTGTGACCCGTTGCATGGACTGCGGCAGCGCGCGTCCGCTGAGCGAGTGGATTGTTCCTGCGTCGGTTCCGCCGAAGTTGTAAAGCCGCCGGCCCCTGCATGTTTCCGGATTGATGAGGCGCGCCGCTACATTCATAACTCCAAGCGGCGTGAGCGTGCGCTCGTGGCTTGGCACTGGTCTGCAGGGATGGTGTGGCTCCCAGAGGCGTCCCTCAACGACGGGACTCCAATTTTGCGTTCGACAATCGGTTGCGGACGTTTCACATTGTCGGCATGGTTGCAGTCAATTCCACGATGCTGCCGCTGGGCACAAAAGCCCCGGAGTTCCGGCTGCCGGACACCAGCGGGAAAATGGTGTCGCTTTCTGATTTCAAGAACGCGCCGGCGCTGCTGGTGGTCTTCATGTGCAACCATTGCCCTTACGTGAAGCAAATCCGCGCGGGGCTGGCGCAAGTAGCGCGCGATTATTTGCCCCGCCGCGTAGGGATGGTCGGAATCAACTCGAATGACGTGGCCAATTATCCCGCCGACAGCCCGGCCAAAATGGCCGAGGAGGTGAAGTCTGCCGGTTACATTTTTCCGTATCTCTACGACGAGAGCCAGGAGGTCGCCAAAG
>WNGQ01001518.1_pt1 | contig 43920 bp, 36 predicted proteins | sample 5407661 | NCBI WGS metagenome assembly WNGQ01 (sample SAMN13153382, study PRJNA577476) | soil metagenome | isolation source: 60 cm soil or saprolite under Garry oak tree replicate 2 | place: USA:California | collected 2016-06-15 | reverse complement strand
CCTCGGCAATTCGACCAAAATAGGAAAACCTTAGAGTGTGTGGAATAGCAGGAATTGTTCGGGCCGACGGCAACGCGGTTGATCGCGATTTGCTCACCCGTATGAACGAGGCGATCCGGCACCGCGGCCCGGACGAAGACGGGTTTTATTTTAGCGACGGGGCCGGTCTGGCAATGCGCCGGCTTTCGATCATCGATCTCAAAACCGGCCAGCAACCAATTCATAATCGCGATCAGACCGCCTGGATTGTCTTCAACGGCGAGATCTATAACTATCGCGAGCTGCGCGCCGAACTCGAGAAACTCGGCCACCACTTCTACACCGATAGCGACACCGAAGCCATCGTTCATGCTTATGACGAATACGGCACCGACTGCCCCAAACACCTGCGCGGGATGTTTGCCTTTGCCATCTGGGATACGCGCACGAAATCGCTGTTTTTGGCGCGTGATCGAGTCGGCAAGAAGCCATTGCTGTATGCCGAGGTCAACGGCCAACTAATTTTCGGATCCGAATTCAGCGCGCTCCTGCTGCATCCCGACGTCAGTCGTGACATCGACGTTGAAGCCATCCATTACTATCTCACTTTCATATGCGTGCCCGCGCCGTTAACTGCTTATCGCGCGATCAGAAAACTCGAGCCCGGACACTGGTTGCTCTGGAAAAATGGTGAGATCAGGATCGAGCGTTATTGGCAGCTCGACTTCTCGAAAAAGCTGAAAATCAGCGAAGAGGAAGCCGGCGAGCAGGTGGTCGATTTGCTGCGCGAGGCGGTGCGCGTGCGCCTGATGTCGGAAGTTCCGCTCGGAGCGTTTTTGTCGGGCGGCATCGATTCCAGTGCGATAGTCGCTTTGATGGCCCAGGAATCATCGGAACCGGTAAAAACTTTTTCGATCGGTTTTGAGGAGCAGGATTTCAGCGAACTGCATCACGCGCGGCGGGTCGCCGAATACGTGGGCGCCGATCATCACGAATTCATCGTCCGGCCCGATGCGCTCGAAGTCCTCCCAACGCTCGTCGAGCATTATGGAGAGCCATTCGCAGATTCGTCCGCGATTCCCACCTATTATGTGTCGCGCGAGACGCGCCGTTATGTCACCGTCGCATTGAATGGCGATGGCGGCGACGAGTGTTTCGCAGGTTACGATCGGTATGCCGGGATGAGCGTTGCGGAGAAATACGCAACGCTGCCGGGCTTTATCCGTGACGGGCTAATCGCAAACGTAGTCAAGGCGCTGCCGGGTTTCGACGCGCGGCCAAATCCTTTGCGACGCGCAAAGCGCTTCGTCGCCGGCGCCTCCCGGCCGCGTGTCGAACGCTATCTTCGGTGGATGAGCGCCTTCAACGAAGACCATAAGCGAGATCTGTACACGCGGGATTTTTATCAGGAGACCGCCGCGTACGATATCGCCGGTATATTCCGGCCATGGTTTAAGCAAGCGAACGGCGCCGGCGTTATCGACGCCGCGCTTCTGACCGATACCATGACGTATCTGCCGAATGACCTGCTGGTAAAAATGGACATTGCCAGCATGGCCGTTTCGCTGGAAGCGCGTTCGCCTTTTCTTGATCATCATGTCATGGAATTCGCGGCGAGTTTGCCCGAGAACCTCAAGCTCCGAGGCCTGAAAAAGAAGTATTTGCTCAAACGTGTGCTGAAGAAACTGGTGCCGGAGGAAAACCTCATGCGCGGCAAGATGGGATTTGGCGTGCCGATTGGACACTGGTTTCGCGGCGCGATGCAACCTTTCCTGCGCGAAACACTTTTGTCGGACAAAGCCCTGAAGCGCGGCTTATTCAAACCCGAAAGTGTTCGATGTTTTGTCGATCAGCACGTAAACGGTCAAAACGATCACTCGCATCGACTGTGGTCATTGTTGATGCTTGAGTTGTGGTTCAGACGTTTTATTGATTAATCGCCCGGCCCTCCGGCGTGAAACTTAGAGACAAGTGGGTAAGCCGCAGCGCGCTGTAACCCGGGCGCGTAACATCCGAAGCAGGAGAACCTACATTGAAACCTGAGCCATTAAGAATTACTTACCGAGGAAAGCGATCATGAAAGGTGTCGTACTTGCCGGAGGATTGGGTTCGCGTTTGCGGCCGCTGACGGCAGTTACGAACAAACACCTGTTGCCCGTCTATGATCAGCCGATGATCTACTACCCGATTCAAACGCTGGTTAACGCCGGCATCACTGACATCATGATTGTTACGGGCGGAAATTCCGCCGGAGATTTTCTGAAGCTTTTGGGAAACGGTAAAGCTTTCGGCCTCAAGCATCTCAACTACACCTATCAGGAAGGCGAGGGCGGCATCGCGGCAGCGCTTTCGCTGGTCGAGCACTTCGCCGGCGACGAACCAGTGTGCGTCGTTCTGGGCGACAACATCATTCAGGGAAATATTCGGGACGCCGTCGCTTCTTATGACGAGCAGGACCGTGGCGCGAAGATTCTTTTGAAAAAAGTGCCTGACCCACAGCGCTTTGGTGTTCCCCAACTCGACGGCAAAAACGTTCTCAGGATCGAAGAAAAACCAAAGCATCCGAAATCCGCCTTTGCAGTGATCGGGATTTACATGTACGACTCGCGCGTTTTCGAGATCATCCGCACCTTGAGACCTTCGGGTCGTGGCGAGCTGGAAATCACCGACGTTAACAATGCTTACATCGAGCGCGGTGAGATGACCTGGGATGAACTGCAAGGCTGGTGGAGCGACGCAGGGACGTTCGAGAGTCTTTTATATGCGTCTAACCTGGTGGCCGAAACCGGCGCTAATAACCTGGAGTTGAAACATGCAGAAGCCGGAGCGAATACCTAACCTGTTCACTACAGGCGAAATCGCTGACGTCGTCGTTCGTGAGCTGCGCAAGTTCAAAGACGATCGCGGCTGGCTGTCTGAATTATTCCGCCGGGATGAATTAACGAGCGAGTTTGCTCCCGCTATGGTTTATATTTCTTCTACCGGACCGGGCATTACTCGCGGACCTCACGAGCACGTCGATCAAGCGGATTTCTTTTGTTTTATCGGCCCGTCGAACTTCAGATTGCGAATGTGGGACAACCGGACCGCGTCTCCGACGTACCGCCGAATGATGACGATGATCGTGGGCGAGACTGAACCCAAAGCCGTAATTATTCCCAAAGGCATCGTTCACGCCTATCAGAACGTCGGCGCCGTTGATGGTATCGTGATCAACTGTCCGAACCGTTTATATATGGGGGACGGCCGTCGCGAAGAGATCGACGAGATCCGGCATGAGGACGATCCGGACACGATCTTTACGATGGATTAGCAATAGATCCATTTTTGATTTTCGATTTCTGATTTTTGATTTCTCTCCGGAAACGATTCGTCCCCGCGGCTCCCGCAGTCGCAAATCTAAAATCAGAAATCTAAAGTGTAATGAAAGTTCTTCGCATCATCGCGCGCCTTAATGTCGGCGGCCCTGCGCGCCATGTCGTCTGGCTGACCCGCGGCTTGAAAGACATGGGGTGCGATACGCTGCTGGTCGCCGGAGTCGTCCCGCCCGGCGAAGAAGATATGTCTTACTTCGCCGAAGCCGCCGGCGTTGAGCCGTTCATCATTCGTGAAATGAGTCGCGAAGTATCTTTGAAAGACTCGCTGACGACCTGGAGACTTTTTCGTCTGATGTTGCGCGAGCGACCGGACATCGTCCATACGCACACGGCCAAAGCCGGCACCGTCGGCCGGGTCGCCGGTCTGATGTATCGCTTCGCGACCCCAACGATTCTGCTGGGCCGGCCACGGCGATGCCTGTTTGTGCACACTTATCACGGCCACGTCTTTCACAGTTACTATAGCTCGCTCAAAACCCGCGCTTTTTTGAACATCGAACGGTTGCTCGCGCGCCTGGCCACGCATCGCATCATCGTAGTGAGCCGGCAGCAACAGCGCGAGATCAATGAAAACTTTCAGGTCGGCCGGCGCGAACAATTCAGCGTGGTGCCGCTGGGGATCGACTTGAGCGCTTATGAAAATTGGCAGGCCCGCCGCCCGCGTCTGCGCGCTGAGTTAAAAGCGAGCGAAGCGCACGTGCTGGTGGGCATCGTAGGAAGATTGACGGAGATCAAGAACCACGCGATGTTCCTGCAAGCAGCCGCCCGTTTGAAAGAGCTGATGTCCGGGAATGTCGCCGCGCGGCGGGTGCGTTTTGTGATTGTCGGCGATGGAAATCTGCGCGGCAAACTCGAAAGTCAGGCCGGGTCTCTGGGACTCGGGGAAGATGTGCTGTTCCTCGGCACGCGTGCCGATCCGGCAGATTTTTACCCGGCCTTCGACATTCTTGCCCTGACTTCACTCAATGAAGGCACGCCGCTGACTCTGATTGAAGGCATGGCGAACTCGCGCCCCGTAATCGCGACGGATGTCGGAGGAGTGGTTGATTTAGTCGGAGCGCCGGTCAGTGAAATGGATGGCTATGCCTTGTGTGAACGCGGCCTGCTGGTTAAGAGCGAGGACGTCGAAGGTTTTGCGCGCGGCCTGGCCCGGCTTATCGAAGATGAAGCTTTGCGCCGCGAGTTGGGTAAACGCGGCCGCGAGTTTGTTCTACAGCATCATTCGAAAGAACGACTCGTTTCGGACATCGCCGGACTCTATCAGGAGCTGACCGGCATCGAAACCGTTGCCGTTGTCTCGCCGGTGGCCCGGGCAACCCGCCCGTGAAGTCAGGCGCGTGATAGACTAATTTTCGCCTTACTCAGGAATCTTGACAGGGAGACTGGCTTGCGAATTCTAATTACCGGCGGCGCCGGCTTCATCGGCTCGCATCTCAGCGACGCATACCTCAATCGTGGCGACGAGGTTTTCGTCATCGACGATCTTTCCACCGGCAGCATCGACAACATTCATCATCTGAAAGACAACTCGCGCTTTCACTACACGATTGACAGCGTTCACAACCACGCGATTACGGCCGAGCTGGTCGACCAGTGCGACGTCATCTTTCATCTCGCGGCGGCCGTGGGCGTCAAGCTGATTGTTGAGAGCCCCGTGCGCACGATTGAAACGAACGTGCACGGCACGGAAGTCGTTCTCTCGCTGGCCAACAAGAAGAAAAAGAAAGTGCTGATTGCCTCGACGTCAGAAGTTTACGGCCTGAGCGCCGAGGTGCCTTTTCGCGAAGACGGCAACCTGGTCATGGGCGCGACCACCAAAGGGCGCTGGAGTTATGCCTGTTCGAAAGCGATCGATGAATTTCTGGCGCTCGCCTACTGGCGCGAAAAGAAATTGCCGACCGTGATCGTGCGTTTGTTCAATACCGTCGGCCCGCGCCAGACCGGCCGTTACGGCATGGTGATCCCGACCTTCGTCAAACAGGCAATTTCCGGCCGGCCCATCACGGTTTACGGAGATGGCAAACAATCGCGCTGCTTCGGTTATGTCGGCGACGTCGTCGGGGCGCTGATTAAACTGATGGATCACGAAGATGCTGTGGGCGAAGTTTTTAATATCGGCTCAAATGAAGAGATCTCAATCCTCGATCTGGCAAAGCGGATCAAGGAGCTGACCGGCTCGAATTCCGAGATTGCACTGGTGCCTTACGACGAAGCTTACGAAGAAGGATTTGAAGACATGCCCCGCCGCGTTCCGGACATTTCAAAAGTGAATAAGCTGGTAGGTTTCAAACCGGAGAGATCGCTCGAAGATATTCTGAAGACCGTAATTGAATTTCACAGCGGGCGAGCGGTAGGTGGTGTGTCGTGAGGTTAAGAGACCGATGGCACGTGGAGACTCCACGTGACAGCGCGCAAATCAGTTGTGGGTGCGGGCCGTTTTGAGGACGCGGGTTATCGTTGAGGGTACCTGCTCGATGTCATCGGGCTTTCGCAGAAAGGCGTCTACTCCTGCGCTCCAGGCTTCAGTCTCGCAGTCACTTCCCGAAATAATAATGATCGGAGTGCGCCGCCGGTGAGGCATTTTTCGTGCGCGGCGGACCAACTCCAATCCGCTTAGGTTAGGCAGTTCATTGTCAAAAAGCAGCAGATCGTAGCGATTTTGACTGCCTAACTTTTTCACCGCGGTACTACCAGTTGTGCAAAGGTCGACCCGCCAGTTTTCCGCGACCAGCATTTCCTTAACGACGTCGGAGACCGAGGCGTTGTCCTCAACATAGAGAATCGAGACCTGAGATTTGGCCCGGCTGGCGTTCCGTCCGGTCAGATTTCTTCGATCCATTGCCGACCCTGAAAAAAGGTGTCGCCGCCGCTTGCGCACAGCGGATCGCGTTTTCAGGAGTTCCTTGTGTCGGGTGTTGATTAAGGAAATCAGACTCTGATGATGTTTGAAACCGAGAAGCCGCGCGGCGCGAGTGACTACGCCTCCCGCCTCGCGCAGCGCGCGCTCGATAAGTTTTCTTTCCGCCAACACGACCTGCTGCTTGAAGGAAACACCTTCCCAGTTTTGGTCGGCGATGGTTTCCTCGGCCGCTATTAGTTCGCCGAGCGACTCAATGACTTTCGACGCACAAGCAACCAGACGTTTGATTGAAGACGGATCCTGGGATTGTTTGAAGAGCTCGGCCGCAGATTGATAAATGGTCACTAATTCCTTAGCAGCCGTTTGCTCGCCCAGCTCTTCGATGAGGCTCAGCTGAGCGCGGCCCGCGCCCTCCAGATCACCCGCGGTTTGAGCGATCTCCGCCGCGCGTTGGAGAGTGATTCTGGCCAGAGCGTTCTTACCGGTGCGCGCCAGCGCGACACCGTAAGTTGTTAGCGCTTCGGCGAGTAATGCCTGCTCGCCACCGCGCTCAAGGGTCTTAACCGAGGAGCGGGCGAGCCGTTCTGCTTCGCGGTCGCGGCCTTCGGCGAGCATTACGCGGGCCCGCGTATCATCTACTTGGGCACTGGTTCCAACATCCCGCAACTCCAGAAATAGTCTTCGAGCGCGATTAAGATGATTGTGGGCCTCTTTATATCGTCCAATCGTAAAAAACAGGTAGCCGAGATTGTTTTCTACACGAGCCAGGTAGCGACGGTTTCCCGCCTGCTCAAAATGGAAGCTAGCTGCCGCGTATTCGATAAGCGCGCGATCTAGGTAATCTTCTCGGTTTTCCGGCGCTGCAAGTCGCCGGAAAGCAAGCCCATATTCGATATGAAAGCTGCCCTTGAGCGCATGATCCTCACTTTGCTCCACCATAGGAAGGGCCTCGTTATAGAAACGCAACGCCTCCTCGAACCGTCGTGCCCAGACTTCAACAATTCCTGCTCGAATGAGGAGGATCGCTTTCTGATCCGAAGTCTTATCTGCGAAAACGGATAGTGCCTTTGTCAGATGGATACGGGCTTCATCATATGAGCCCTCTCGCCAATAACACAGAGCAAGTTCAGAACGTGCTTCCGCAGCCTTTTCCGATTTCCCGAGTTTTTCGTATATCTCAATGCTTCGAGTGATAAGGTCCTTTGCCTTTTCCTGGCCACTTTCAGTCTGCTGGACGCTGCCCAACCACGCAGCCAAGGCGCCTGTTCGGAGCAATAGCTCAGCCTTAGTCGATTCATCGAGGCCGTCGAGATTCGGCCCTTCCATGCCTTCGGGCCAAAAAGGATTGAGGGCTTGACGAGCTCCTTCATATTCGCCAGCCTTTTCGAATTGCCTTGCCAGAGCACAGCAAAGTTTTCCCTGCTCAGTTCGTGTTAGTCCCTGAAGATCCTCATCAAGAGCCGTAAGCTGAGTTGCTAAGTCCATGTGAGGTCTACCTTTCTATATCAATGATAAAATCTTTGCACAGGCTAGCGTGTCTGATTTTCACAGCCATCCGGAATTCGTTTCCGCCGCTGAAACACGCTCAGTTTTAGAACAACTTGTGCCAGCCAAGCCCTAACCAGGAGGAGAAAAAATGAATCACTTAAGAAAACTCAGTGTCTCCATCGCCTTAACACTTATTCTCTCGATACTCGCTTTCGCAGGTGAAACGAGCGCACCGCCCTGTGCGCCCGGTGAAACGAGCGCGCCACCTTGCAGTTTCCGATTGGCGACATAGTATTTGTGTGCGCGCGTGTGAGAGTCTCTAAAAAGCAAAGAGCGCTTGACGAGGAAGCCCCCACGGCGGCGTAGCATACCGCCGACTCTAAGTCATTGCAACCAACTTTTTTAATTCACGCGTAACGATTGGCAATACACGGCTTATGCTTTATTGCAATCTTTGGATGCCATTGTTAGCGTGATATCTTGCGAGCTCTTTAGGAGCCTTTTGATCTGTTCCGGTAGAAGGTTCCCGAAATTAGAGAGCTTTCGAAGTGTTTACCCGCCGTCGAGGTTCTCCGTTTGCAGGTCGAAGTTCTCCGTTTGCAGCCGGAAAGAACTTGAACCAGGCAGGACCTGAAATTTTTTTGCTCCTTACTCAACTCAGCGTGCGGTTCTTAAATATTATTGCAATCACTGGCGCAAGTGAAAGTGGTTGACAAAAGAACGAACAGCCCTATTATGCACGCGGTCTCGCAAACGAAACTGGGAAGATGACAATTAACCATAGAGATTCATTCCCAAACGGCATCAATCGCAATACTTTCGCTCACCCCACACAAATAACGATGAACGATCCTACTTCCATAAACTCCTACATTCAGCACGGCTACGATTTCGACCCAAAGACGCGGGCGCATGGTCCGCCGCCGCAGCGTCAATCGCAAGGAATAATTGAAGCCTACTCTTACGTCGACGGGTCTTGTTTGGCGATCGTTGGATTCAATCTCATGATTCGGCATTCAGGGCGAAACTCCTAAAGCCGTTCCGCCAAGGAAAGGTGTGGGCGCTTAGGCCCGCGCCAAATCCTGTGTCAAGGTCTGCCGACCGCCATCAGCACATTTTCTACCGCTTCCGGGCTGAATTCTTCACCCCGCACACCCTTTCCGGCTTGCATTTGCCTTGCAGGATCGTCTAGCTTTTTAACTTAGTTTCGCCACCCCAATCCGTTCTTATGCCTATAAGCTTTGTACCCGTCGCGGTGGCTTTTGCGATCACTCTCGCGGTGACGCCCCTGGTGCGCGCCCTGGCGCGGCGCTGGGGACTGGTGGCGACGCCCAAAACCGATCGCTGGCATAAGAAACCAACAGCCATGATGGGCGGTGTCGCCATCTGGCTGGCCGTGGTCTCAACCTGGCTCCTGCTGATGCCGCACACGCCGCATGGCTGGGTGGTAATCGGCGCCAGCACCTTCCTGTTCCTGGTCGGCCTGGCCGATGATCTGCTGCACACCAAGCCCTATCAAAAACTGATCGGCCAGGTAATGGGATCGGCAGTCGTTATTTACTACGGGCTGGCCCTGCCATGGAGCCGGTTCGCTTCCCTCAATCTTATCTTCACGATCTTCTGGCTGGTGGGAATTACCAACGCGATCAATCTGCTCGACAACATGGACGGACTCGCCGCCGGAATTGCGGCGATAGCTTCAGGTTTTCTGGCGCTTAATTTTTTGTCAGGCGGGCAGCCGGTCGAAGCGTTGATGCTGGCGGTTTTTGCGGCCTCGCTCCTCGCCTTTCTCGTGTACAACTCGCACCGAGCTTCGATCTTCATGGGCGATTGCGGATCGATGTTTATCGGGTTCTTCCTTGCCAGTTCGGCCCTGATGAATCTTTCCGGAGGCCGCTCGCGCAGTTTCCTCCCCGTGCTGGCGGTCCCCATTCTGGTCCTGTTCATTCCGATTTTTGATACGACGTTCGTAACGATCCTGCGCAAGTTGTCCGGACGGGCCGCGTCACAGGGAGGACGCGATCACACTTCGCACCGCCTTGTGGCCCTGGGCATGTCTGAGCAGCGCGCGGTCATGATGCTTTACCTCTTCGCAACCCTTTCGGGTTCGCTGGCAGTACTGGTGCAACGGTTGAAGGCGGACGTCAGCGTCGCCTTGATCGCCGGCCTCATTGTCGTCCTGACCCTGCTCGGGGTTTATCTGGCCGGAGTCAAAATATACGACGATGGCGAGCAAGCTCCGGCGCATGAAAAACCGTCGTTTGGATTCCTGATCGATCTTTCGTACAAGCGGCGCATCTTCGAAGTGCTGCTTGATGTGATTTTGATTTCCCTCTCTTACTGGAGCGCCTACGCGATCAAATTTGGTCCTTACCAGAATGACGTTCAATGGAGGCTGTTTTTGCGCACCTTGCCGGTGCTGGTTTTCGTCCGCCTGGGAGCGTTCCTTTTGATGGGTGTTTATCGCGGCATCTGGCGCTACACGGGAATTGGCGATCTCGTATTGTTTGCCAAAGCAGTCGCGCTCGGATCCGTCGTCAGTTTATTAATCCTGCTGTTTCGCTTTCACTTTCAGGGATTCTCACGAACCGTGTTTATGATCGACGGCGTCGTGATGTTGCTGTTGCTTTCGGGCAGTCGCATGACTTTTCGTTTCTTCCGCCAGATGCTGCCCGCAACGAAGGTAAAGGATGGCCGGCGGATTTTGATATTCGGCGCCGGCGATGCGGGTGAGTTGCTGTTACGCGAGCTGCTTAACAACCGGGACCTTCGCTATGCTCCGGTAGCCTTTCTGGATGACGACGTCCGAAAGCAGGGAAAAGTCATTCATGGTTTGCGAGTTTTTGATGGTAATGGATCGCTGAGAAAACTGGTCAGCGAGCAGCGTATCGAAGAAGTCCTGATTTCCAGCCTGCGAATTTCCGACGAGCGGCTGACCCGGATCCAGAGAGAGTGTGAAGCCGAGCAGGTCAAGCTAAAGCGGATGTCAATAAGGATCGAGACGATCTCAGAGGGCCAGCCACCCACCATCGCCAAAGCCGTTTCCAACCGCGCATCGTGACGCGGTAGTGTAAACTACCAAGTGCGATCAATGACGCAATCAAAGTCCCGATCCCTCATGACACTCAATCTGCCCGGCCCGCTTCGGGGGTTCCTACTCGTACCCGTAATCGCAGTCATAATCGGTTCCTGGTTTATTTTGCACTGGTATATCGGCGATACCATCGCGGAATACGCGCCCGAGTTTGAAGAAAGCGGATCGGACATGGCCCAGCTGGCAGTCAAGTGGGCGCCCAACGATCCACTGGCGCATTTCACCTTGGGCAATTCGATGGAAAAGAACTTCAGCATGAACCAAATCGGCGACGCCGTCCGCGAATATGAAACGGCGGTCAGCCTGGCGCCAAATGATTATCGTTACTGGATGCAACTCGGCCGCGCGCTGGAAGCAGCGGGGCGCGTCGACGACAGCGAAAAAGCTTTGCGTCATGCGGTGGCCCTGGCGCCCGCCTATTCATTTCCACGTTGGTACTTCGGAAATCTGTTGTTGCGCGAGGGAAAGCAGGACGATGCTTTCCGGGAATTGGTGCAAGCTTCGCAAGCGGATCCGGCACTACTGCCGCAGGTTTTTAACCTGAGCTGGGATCTTTTTGGCGGCGACGTCGATCAAATTGCCAACGCGACCTGTCCGAACATAGACACGCGCGCCCAGCTTGCGGTTTATCTCGCCAATCGAAACGAGGCTGACAGCGCGATCCGCATTTGGCAGAACCTCAATCCAAAGGAGCGAAGGGAAAAGCATGACGCGGCGGAAATGCTGAAAAAATCGTTTTTCGAAGCGGGTAGATTCCATTACGTGCTGAACCTTATGGCCGATCTTGAGGAGAATGCGAGCCTCTTGCCGCGGCCCGAAACCTTTTCGAACGCGGGCTTTGAAAATGACAGCTCTTCGCGGAAGGCCGGGAAATTTGGCTGGTTGATTAATACCTCACCGGACGCGCAAATCGCGGTCGATCACACGCTGGGGCATAACGGACGTGCGAGCCTCGAGATTGTTTTCAAGTCGCCGCGAAGTATTGACACGATAGAAGTCTCGCAACTCGTGATTGTCGAGCCGGACACGCAATACCGTTTCGAATGCTATGCCCGCACGCTGGATCTGCACACCGGCAGCACCCCAATGATTTTGATTCTTGATCCGGCGGACCACTCAGTCCTGGCAAGCTCGGTGCCGCTACCCGATGGAACCAACGATTGGCAGGCAGTGACCTTTGATTTCAAAACCAGGCCCCGAATGGAAGGAGTACTAATTAAACTGGGACGGGCCCCGTGTGGGCCAGACTCAGTGTGTCCGATCTTCGGAACAGTGTGGTATGACGACTTCAACCTCCAGCGTTACAGCGGCGCGGCGAGCGCTGTTCGCAGCGATGCTGAGACCAGAGCCCGCAGCGGAACCGCCGGCGCCCTCCGCTAAGCGCGCGCGCACTTTCGCCAGCCGCTTCATTTTTCTGCTGATCTCGGTGGCAGTAGTGATGACGACGCTGGCCTATGGCACAGTACATTACTGGGCACTGGCAGTCTTTTGGTTAAGCGCGGCGGCGATAATCTGTTTTGCGGTCGCCGATGCCTGGCAATTGCGCTCAGTTCAATTGAGTCTCAACCCGCTGCAGCTGCCGGTGCTGGGAATGATTGTATTGGGCATCGTTCAGTTGTTGCCGCTGCGTGTCGCGCAGGACACGGCGGGACTGCCCATCGCATCTTCGCTCGCGCTCTCGTTCGACCCCTATGCGACGAGACTGATCATTATTCAGGTTACTTCCCTGCTGATTTATTTCTCTGCGACCCTGATCTTTACGGATACGCCAGAGCGTTTGCGGCTGCTGGCGCGAACGATCATGATCTTCGGTTTTGCGCTTGCCTGTTTTGGTATGACCCAGTCGTTTGCCACGGGCGGCACCCGCGTCTATTGGTTCCGGGAACTGGCGCAAAGCACGGCGTTCGGGCCTTTCATCAATCGCCATCATTTCGCGGGCTATATGGAAATGACCATTGCCCTGCCGCTTGGTTTGTTGTTCTCGGGCGTAATTGAGCGCGAGAAACGGCCGATTTACGCGTTTGCGGCGGCACTCATGGGCATCGCGCTGATCATGACCAATTCGCGTGGCGGAATGATCAGTCTCGGAGCAGAGATTGTGTTTCTCGCTGTGCTCGCCGGATTTCGATCGAAGCGTGTCCGCCACCAGAGCCCCGCCGCACGCGCGCGGTTCGCAATGGTGCGCGCCGGCCTGGCTTTCGTGCTGGTTGGGGTTTTGATCGGTGGGGCGATCGGCTTTGGCGGTCCGGAAACGTTTTCTCGTCTGCTGGGAACGCCGACGGCTGCAGATCCTTCAACGGGCCGCGCGCACTTCTGGAACGTAACTCTGGATATTATCAAGGCGAATCCATACGTCGGCACCGGGCTCGGCGCTTTCGGCGTGGTCTACACTAGTTACGACACGCATAACGGATTGTTTCGTTTGGAACAAGCGCACAACGACTATTTGCAGGTCATTTCTGATGGCGGAATTATCGGCGGCGTACTGGGTCTGGCATTCATCGTGATACTTTTCCGTCAGGGTTTTGTGCGCCGCGAGACGGATGATCGCTTTCGTCGCGGCATCGCAACCGGAGCACTTGCCGGATGCTTTGCAGTCCTGATTCACAGCTTCTTTGATTTCACACTGCATACGACGGCAAACGCGTTACTCTTTTTGATCCTGGCGGCGCTGGCTACTCAGGACAGTCGCGTCAACCGTCCATCGCAGAGGCGACGACGGCGACGCTCCTTAGCTGAGGCTGACAATTTGGAACTTGCTCAGGCCGCCACGCCACAAACGTTGGTGAATAGCTGAACGCCGCACCACTCAGGGTCGGATGCTTTTCCGACTAGTCACGGCCGCACGTCGGCTAAAATCGTTTCGAGAAAATGACGCGAACTATCGGCACACCAGTTCCGCGCAAAGAGGGCCGAAAGAAAGTCACCGGCCAGGCGCTTTATGTCGATGACCTGCGCTTCGATGGAATGCTACACGGCGTAACGGTCCGCAGCACTATTCCGCGCGGCCTTATCAAAGACATTTCCTTCGAAGGTGAAATCCCGTGGAATGAATTTACCATCGTGACGGCCAAAGACATTCCGGGCGAAAACTATGTTGCGCTGATCCTTAACGATCAGCCCTATCTCGCAGAAAAACTCATTAATCATCCGGAAGAGCCGATCGTGCTGCTCGCTCATCACGACAAGTATTTACTCGAAGAAGCAAGACGAAACGTCCGCATTGAATATGAAGAACAGCCGGCCATCTTTTCCATGCACGATTCACTCACGAAGACAGAACTTATCTGGGGCGAAGACAACACCTTTAAGACCTTTCTGGTTGATAAAGGCAATGTGGACCAGGCCTGGTCCAACGCGGATTTTATCGTCGAAGGCGAATACGAAACCGGCGCTCAAGAACAACTTTATATCGAGAACAACGGAGCAATTGCGATTGCTAATGCCGAGGAAGGCGTAACCGTCTGGGGCTCGATGCAGTGTCCTTACTATGTGCACAAGGCGCTGATTAAGTTATTTGGTTTGCCCGAGGCAAAGGTTCGCGTGATTCAAACTGAAACCGGCGGCGGCTTTGGCGGAAAGGAAGAATACCCGTCGATGATCGCCGGGCACGCGGCGCTGCTGGCCTGGAAATCAGGAAAGCCTGTCAAAATGATCTACGATCGCGCTGAGGACATGGTGGCGACGACGAAACGCCATCCGTCGCGTACGAAGCACAAAACCGCGGTCAGCAAAGATGGAAAACTGCTGGCAATGGAAATCGACTTCATGATCGACGGGGGCGCCTATTGCACGCTGTCGCCGGTCGTGCTTTCACGCGGAACGATTCACGCCGCGGGTCCTTACTTTTGTCCGAATGTTCGCATTAAGAGCAAAGCGGTCGCGACAAACGCGCCCCCGCACGGAGCCTTTCGCGGTTTTGGTGCGCCGCAGAGCATCTTTGCTCTGGAACGTCACTTCGACAAAGTTGCAAAGACAATCGGACTAACAGCGGAAGAATTTCGGCGCCGCAATTTCATTAAACAGGGCGAGACCACGGCCACCAGCCAGGTAATTCATGAGAACGTTGATCTGGCTGGACTGTTGGACCGCGCCTTTGAGTTGAGCGGCTACCAAAATAAGCGCCGGCGCTTCGCGGAAGAAAACAAAACCTCTCGGCTCAAGAAAGGCGTGGGGTTCGCGTCATTCATGCACGGCGCCGGGTTCACCGGATCGGGCGAAGTCTTTTTGCAATCAGTCGTCGGCGCTGAAGCGACCTCCGAAGGCCGTATCAAAGTTCTCGCCGCCAGCACCGAAATTGGGCAGGGGACGAATACGATCTTTGCGCAGATCGCGGCGGATACCCTGGGCCTTGATTACGATCAGATCGAGGTCAGTCAGCCGGACACTGCCCAGGTCCCCAACAGCGGTCCTACCGTCGCATCGCGCACCTGCATGATCGTGGGAAAGCTGGTCGAATCAGCAGTACTGGGCTTGAAACAAACACTGATCGGCAGCGGCTTATTAACCGAGCAATTCACGCCATCCGATTTTCAAAACGCATGCGCTGATTACATCTCGAAGTTTGGATCGTTGAAGAGCATTAGCCAATATCAACCGCCACCGAACATTTATTGGGACGATGAAAAATACCAGGGCGACGCCTACGGCGCATTTGCCTGGGCCGTTTATGTGGCCGAGGTTTCCTATGACCCGCTGACCTACGAAGCTCACGTCGATGATTTTGTTGCGGTCCAGGAGGTCGGCCGGGTGATCAATCCCGTGCTCGCCGCCGGGCAAATCGAAGGCGGCGTCGCGCAGGCGATTGGCATGACACTCTACGAAAATGTGGTCTGGGAAAATGGACGGATGATGAACGGGCAGATGACAAATTACATCATGCCGACCGCGGCGGATGTTCCCCCGATCCGCGTTTACTTCGAAGAGAACCCGTACGCGTTCGGCCCCGCGGGCGCGAAAGGAATTGGTGAACTGCCGATGGATGGGCCCGCGCCAGCGATCTTGAATGCCATTGAGAATGCGACCGGCCAGAGTTTCAACTGCATTCCGCTAATGCCGGAGATAACGATGGAAACCTACTCATGAAGGGAACTTGATTTCCAAATATCCGGTTTCGTCTATTTGCCCGACAGTTTCAATCACTCGTTTCACGTGCGGCTTAATTCGGGGCCAACTTGTCGACGTTAAAACGATGATCTTGAGTTTTCGTCCGGCGAGATTCTGCTGATAGCGGAGTTGTTGGTCGTTGTGATGAGTAAGTCGAAAGACTCTTCAGCTTGAGTCAGCAGCGCGCCATTTTCAAGATTTGACCAACCCCTCTCAAAAACTGTTTCCACGGTATGGCCGAGTAAGTAGTTTCTCAGGGGAACCGGGGTTCCTTGATCGAAGAGTATTCGCACTTAGAGGGAGATTTGGTGTCGTCGCTATACCTTCGCAAGACTTTGCTCGGCGTGCTCAAGGACTGCGGCAACTTGATGACGAGTCACACCGGGAAACCATTCCAAAAACTCGTCGACAGTCGCTCCGGATTCAAGATTTTCAAAAAGAGCGCGCACAGGTACCCGCGTGCCTCGAAAGACCCAGGCACCACCGACTTTGTTTTCCGCGCGCTCGACTTCGGAACAATCAGCCCAGTCCAACATGCACAACATGATATGCTTCGCTCAGAACGTCGGCAAGCCCACATTGTCTCTGACGAAGTCCGAAAATTAGAGAGAATTTTTTCCGTGTCAGAGAAGATCCAAATCATTTGCATGGTAAATCAAGTGCGTCGCACGTTCCAGGCCTATCCCATGGAGCGTCTGCTCGACGTGCTGCGCGACGAATTGCGCCTGACCGGCACCAAAGAAGGTTGCGGCGAAGGTGAATGCGGCGCGTGCTCGGTGATGATCGACGGTCAGCTCGTGAACAGTTGCCTGGTGCCCGTGGCGCAGGTCGAAGGTTGCTCGATCAAAACGATCGAAGGCCTCGCGCTCGAGGATCGCCAACTACACGACATGCAGCAAGCCTTCATCGAATGCGGTGGCGCCCAGTGTGGCATTTGCACTCCGGGAATGATTATGGCCGCAGTGAATCTGCTGGAAAAGAACCCGAATCCGACCGAGTCTGAGATTCGCGATGGCCTTGCCGGCAATCTTTGTCGTTGCACCGGCTACATGAAGATTTTCGAATCGGTGGCGCGCGCGTGTCAGAAATAGCAGGGTTAAGCTATGTTGGATCTTTACGAATGTCCCAAATTGATATGTCAGCTGCGGCGATTACGGCTCGACTCAAACTTGTTTCTCAACTGAGACGGCTCTGTCTCTCGCTGGGAACCGCGAAGGTTGATCCGCGGCCTCTGGAGACTAATGAGAACGTCAAGAACAAGGGCCAAGAAAAGCGTAAAAAAGAATCAAAGTGAGAGCCTACGTTCCTTCGTACCAGTTAATATCACCCGGCGCAATTGGCGAAGTTCTGGACCTTCTCGCGCAGGACGGAACATGGAAACCCTTTGCCGGGGGTACCGATCTGATGGTGCTCCTCGAAGCCGGAAAACTGCCGCACAAGAACTACGTGAATATCTGGAGCCTAAACGAGCTGCGTGGAATTGAAATAACAAAGGATCAAATCACGCTGGGCGCGCTGACGACTTACAGCGAAGTCCAGGCCAACGACATCCTGCGAGACGAATTTCCCATGCTGTGCCAGGCCGCGAAAGAGACGGGCGGCATTGCGATCCAGAATCGCGGCACGCTGGGCGGGAACATCGTTAATGCTTCGCCCGCTGCAGACTCGCCACCGGCCTTGCTGGCGTATGATGCGCAGTTGCTGCTGGTGTCAAAACAGGGAGACAGAACGATTCCGTATTCCAGTTTTCATCGCGGCTACAAACAGATGGATATTCGCCCCGACGAATTGCTGCGCGCGATCCGCTTACCGCGGACGACCCAACCGCTGACGCATTACTATCGCAAGGTCGGCACGCGCAGAGCCCAGGCAATTTCCAAAGTCTGCTTTGCTGCCGTAGGCCACCCATCCAACAATCGTTTGTCGGGAGTTCGCATCGCGCTCGGCAGCGTGGCCCCAATTCCGCTTCGTTGTGTCGGGACCGAAAGCCTGATAAATGATCGAGCGCTCGACGCCCGGACAATCGCAGCGGCGAAGGAAATGCTGGCCAAAGAAATCGTCCCGATTGATGATCTGCGCTCGACCAGGGATTATCGCGAGCGCGTGGCCGTGAACCTGCTGGAAGATTTCCTCGCCGAACTCAGGCACCGCATTGACTGAAGGCGCAGACGACCGGGAGAACATCCGCATGAGCCAGAATATTACCGACTTTAATCGCCACGTGATCAGACCCACAGAGTGTGTGAAGGAAGGTTGGGAATTGATCAAGGACCAGTATTGGCTCTTTCTCGGCATCTCTTTTGTTGGGATGTTAATCGGCAGCGCTTTCGCGATTGTCCTGATGGGGCCGATGATGTGTGGAATCTTTCTTTGCCTGTTTCAAAGACAGCGACGTCAGCCGGTTGAATTCGGAATGTTATTCAAGGGATTTGATCATTTCCTTCAGAGTCTGCTGGTGATGTTAATCAAAATGATTCCCATTGTGATTCTGATGGTGCCTTTCTATCTGATCATGGTTGTCATCATGTTTACCAGCATGCCTCGGGAGCAGACCACTCCCGAAGAGACATCGCGATTCTTGTTCACCTTCTTTGGATTTGAATTGGTCTTTATCTCGGTACTGATGCTAGTGGGAATTTTGGTCGAGATCTTTCTCATGTTCGCCTTTCCGCTGGTTGTGGATCGTCGGCTGCCGGCAATTGAAGCGGTAAAACTCAGTATCAAAGCGGGAAAAGAAAACTTTGGCGGGGTGCTGGGCTTACTGCTGTTGAATGCGCTCTTTGGTTTTGTCGGCCTGCTTTGCTGTTTTGTGGGTGTCTATTTTTATCTGCCGATTTCTTTCGCTTCGTACGCCATCGCCTACCGTCGCGTGTTTCCCGAGATTCCGCACACGTTACCCGTGCCTCCCCCTCCGCCCGCAAGCTGGGCCGTATGAAATTAAATGCCTAACCCGGAACTGGTCATTCGCGGACAACGCGTCGTCACGGGAAATTCAGTCGCCCCGGCATCCGTGCACATAACTCGCGGTTACATCTCATCGATTTCGATATTCGAAGACATTCCCGCGGACTGCGAAGTGATCGAAGCCGGTGCCGAATCCGTTGTCATGCCGGGGCTGGTTGATACTCACGTCCACGTCAATGAGCCGGGCCGGAGCGACTGGGAAGGTTTCGAAACCGCAACCCGTGCCGCGACCGCAGGTGGCGTGACTACAATTGTGGATATGCCGCTGAACTGCATTCCGGCGACGACGACGGCGGGCGCGTTGGAAGGTAAGTTGAAAACGACTGCCGGCAAGCTATGCGTGGATGTTGCATTCTGGGGAGGCGTCGTGCCAGGCAATTCGAGCGAACTGTCGACGTTGTGGGATGCGGGGGTTGTGGGTTTCAAATGCTTTCTTGTCCACTCCGGCGTCGATGAGTTCCCGAACGTGACCGAGAAAGATCTGCGTGAAGCGATGCCTGAATTGGCGCGACTGGGAGCGATGTTAATCGTTCATGCGGAGTTGCCGGGACCGATTGAACGATGTTGCGAACAGGAAAGTCACGGCCATAATGGCCGCAGCTATTCGACATTTCTGCAAAGCAGGCCGCGGGAAGCCGAAAACGACGCGGTTGCGTTGATGGTTCGCTTGAACCGCGAGACAGGCTGCCGAGTTCACATCGTGCATCATTCATCGGCCGGAGCTCTCGATATGCTGCGCCAGGCGAAGGCATCGGGCGCAGCCATAACTGCCGAAACATGTCCGCACTATTTGCATTTTGCCGCGGAAGACATCAGCGACGGGGCAACTGAATTCAAGTGCTGTCCGCCAATTCGGGAACGCGATAACCGCGAGCAACTTTGGAAAGCATTGGCCGACGGAACGATAGATTTCGTCGTCTCAGATCACTCACCCTGTCCTCCGAAAATGAAAATGCGCGAGCGGGGAGATTTCATGCAGGCCTGGGGAGGCATTTCTTCCTTGGAGCTGCGGCTGCCGGTGATGTGGACTGACGCCAGCGCGCGCGGCGCCGGCATCAATCAGCTCGCCGAGTGGCTTTGTCGCGCGCCGGCGCGACAAATCGGAATGGCGCACCTCAAGGGATCAATCGCCGTGGGTTCCGAGGCTGACATTGTGATTTGGAATCCGGAGAGCGAGTTTCGCGTCGAGGCATCAATGATTCATCATCGCCACAAGCTAACGCCCTATGATGGCGAGATCCTGCGCGGTAAAGTAGAAAAGACTTTTCTTCGCGGCCAGATCGTTTATGATGGCGGCGAGTTTGCTAAGCCTAAGGGTAGAGTGCTCCTGCGCCAACGCCCCTGAATTTTTGCGGCTTTGCGACTTGGCGTGAAACCCATCTCGCGCAAAGCCGCCAGGTCGCAAAGCTCCTATGGACTTTATTGAACTAATAGATCTGGCATCAGAACGCCTGGGCGGCGCTGTGCTTGTTGCCAACGACGAATTCTTTGCGCCCAGGGAAAATCTTCTAAAGCCGTCGCCGCCTGTTTTCATCGAAGGCAAGTACACGGACCTGGGCAAGTGGATGGACGGTTGGGAAACGCGCCGGCGACGCACGCCGGGATTCGATTGGTGCCTGATTCGTCTGGGATTGTCAGGCTTTATTCGCGGCGTCATCATAGATACGAGTCACTTCAAAGGCAATTACCCGGAACAATGTTCGCTGGAGGCTTGCGCGATCGACGGAGTACCGGCGGCGGAAGAGCTGATCGACGATTCAATTCAATGGATTGAGATCCTCCCGAAGACAAATTTGAACGGTGACTCGCTGAATCAATTTGCGATTACCAGCGATCGGCGCTGGACCCATCTTCGTTTCAAGATTTATCCCGATGGTGGTGTGGCGCGCCTGCGCGTTCACGGTGAAGCTGCGCCTGACTGGAATCGTATGAAAAAGATCGGCGGCGAGATCGATCTCGCCGCGGTCGAGAATGGTGGGTTTGTGCTTTCGTGCAGCGATATGTTTTTCGGACATCGTCAAAACTTGATCATGCCCGGGCGCGCGTTGAATATGAGCGACGGGTGGGAAACTAAGCGGCGGCGCGGACCCGGTCACGATTGGATCATCATCAAGCTGGGTTCGGCCGGTCACCTCCGCCGTCTCGAGGTTGACACTTCCTGGTTCAAAGGAAATTTTCCGGAGAGTTGTTCGCTCGAGGCTTGTAACGCTTCAAATGCATCGATTGAGATGTTGCAGGATTCTTCGTTCGCCTGGAAATCAGTGCTGCCGCGGACCATTCTACAGGCGCACACGCGTCACTTCTTTGATGACCTGACCGGCGTGGGAGCAGTTTCGCACGTACGTTTCAATATTTTTCCGGATGGCGGTGTCGGCAGGTTGCGGGTCTTCGGAACGATTGAATGACGACCGCACTCGATCATTTGAATAAGCTTCCGTCTGAAGACGCCCAGGCAGAGTTCTTGAAATGCTGCGGTTCCATAAGCTGGGCGCGGGCAATGTCAAAAGCGCGGCCGTTTGAAAATGCAGATTACCTTTTGAGTGAAGCGGATCGCGTCTGGTGGTCACTTGACCCTGCAGATTGGCTGGAAGCATTTCGGGCTCATCCAAAGATCGGCGAGAAGAAGGCGGCTGCAGCTCAATCTGAACAAGCCGAAGGATGGTCGGCGCAGGAACAATCAGGGACTCAGAACGCGCCTGCCGGTACAATGGTCTTGCTGGCTGAAGGAAATCGAAAATACGAAGCACGCTTTGGGTTCATTTTTATTGTGTGTGCGACGGGAAAATCTTCGGAAGAAATGCTGGCAATTCTTAATGACCGATTACGAAACGATATGGATACTGAAATTCGCACTGCTGCTGAAGAGCAACGAAAGATCACACGACTGAGACTGGAGAAGCTTCTCAACTGAATGAGCGCCATTACCACCCACGTTCTGGATACTTCGCGTGGCCGGCCCGCGGAAGGGGTACCGGTCGTGCTTGAAATTGAATCTGCTGACGGCAGTTGGAAACAGATCGGCGTCGCCATGACCGACACGGATGGCCGGGCAAAGGACCTCTTGCCGTCCAACTTTGCCCTGCATGGTGGAGTTTATAAGCTAACTTTTGACACCGCGTCCTACTTTGCTTCGCAAAAAGTAGAAAGCTTCTATCATGAAGTCAACATCGTCTTCGAGATTCACGATCCGGCGCAGCATTATCATGTGCCGCTGCTACTCAGTCCGTTTGGATATTCGACGTATCGAGGGAGTTAGTGGTGGCACAGACTTCAGTCTGTGACTTGAACATAAGTGGCCCAATGGAGGAAGTTGTACACACCTACTATCGTCGCAATTTACCTCATTGGCATCCTATCGGGAGATCAATTTTCCTCACGTGGCGCTTGGATGGTTCTTTGCCAAGAACGGTAGTCGAAAAACTCCGACTCACACGTAACGAACTGAAAGTATCAAAATAATCCCAAAACCAGTGCCGAAGTCCGAATGCTCCAGTACAAAAGATTATTCGCAAAGGTTGATGCGATCCTTGATAAGGCCAGCAGTGGGCCATTGTGGCTTGCGGACGGTGAGGTCGCAACTTTGGTACAACGGACACTGCTCGATCGCTACGCTCACCTTTACACGCTTTGGGCCTACGTTGTAATGGCAAACCATTTGCACATCTTATTGAGGCCCAAGAGTCATGAAATATCCTGGCGAAAATCACGAAGTGCATCAAGGGCTACACAGCACGCGAGGCAAATCGGCGGCTTGAACGAACTGGGTGCAAGTTTTGGCAGGATGAATCATTTGATCACCGGAGTCGGAATCAGAATGAATTCTTTCGTATCGTCGATTACATTGAGAATAACCCCGTAAAAGCCGGCTTGGTCAAGAAACCGGAACACTGGATCTGGTCATCAGCCGCCGAGCGAAATCGAAGAGGGTGGGCGAGTTTTCGTGCTTTGACTTAATAACTGAGCCTGAAGTGCAGATCACAGACTGAAGTCTGTGCCACTCCATAAATGATCAATCCGACAATCAGCGAATGGCTTAACTTCATTGCGCGTTGGGTCCATGTGTTCGCCGGCATCATGTGGGTCGGCACGACGTATTATTTCACCTGGCTGGATGCGCGTTTGAGCGAAGAAGAGAAGGCGCTGGCCAATACCGGAAACGCCGCGCAGATCTGGATGGTCCACAGCGGCGGCTTTTATGTGGTCGAGAAACGGAAAGTGCCGGACGAATTGTCGCGCAAGCTACACTGGTTTCGCTGGGAAGCAGCCACGACCTGGTTAAGCGGCTTCGCTCTTTTGATAATTGTTTACTACCTCGGCGGCGGCGCTCTGATTGACCGGGACATATCCGATATAAGTCTCGGCACCGCCGTCGCAATCGGAGTGGGCGCGCTGATCTTCGGATGGCTGATCTATGACCTGCTGATGATTTCGCCGCTGGGTCGAAACGAGAAAGTCTTCGCGCTGGTGGCTTATCTTCTTGTCGTGGGCACGGCTTATGGACTGACCCGGGTGTTAAGCGGCCGCGCCGTTTACATCCATGTCGGCGCCATCTTCGGCACGATCATGGCGGCGAATGTCTGGATGCGAATCCTGCCGGCTCAGCGAAAAATGATCGACGCCATTAAGGCAGGACAAAAACCTGACGAACGTCTGGCGGCCCAGGCAAAGCTCCGTTCAAAGCAGAACACTTTCATGGCCGTCCCGGTTGTTTTCCTTATGATCAGCAATCATTTTGGCGGAAATACTACCGGCGGTTATGACTGGATTCACCTCGCGGTGTTGGTTCCTGTCGGCTGGCTTGCGGCCAGGTTTATCCGTCGCGCTTAGCTGGCACTGCACTACAAACACGAACATAGCTTGATAAAGACAATGAAGTGGGCTCCGGAGGCTTAAAGACTTTGATATCGAATTAGAAATCAGGAAGATGCCCAACGGATGTAGCCTCAGAAATCCATTTCGAATTTAGCCCTTATTGAGGTCCCGAGGCTATTAAAGAATTGGCCGAGGTGTTGGCTGCCGGTGTTGTTTTGCACATCGCGAGGATTGAAATGATTCGTGATATTGAAAATGGCGACGCCGCCCCGCGCTCTCTTATCGAAGAATGGAATCTTGAATCCTTTTAGAATTTGCACATCAAGCGACATGAACATCGGAAATCGACCAGCTCGATTGCGCAGCCCAACGAAATCAAGACCATCATCGACGATCGAGAAGGGGAAGCCTGAGCGGATCTCGAACGCCGGCGTGATCGTGATGGCCATGGGCGCCTTCAGTTCGCCATAGGCGAGAAAGCGATGGGGCGCGTCGAATGGCAGGGGCCCGTACTGGTTTGCCCGAATAACCAAAGATGGAAAGTCACTGAGAAAATTATCGGATGTATTCAAATCACCGCGCGCTTTCGACCAGACGTAAGAAAAGTTCCAGTTGTGAAAACGCTGATTATCATAAGCCAGCAACGCCTGCGCTTCGCGGTATTGCGAACGGCCGCTGCTTTTGAGGACATACATTCCTTCGCCAAACCTGTTCACGCGCGGAATAACGATCGCCTCATTCATTGTTGAGCGTTGCAGAAATCCGATCCTGGCGGTGAGGTGTTTGGTTATGCCGCGATCGACCTGCACGCTCCAACGCGTGCTTCGCGCATCATGCAGCGGTCCTCTAATCACATTTGCAAAATGACGGTGGCCATCGATTACTGTCACTCCGTCCGGCGCATAGCTGGTAACAATGCGTTCCGGAAAACGGCCGGGCGCCGCGACGCCGAGAACGGAAGAATCAAACAGCGGGTCATCATTCTCATCCAGCTGCCAGGGAATGAAGTACCTGGATGACAAAGGACTTCGATCGTAAAAAAGGCCGACTCCGCCGCGGACGATCGTGCGATCGTTTCCGAACGGAAGAAACATCAGTCCTAAACGCGGCGCGAAGTTGACTCGTTTAGAAATGCTGTCACGATCGAAACGCGTACCCAGATCGAGCGTCAAACTCTTCCTGATCAGCCAGCGATCCTGAATAAAACCGCCTATTTCCCTGAGAGATCTGTTAAGCGAAGTCGGGCCCGCAAAATCGATTCGCTGGCTGAGTGTTTGATCGCGACGAAGAATTGAAATCGGTCGGAAGTTAAACGCTCCAAACAGCATCGTAGAATCGAACTCAGCCCCAAGCTTTAAAGAGTGTTGGCCTCCCGCGGAAATGGGGTGAGCAAAATAGTTTTCCAGCCACTGGAGCCGTTTGGACGATCGCTGAGAGTTTACGAAATAGTTTCCCGTGTTACCGTCAGGGAGATACGTCAATCCCATTGGGCCCTGCGGGAAAACCTGGAAGTGAAAAGTCTTGTAACTGACCAGCGAGGAGAGAAAGGATTCATTGCTGAATATCGCTTGCTCAGACAGCGAGAAGAGTTCGCCCCGCTGTTTTGTGTTTGGTCGCGTTTCCTGAGGATTGAACGTGTCAAGCCCGACGAATCGCACTTTCTGTGGAAACAGACCACCGACAAACTTCAGGCTATGCCTTTTGTTGATCGTCAGATCGAATTGCGTGAAAGAGTCGAATGATTCGGATGCTGAATCGTCGCGCGGGGCTTTCAAACTCGGCACCCGCACTCGCGAATAGCGATATTCAAACGATTGCAGAAAACTGAGCCGGTTTCGGATCAGCGGCCCGCTAAAAGTCATGCGGGGACGGAACGAATCGAGCTTGCCGCTGATGATGTTGCGATAAGTCGGGAAAAACCGGGAGAGGGTGAACTTGAATTTGTTGCCGCCGGTTTTTGTTTCCAGGTTCGTAGCACCGCCCGCAGCACGACCGAACTCGGCAGAATAAGGATTCTCTTCGATATGCACGCTCTCAGCGGCTTCGACTGGAATATCAAACGCGAGATTGCCGGTCAGCGGGTCGGTAACATCGGCGCCGTTCACTGTATAAGAGCTCTGTCCGGAGCGGGTGCCTTTGACATGATTTAATCCGTCGGCGCCGCGCACAACGCCGGGAGTTAAAGGCAGGGCGCTCTGATAATTTTCAGAACGAAGAGGCAATTCTTCGAGCTTCTCAGCGCGAACTGTATTTGAGGTCGTGGTTTCGGATGTGCTCAGCAGGCCTTCTTCCTGATGAACGGTGACCGACTCAGTGACCGTGGCCGTCAAGACGATCTCGACTACCAGAGTGGCGCCGGTCGTCAAGTGAATTTCCTGTTTGGCGCCTGGCAATCCGTCGGCTTCCGCGGCCAATACGTAATTAGCCGAAGGCAGATCCAGAAACGCGAAATTACCGGTTTCATCGGTGACGGTTTTGACGGGAGCGCCCTGAACGTCTCGATTCACCAGCGTGAGGCGTGCGCCCGGCACAAGGTACGCCCGCGCAGAAGGATCGGCCGAAGCAGCACTCACCGTCCCCTTGATGCTCCCCGTCAACCCCTGCGCTCTGAGAATCTGCCATGGAGTAATCCCAACCAGGACCAGCACATACAGGCCAACGAACATTCGATACCGCCTGCTTCTCACCACCAAAGCAAGTGGTTTCCGGGCAAACTCGGCATCGAGTTCAGGCATTTGACCCTCCGAGAGACATTCGGCTCATTCAGGCGACGCGGTGTGGTGATCGGGAAATCAGCCAGCAACGCAATTCCAGATGTGTACGAGTTGGGCCGGCCACTGACCCAACAGGTAAGGAAAACTCTTTAACGAAGTGATACGATCTTGCAGACCAGTTGCCGTCTGGCCGGGATCGACGGCGTTCAAGATTGCGTGGCGCAGCTTATAACAAATACGGAACCGGCACAAGCCTGGTTCTTCGCGCGATGCTCGGCAAACTTTCAGATCTTAATAGACAGCAATTCCGGACAATTTTCCGATTTAGTCAATATTTAATGCGAAATGGGTTCGACTGCGAATCGGGTTTCACAGATGAACCGAATCGATCTTTATGGTGAGGTGATTTATTTTACGATCATGATGACCTTACGCTCGCGGGCGCCGTCGAACTCGCAGAGAAAAATGCCTTGCCAGCGACCCAGAAGGAGTTCGCCGTCTTTGAAAGGAACAGTCACACTCGGACCGACGAGACTGGCTTTGATGTGCGCATCAGAGTTTTCTTCGCCGTGACGAAAGCCCATCCCGTGTTGAGGAATCAGAGTGCGCAATGCGCGCAGCATGTCCCGCGGCACGTCAGGGTCGGCGTTTTCATTGATGGTGAGACCGGCGGTGGTATGTTGCACGTAGAGCACCACCACCCCTTCTTTTGCGTCTGATTCTTTCAGGCGCTTTCGCACTTCATCAGTGAACTCAACGAGCTCTTCGCGCTGATGTGAACGGACTTTAAGAACCTGCATGGGCCTGAATTATAACGCCGGCCCGTTAATGATGAGGAACGAGCAGGCGAGGAACCGGCCCGCTGACGGGGCTTTAGTTGTGAATGAAATCGAAAACCTCTAGCGAAACGCCGATGAGGGCGCTTCATCCCCGGATCCGGTTCGGCTTTCGACGGGGCCTAGCTTGGTCATGCCTTTAAAGTGCCAGCAGTCGACGCTCCACACCGGTACGATGCCTTCGCGATCGACACCCGTCGTGCACCATACGCCCGAGTCGCGATAGTCCGCCGGCGTCTTCAGTACCCTACCGCCGGCGCCGTAAAGTTTGTATTTCTTCAGGCGATCGTTGTAGAGGCTCAGTTTGTCGCCGCTCAGGATCTTTCTGTACGGCTCGTACTGAGCTTCTTCGGCTGCGGTCAGGTCGCCAAAGACTTTCTGGCCGGCGTCGCGCACCTTGACGCACATCGCGCGCGCTTCCGTGATCGTCATGTTGCCTTTGTAGGTTTCGACCTGAGTCGATTCGGCGAGCCCTTTTGATGTCGCTTCATCTATTTTGGCAATGCAAGCCCTGCCGTTCTCGAGCGCCAGCTTGCCATCCTCTTTAGGGTACATGCTGTCTTCCGGCTTCCAGTCGGCAAAGTTGGAAGCTGAATTGATGGCATCTTCGAGTTCCTTTGCGACTTTCTGTGCCATAACCACAGCCGAGCCGGCCAATATTACGCAGATAAATGTCGCCGTTGAAATCCTTCGAAACATCTCGTTTACCTCCTATGCGTCGCTATCATTTGAAATTGGCGAAAGTCGCTACTTAGCGCTCCACTTGCTCCCATCTTTGAACACCACTTCCTTTAGCGAACACTCTGCTTTGGTTGCCGCCGGCTCGAGTGGAGTCTGATCTTCGTAGGTCTTGCCACTTTCGATTGGCTTGCGGGTGGAACCTACAATGTTTTGCCAGACGATAGTTGTTTGTTCGACGGTCTTGCCACTCGCGTCGGTCTCTTTGAGGTTGATGTGAACTTCATCGATCGGTTTGTCGGTGTTTACTTTTATTTTGTACGAGACGTTTGTTTTGTCGGGGCTGATCCCGCCGTAAATAAATTCAACTGGAGCGCCGGTTGTGGTCTGCGGTGCAGCAGCCTGCGAATCCGCCTTTGACGATCGAGGCTCCGCCCCGCTGGCGGCTTGAGTGTTGGTAGCTGCCGGTTCATTCCTGGCGCAACCAGGAAGGAACAAAACAACCAGGATTAACCATGCGTACTTTTTCATTTTCGATTCTCCCTTTGTGAACACTGATGTAAATCTCCGGCGTTGTTGCCACCGCGACTCTACGCGCTTCTCGCGGCACGCGATGCTACGGGACGACAAAACCAGTTAACGGGCTGCCAAAAAAGGCATCCGTCTTGTAAGCATTCCGATCCCACGTGCCATCCTGATCGCCGGTAATTTGCACCGGCAATACGATGCGACCAGTTCCGAGGTTGTTCTGTTTGCCGACTCCCGAATCCACTAATTGACCATTCGGCCCCATGGTGAATTTTGCGGTACGCGCCAGTTTTCCATTTTCGAGGATTTTGATTTCATACTCGCCAGGATTTTCGTACATCTTGAAATCCATCGGATGAAATTCCGCCTGCTTGTCCCAGACCATGGCATTCACAACGAACTTCCGCAGGCAATACGTGTTCGGCGATTCTTCGTAGGCCGCATTCGTCACCAGGCAAGCGGTGTCGCCATATTTGCTACCGCCCCCGGCGCTGTCGGCCACAAGTTGCCCTTTGTAGTACAAATAGGCGGCGTACTTGCCGTAATCGATGTTCCTGGGGTCGCTCTTGAACCACGTCGCAAACGAAAGCCGTGCTTCTGTTTGTGAAGGCCGATTGCCCGTGCGAATATCCAGGCCGTCATAGCTGTACACGTAGGCAATTGGCAGGGCCCAGTCGTAATTGACGTAATAAGAAAAGTTGTTTTTGAATTTCGGATTGCCTGAAGGATTGACAACAAACTTTTCGACTTTGAACTTGCCGGTGAAGAGATTCTTGTTGGCACCTTCGAGTTCGTTCTTGAGATTGATCTTGAAACCCGCCATGCCGGTTTCTATCGAGGTCTGTTCGTCTTTGACATCGTCGCTGTTCATGCCACATTCCGTGTGCCACCAGGAACCTTCTTTGGTTTCGTTGGTATTGCAATCAAACTTGATCCAGGACTTGCCCGAGGGCGTCATGAACCCCACCGACAATTGGCTGCCGGGCGGGATCGGCCCATTAACGCGAAACGCGATGCGCGGCGACCAGCTCCAGGTATCTTCATCGCGCTGGCCATTGCGGTAATACTGCCGGTGCGTGCGCAGATTGATTTGAATTGAAGGCTTGTTGATAGCGGCTTCGGTTGCCGTGGACCTCGTGTTTCTATTGTCCGGCTGTGGCTGCGCCGGTTGAGGGTTTGAGCTTGACGCCGGTTGTCCAGAATCAGTTTGGGTTGACTGGGGTTGGCCGAGCTTCGGCGTTTTGATTTTCGGAAACTGAGCGCGAGCTGCCTGAAAGCTGAATATGATCCCGGATATTAGAGTCAGCATTAACACAAAAAACTTCTTCATTGTTCTGCTCCTTTCGGTAAACCTATATCGGTGCGTTTTGTTCGCCTGTCGAAACCTGCTAATTGCTGATTCGACTCTGTTAGCGCCTTACTCTTATTCCTGACAAAGATTTGGTGCAGACCAGCATGACTGGATGATGCTCCGGTGAAATGAACCTTCGTTTCTTCAATCCGGTTACTGAAGCACACAATCCTCAAGCGCGGGCTCGTCGGTTGCAACCTTACCCATGCACTTACCTTTAATCGTTACCTTTTGGCCTGGCTTTAATTTAGAAATGGCCTCCTTCTCATCGCTGGCGAAACCAAAACAGTTGACGATCGGTTTCTGATTCGAGCCTACCAGGATGACCGCAGGCCTTCCCATGCCGTCGTCTGGAGTACTGGTCGTGCCAACAATGCCGGTAACAATCACGATCTTTCCCTGATAGATCTTGTCGGCTTCCGCTTCGTTCGACTGATATGCTTTATAGAAATCGTCGGCTGAGATTGTGATACTAGGTCCTTCGCGTTCGGCGCGCTTCTCGTCCATCGCTTTTCGGAAACTCGAACAACCAAGGACCAGTCCCAGCCATACAAATGAAACCAGCAGTAGGGAAACGTAGGATTTTTGAGTTCTCATCTTTTCTTTTCCTTTGTCAGGCCCCTGGGCTTTCTTCATCTCGAATCCGAAAGCATTATGGGCGGACGTTTATTCATTAAACGCACGCGCTGCTACCAGCGCTCGCTTTTGCATGTCAAAGACATAGTGGATCGCAGCGTGTGGGTTGCTTGAGCGATCGAAGATGAAATAGTCACCTGCCCAAACCGGATCGCTTAGCGGCCGGTTCGGCCATGCCACTCCCTGGATTTCGTAGACCTTCTCACTGCGGTTGGGGATGAGCACATGTCTTATAAAGATTCGTTCCAGGCCTTCTTCTGTGGTCACGGTGAACGACGAAAATCTTTTACTCTTGTTCAGCATCAGGTTCTGTAACTCGGCATTCTCGGGCACGCTTGATTCCACGATCTTTATCTCCGGTGCAAAATCTTTGAGCACATCTTCCCCTTTGGCGTGATGATGTGGATTGGGAATTGTTGTTTGGGCGCCCGGTTTGCTCGGACGTTGTTGAAGGTTGGGCGCAACCCCAAGGCTCAGCGCGCCCACCATTAGGAAAGATGCAAGATTATTCATGGGCTTACTTCCATCTTGCGGTGCCGCGAACTCTAAACCTGAATTGTTTTGTCGTCCACATTTGCTTTGTCTGTAAGCGTGCATCGAGGCACAAGGACCTAATTCACTGCTGGCGGTTCTACCGCTGAGACGAGCTACGGAACATCCACAAGGTATCCGGAGATAGTAAGAGAGAGACTGGCATCTCCAGCGTTTCCATTTCGCGAGGCGCTGAAAGTCACCGTTGAACCTGGATCGGCGTATATGCGTGTCTGTTGGCTAACACAATAGACGTCACTGCCGAAATTTCCTTGTGACGTCAGCGCCAAGGTATGAGGCACGACATGGTTATTTAGTGAAGTTTGGATCTTAGCCAGCATTTTCTGCCCGGCCGGTAACAAGGCAGTCCCTGATGCGAACTCAATGACCAACCGCTTACCGCCAGGAACAACAAGCGCCGTGTTGGAGCCAGTGAATACTCCATCAGGTATTGCCACATCCTGTTCCAGCTGAATGGCTTGTCGGACAGGATTATCTACGTCGCGCACCGGCTGGGTAACGGCGGTGCCCACCAACCTCACATCCTGCGGCGCTTTATTGTTTTGACCGGCTCCAGTGCGCGGCGTGACGAGCGCGATCAAGCTCATAAGCGCTAGCAAACCCGTGAAAACGATGAGCGAATTCTTGAATTTGTACACAAAGTTTCCTCCTACCGAAGCTGGGTTTCCAGCTAGGTACGACGGAAACCGCGGAGCTTATTACCACGAGCGCCGGATATTCTCTTCAAAGAGACTTCCGTGTCGGCTGGCACTCTCGGAATAGCATTGCCTTCCCTGGGTTTCCGCCATAACATCTCAATCTCCAGTGGCTGGTTACGGTGTTTTATGCCCGACCCGCGGTATCTCGGCCCTAAATAGTTCCAAGCCGAGATTATTGGAGGAGACCCCATGTCCCAGGCTACTCGGTTTCGCTCGCTTGTCATTTTGCTGAGCGTGACTGTGTCGATCTTCAGTTTAGACACGAGCGCATCTTTGGGCGTCGGCCAGGAACCTTCGCCGGATGAAGCCCGGATGCGCGTGGAAGTTAGCCAGTATTTCGAATCTTTCGCGAAGAAAGATCTGGACAATCTGCTGAGGCATTGGAGTGCCGGATCGCTTGAACTTGACACCCGTAAGAAACAGTTACAGCAAGAGTTTGCCGCAAACGAGAACTTCGAGATCAAAAATCTGGCGATTCGAAAACTTATCTTTGAAGGCGATAAGGCTTCTGCACAAGTAACGCTGGAAATCACCGCAACCGACATCAAAACAAATCAGCCTGCCACGGCCTTCGGAAAAATGAATCGGGTACTGGAGTTCGTGAAGGAGTCGGGGTTCTGGAAGATTGCGCGCGACGCTTCGGCCGAAGAGGATCTGGCCATTGCTCTGATCGCCGCAAATGACGAGCGGCGTGATTCGCTTCTCTTACAAAACAATGAGTTGGTCAATTCGCAGTTGATCGGCGCGCTAAGGCTGTTAGGAGATCGCTCAACTGACTATCGAGAACAATTGAGAATCTACGCGCTGGGCGAAAGGCTGGCCGAGAAAATCGGCGACAAACATCGCACCGCCGAAATGTTGAATAGCGTCGCGGCGATGCACCGCATGTTGGGCGATTATCCCAGCGCGATAGACTTTGCTAATAAGAGCCTCGCCATCAGTGAAGCGACCGAAGATCAAACCGGAATAGCGAACTCGCTCCTGGCGCTCGGAGTCCTTAGCTATTCACAAGGTAGTTATACAGCGGCCCTTGAGTATTACCGCAAGAGTTTGTCGCTCAGTAAGTCTCTGGGGGACAAGAAGGGCATTGCGCTGGCTTTGAGCGGTCTTGCACAGGTAGCGGAGGAGCTTGGCGATTATGCCGAGGCACTTGATTCCTACAATAAGAGCCTGGCGCTCCGAAGTGAACTGGGAGACCAGGCCAAAGTTGCGTTAGGCCTCAATGCAATAGGTGTAATTTATTTCCGCCAGGGAAATTACTCTCAGGCATTGGAGTACGCGCGAAAAAGCATGGCGTTGAGTGAGCAGGTGAAGAGCACGCAAGGGATTGCCCAGACTCTCAGCACCATCGCGAGTGTTTACCGTGAACAGGGCGATTATGACCAGGCGCTGGTCTATTACCAGAATAGCCTGAAGATCCGCGAGGGCCTGGGAGAAAAAAGGGGAATTGGAAACCAGCTAAACAATATCGGTCTGACCTACTACCTCCAGGGCAGATACGATCAAGCGCTCGAATATTTAGCGCGAGCGCTTTCGTTGCGCGAAACAATCGGAGACAAGCTCGGCATCGCCCAATCTCTTAACAGCATCGCTCACGTTCATCAGGACCTTGGTGATTACGCGAAAGCAATCGAGTTTGCGCAGCACGCGTCCGCACTCGCACGAGACATAGGCAATCGCGAAACCCTCTGGAATGCCCAGACGGTGGTCGGAAAATCCTATCGTGCGCTGAACAGGTTTGCGCCGGCTGAGGAAGCATTGTCAGAGGCGATCGCTACTATCGAGGCCTTAAGATTTCGGGTCGCGGGCGGCGAAAGCGACCAGGAGCAATTCTTTGAGAATAAGGTCGCTCCTTACCAGGAAATGGCCAAGCTGCTTCTCTCCCGGAACAGCACGAGCGAGGCTCTCAATTATTTGGAGCGTGCCAAAGCCCGTGTGCTTCTGGATGTACTGCGCCGTGGCAGGACGAATGCCACGAAAGCTATGAGTGCAGATGAGCGCCGGCGCGAAGAAGAGATGAGGGCGGCGCTGACCTCGCTCAACACTCAACTGGCACGAGAGAGGTCTCGCCCGCAGCCCGACAAGTTGCGCCTCACCGACCTGGAAGCACGATTGGAGAAAGCTCGCCTTGAACGTGAAAACTTCGAAGCAAGTCTTTACGCCGCGCATCCGGAATTGAAAACGCAGCGCGGCGAAACCGCGCCTTTGCGAATCGACCAGGCAAGCGAACTGGTGTCTGACGATCGGACTGCGCTGCTCGTATATACAGTGGCCAACGATCAAGTCTACTTATTCGTGCTTACAAAGGCGATGGGAACGTCAGGCGTGGATTTGAAGAGCTATACGCTGCCTATCAAGCGTAATGAGCTCGCTGCGAAGGTTGAAAGGTTTCGGCAACGATTGGCCAACCGCGACCGTGACTACGCGGATTCTGCAACCGATGTTTACAACCTGCTGATCAAGCCCGCTCAGGAGCAGTTGCATGGAAAGAGCGCGCTTGTGGTTGTGCCCGACGACGTGCTGTGGGACTTGCCGTTTCAAGCCTTACAACCAGCAGGTGGTCACTATCTGATCGAAGACCACGCCATTTCTTACGCGCCGTCCCTGACTGTGCTGCGAGAGATGATAGCAAAGCGGCATCGAGGAACGGATGCCGCGTTGTCAACCTTACTTGCCATCGGGAATCCCTTTCTCGGCCAGCAGACCAAGGCACGCGCGCGTATGGTCTTGATGAATGAAGCGCTCGAGCCTCTTCCCGAAGCCGAACGGCAGGCGAAAATGTTGGGACAGTTGTACGGAATCAAAAGCAGCAAGGTGTACGTTGGAGCCGAGGCGCGCGAAGACCGTGTGAAAGCCGAAAGCGGACGGTATCGCATCCTGCAACTCGCTACCCATGGGATTCTTAACAACACCAATCCGATGTATTCGCACATTGTCCTCTCACAGTCTACGGGTGACTCGAAAGAGGACGGCCTCCTTGAAGCCTGGGAAATAATGAATCTCGATCTCAAAGCAGATCTGGTAGTTTTGTCTGCCTGCGACACTGCTCGCGGTCGCATCGGCGCCGGCGAGGGTGTGATCGGCTTAACCTGGGCATTCTTCGTGGCGGGAAGTCCCACGACTGTCGTCAGTCAATGGAGTGTGGAATCAGAAAGCACGACCGAGCTGATGTTGAGCTTTCACCGGAATCTGAGGGCGCCCGGCAGGGGCTTGCAATATGCGATGAGTAAAGCCGAAGCGTTGCGACAGGCACAGTTAAAGCTGCTGCGAACGAAGCGTTACCAACATCCGTTCTTCTGGGCGGGATTCGTGATCGTTGGGGATGGAGGGTGAAGAAGTTGGCGCTGTTCTTGCCGGCGATCACGGTTGGTTCGATCTCTTCTGCGCTTCGACGCTGCGCAAGAGACTTTTCGCAACTGAAGATTTGGGATTCGCGGCCACCAGTTTTCGTAACTCGCGCGCAGAATCGTCAAGCAGTCCGGCATTGGCATAAGCGATTCCCAACACCAGGTGCGAGCGCGGCTCACGCTGGCGGATCTGCGCTAATTCTTCGGCTTTGGTGGTGTCGAGAATTCTGAATTTGGCCTCCGCAGCCGCCGGCGGGGGCATTAACACTTCCTCGCCTTTTCTGGTCGCTCTAACTTGCCAGGTGTAAATGCGGCCGCGTTCGAGCGGCCTGTTCAATCTCCACTTCGTTCCAGTAAGTACCTCACTGGCAGCGATCTTCTTTGCGTCACTACCATAGATAGTCACCACGTAACTCTCCGCGCCATCAATAGCGCGCCAGCGGAAAATTGGCGTGCGCGACTCAACCGCGGTCGCGACTGGATTCAACAAGCCATAATCCGAAGTGCCGGCGCCCATCAGCCTGCCCGAACGGCCCTTGAGTTCAGCGATCGACGATGGCGATCCCACGCGGCCACTCTTGAGCGCGGCTATTACCTCGTTCTGAGTTTGAGCGGGCGCCGCTTCGAGACCTGAAAGCTTGTCGTCACTGTTCAACGCGACCCGATTGTCCCCATCGATGAGCTCAACCACCTGACCAGTGTTGCTCTCCTGCGCAGGCGACGAATTGTCGGTGGTTACCGGCTCGAGAGACGGAGCCGGGGAACTGGCAGCAACAACTTTCTCTTGTTGATCACGTTGAATTCGAGCTTCTTCGGCGCGCTTTCGTGAATACGAAACGACTGCCCAGGCGATCAGGGCAACGAGGACAATTGCTGCGGCGGCTGGCGCCGCAATCCGAATTGATGGCCAGTGCCAGAGGGGGGTCAAACGTTGCCAGAGATTTGGAACTACCTGAGGTGAATGTCTCTTCTCAGGCAGAAGACTCAGGTGAGCCCTGGTTCTCAGCAGATCTTCGACCTCTAGTTTGCAGTTGTGACAGTATTCCAAATGTCCGTCGGCGATCTCGCGGTCTACATCACTCAGAGTGTTATCCACATAGTCGGCCATCTCCTGATAAAGCAAATGGTCATTCTGAGAATCAGGCTCTGTTTGCAGCTCGCTTATGACTTGTTCAGAAAGTTTCTGAGTCTCGCGATCTTCGCGGGCCGCGAGCTGACACTTAGCGCAGTTCCTCAGGTGATCGTCAAGCGTCAGAATGTCCGCGGGCGAGAGCTCGCGATTTCGATAACGCTCAAAATCCTGCTCAGATGGATGTTGGAACATATCTCGAGTCCTTCGGCTTGCCGCCGCGCGACAGACCGCTCCCTTACAATTTAGTGCGATGCAAACCCGGCCATGATCTTACCATCTGCACTTTTTGGAAATTTCATTCAGCGTTTCTGGTTCTTCGCCACAGTCGCGCGCGCGCGCATTTGCGCAGATTGATTACCTGTTGGCGCGTCACGCCGAGAGACGCGGCGATGATTGCATCCTCAACCGGCAACTCGTTCCACAATGTTGACAGTTTTTCGGCCGGCATCGCCAGAATCTCCGCAATCTGGCGCACTGAGGCGATGCCAATCAGAGGTAACAGCGTAAGCATCCCGCGGCCATTGGCGTCTCTCAAACTCAGGAGCAGCGCCACCCGCTGGCGGAGCGGCAATGCGCAAATTTCTGCCCACAACTTTTCGAGCTGGCGACGCTGGTCCATTTTGGCGTCAAGCTGCAGATGCGAATGGTGGTGTTGGACGTGCGCGGCGCCGCGGTCCTCGATCGAAATGGAAGACAAGGGCTCATCCGTAATCTGCCAAAGTTCGGCGACCGCCGAAACCAGTTCATCCAACTCAAGCGGACCGCCGCTTTGATTGAAGAGCGACGCCAGCAATTCGGGCGTTTTTAATCCTGGACCGGCAAGCAGTGTTTGTTTGTCGATCAATTCATGAAATCTTGCCTGTCCTGTGTGACGTTTGGGGTATTTTTTTCGCAGGTGCTCGTCACAGGCATGATAAGCCGTTACTGCCACATACCCGCGAAAATTCTTTATCGGCCTGGCAGATGAATCGGCCCTTAATTCGCGAAGCCGCCCGACAAGCTTTAGCATAACTTCACTGATCAGGTCGTCGGCTTCTTCGTTAGTAAGGTCGCGATCGGTCGATTGACCCACTCTGAGCTTGTTTCGAATAATGCCGCCAATGATGGGTTGCGCGTATTCACAGATCAGTTCTTCGACTGCGCGACTGGATGTTGGTTCATCCTCAGCTAGGAGGAAGGGCAGAAGTACGGCGTCGCTTTGTAGCTCTGGTTCCAACATCATCGGAGTCATTGCGTCAGGTTAGGCCAGGACTTGCCCGAGCGTATGACTCTCCTTAAATCGTAGGTAATGATTTTGTGGCGGAGCCGGCCGCAATCTTTCCGATCGTGTAATGTTGGTGTTTACCTCACCTGGCTATATTCTTCCTCTTCACCGATTATTCGACGGAGACGAATGCCTGGATTAGCAGGTTGCGACGGCGTGCTTTTGGCAGCCGGATAGACTGCGCGCGACCCGACCTCGGTCCGGAACTGCCCATTTTCGTCGTAAAGCCGCTTATATTGCAGCGTGTTGCGCACCACTCCCTGAATGTAGAGACGGGTTTCGCGGAAAGGAACCGCCTCAGCCCATTCATCCAGCTCGAGCGGAAGCGTCGCACGCCACTGCACGACGCGCTGTGGACCGGCGTTGTAAGCCGCGGCGACGTATTCGATATGGCCGTACTTGTCGAGCTGATCGCGCAGATATGCAGTACCAAGCTGAATATTCAATCGCGGCTCGAACAATGATTCCATCGTAATCGTGCGTTCAACTCCATATTTTTTGGCCGTTAGTATTCCGGTCGGAACGACGACCTGCATCAGGCCATAGGCTCGCGCGGACGAAACTGCGCGGGGATTGAAAACTGATTCCTGTCGAATCAGACCCGCGACCTGATATGGATCCAGCGAACGTGCGCGCGATTCCTGTCGGATAATGTCCCAATACGCAAGTGGATAGAAGATGTCCCACTCATCTGGACGCATTTCTTCCGGCTTCATTTGGGAATAGTCAGGATAGCTGCGCTTCAGATAATTCAGCGCCTGCACATTGTCTTCTTTCGCGCGATAAATTCTTGCGATGGCCAGGTTTACGCGCGGGCTCGAGGGAGCGGCCGATGAAGCGACATTCAATTCTTCCAGGGCCCAGTCGTCGGTTCCAATAATCGCGAGCTGATCCGCTTTCGCAATCCGTACGTCTTCGTTTGGCCCGGCGGTCTCTTCGGCGACCGTCACGGTTTGCAGGTTGGCGACCGCGCGGCCAATTGCAGAGTCGGCAGGAAAATCTACTTGCGATACGTTGCCGTTGCGACTCATCGTGTCCAGACGCTGTTTCGCGAGATATCCATACCAGTTCGCATCATAACGGCTCTGCAGACCCTGATAAATCGCACGCGCTTCAGTAAGTTTGCCTGCCCGTTCGCTGTCACGAGCCGCCCAATACGCTGCTCTCCCTCGAAAATCCGAGTTGTTACCGGCGTAAATGGCTATGTGCTCAGTCAACAGCCGCGATGATTCGGCAAAGTTCTTCGCATCATGGGCTTGCCAGGCAATGTAGAACTGCGCCGGAGTAACTTCTGCGGCGCCAGGATAAAAGCTCAGAGCGGCGTGATAAAAATAGGACGCATCGCCATCGTCCTTCAATTCTTCCGCATGCTGTCCTAATTGCACAAAAGCGCGCTTTGACCAATCGCTGCTCGGAAATGTTCGATGCAATTCATCGGCGGTGCTGCGCGCCTGCGTCCACTGTTTCGCGCGACCATACGCAAGCGCGAAGTTGAACATAGCTTCCGCACGTGCTTCGCCCGCCGGCATCGGTGTGGCCGTCAAGGCAGCCGTCGCATCCGCAAATCTTCTGGCATTCGCGGCGGCAGTGGCGCGGCGCGCCTGCAATTCGCCCGTCGCGCTGGCCGGGAAATGGGTGAAGGCATCGGAATAGGCATCGAACGCTTCACTGAAGTGCCTGGCGGCCATGAGTTTTTCAGCCCGGCTGACCGCCTCGTCGGCTGAAGCCGGCCCCAGCGTCGAGTTCAACCGCGGAATTGACGTGGCCGCCTCGCCCGCTTCTGCAGATGCCGGCGCAAAGAAATAAATACGCCGGTAAGCGGGAAGAGCGCCGTTGGAATTTCCACTTTGCTCGTACGCTTTCGCGCTTAACAGCAGAGCAGTTCCATCGTCCTTCGTCGTTAGTTGCTTCAACACTATCGGTACGGCGGCGAACTGGCTATCCTGCATCAGGTATTGCGCGTCCCGCAGCATCGCGTCACGCGCCCGCAACGAACCCGGAAAGTCGCGCGCAAGTTTTTCGTAGGCGGCACGCGCCTCGACACGGCGGTTCGCCTGGTCCAGCGCGCCGGCTCGCATCCACAGCGCGTAATCTCCGATTGTCGTGTAGCCGGTGATCGCACTCGAGTCCAGCAACGTCGCGGCGCCGGTAAAATCGTTCGCTTTCAATTTGATTCGCGCGTGCACCATGCTGGCCAGCGCGCCGGCAGTCGTGCGTGGGTAATCTGCTTCAATCCGCGCTACCGCATCTTCGCCAGGTAGTACTCCGCCGCGAGTCATGGCGCGCAAGGTCTCGCGCGCCCTCAGTTCCTGCGGAGTTTGCTGCAGCGTGCGGCAGCCGGCGATCAAAAACAGCGGGGCGATGACCGCCATCGTGGCCGCCAAAGCCGCGACCAAAAAAACGATGCGATGCTTACGAAAACCCATCATAAAAGCCTGATCCAACAACTGTCCCATCTATTGAACCATAGGGTTACATTGGAATACGACTACTGTGTAACGTCTTTTCAGTCTGGCCAATTCCTCGTTTTCGCGTTTCTGGATTTCGAGATAATCAGGCGGCGGATTGCCCCAGCACGAAGGGCGGAAAAACCGAATCTCGCGTCGTCTGGGGTCAACCAGCTTGCCATTTCGGCAGCGTGCTTTCATCTCGAGGAGTTTCTCCTCAACCTTAATCTCCCCGTTGCCTTTGCGAACGTGACCGACGACTTCATCTAATTGCACATCCCTCGGCAAGCAATCGAACTTTCGCGACTGCGAAGAGCTTTTGGCTTCAACTGCGGCCTTCGAGTCAAATCGAATGATCGAGTACACCTCACATTTCGGTTCAGAGCGCGCGAGCACGATGCCCCACAGCATCAAGATTAGAATTTTCGAGATAAATAAAGCATTCCCGCGCATATCCCGGCTAGTTTACCACGCGGCTAAGCGCGCTGCTCGCCGCCGTTTTGGCTGTCTAATTCTGATTGAGCGAACGCGAAAACGCCCGGCGGTTTACTTGAGGTTCTTAATATTGGCAGGCTTTTCGAAAAGCGAGTCGGCGATCTGTTGATTGTATACGACTGACTCATAATTTATGCGACTTGTCTGTTTGCCGTTGATAAAGTGATCTACCACGAAAAAAGTGACGATGCCGTTGATCGTTACCGGTTTCAATAGACGATCTTCTTCAGTGACCTGTTCCATTTCATCAGTGTCAGGGTTCTTGCGCTTTCGCTGATAAATGACTTTTGCGGGCAGGCCCTCTTTCGCATCGAACTCATATTCGATCCAAAAGCCGTCCGTGTAAGTCAGGCGCACGGTTTCATTGCGCCGAGCCAATCCGGCCTCGCGCCGGCCCACATAACTTACGGTTGCGCCTTCTTTTCGCCACCATCCACGCAAGAGGTTTTCAAAACCCGTTTTCATCGAGGTGTTGAAATCCTCTAATTGCTCAGCCTTCTGGTTCTTTAGATTCTTTACGGAGCCATCAAAAATCCACCCTTTACCGCTGCTGTTGCCGAGAATCGTGCGAATGCCGCTGCTGGTGAACTCGGTTCGCTCTTTGTCGGGATAGACAACATAGTCTACGAATTTTGACGGTACTTCCGGAGAGCCGTCTTTGTATTGTGAGAAAATTCCGCGTCCAATCAGCGTGCGGACGTTCAGATAATTGCTTCCTCCCACAACCTCGAGGCCTCGCTGCACTATCTTTTGTGCCTTTTCATCGCTGGTTTGCGCCGGCGGCTGAACAGTCTTGTCAGTCTGGGGACGAACCTCCGTAGCCAGCAAACCGACCGCAATAGCAACAATGGTCGTGCGGCTTATTCGTGAAATGGAATTGGTAAATCTCATGGCGTCAGAAGGTGCATTTGAACAGTTCGCAAGATTCCTACTCCAATCATCTTTGATGTGTCAACATTGCGCCTGGTTTGATGAAGCGGAGGCATCCTTGCCTGCATCCGGAAGCGTTGCCGGATAATAACTCGTCACAATCAGCCGTTGAAGGTAGAATCCTGGCGCCCAAAAATACATGAGCAGGAATCCACAATTCAGGCTCACCGCAGCCGCGCCCGATGATCACCGGGCCGCCTTAATCGCAGGTTTCCTCGGCTGGACGCTCGACGCTTTTGATTTCTTTCTGGTCGGCCTGTCACTGACAGCCATCGCCGCAGAATTCCACAAAGACGACAAAGCTATTGCCTTATCGATTACTGTGACGCTTGCCTTCCGTCCAGTAGGCGCGTTCATTTTCGGCTTGCTGGCGGATCGTTATGGACGGCGTTTGCCGCTCATCCTCGATCTCATTTTCTATTCATTCGTCGAAGTCCTTTCCGGCTTGGCGCCAAATTACGCAACGTTTATGGTGCTGCGGGCGCTGTTTGGAATTGGGATGGGAGGCGAATGGGGCGTCGGCGCTTCCCTGGCGATGGAAAAAGTACCGCCGAGATTAAGAGGCGTTCTTTCAGGTTTGCTTCAGGAAGGTTACGCGGCGGGTTATCTGCTGGCAGCAGGCTGTTATTTCTTCGTTTTTCCGCGCTGGGGATGGCGGCCGATGTTTTTTATCGGCGGATTGCCCGCACTCCTGGCGATTTTCGTACGTCTGAGGGTTAAGGAATCGGAAGTCTGGGAGAGAACGCGTCATGAAAACTGGAGCCAACTCGGCCGCGGCATCGCTTCACACTGGAGATTATTCATCTATCTGGTGCTCTTGATGATGATGATGAACTTTGTCTCGCACGGAACCCAGGATTTGTATCCCACCCTTCTCAAGCGCGCCTGGAATTTTAGCCCCCGAAAAGTTGCCGCGGTCACGGCGTTCACCATGGTCGGCGCAATTTCAGGTGGAATTCTGTTTGGACTTCTGTCGGATCGAGTAGGAAGGCGCCGCTCAATGATCATTGCACTATTTTGCGCGATCCTCGTCATTCCACTTTGGGCGTTGTCGCCGGAGCTATCGCTCCTGCTCGCCGGTGGATTCATCATGCAGTTCATGGTTCAGGGCGCCTGGGGAATAATTCCGGCTCACCTCACTGAGCTCTCGCCCGATTCCGTCAGAGGCTTTCTCCCCGGATTCTCGTATCAATGCGGCGTAGCATTGGCGGGTTTGGTCACTTTTATTCAGGCCATCTTTGCCGCCAGAACGAGCTATCCGGCGACAATGGCTTTGACGGCGCTAACTGTCCTTATCGGGGCAATCGTGGTAAGCGCTTTGGGTCGAGAAAAGCGCGGCATCACGTTCGGCGAAGCGGTCAGCCTCGGCGAGTGAAGTTCAGTTAGTTTGCGATAGGTGAAAATGATATGGCAGGTTATTCCAGCACGCCTCTCGTAAAGAAGCTTGGCATCAAGGCCGGTTTTACTGCAATCATCCTTAACCCTCCGCCAACGTTGCTGCAAGAACTCAAGCTACCCACGGACATAGTCCTCAATCCGTCTTCAGCGAGGGCGATCGATTTCGCACTACTGTTTGTTAAGAAGGAAAAAGAACTGCGCAAGAGATTTGCGAACTTGCCCGCAGACTTAATCGCGCGGGGATGCTCTGGATCGCCTGGCCGAAGAAAAGCTCCGGCGTGAAGACCGATCTGTCATTCGCCAATGTGCAGGCGATCGGACTGGAGGCCGGAATGGTCGATACAAAGATTTGCGCAATCGATGATATTTGGTCCGGCCTAAAGTTCGTCTATCGCTTGAAAGACCGCCAGGTTTCCTCCTTGTGATCGCTTACCTCGGAATGAAAATAATTGGAAAGCATGCGTCGGGCGCTCTAACAATCGCGCATGCCACAGGCATTGTGGAAAAGGCTGTGAATAATCCCCGAAGAATTCGGTGTAAGGCTTTGACGCATAGACAATTGCAGCATTTTGCACAAGCGAGCGGCAGCGGCTCAAAACCTTTGCATGCAACAGTTTCGGTTCTTTCGCTGGTAACACTCGCGTAACCCGTCTGTAACAGAGTCACAAACTCCTTGAATGCTCCTTCAATGGTTGATGCGCGCATTGATTCATTGGGAGAGCGACGGCATCTTTGGATGATTTATCAATTGTCGCTGAGGTTGATCATCCTACTTGTTCTGCGCTTCATCTATGATCGCGATCGGCCTGATGATCGAATCAACTAATAGTTGGACCATGATCAAATTCATCGAAGCTATTGCGCGAAACATAGGGCGAACGATTTATGCTTGATCGTCGAGCGCCCGTTTTCATTGATTCATTTTCTGTCGAGCGGGCGGTTAACGAATCTCCCGAGTCGATGTTGATGTTAACGCGATGACTTAACTGATCGCGTATCTGGTTTTTTCTGAGACGGTTGCAAATACAGTCTGCTCGCTTAATCAAATCATCGCGCGAAAATTGATTTGGATCATGATTGCGCGCGAGATTGAACATTAGAGGTTGCAAATTTTTTCTTGATACATATAATGCGTACCCCTTGCGAGTTATTAAATAAATCATAAGTCGGGCGCAGGTGGTTGAAGAGCGTTTGGTAATCATTTTTCCCTCGCAAGACTAGTGGCGGCCTTACG
>WNGQ01003075.1_pt1 | contig 44028 bp, 44 predicted proteins | sample 5407661 | NCBI WGS metagenome assembly WNGQ01 (sample SAMN13153382, study PRJNA577476) | soil metagenome | isolation source: 60 cm soil or saprolite under Garry oak tree replicate 2 | place: USA:California | collected 2016-06-15 | reverse complement strand
CCAGCTCCTCCCGATGCTAGAGTGCCTGCGACCAAGACCGCTGCCAGGTTGAGCACGTTGATGCTTCGTGTCGCTACAAGGAAAGCCATCAGCGCGGTAAAGTCCAGCAGGAACACTATCTTCGGCTTCGTCAGTTCGAAAAAGGCCTGGGCTCTGGACTCGGCTCTGAACCCCAAGGATGAACGCGAGGCCTCGGCTTACTGACGGGTAAAAGGGTTTGGCGCAAACGGCCTTTACATAGCGAGTTGAAAAGAACGAAGAGCATCTGAACCATAGTTAGGAACTTCTGAAATAGGGCCCTAGAGACCGAACACACTCCGAGGGTTCTAGTTGAGGGTCAACTATCTACTCATACTAGGATGCGTAGGCCTAAGCCTCTGGGCATGGGGGCAGCAGGACCCAAACTTCATCGACACGAATTTCGTGTTCAGCTGGAACAACCTCTTAGCCGGAAGAGTCTGGACGCTCTTCACAGCTCTCTTCCTCCACGCCAGCCCGACCCATCTCTTCGGAAACATGCTCTTCCTCTTTGTTTTCGGAAACACCCTGGAGAAGATGATAGGCAGAGACTATTTCCTCGCGGTCTTCTTCATTGGAGGATTCACAGCATTTCTCGTCCCTCCTGCTCTCGGACTCTATGCACCGGACACTGGTATGCTCGGAGCCTCAGCGGCCATCTTCACGCTAGCCGCCTGTGTGATGCTGATGAATCCACTAAAGTTCTCGTTCCTCTTCATGGCTCCGCAGGGACTCGTAGCCATGCTCTACTTCCTTTACAACGTAGCACTAGTTTACGATCCGACTCTGATTCCCGGCCTTGGCTATGACCCCAGCATCGCATATATCGCCCACGTCATAGGCTTCACAGTAGGCATACCCTTCGGAATCTCCTGGAGCAAGCGCTGGCCAAGAAACCTCCTTATCAGTCTCGGACTATTCGCGATATACCTCGCAATACTCGCAGTTCTTGCGACATTCTTTGGGCTAAGACTGCCCTTCGGCTTACTCTAGCTGCTGCTCGATCAGAGGCTTGAGCTTCAAGAAAACCTGCCGTGTCGCCCGCAAATCGTCCAAGCAATGCTCCCGGATTGACGCTGCAGCTTTCGCATCCCCCTCAAGCGCTCGAATGTATAGGTGTGGGACATCTAGGCCCATCGGACCCCTCTTACGATCTATCTGGAAGAAGTCGCACACGTGGTCGAGATAGGTGAAAGTTAGCCTCAAACGGCTCTTCACAACATCAGCGAGATCAATGTGCGACTTACGAAGAATCGGTCTAGGATCAACGCTGTGTTTCATTAGACGGGTCGTGAGAAATGGAACGTCGAAGCTCCTGCCATTCCAAGTCACCATGACATCGTAACTCTCCAATCGCTTTAAGAGCTTCAGTAAAAGCGATTTTTCGTCACTCGTCCTTTTCGCGTCCAGATACTCGCCGCGTCCTTTGTCAGACATGAGACCGGCGCTCACTAGTGTTCCAGCATCTGCCTCAAGCGATGTTGTCTCGATATCGAGGATAACCGTCCTAGCGGGCATAGTCTATTCACAATTCTCTCATGGCTTAAGCGCTTCGGGAAGCTATGCTCGAAAGGAAGATATTCGGGACGTAGCTTTCAACTCCTCTGCGGACCGAGCCTACTTGGAAACCCATGCCACAGTACAAGTTGCGAACTTGGAGAAAACCTACCGCCTAGGCAATGTCACGGTAAACGCGCTCCGCGGAGTCAACCTCACACTCTACGAGGCAGAGTTCGTAGTCGTAACCGGGCCTTCCGGGTCCGGAAAAACGACACTCCTCAACATCATAGGTACACTCGATAAGCCCTCGGCTGGAACTGTTGCCATTGACGGAGAAAATATTACCAATTTGAAGGATGGTCAACTCACAAAGCTTAGACGTCACAAGATTGGCTTCGTCTTCCAATTCCACAACCTCATACCAGTACTAACGGCCCTTGAAAACGTGGAACTGCCTCTGCTTACCGCGGGAATGAAACCGAAAGCTGCCAAAGAACGAGCCGCGTTGATGCTTGAGCGCGTCGGCCTCAAGGAGCGCTTCTCCCACCTGCCAGACGAGTTGAGCGGAGGGGAGCAACAACGGGTCGCCATAGCTCGAGCCCTAGCAAACCATCCGAAAATCATCCTCGCCGATGAACCGACAGGGGATCTGGACACTAAGACTGGCACAGAGATAGTTCAGATAATGTATGAAGCGGCGAAGAGAGAAAACGCCTCCGTCCTCGTCGTCACGCACGACCCAGTGGTCGCTGATCGAGCAGAGAAACTGTTCGAAATGCGCGACGGCGTCATCACGAAGGGATCGCAACAACATCCCCGGGAATCCTACAGGCTACGAGCGATCGAACCAGTTCCTCCGGAACCTGCAAGATCTCTCTCACAACCCAACTAGCACGAAGGCTCAGCCCAGAACTTGCTCTCAACCAAGATTGCCTATCGCAACCTCCCAAAACGACGCGCAAGAACCGCGCTGACAATTCTCGCCGTCATCCTCGGGGTAGCCTTACTCGTCGGCATAAACCTAGCAACCGCAAGCGCAACGGGCGAGTTTACCAATTACATCAACAAGTTCTGGGGCCGCACTGACATCGTCGTCAGTTATGGCGGACTTCCGCCTGTTTTCCAGAGCCATTATCTGAGCAATGTCGAGAGTGCCTCTGAAGTTCAACAAACCGCAGTAAGACTGGTCTGGTTTGGAACCACCGACAACAGGACATTCTTTCCTCTGGTCGGAGTTAATGGAACAGACTTCGACTATTCCAGCTTCAACATTACCGGGGCAAAAATTCTCTCCCCAGGCCAGGCAACAGTTGACGACGGGCTGGCCCAGAAGCTCGGACTGAGAATCGGATCCACCGTCGACATCTTCACCCCAAACGTCATCACAAGAACCAACATCACCATTCCTCTATCAGTCGTGGGAATCAACCATCCGGTACGTAACATCGGCGCGTCGGTTTATGTCCATCTTTCACAGTTACAATCGGAACTAAGCTTTCAGGGAATGGTATCCCATATTTACGCGACCCTCAACGATCCAACAAAGGCGCTACAGGTCAGGAACGAGATTCAGAATCTTCTAGGCTCGCCTCTCTTCAACGTAAACGCACCAAAGGCGGAAGCCGTTCAGAGAATAGCTGGACAAACCGCCGGGTTCGAACTGGGGCTAAATGTAATGGTAGCTGTCGCACTCGTCGTTTGTGCCTTCATCGTCTTCAACACTTTGTTCATGACGGTAAATGAACGCACATACGAGATTGGAGTGATGCGGGCTGTCGGTAGCAGCCGATCACAGATCTTCAAGATCTTCTTGGTCGAAGGAATGCTGATTGGCACCATCGGCACTATTGCCGGTGTCTTTACGGGGCTAGTTCTTTCGAGGGGCTTCACGGCAGTGGCAGAAAATATTCTCCAAATTCCATCTCTCCCTGTGGTCCAGCTCACCCCGACCATCACTCTAATGGGGCTGGGAGCAGGATTCGTAGCTGTCTTCGCAGGATCGCTCTACCCAGCCGCTTCCGCAAGCCGGATCAACATTATCCAAGCGATCCGGCCATCCGCCCGAAACTGTCGCAAGCGGATTCCAGATTCAATACTCGTCCTTGTCAGCTCGGGCATGCTCACGGTCGGCTCTCTAGAGGCTGCCAGACTAACGCCATTTCACGTGCCATACCTCGATGTTGCACTCGTCCCGATGGGGCTAGTCATTCTCGGAGCAGTAATATTCGGACGAGCAGGCAGAATCCTTACTGCACCACTCCTGTCATTCTCAAGGGCCATAGGATACATTGCGTCGAGAAACGGGAGACGGAGGTTGATTAGAAACGCAATCTCGTTCGGAATGATTACCATCACCCTCAGCTTCGTAATTATGCTGGGTGGAATCCAAGGTGGTGTCCAGACGGCCCTCGACCAGGGAATCCAGGAAGCACTCGGGGCGGACATAATCCTGATCGCAAACCAGTCCCTCCCCGTCAGCTTCACCAACAATCTCACTGGTCTTGCACAAGTCTCCCTGGCAACTCCTCTCGGACCCAGTCTTCTTCCATTCAACCCAAAAGCTCTCGGACCTAACGGCAACAGCACATCGGTAGGAGTCCTAGCCATCGACCCTACAACCTTCCCCGAGATCATAAACTATCAATTCGTAAACTCGCCATCCCAACAGCAAGTCTACGCCGAACTGGCCAACAACTCCCAGACAGTCCTCCTTCCTGATTCTCTCGCATCGAGACTCGGAGTCTCGGTGGGTGAAAGCGTAGACATAACGACGTTCAATGGAACCTTGCCATTTCATGTAGCCGGAATATTCACCGGGCCTGTCCTACAGTACATCCAGTTTGGAAACAGCTTCGCCAGTGACTCGATTGTTGTCTCTTTCAATTCACAGAAAGAATTCTTCGCCGGCAGCAACAGCGCTCCTCTCTTCCTGATCAATCTTAAGACGCAGTACAAGCCCGAGGCGTCCACTATCGCTCACGATATTGCAGCCTCGTATCCGAAATATGACTTTGCGGAGAACTCGCTGACCCTCGGGCAACTCCTCTCCCTGGTTCGAGACACGATAAACCGCATATTCACGATCATCCTCTTAGTTCTCTACTTCGCCCTCCTCATAGCCACGCTTGGAATAAGCGCCACAATGATCATGAACGTAACAGATAGAAAGCGTGAGATTGGGCTCTTGCGCTCCCAAGGAATGAGCAGGAGACAAATATCAGGACTTTTTCTCAGCGAAGGAATCATACTGGGTCTATTCGGCTTCCTGCTCGCAGTTCCGGGAGGTCTACTCTTGTTGGAGGGAGCGACTAACAGCACGACCCTCGCAGGGTTCTACCTGCCATTTATCATCCCGTACGGTGCGATGGTACAAGCCCTCGGATTGTCGATCCTGGCAGTCGTGGCCGGGTCACTGTATCCTGCTCTTCGGGCATCGAGAATGGAAATCACAAAGGCTCTCGAACAAGCATAACCAGCGAGTAACCGTTACTAGTGGGAATTGGAGTAGGGTACGGCGGGCTTAGTTCTGGCTTGGTTCGAATGATCATATTGAGCCGGCATGCCCAAGTTCAGCCAGCGTCAACGATACACTCTCGCCATTCTTTGCAGCTTGCTAATTGCTGGTCTAGTACTGTTATCCTTCCCTGCACCTGCTGAACAGAATGTCGCAACATATTCGACACCAGCTAACCTTCCAATGACTAATTCCCTTCAAACCGTGATTGGATATGCGCTTTCTGGCTATTACGCGTCAGCGCACATTACGGCAGGACATACGGTCACTGTTACACTGACGCTCGTTGAGACAGACCTGGTAATCTTCACAAGCACTTTTCCCGCGGGAACATTCGACATTCCAAACACCCCTATCACTGCGGCCAACGGAGGAACAGTATTCTTGACAATAGTGTCACAGAACCAGGTCTTCACCCAGATGAACGTGGTGGCAAAGATATTCCACACGATCACAGCGCTTCCATTCTTCTGGGCAGGAGTAGGGATCTTGGGCTTGACCGGCCTCCTAACACTAGCTATCTTCTATCAGCACACCACGGCCGGAAAACTCGCGAGAAGAATCCTGCCAGTGGAAAAAGCAGGACTCGGCTGGCCCTAGCCGCACTATCTCGTCATCTTCCGGAACCAGATTAAATAATACACCGAGCTCGGCAAGGTTCTGAGCAAGAATCCTTGACTGGCAATGCTCTGATCTCGGTCTACGACAAATCCAGACTAGAACACATAGTCGGAGCATTTGCAAGACACAAGATCAAAGTGATCAGCTCCGGCGGGACCGCCCAAGCGATCCGAAAACTCCGCCACGAAGTCGTAGAAGTCTCAGCATACACCGGGTTTCCGGAGATGCCGGGCGGACTGGTGAAGACCCTTCATCCCAAGATCCACGCTGGAATCCTAGGCGACTGGAACGACCCTGTTCAGTTGAAATATCTGCAGGAGAACGCCATCGAGCCAGTAGATTATGTCGTTGTAAACTTGTATCCGTTTCGGGAGGTTGTGAAGAACGATCCTGCGAATTTGCGAAGGGCGATCGACAATATCGACATTGGAGGCGTAGCCTTGATCCGTGCTGCAGCGAAGGGCGCGTTCCTGAACCACCGAGTCGCGCCTCTGACAAGACCCGCGCAGTACGACGTGTTGATCCGAGGACTGGACAAGCATGAGACGGTCCCAGATGAGTTGAGGCGGAAGCTTGCGAGAGAGGCGTTCGCTGTGACGGCAGAGTATGATGCAGCGATCGAGAGTTACTTGAGCAAGGTGAAGAATTGAGCGATCTGGAGATCCGCCGGATATACCGGACTGCTCGAGAAGAGGATCTGCCACTATCTCTGAAGCTTACTCTCGGGGACAAGGTGTTCGAGTACTCAAAGGTCCAATGGAAGGTGGAAGGCCGGATGCGTGGGCTACGGTACGGTACGAACCCGCATCAGAGAGGAGCGTTGTACAGGCCAAAGTCATCGAAGGGCGGGATTGGAAATGTCGATTGGGTAAAGTGGGGAAAGGATGGCCCTTCCGCAACGAATATCGAGGACGGAAGTCATGGGCTTCGGATCACGAGCTGTTTCAAAGAGCCCGCGGTCGCGGTGATGAAACATCTCAATCCATCAGGAGTTGCTGTTTCAAACGGACAAGATAGTTTGAGTCAAGTATACGCGCACGCCAGGGACTCTGACAACCGGGCCGCCTTCGGAAGCGTCGTAGTCTTCAACCGTCCTGTTGACCAAAAGGCCGCAGAAGAGATCATGAAGACCTTTGTCGAAGTAGTCTATGCACCCGGATACAGCTCTGAAGCATTAGCGGTTTTCGAGTCTAAAAGGGACATACGAGTTGGAGAGGTTCCAGCTCAACGCAAAGAGGACGCGACCATGCCACCGGATATAGTGGTGCTAGATGATGGATCAGTGATCATAGAGGACCAGTACCAAACCAGCATATCGTCACTGGATAATATGAAGCAGCTTCCCGTGCCTACCAAGAAAAAGCCGTCAGACCGGGAATACCTAGACCTTTTGCATGCGTGGTGGGTGGCCTGCGAGGTCCGGTCAAACGCGGTCGTCTTCTGGAAAGATGGGACATCAATCGCGATCGGAACCGGCCAGCAAGACAGGATAGGGGCTATCGAGAATTCTATCGACAAAGCGCACAAGCTTGGCCACGGCCTGGAAGGAAGTGTGCTAGGTTCGGACGGATTTCTTCCAAAGCTAGACAATGTGGAGGCACTGGCGAAAGAGAAGGTATCAGCGATCGTCCAGCCGGGCGGGTCCGTTGAAGACCAATCGATTGTGAAAGCGTGTGACGAACGCGGAATCAGTATGGTGCTCACGCGAGAACGGTCTTTCAGGCATTTCTAAGAAGGGCCGACGCGGAAAATCGAGCACCTCCGGGAGAGGTCGAGAAAAGAATACTTTTTTTCGATAGTTTGTACACGAGATGTGTTATTGGGAGGCCGGCTTATATCGCTGAAGTGACAAGTGATATTCGTCGGATTTCGAGGCGGATACATAATTGAGCATTGTATGCCCTGAGTGCGGTTATAATGCGGGTGACGATCGGATCCTGAAACTTCACTTGTCGGTGACCGGACATAGCCTCAACCCTGCGGCCAAGATGCCTCCCAGCGGCTACTACGCGTGCAGCCGCCACATTGAACTTCCGCCAATGACACTTCTCGAGTTTGAAAATCACAAGACCATCAACGATATGGCGGATAATAGTCAGCGAGCCCACAACGCGCAGAGCCTCGGTATCATCGGGGCGTTCAAGAACATGGGCATCGAGTCGTGTCAAGGCGTGCCGATTCCCCAAGGGGATCCACGGCTGAGTCAGCCTATGGTCCCGTCCATTGCGCAAGGACAGGTTGTGGTGGTGACGCAGGTTCTTGTGGCCTGTCAGTATTGCGGAGCTCGGGCACCGCAGGGTACTCCGAAGTGTCCGGGTTGCGGGGCTAATCTCTAACCAGCGAAGCTCGACTAGTAGTCATACGCGAATAGAGAGAACGCTTATATCGGATATCCGATATCGTTATACCGATATCGAAGTATTGAGAAGGAGGCGAAATGTATGAGTGAACATGAATGGAATCGTCCCAGACACATCTTCGCCTGGGGGTTATTCGCCCTAGTCGTCGTTATCGTAGCATCAGTCGCTATCTCCGCCTTCCTCTTCGCAACACGACCCGCACCAGTGGCTGGCACCTACTACCCGTACTTCTTCTTCCCATTCCCACTATTCTTCTTCTTTGGAATATTCGCCTTCTTCTGGATAGCAAGATGGCTAATCTTTCCATGGAGAGGAGGATTGGGCTACCGTGGAAGATACTGGCGATACCAAGACGAATCCTACAACATCATCCGCGAACGATATGCGAAAGGAGAGATCACCAAAGAACAATTCGAACAGCTGATGCGCGACCTACAACAACACAACTGAGACCCATCGACTCTCAGATGGGCCTCCCTCTTCTTTTCCGAATCTCGTCAAATCGGTCTTTCCCCGAATGACTTGCTCCTGTCCTTAAGCAGAAATTCGACCGCGAAATGTCTCGCGCATACAGTAGAGATCAAGTCTACGGAAAACGGTCCGAACCTAGTCTACTTGGACGACAAAGTCTTCACTGCACTGTGCAGATGTGGCAGCTCCAGCAACAAACCCTTCTGCGACTGGACCCATGCAAAGATCGGGTTCCACGCCAAGCTCGCAGACTTGAAAGTTCTCGCTGAGCATTCCAAGGTAGAAGCCTAGCTCAGAGAACTCTGACCTACTTAGTAGTCTTTAGGTGACTACTTTTTGCTTGACTTGAATTCCTCGCTTTTTCTTCACCCGTCCCAGACCGAATGCGTTGTGACCGTGTCTCACAAAGAGTCGGATTACGGCACCCTCTGTTCTTTGAGGGCAGATCAGAATGAATCCTACTCCCATGTTGAAGGTTCGATACATTTCTCGGTCGGAGATTCTTCCATTCTTCTGAATGATCCGGAATATTCCGGGTGTAGGAGGTAGTTGGTCGATATCTGCTCCCAATCTTGCTCGTCCGACAATTCGGTCGAGCTTTGCAAACGCTCCACCCGTTATGTGAGCGAGCCCATGAATCTCCAGTTTTCTCGTCGCATCTAGAACCGGTTTGACATAGATTCGGGTAGGTTCCAGCAATTCCTCACCGATGCTTCGGCCAAGTTCTGGCACATTCTCTTTCAGTTCGTACTCTCCTAGAAGTGTTTTCCTCGCGAGTGATAATCCGTTTGAGTGAATTCCCGAACTGGCAACCCCAACCAACGCGTCGCCATTTCGAATCTCATCTCCAAGAATGATGTCTTTCTCTTCACCGATACCAACCGCCATCCCGACGAGGTCAAGCCCGGGGTCATTTGAGAGAAGGTCTGGGACAATGGCTGTCTCGCCCCCAACTATTGCCATTCCGGCCTGTTTTGCGCCTTTTGCTAGTCCAACTGCGATCTCGTTGACAATACGGCGATCATGTTTGGCCATGGCGAGGTAGTCAAGGAAACTGATGGGTTCTGTGCCTGTGCAGATCAGATCATTCGCGCACATCGCGACACAGTCTATCCCGATAGTATCGTACTTCCGCATCAACTGAGCAATGATGACCTTGGTCCCGACGTTATCAGTATGGAGGCTCAGAACCCTGCCGTCGTTGAGGTCAACAAGACCTGCGTAATGGCCAATCGGAAAAACGGGATACCCGACTTTCCCCTTACGAGTCTTGAATGTAGACTCAAGCCGTCGAGCGAGAGCCTCGTGAGATTTGCGGACCTGAGAAACGTCGACCCCGGCCTTGGCGTAAGTCATGCGGGGCCGAGGCAACCTACAGTTTCAGTCCCGTTAAGCGTTCATAAGCGATAACATACCGCTTACTCGTTTCATCAATCAGATCCTTGGGAAGGTCAGGCGGTCTAGGAGTTGGCTGTCCAGCTTTTCGTGCCTCATCAAGAGTTTTCTTATAGCCAACCTTGGAAAGCCAGTCTCGGATCAACTGCTTATCGTAGCTCTCCTGGTTCTTGCCCGGCGAATAACTCTCTTTGGGCCAAAGCCGAAACTCGTCTGGCCCAATCGAGTCCGCTAAGACAATGTTGCTCGCATCGTCAAATCCGAACTCTAGTTTGAGATCTGCCAGGATAAAGCCAGCCTTGTCTGCGCGCTCGGACATTTTCTTGTATATGCTGACACTCCTATCTTTGAGCGCCGCAATCTCCTCTGGGTCCAGCCAGCCCTCGTCCACAATCTGATCGACCGTGACAGGCTCGTCTTTCACGTCAGATTTGGTGGTTGGATCGAAGTAGGGTTCAGGAAGTTTAGTAGCGTTGATCGGCTTCACTGGCAGGTCGACCTCGCCTTTGACAAGTCTCTCGTAGAGGCTGCCGTAGAGATAACCACGGACAACGCATTCTACCGGAATCATCTTCAGCTTCCGAACAACCATACGGTTCACGTCTTCAACTCGGACCATATGGTGTGGGACTTTCAGATAATTGAACCAGTAGGCGGCGAGCTTGCAGAGCACTTCCCCCTTCCGAGGGATGTTCGAAGGAAGAACGATGTCATAGGCAGAGACTCGGTCGGTGAAAACGAACAAGAGTTCCTCGCTATCCAGCTCGTAGATATCCTTCACCTTGCCCCGCTTGAAAGGCGTGGAGGACAACTGTCTCTCAGGTTCGCTAACGTGTTCCTGCATCTAGATGCTAATACCCCGGTACTGTTGGAGTCTCCTTGCTAGTTCTAAGTCAGAGACCGCAAGAATCTCTGCCGCTAGAAGTGCCGCATTAGTTCCATTGTCCAGACCGACCGTGCCAACGGGGACACCTGAGGGCAGCTGAACGATCGAGAGGATAGAGTCGAGATTGAGCTTGCCTGAGACCGGGACCCCAATTACAGGCTTGTTGGTCAGGGACGCTACGAAACCAGGTAGAGCCGCGCTAAGACCCGCGATAGCAATGTAGACATCAGACTTGGAACCCTCGACATACTTGTCAAGCTCCTTGTGGTTCCGGTGACTTGAGAGAACCTTCGTCTCGAAGGGAATATCAAGCTTCTCAAATATGGTCTCGGCCTTCTTGGCGATCTCTCGGTCGCTCTCCGAACCCATGAGGATGCTAACGCTTCTAGTCAACTATGACACCGCACAACGCGAGATTCTGTCACTACCGTGTTCACTGGTAAATCAAACTGATCCCGAGGAACACGATTGACAAGCTGCAGATTGAACGATAGCCCAATAGAACGAACGTGCTCGGGAAGCGTTTTGAGAACACGGTCAAAATACCCTCTACCCCAGCCGAGACGATAGCCTTCCTTGTCCCAGACAATCCCGGGAACGAACAGAACATCGACAGCATCGAGGCTCTCGGGCCGAAGATGCTCTGGCTTAGGTTCGGGAATATTGAAGCTACCAGGTGCGAGCTCTTTCCCAAGGTCTTTGATCTCGGAGAAGAAGAGGTCAATGTCTCCTTTCTTTACAACCGGGACAAGAACTCGCCTGTTGTTATCCAAGGCTTTTCGAATCAACGGGCGAGTATCAACTTCACTATCCTTGCTGACATAGCATGCAATACCCCTCGCCCGAACGTACTCGTGAAGGTGCAGAACCCTGAATTGTTCTTTCTCGACAGCAGTCTTTGCTTCGGTCAAACTTTCAAGCCAATCTGGATACTCGCAGCCAGTACAGTGTTCTCCATTAGACATGCGACCGTCATGGGTCCGACACCTCCCGGGACGGGCGTAATATAACCGGCTACTTTGTTGACCTTATCAAAATCCACATCTCCCCGGAGCTTTCCATCAACCCTTGTCAAGCCAACATCGACCACAGCTGAGCTAGGTTTCACGTGGTCTGCGCGAATCTGGAAGATTTCTTTCCCAACCGCGCTGACTAGAATATCAGCGGTCCGTGTCATCCATGAAAGGTTGGGCGTCTTGGAGTGACAGACCGTAACAGTAGCATCTCGATTGAGCAGGAGATTGGCCAGGGGCCTACCCACAAGATTACTTCGGTTGATGATAACTGCCCTGGATCCAGCAACGGGAACTTTGTAGTGGTTTAGGAGTTTGATGATGCCTTTCGGCGTACAGGGAACCAGTTCCTCATGGCCCCCTGCCAACTTGCCCGCGTTGATTGGGTGTAATCCGTCAACATCCTTGTAGGGGATGATTCTCTCGATTACTTTTTCCTCGTTGAAACCCGCGGGTAGTGGCAGTTGAACGAGTATCCCGTTGACCTTCGCGTTAGTGTTGAGATGGCCAAGCAAGGCCTCCACCTTGTCCTGTGAAGTGTCGGCGGGTAAATGGTGACTCTCGGATTTTATTCCAACCTCGGCAGCGGCCCTGTGTTTGGCTTTGAGGTAGGAGGCGCTGGCAGGGTCGTCTCCGACCTGAACTGTGGCGAGGAGAGGCTCAGTCCCATGCTTTTCCAAGTGTGCAACATTTTGGGCGACCAGTTTCTTGACCTCTCCAGCCACCAATCTGCCGTCCATGAGTATAGCAGTCAATTCTTGAAGAGAACCCTCCTCCCTTCAAACCTCAACTGATCCTCGGTCAGGAGTCTGATTGCTTCGGGAAGAATCCGATGCTCCTCTCTCAGGAGGCGGCTCGAAAGGGTTTCCACAGTGTCGTCGTCACGGATCGCGACTGCTGTCTGAAGAATTATGGGACCATGATCGACCTCTCTGTCTACAAGGTGGACGGTGCAACCTGTAACCTTGACGCCGTGATCGAGGGCTTGCTTCTGCGCTTCCAAACCCGGAAAGGATGGAAGTAGAGCAGGGTGTACGTTTATGATTCTGTGAGGGTACAGATCGACGAACTGTTCACTAAGGATCCGCATGTACCCTGCTAGAGCTATGAGTCCTTCTTTGGGTACCACTCCATGTGACTTGAGAGCGGCGATAGTTTTCTGGTCGTAGTCCCAGTCTTTCTTCGGGACACCCTTGTCGTCTAGTGTGATTGTCGGAACATGATGTTTTTTGGCTACGTCGAGAGCTGGCGCGTTTGATCTGTTGCTAATAACGACCTTGACCTGGGAATTGGTGAGGTATCGATTATCGATTGCATCTAGTACAGCATCAAGGTTTGAACCCCGTCCTGACGCCAAGACGCCGATCGGGACCATTCAGCTAGGCCTTTTCGGGTCCACGGATCTCTTGCAGCAACAATTGTGAAGAATCGACCCTGCCGACCTTTGGAATCCATTCCATTCTGCTTCCGAGAATCCCGTGTTCTTCCTTGTACTTGTAGAGCCGACGGACTCGTTCCGCATCATTCTGTCTCTTTGCAAGAAGTTGTTCTGAGCCTATGTCGCTCCGATGATAGAGCCCCCATCCATCAGTGAGCTGGACGCTTGACATCGTTTTCTCGATCATCGCGCTGGCCGGGGGTAGAGTATGGTCCATGGCCATTAACGCGAGAAGGCGGGAGCTGCCAGTGATCACTTGGCTGTCTTCTTGGAGGTCTGCGCTTCCCCAGAAAAGGTAGCAGCCGTTTCGTTTGATGTTCGTCTCAAAAACTTGGACCGGGTGACCCTTGGCTTTGTCCCGTTTTTCGGGATATCCATTAGGAGCGACGACCTTCACGACCACCGCGTCCTCATTGGTGAATTCCAACTTCAGCTTGGAGAGCCGTCTCTCAACGATGGCTTGGAAGACGTCGATGATGTCTGTCTTGAGCATTGCGAGCATGTTGAGAGCTTCCGGATCGCCAAGACGAGAGTACATTTCGATGACTGTTGGTCCTTCGTTTTCCGTAAGCATCATCTGTCCACCGACCATGCCGTGGTAAGGTTTGCCTGTTTTTTTCTGGATGGCTTGAACGATTCCTTCGACGATCTTGAGCGATTTGTCATATTCTTCTCTGGTGATGAATGGGAGGGTTATGTCGGGTCCTGAGATGCTGCCCATTCCGCCCGTCTCGGGTCCGCTGTCGAGTTCGTGAGCGCTCTTGTTGTCCTGGACGAGAGGGGTGCCTAGAACCGTTTTGCCGTCGGTGAAGCATTGCAGGGAATATTCGGGACCCCAAGCCTTCTCCTCGACCAGAATCTTTTCTTGAATGTCAGCGTAGCTAGCCATGCTGGTCTGGAGAGAGTCGAAGTAGGTTTCCTTGAAATGTTCCTTTTCGTCGTGAAGATAGATCTGACTGTCTTCGATCAGCTTAACGCCCTTACCCCCTGATTGCCGTGCAGGCTTGATTACGATGTTCTGCAGCCATGGCTGCGTGTCAATGTTCTTCCGGACATAGTCTGAGGCTTCTCGTGCGTTCTTGAAGGTTCGGAAGAGAAGCTTGCCTGGGAGATCGTACTCCCATTGTAGGTGTCGGAGGTCTGCTTTGGAACGTTCTATGATTGAGAGTTCTTGGCTCGCACCGATGCAGTGGATGCCTTCTTTCTCTAGTGAATCCGGTATGCCTTGGAAACAAGGCTCCTCTGGTCCTACTATAACTAGATCGATTCCCCAGCCCCGGGCAGATCTGACGATCGTCTTTGGGTCGGTTGTTCTGCCGATGCGAAGCTCGCCCTGATTGTCTTTGCAGATCTTGTGAATTCCTGGGTTCCGGTTCTCAGCGATCCAGAATATCTCGGGTTTGTGATCGCTCAGACTGATCTTCCAAGCGAGCGCGTTTTCGCGAGCCCCCCCACCCACACCCATTACTCTCATCGTGTCGCGCCTCCTTCCTCGAAACAGCGCATGCAGAGATTCTGTCTTGGGAGTCCGATCGCGTGCTGGAGCTCTTCAACCGTCATGAACGATATGCTGTCAGCTCCGACATTGTTCGCGAGTTCTTTCTCGTCCAGGTTGCCGGAGATCAGCTCGTCTCTGGAAGGGATCTCGACCCCGTAGGGGCAAGTTGAGATGAGAGCTGGGCTTCCAATTCGGACATGAACTTGGTGCGCTCCGTCGCGCTTGAGATTTACAATTGTGTTTCGGAGGGTGTTTCCTCTAACGACGCTATCGTCTACCAGTACGACGTCTCTGCCTTCGAAGGCACTCTTGACAGGATTGAGCTTGAGCTGGACTCCGACGAGACGCTCTTTCTGTGTCGGCTTGAGAGCTGCACGAATGTTCTCTCCGGTCCGCATGAAGCCGAACTCCTGCGGAAAGCCGGACTGTTGACTATATCCGTTGGCAATCGGGAGTGCCGTCTCTGGAATCCCGATTACGACGTCGGCTTTGACCGGATGATCCTTGGCTAGTTCTCTGCCGATGTTGTTTCTGATCCTGGCTACGGCGAGAGTGTTGACTTGGCTGTCGAGTCTTGCGAGGTAGACATATTCGTAACTGCAGAAGTTGCCGGGGTTGGTTGCAGGGGTGTTTCCGCGAATGTCTTCAGGGGTGAACATGATGACCTCTCCCGTTTCAACGGGTCCGGTGTGGTCAACGCCCATTACGTCGAGGGCGCAGGTCTCCGACGCGACGGCTGCAATATCGAAACCTACACTGCCTGTTTCTAGTGGCTTTACACCAAGTGGGTTTCTCCCTGTAACGAGTTCTTGTTTGTGCGTAAGAGCAACAAAAGAATATCCTCCTCCTATCTTGTTGATGAGCATCGAGGTTGCTTTGAGTGGTTCTTTCTCGCTGTGGAGGAGTTGTGAGAGTTGTCGTGCGAAGAGTTTCGTGGCTTCGCCGCGGTTTTCGTGGAGGTCTGTTTTTCCGTCGAGTGCGAGAACCAGCTCGTAGGGCGCTTTAACGTGGACGAGGTAGTCATCTTCGTAGGAGGATGTTTGTCCGATTCCGATGAAGCCCTTCGGAATGCTTGTCTTGTTTTTCTGGAAGAATTCTTCGACGCCCCCTTTTCCCCCGAGAGTGTGTAGAGTGTTTCCTGGTCCGATTGTCGCTAGGCTGATGGATTCTTGTCCCCTTCCTTGAAGGGCGCTAAGCCCGTAGTGGATGAAGTTGGAGGTGTCCCAGTTTTCTCGTCCGACGCCGAAGGTGTAGAATCCTATCAGGCCGGGCATTGCGTTGCTAGGCCTTCATTTCTTCCCGGGTCCGAAGCACTGGATCCTTCTTCAGACCCAGATACTCGCCGGTGACGCAGGCGAAACACATCTCGTCCTTGCCGAGGCCAATTCCCTCGCTTAGACCGTTGATGTCGTTGTAGCCGAGACCGTCGACGCCGATTTCGCGCGCGACCTTCTTGTTGAGTTCGGCGATGTTGAGCGTCTCGCCATATGCTTTGTTCGCGAGCAATTCTTCCCTTGTCGGGAAATCGATCCCCATGTAACATGGGTGGCGGATGGGCGGGAAGGTGACGACCATGTAGACTTTCTTTGCTCCTGCGTCGCGAAGGGATTGGACGATGTTTCTGCTGCTTGTTCCGCGCACGATGCTGTCATCTACCACGATGACATCTTTACCGTCGACGACGGGTTTGATCGTGATGATCTCGCGGACGATTTCTTCCCGGCTCTTGGCTGTTGGCTCAATGAAACTGCGGAGGCTTCCCTTTCTGCGATAGCGGTCTTTCATCAAACCCTCCTCCATTGGGATACCGCTCTCTTCAGAGTAGCCGAGGGCTGCGGGTCTAGCGGAATCGGGGACAGGAATGACTACGTCGGCTTTGAACGGATACTTCCGGGCGAGGACCCTGCCGAGCTTTCGTCGTGCATCGTAAACGTAGTGGTCATCGATCTTGCTGCTGGGATGACCAAAGTATGTGTACTCGAATGGGCAGTGGTAGTGGCGGGGTGAGTCTGCGAATCTTGTTATTTTGAGTCCGTCTTTAGACAAGCTGACAAGCTCGCCAGGTTGAATGTCTCTGACAAAGTCGGCTTGGAGAGCTGTGAGTGCGCAGCTCTCGCTCGCCACGATGTGGGTGTCTGTCTCAGGATCGTATCCAAGGCAGAGGGGTCTGTAGCCTGCTTCATCTCTGGCCGCCAGAACCTCGCCGTCATGTGTTATCATGACAAAGCTGTAGGAGCCACTGAGCTCTTTGCTCAGCTTGTGAAACGCGCGGGTCCAGTCGTGTTCCGCACGGTAGTGTTGGAGGAGACGGTATCCAGCAAGCTTTGTGTCGGTCGTTGAGCCTAGGATCGGAAATTCTTTCTCGACGACGGGTTCAAGATCTTCCGTATTCGCGATTGTCCCGTTCTGGGCGATGGCGAATTCGCCACGGATATCGAGCGGATGCGCGTTCTCCAGTGTCGTCCTTCCGCGAGTCGAGTAGCGTACATGTCCTATTCCGCGGTTACTGGTAAAGCTGAGAATCCTTTTCGCGTTCGCATCAGCGGCTTGGCCTATCAGGCCTAAGCCCTTGAGGATCGGCTCGCCGGGAACAGCTATTCCCCATGACTCTTGGCCCCGGTGCTGGAGTGCCGCGAGTCCCTTGACGATGCGCTCGGCGACAGGATGGTTCTCCATTGAATATATGGCGAGGACGCCACAGTGCTCTTTCATAGCGTTACGTCCATTGCCTTCGGGATTGTTTCGGACCAGGCCCTTGAAGCTTCAGCGATGGGGATTGCGATAATGGATTGTCCCTTCGAAAGAAACTCGATCCCGTTGTCCGAGACAGTTCCGACCTTTGAGGCAGGCATCCCGAGTCGCTTGAACGAGTTGACTAGTCGAGTCGTGTTCTTGGGTTTTGTCTCGAGGATGAATCGGGATCTAGATTCTGAGAATAGCAGGTTGTCTATTCTGCTTGATTTTTTGGGAACGTTATCGATATCGACGGTTACGCCTTTGCGGCCTTGAACCGCCATCTCTGCAAGGGCAACGGCCAATCCCCCTTTCGAGATATCGTGAGTGCTCTCTAGACGGCCGCTTCTCAGGGTCCTCAGCAAATATCGCAAGAGCGTTCTCTCTTTTTTCAAGTTGACCCTTGGGACCCGGCCGCCCGTGAGCTTGTGTATGTATTCGTAGTACTCGCTCCCGCCCATTTCCTCGGAAGTGTTTCCGACGATGATGAGATCGTCTCCTTCTTCTCTGAGAGCCTGCAGTATCCTCGGAGTTTTGGGTTCTACCAGTCCTATTGCGGCGATGACAGGCGAAGGCTTGATCGCCCTATGGTGCACGGAGTCTTCGTTGTAGAAGCTGACCTTGCCGCCGACGCATGGGACTCGGAGAGCTTTGAGATAGTTGGCAATTGCTCGAATAGCTTCCCTGAATGTCCAGTAGACCTCAGGATTTCCAGGGTCTCCGAATTGTAGATGATCGACAACCCCGACAGGTTCTGCGCCTCCGGCGACCAGATTGCAGAATGCTTCCGATACAACTCCCAGGGTTCCCCAGTAGGGGTCGACGTAGCATTGCTTGCTGTTGCCATCAGTTGTGAGGGCGAGGGAGCGCTTGCCTGGTAGACGTAATAACGCGGAGTCAGCTTGTCCCGGTTTGACAATAGTTCTGATGCCGACCTCGTGATCATACTGGCGATAGATCCATTCCTTGCTCGCGACATCGGGGCTAGAGAGTAGTTCGATTAGAGTCTTATCGAGGTCTTCAGGCAAAGCTGGTTCAGGCGTTTTTGCGAGAACGTCGAGATATCTAGGACGCATTGCAGACCGGGGTGCGAGTGGAGCCTCAGCGACGAACTTGGCAGGTGCCCTGGCAACAACCTCGTTTCCCCGGCGGATGATTAGGAGGCCGTCCTTGGTGACGTGTCCAATCCTGGCAAAGCCTACCTCCCATTTTTCGAGAATATTGACCAGTTTCCTTTCGTCTTCTTCTCGGATTAGGAGAATCATTCTTTCTTGTGATTCCGATATCATGATCTCCGCGGGTAGCATGTTGGGTTCGCGGGTCGCGATCTTGTCGAGATCGATTTCTATCCCGGTCCCAGCTTTGGCCGCGATCTCTGAGAGTCCACATGTTAGGCCGCCGCCTCCTAGATCTTTCATTCCCTGGATGATATTCGCATCGACTGCCTCTAGTATGGCTTCGATGATGAGCTTCTTGGTGAAGGGATCTGGGACTTGGACGGCGGATCGTTCCGTGTCGGACTTGTCTGTTAGTGTTTTGCTGGCGAAGCTTGCTCCGCGGATGCCGTCTCGTCCCGTTCTTCCTCCAATAAGGTAGACGAGGTTGCCTGGGTTGCGGGCTTCGCCTAAGACCAGTTTGTTTTTTCGTCCGAGTCCGACGCAGACCACGTCGACGAGACAGTTTCTTTCGAAGGAAGGGTCGAACTCTACCTCTCCTCCGATGGTCGGAACGCCTATACAGTTGCCGTAGTCGCCTATTCCTCTGACGACATTGTCGAAGAGCCAGCGGGTGTGAGGGCTCTCTATTGAGCCGAACCTTAGCGGGTCGAGGAGAGCGATGGGACGTGTCCCAAGGCTAAGGATATCCCGGACAACACCGCCAACGCCGGTGGCTGCTCCACCGTAGGGGTCGATAGCGCTAGGGTGGTTGTGTGACTCGATGTGGAGGGTTACGACCCAGCCGTCGCCGATGTCGATAACGCCGGCGTCGAAACCAGGTCCAACTATGACTCTTGGTCCTTTGCTGGGGAGCTGTTTGAGGAGCGGTTTGCTGGATTTGTAGCTGCAGTGTTCGGACCATTGTGCTTCGAGCATCGCCCACTCGACCTCGTTAGGTTCGCGCTGGAGCTTCTTGACCGCGTATCGGATCTCCTCATCGGTGAGGTTGGGCTTCTGAACCTCGACCGGGGGCAAGCTTCGAGGCTCCTCCATGACAGATCTGGTCATGATGTCTGTTCTCCCGCTCGATTAACCAGGAGGGTTGCGCGTGAACCTGTGATTGCTCCTATGATGAAAGCGACGATGAACCCGACAGTTCCTGCGAAGAGATAGGCGATTAGCCCCGCGACAATCCCCGCGATTAGTCCAGCTACTAGAGCAGTTGCGCGCGGACCTGTCCTCCTCTTCGCCCCGGATGCTTCTGCCAAGTGTTATCGCGTATCCTCGGTCTTTTGTTCCTTTTTCGGAAGGATTAAGCCTACGCCTAATGCGATCAGTATGAAACCGTAGAAGCCGCCGAGAAAGCCGACGCCGGCGATGTAGGTAATGGAGAAAAATGCGACGAGCGAGATGATGCCGAGGGCGATCGAGAATATGCCGAGAAACAGACGGCGAATTGAGCGAGTTTGCTGGGTCAACTATTTTCCTCCAATAGACTGTTCGAGGGTCTCGGCCATCGAATCAAAGATGACCCTTCCCTCCGGGTGGTTGTCTGGAGATAGAAATGGAAGCGAGGCCCTTTCAGGGTGGGGCATCAGTCCCATCACGTTTCCTTTCTTGTTGCATATTCCGGCTATGTTGTCCAGGGATCCGTTAGGGTTTGAATCATCGGTGGGGACATTATTCTCGTCTACATATCGCAGAACAATTTGCTCGTTCCTCTCGAGTTCGGCGAGCTGGTCCTTGTCGAGGTAGTACCGGCCTTCGTTGTGGGCGATAGGAATTCGGAGGATCTGTCCCTTGCTCGCCAAGTTAGTGAACGGTGTTCTGATAGATTCTATTCGGAGGCGCGTCCACTTGCAGACGAATCGGAGGCCACTGTTCCGGAGCACTGCGCCCGGTAGGATTCCGGCTTCTACTAGAATCTGGAAGCCGTTGCATATTCCAATGACTGGTTTGCCCTCTTCTGTTGCTTCTCTAATGGTTTGTAGGCTGGGGCTGGTCGCGGCTATTGCACCCGCGCGGAGGTAGTCGCCGTAGGAGAAGCCTCCCGGTAGGACGTAGGCATGATATTGATCTTGTTTCAGGTCTTTGTGCCATACTAGGTCTGTTGGGACCTTGATAGTTTTCTGGAGAATCTCCAGCGCGTCTAGGTCGCAGTTGCTTCCAGGAAACTGGATGACAGCGACCTTTATCATTATGCTGGTTTCCTAAAGTAGTGAATTTCGTTACCTATTAAGCCCTTTTTTGACAAGCTCGTGTCAACCCAGGAGATTATCGAAAATCATGAGAAACCAGGCATTTACAGACAGACAAAGTTGGTCAGATCCTGACTCGTCGCGAGATAGAGAAGCTTCCTGCGTTGAAGGTCGAGACAGACAAGACGGAAAACCAGGTTATTTTCTGGTTTCCTGTGGATATTGACAAGGAGCGGGGAAGACTCGGCATAACCCCTCGGGGTAGCCAATCAAGTATTGTGGAAAAGAAGTTCTGAGAGCATGTTTTGCTAGCTTAAGACCCTGACCTGACACGTGTGCGCTGCGGGATTGTAAATCCGGAGATCATCACATAGCTTCCGAACAAGCTGTTTAGCGTCTTCAGCGGAACCCGCTTCAACGTTCATCCGCAGCAGCTTGCCAGCTCGAACGTTTGTCACTTGGGAGTAGCCTCCCTTCAAAATCAGATTGTGATGGATGGTCTCTCCTTCAGGGTCCCGAGCCAACGGCTTGTTCTCAACGACAACCTCTACAGTGAAATTTGCGGGTGACATTGCAAAAGATCGGTTCTAGAGCCACCCTTAAGCTCTTTTTCCATACTAACCCCGACACACATTCGAAGAGTTGACATTCTAGCTAGCACGGGATGAGACGATCTGAGTCTGATGAACAAAATCCTCTCATCGAGAGAATTCTTTGTGGACCCCCAGATTAGTCGAGCTGAATCCTTACCTGCTTCTGCGTTTGTGGACCCGGAATTTCTCGAACTAGAACTTGGAACAGTCTTTGCTCAGACCTGGCTGCTAGCACCACAAGAAGCTAATTCCCAAAAGAGTCTAGCCACTCTCACAGACTCCCTACGAAAAACCGGTTCTAGAGCCCCATTCAATCTTCTAGGAAAACCTCTCTTCCTCCTGCGAGGCCAACAGGGTAAGCTGAACTGCTTTCCCAACGTATGCACCCACGCTTGGCATCCTCTCGTAGAATCATCAAATGATGGAGGGGCGATAATCTGTCCGCAACACGGACGCCAATTTGACAACGAAGGAAAGTTTCTTGCGCAGGCAGGGTTTGAAAAGATGGAAGGCTTTCCACGGGAATCAGACAACCTAAGAAGCGTCCATGTTGAAGAGTGGGGTCAATGGATCTTTGTGTCGACAGGCAAGCCGTTGGCACCCTTCCGAGGGTTCATCGAGGAGGTTCAACAGTCCATACCGGGAATCAAGCTCGAGTCGCTGAGGAGACAACGCGTCGAGGGTGAAGTTCGAGAGATTGAGGGAAACTGGAAACAGCACGCCTGGAATTACATGGACAACTTCCACATCAGGTTCGTCCATAAGGGACCGGGCGGATTAGCCGATGCTATCGACCTGTCGTCCTACCGAACTGAGCTGTACAAGCTTAGCGCTCTGCAGTGGGCGTATGCAAGAGACGAGCAGAACGGTTTCGACCCTCGACTTCTAGCCGATAGGTTTCGAGACCCGAAGAACCCCTCGAAGCGAGTGTTTGCATTGTGGTGGTTCATCTTCCCAAACATAACGCTGAACTTCTATCCGCGGGGACTGTCAGTCAACGTGTACATGCCTATTCCCGGGAAACCTGACAAAACGCTCTTTCTATGGTTTCAGTATGCCCTAGACGAGGAAAAATTCCAACGTCGAAACAGCACCTGGCTCAGCGAACAAGTCGATTCTGAGGACATCGAAGCGATCAGCCTCGTGAGCACCGGGGCAAAATCAGGTTTCGCTACTCGCAGACGGTTTGCCCCAGAAGAAGAAGGAGGACCCCACTGGTTCCACAGACTCGTCTACGAGACTGTTTTCGAGAAGAAGAAAACTAGTAGGCTGTTAGGAGTCTAGATTTTGCCCGGCGAATTCTTGCCACGCGCCCATTCGAAGAGGTTGGGAGAGCTCGACGTTTCAAACTGGAAGGATCTGGGGGTAAGAACCAACGCTTCACGGATCGACCCTGCCATACGCCAGATCGTTTCTTTATTGAACTATAGGGGATACAAGACATTCTCGTCTTGCAGTGGAGGCCACAGAGCGAACCTCCGTCGAAGATACGATCGACATGAGAGCGGCTACATTGCCTTCTCCCCGCCCTCAAGGATCCCTTTCGACATCTACCTGGCGCTTCGGAGCAGGAATCACAACTTTATGTTCGAAGCGGAGGCGGTCATACATGATGGAAACGGGGATAGAAGAGAAACAGTGTACACGCAATTGGATTGGCAGCTAGTGGATGAAAGGAAACACCTACCTGTGTACTATGAGAAACTCTTCCTCGAAATGAGACGAATCATCGAACGCTTACCCAGACGACGGGCTGACCACAAAGAAGTCTTGACCGGCTTGCTGGGAAAGCCACACCTAACAACAGGATCGAAAATTGTGAGCGGCCAGATGAAACGCTTCGCCCGTTAGACGTTAATAGTTCTCAAGACTTCGAAACCATTGCTGAATGGTCATCAAAAGATTCATGCAAAGGCAGGATGATCCCTGCGCGGTTCTCCTTGCGGAGAATCCGTTGCGAAGAGCGAAAGAAAAAAGGGAGATTGGTCTTGGAACTAAATCGTATGTTTATTGTTTGAAGAGTGGTGTCGGTGCGAGAAGTGTCTCGCTGCGGGCGATGCCTTGTAGAGTAGGGAACTTCTCGAAGGCGGACTTGACGATTTCGTCAGAAGTCCTTGCCTGCCAGAGTGCTACGATGTCGAACTGGCCTGGGGTTGTCCAAGCCTCGATGAGGCCTGGGAAGCTTTTGAGCTGGTTGACGAATGTCTGGAATGGAGTGGTGACGTTGAAGAGGCTGATGCCTAGTGGCATCTGGTTCTGGAAGTGGGCGCCGTTGATGCCGTTGAAACCCAAGAGTGTCTGAGTAGTCTGGATGCCTTTTACTTGGCGGATCTGGCTGACGAGTTGTACGATTTGTTCTGGGGTGTTTTGTTTTAGTCGTAGTGCCAGGTCGAAGCGTCCGGTGACTGGTGCGATGAGGTCGATGTTTGGGTTGTTCTTTAGCTCCTCGACCACGTTCTTCGTCATGCCGTGATTGACGGTTGCGAAGACGTAGGCGGGATAGTTCGTGTTTTGCATAGATATCATCTTATTGCAATGGAGTAATAAATATTACTTTCTATATAAACTTTTGAGTCGCATACCCATAGATGTTACGATCACCGACGCCACTTAGAATCCCCGCTCCCACCAGAAAAACAGAAAAGCGGTACGACAGATCCTCACCAAGAACTACCATCTACAATGATTCAAGATGAAACTCACAAACTCCGCTAAGTCGCCGAACTGATCCATCCACACGTCAAACGACTGACGCATAGTAAACTGACCATCCATGCACTCTTAGAAATTTCCGGTCACTCTCAGAGAGCCTCTTCCTACAGGGCTAGGAAAAATCGTATGGAAAGAAGTCCGGACAGATAAAACGTCGGAAATCCTGATAATCCCCAAAGGGTCCCTCGAACATAAGTCCCATGGACAACCCAGACCCTTTGCCATCACCTATTGACAAGGCAACCGAAAGCTTTCGCTACTACGCTAGCACGGTCTACCCGGGTCGATCCCCACTCTACGTCAGCCTAGCAATGAGGGTTGCTGAGGATCCAGAGCTCCTAACGATAGCAGCCAAAGCCGGTGAAAAAAACGCGCTACCAAACCTGTTCTTCTCTGCGGTCCATCTTCTTCTACTCAAAGGTGAGCATCATCAGCTAGCCGCGTTTTATCCCAGTCTCAACAACAACTCGAAACACTACGACCTTGCGTATCCCTATTTTCGCAGCTTCGTCCTCGAACACAGGAGCGAAATTGACGAGATAATCACAACCCGCTTTGTTCAGACGAACGAGGTGGGACGCTGCGCAATCCTGGTCCCATCCTTCGAACTCGTAGCCCGCCAGGCGAAAAATCGGCCACTGGCTCTGATCGAGATCGGCTCCAGCGCGGGTCTAACACTGCTCTGGGACCGGTACCACTACCAGTATGGCGAGGACATGAAGTGCGGAGATCCGAACTCCCCTGTACAAGTCGAATGCCTGCTACACGGAGAAAAACGTCCGCCAGTTCCCAACCGTTTTCCGGAAATCGCCTCGCGGCTCGGAGTAGACCTCAATCCTGTCGACATTGACGAACCCGAGAATGTTCAATGGCTTCGAGCTTTGGTGTGGCCTGAACACCGGAAAAGAGCCAATCAACTCGAACTCGCCATCCAAATGGCAAGGCATGCTGCTCCACAAATAGTTCGTGGAGATGCCCTGGAGCTTCTGCCCAGCCTAATTGATCGGGTCCGAAATGACGCTCAGTTGTGCATCTCTCACTCGTTTACTCTCTCCCTCGCAAAAGGGAAGCCGAGAGAGAAGCTGGAGCAGATGCTGGCAAAAGCGTCCGAGAAGAGAGACCTGTTTCACATCAGCTTGGAGTGGCCGAAAAGCTCTGAAACCCCTCTCCTCGGCCTTGCTTCATTAAAGAATGGAGAAAATAGAGAGAAGGTCTTGGCCCGGTGCAATGCGCATGGTGAATGGCTAGAATGGCTAGGCGATTCCGGCTAATGCTGCAGTCAGTTACGGGAATAGATACTCTACGGATTCTTAGGGAATCAGAAACTCATCTTTTCGCTTGGTAAAGTATCCCTTTCTCCAGGCAAGAGCCATAACTCCAAGTGCGCCTACCGCGCCTACAACGCTGGTTGCGGTAATGACGTTCCGAGTGTTGGACTGGAGCCAGGTAGGCTTGACCTCGAAGGTCGCCAAAGCGGATCCATCTGATGAGCCGGTTTGATGAGCCTTGACAAGTACCGCGTAGGTTCCTATCGATCCAGTGGCTGGAACCGTATATGACGCTTTGTAGACACCGGGCGAGACGAGGATAGCGTCCAATGTGAGGTTGGATCCGTTTGGCTTGACAAGGATCACTTGCAAGCTAGTGACTGTAGTGGGTTGTCCGTTGAGGCTCGTCGTCGCAAAGATGGTCGCAGTGTCTCCAGGGAAGTAGATGGTCCCTCCGCCGACACCTACAGTCAGAGCGCCCGGTTCAGGTAGGACAAGGAAGCTAGCCTGCACGTCTAGGCTTGAGGGAAACAGTTCCTTCGCGTGGACTTGGTGAACGATCCCCGCTTGGGCATCTGGAACATTGAAGGTGAAGTTGAACGAGCTTCCCTGCAGGAAGAAGAAACCTACGAGCTGGTCGTCAAAGGTGATCTGAAGCTCGACAGGAGAGAAGAACCGGCCTTGCGATAGACTGAGGAATCCTGAGCCGTGAACCCGGACTTGGGTTCCAACCGGTCCACTTGACGGACTGAGAGTAAGAACGGGTGGCGGCAGGACCGTTAGCTCAAGCTGGAACGTGTGGACCAGTGTTCCGCTCGTCGCCTTCACCGTTATGGTATAATTCCCGGACGGAGTCAATGTTGTAGTCGAAATGGTTAGCTGTGAGAACGGGGTCGCTGAGGGTGCGAAACTAATCTGGGCTGGGTCGAAGGAAAGCATCGGCCCATTGTTCACTAGGGGAGAGACTTGTCCTGTCAAGGTCACGGTCCCGTTGAACACGCTAAGACCGTTACTGAAGAGTTGTATTCCCACAGACGCCGCGCCTCCCGCGAAGACAACGTCTCCGCCAATCGGTATTGAGAGGATCAGCTGAAAGTCAGGCTGAATGACGACTTGAACAGTTAAAGTGACGGAATGGGAAATTGACCCGCTTGCCCCCGTGACCGTAACAAAATAGGTTCCGGGCGGAGAGGCAGCTGCTGACAAAACCAAGCTGACGTTTGCTGTAGAGTTCGCTGCTAAGTTGACCTGTGATGAAGTGAAGTTTTCCCCGAGGAATCCAGTAGGAGTTGCGGTAAGTGTAACGTTTCCGGAGAATCCACTGACGCTCGTCAAGGTGATTGTTGAGGCCTTGAAGGCGAACTGGTCGTTGATGCTTATTTTCGTAATTATGAGGGAAGTTGGATTCGCACTGAGCCCAAAGTCCCCGATCCCGAGCGGCCACAGACTAGTACTGGTAATTGTAGCGTTCGCAAAACCAAACGAACTGCTAGAACCGTTTTGCAGGAAGAAGTTGGTCTCAAACGATACCAGCACACCTGTAGCCTGGTCCCAAGCCCAGTTCAGTTGGATATTCCCTCCGTTCGCGACAAAGCTCAAACGTATGACCTGTCGGAGCGCACCGCCGAAGAATTCTGTGTCAGTTCTGTTGAATGTGGCACCGGCACCGTTATAGATCGGATCGCCTGCGGTGAGGCCACTGGCGAGAATCCAGAAGGTAAGGTTGCCAGACCCGTTGGCAACATTTCCACTCAAGAAAAAGTTCCGCGGACCTGTACCGTTGTTGAAGGTGAAAGTCTGCGTGGCGCTTACGTTGCTGCCGGAAACGCTCTGAACTCCCACATGGATCGACTGGACGTGAAGGAATTCAGCGATGAGCGCGGGTGGCTGCAACTGGGTAGCATTGCTCTGCCAGAAACCGGTCACATTGCCATAGGTTACAATGTCACCAGACTTGACCCCGGGAGCGTATGATGGAACGGCGGAGACATGGAAGACATTCGCGGGGAATGTTATGGCGAGAAGGGATCCTACGAGCAATATCTGAAAGAAGAGGGAGAATTTCATGGAGGATATTCCATCATGTGTCAGCCCTGCTATATACTGTTTGGAGATGCTTCCTCGCAAATTATGCATGAACTCGTTCGAATTCATACAAGAGCAACCTACAGATATCTGCTCACCCTGGCACGCTCATGATCTTGACGGAGGAGACATCCGACTCGCCGGTTAGTGATGGCATTCACGCGTCCACCGAAACGGAGTACCAAACTGCGCTGCTCTAGGTGACGTGTCTCTTAATGCCCAGGCTCTTCGTGCGGAATAACTGAACGCGTATGCGCGAGACCGTGTTTGACGAATCGTACAATGTACGAGAAGTATTGGACGATGTTATCGAGAGGGTTGCTCTCCGCGAGAAACTGTTGGGTACAGCGAAACAGTTTGCTGAGAAGAAGAGAGAAGAGAAATTCACCCTCGCTATTCGGCAGTTCGAGGGTCTCATGGTCGACTTTCTACGCCTGTACCAGCCTATTCTCGAACGACTCCGCAGCTATCGAGAAGCTATGCAGAAGGAGATCACCGGTCTGAGATCGTCACTCGCCACAGTCAATGGAATGCTCGAGGTTTCAAAGGGGATAGAAGGACTCGCGCCCCGAGTGCAACAACTGGAAGCGGACGGTCAGGAGCTTGATGGGAGGATCAATGAGAAAATGAAGATGGCCAACAAGATCGATGATCTGTTCAACAGGGTCCGACCCTTCCAGACCGGAGCCCAAGGACAAATGAGCCGTGACTCGTTGTCTGATGTTCTCTCCGGAATGCCGAAGGACCTCTTCCCAGACACCCCTGAGCCTGCGAAAGAAGTTACTAGGAAAGCCGGGACCCTTGGCGACAAGACGATCAGTGCATTCAGCGAGAGCAATACACTTGACAATGGACGAAGATCTACAGGTCGCTACTCACAAGAGCATCATCAAGACACTTGGACGACAGTATACGGATGCGGCGCAGTTTTTCGTAGAGCTTGTTGTCAATTCGTGGATGTGGGGCGAAGCAACAAGGGTCGAGATCAAGATCTCAGACTCAGGCTCCCAGATCGAATACGAGGAGTGGGGCCACGGAATGGACCTAGACGGTCTGCGCGAATTTCTTACAAAGGGAAAAACAACCGGCGAGGGTTTCTCTCCGAAATACAAGCGTCCAATACGCGAGTCGTATGGTATGGGCAGTCTCGCCTGGCTGACCCTAGGTCGTGAGCTAGAGCTACAAGTCCACAAGGGACGCTTCGACCGGACCATCATGCTGACAGAGAGTCTTATCGACCGTCACTGGGCCCCGACCGACCAGTCCACCTGGAAGCCCTTGCGAGTAATCCAAGCACCGCTAGACCATGATGGTTTGAGAATCAGGATCCGATCCCTGACGAAGAAAACTGACCCTGCTGACGTCCGGAGAGCCCTCCTTGCAAGAGCGAACGTCCTCGCTCTACGAGGGTATGGTCCCTTCGAAGTCTTTGTCAACAGCGAAACGGTGAAGCCCGAAGAACTCCGCGGCGCGACTCTCCTTCCCGTCAATGTTGCCACGGAATACGGGAAGATTACTGGCGAAGTGTTGATTCTTCCCATCTCAAAGATCCGTGCTGGAATCTCCGAAGCGGGTATGAGCGTCCAGCAGAAACATATCACCTGTCTCCAGCACCAGTTCTTCGGTCTCGACCAGTACCGGATCCACGGGTTGAGCCGCATTCAGGGCTGGGTTAACGCAGACTTCCTCCGGCGATTGCCTGGTGGTAACGATTTCGAGCGAGACAGTGCACAGTGGCGAGTGTTCGAGAAGGCTATGCGGGGCTTTGTCCGGAACAGAGTCTACAAATTCCTGCGACAGACCGCCAGCCGGAGAGAACTTCGCAGCATACAATACCTGAACAGGGAGATTGCAGAGAGATTGCGCCGTAGTCTCCGGCGAAACATCGAGATACTCTCGAAAGCGGTGTTGACGGCAAAAACATCGTCAAAGGCCAGCCAAAAATCGCAACGTGTGGGGAAGAAAGAAAACGCGTCCGAACACCGGAAAGAGCGGAAGTCGAAGACCCATTCTAGAGACGCAACCCGTAGTGTGATACATCTGAAAGACCAGGTCCTGGCCTTCGATATTGCTCACGGGGGAGATCGCGGTCAGGCGTATGTTGAGACTGACAAGAACGGGGTCCGAACGGTCTTCGTTAACATGGATCATCCTATGTGGAACGTGGAGGCGAGCATGACTCCGACAAAGCTCAGGTATTGCATACGCCAGATCCTTGAACGATCTATTGCTGAGGATATTCTGCCAGCTAATCCTTCAACCCCCGAGGAAGCCTACTCGGTCCTAGACGCGCTATACAACGATGCCTTGGCCTAGATAATCTAGGGTCTCGAAGGCAGACGAGAGCGGCTTCGAACCAAGCTCTCCCATCAGCTTCCTCTCTGTAACCGTTAGAAACCTAACAAATAGCTTATCGAAGTACCAATGACGACTACAGCACTCGAGAGATGCCCTGACAAGAGATGGGGCGGTTACTACCGGGCAGGCGCAATAAGCGTCATCATCGCGGGCGTCTTAGTCCTCATCACTCTGCCACTGATACCTCTCCTAATTCCAAGCTTGGCCCCATCATCCATCCAGTCGGGTCTTACATCCATTCAATCTCAAAGCCTCTTCTTCGGCATGACCTGGGGAATTTACCTGGTAAGTGACCTTCTTTACCTCATAGCGTTCCCTGCACTCTATTTCGCCCTCAGACAGGCCAACCGTACCGTCACATTGATCGCAGCCATCTTCAACATGGTTTTTGTCGCAGTAGATGTCGGGGTTGATATTCTTCTTCGCTTTTCTCTGATCGGCTTGAGCAACTCATACGTTTCGACAAACGGCGACTCGCGAGCGGCATTCTTGGCAACGGGACAGCTAACGATGAACCTTGCAAACCTCACCGCTCTCGTAGCTACGTTTCTCCAGCTTTCTGCGATAATCCTTGCAAGCTATGCGATGCTGAAGAGCCAGACGTTCAAGAAGAGCACAGCCTATACCGGAATGGCGAGCGGTGTGCTGGGTCTCTTGTTCATTCCAACATTCAGTGCTGGCTCAATGTTATCCGGGCTGTTCAACATAGGTGGCTTCGTATTTCTTGTAATCTTGAGTATCCTCGTAGGCTACAAACTCTACAGGCTGAGCTAATTTCCCGTAGGCAATTACGCCTCCATAGAACTTTATACTTGAGATGAGTAGCGAAGCTCGGTCATCATGCCCCAGAAGAATGACTCTTCGCCGTCCTCGCTTGCAGAAGTCCTGGAAAAAATGGCTGAGAAAGACTATGCTTTCAACTTCGATGTCACCATGGAACTCGCAACTTCATCCTTGCGAGTCGGGACTGTGAGGGTCCACGGTAAGGTCGAATCTGCCGCGTTGAAGAAGAAATAGTTCAATTTGCCGAGCTGAATGTGCCATACCGCGTTTCTAAGCGGGACCCAGTCCGAGTAAGGCTTCTTTCTCGCAGTCAAAGCACCGATAGGTGCGCTCTGTCTTCCACTTGCCAGCGGGATCGAGGATCTGTTTTTCCTGAGAATTGAGTTCACTGTATTCGAACTGACCACCGCATCTATCGCAGACATGTTCCACTAAGATTACCAGTTGGTTTGGCCCTTCATCGCTACTCATAAACAGTCGCTACTAGAACCCGCAACACATTTACCGGACGCGGTCTCTTCCAACCGTTACCATTGTCAGTTAGTTCGGACGCGGAGAAGAGTAAACGAATAGAGCAAACGTTCGACGAGTTCAATGAGTCGTGGCTGGTCTACTGGAATGCGTACATCGACCTGCAGAACCAGTTGTATGAGAGTTTGAAAGCTTCGCGAGAAGTAACCTGGCTCGGCGCAACGGACAACGCTAAGATGAGCGAGATAAACGCTGCCCAACGCCAGTTGTTCGCTACCATGCCACGCCGCCTGGACTATGCGCCATTGGGCCAGATCAACCGGAGCATGGATTATGCACTTAGCAAAATCAACGAGCTGCTTGCAGCTCTCTTCTCAGAGAAAGAAAAATGCAAGAGGCTTGAGGCCGCGATAGACATCCTAACGGACAAGGCAAACAAGACAAAACAAGAATTACAATCTGAGTCTTAGCCAGATAGATCAGACTTTCTACAGAGGAACTTGGATGCTCTTTCCCCCATATTTCGGGTAGAGATATTTCGCGGCCGGTATTCCTTGAATGGTTTCCACTTCCGCGCATCGAAGGCCTTCTTTATTCAGGTCTGATAAGGTCTGGTGCAGTAGTAGAGAACCGATCCCTCGTCTTCGAAATTCAGGCGAGACAACTATCCCAGTGAAAAACCGGCCCTTACCTGAGTTTGTCTCGGAGATTATCCCATTGATTCCAACGATCACCTCTTGCTCCTCGGCGACCAGCATCTTCGCGCCAAGCCGCTTCTTCGAGTCAAGAAACCATTTTGCTGCGCTTGCAGGTGTCCATCTCTTCAGATAATTTGCCCAGGGAGAACCTTCTTCGTTGCTTAGACCTTCATACCATACTTCCGCCGCCGAGCCGATTTCGTTCTCTGAGGCAAACTTGACTCTTAGGTCTTCGAATTGTTTAGGGCCGGGATAATCGAACCCTGACAGGTCCCATCTGAAAACACAATAGAAAGGTCCGAATGGAGACGTTTGCTACTCACTCTCCTTGCCATGACTCTCGTTCGGACACCCTCTGAAGCGAGATGACCATTTCTTGGAAGTCGATGACTGTTGTCGCCTGGATGTCCTGTTCTTTGCAAAGTTCTGCAAGTTTTGAGTTCCTGATAACGAATCGGCGGTCCGCGTTCCTCAACGCGTGAAGATCCCACCTCCCATCTCCAATGTAAGCAACTGTGTCAGCCTTCTGCTTGTAGTACCTGACCATGTCGTCTTTCAAGTTGATTGATCGGTTGCTCTTCAGTTTAGGCCATTCGAATTTGATACCAGTCTGCGTACACTTCGCTGATGCCGCGACCAATTCCACTTTGTCTTGGAACTTTTCGCGCGTTAGAAAGTGTTTGATCACGAAATCTAGGCCAGCGCTGACTATGACGAGTGGGAAGTGGTTTGTCGTGCAGAGTTCGATGAGCTTGTGGAAGTTGGGCCTGAACTCGGTTACTCCATCTAGGTAGCTCAATATCTCGGAACTTTGGACCTGAACCATGCCACCTTGTTGTCGGACGCATTCCTCGAGCGTGATCTCCCCTCTTACATACTGGTCGTCGATGGTTCTCCACTCACCTTTTCCGAATCTTGCTAGAACATTCTCGAAGGTGTCGTTTAGGGTAACCGTGCCATCGAAGTCGCTTAGAACTGCAAGTTTCATTCGAGACGTAGCTTCTCTACCAATCTTAACCTAACTGATGTTGAAAAACAATCCTCGCAAAGCCTATCACAGGTAACAAGTTGTCAATTCCATGAGCGAGCATCTCTCGGCGAATATGGCTGTGGAGTTCTGGGCTTCCCAGCGGGGAGTCTCTGTCGAGCAAGTCGGGGTCGCTCCCATCGCTGTTGGCTCCTGGGACCTTGGTACCGTCAAGTCTCTGGCTGGGAGAGCAGGTGCCGTGTCCTCTCCGTCATGGTGGTGGGGACCGCGATTTCCATTGTATAATGGTGAGGTTGGTGGAAAGAGGGTTTCTTTCGTTAATCTTCCATTGGGCGCGCCTGCAACTGTCATGGTCATGGAGGAAATGATCGCTTGTGGGACAAGGGTCTTCTTGGGACTGGGGCTAGCGGGCAGTATTCAGCCTGAAGCGCCAGTCGGGACTTGTTTCATTCCGACCTCATGCATTAGAGAAGAAGGGACATCGCCTCATTACCTATCGAGTGATGAAGGGCTTCGTCCAGCCCAGAGGCTGGTCCGAGCTTTGGAGAAAGCGCGTGTCAAGAAAGGCTTGGTAACGTACACGGGTCCACTCTGGACCACGGACGCCCCTTACAGGGAGATGGTGACTATGATCGAGAAATATCGGCTACGAGACATCTTAGGCGTGGACATGGAAACCTCTGCAATGTACGCGCTGGGTGTGTATCGGAATGTGGAGGTGTGCAATTTCCTGGTAGTGAGCGATGAGCTGTGGAGAGACTGGAGGCCGGCCATTGGCCGACCGGAGCTGGCCGACGCCCTAAAGAAAGCAGAGGAAGTTGTGCTGGACGCGGTCACAACACTCCGAACGTGATTGGTTCCGGGATAGCTCATCCGCGTGTTGGGTTCGACTTAGTCATCTGATTTGCAGTTTTCTCAATTTGAAGTTGTATCAGTGGAGAGGCCACAAGTGGGGCAGATGCTCGCTCCGAGGACTGGCTCCGTGCCGCATCTGTGACAAAATCTCAATGAAGGAACCGGGCCAATGGTTGTTCTCCTAGGAGTTTGCTTAATTGCGGAATCAAGCGGACAACGACCTGTGAGCTGCTTGAGCACGCTTTGCTCAGGGACTAGCAACAGATAATGGTACGAATCGCCCGGTGCAACAATGGGACCGGTACCTGGCTTACGAGATTGTTTCGAACCCTTTGGACGTAAGCTTGTTTTTTCCAGTGAGCCTATGTTCTCGACTCAACCCACGGATCGATGGAAGTCCGTCCCTGATCCTCGCTTCTTGTCTCGTAGACCTCGAGATGCGTCCTCTTAGGAACTCTGGATGGGCATCCCATGCCGTTCATCAGGGCAAATCCATTCGCCGACGCCAACCCTCGAGATTCTTCGATAACACATCCGGCCATGAGCCACACATAACATTCTACCATGAACAACGTCTGCTAGCGTATGGACATCCCTCTGTCCTTGTCCATCAGAGGAATTCAGTCTTGCAGGTTCCCCAAGGGGAGTCGGGTTTGAAGGATCTTCCTCGCCCATATCGAAGCGCATGATTCTAGAGGGCTTTGGCGTCCGTTAAGCATTGCTCTTCGACAGGAAACCTTTCTACATCAAAAGATACCGATAGAAATCGTGCTCGAATGTTTCTTGACGTGGTTAACGTTCCGGAAAGAAGAGGAGAGAAGCGACGACGTCGATCGGCGCTTGAGAAAATTGGAGAGCTTACTTGAAGCTGGCGCTTTTCGGAGCAGCCTGGTTCATGTGCATCTTGCTGTGCTCCATCATCTCAGCTTCGGTTTTGAATTTGGCACCACAAGTGCTACACTTGTATTTCTTCCCAAATAGTCCCATTTCCATTTATCACCTTGTCTGATAGTGAATGTGGTGTGGATAATAGACTTCCTCAACGCTTCGAGTCTACTCCCGTCCGAAGCATCCTATCTTATGAAAGGGAGCGAAATCCTCCCAAAGCGAAAAATGCGCTAGCAAAGTTTTAGTCTACGGCATTACAAGCCCCAACCATGCCTAAATCCAAATCAAAAAAGGCAAAAGCGAAAAAACCCGCTAAGTCCAAGAAAGCATCTATCCCGCCGGGATTCCGAACTGTGACACCATACCTCGCAATCAACGGAGCAGCCGCTGCTATCGACTGGTACAAGAAAGCCTTCGGCGCAAAAGAGCTAGCACGACAAGCCGTCCCGGACGGAAAACTCATGCACGCCCGTATCAGAATCGGCGACTCTATAGTAATGCTATCCGACACCTTCCCAGGCGGCGCGCAATCCCCCGACGCTCTCGGCAACAGCCCAGTCACACTTCACATCTACATCAACAACGTTGACAAGATCTGGAACCAAGCTGTCGACGCAGGCGCGAAGATAACCATGCCATTAGACAACACGTTCTGGGGCGAACGTTACGGCCAACTAACCGATCCGTACGGCCACCACTGGTCAGTATCCCAGCAAATCAGCATGACTAAGAAAGAGAAAGACGAGAAACAGAAACAAGCCATGGCAATGTTCGCTCAGGGCGAGCATCCCAGTCGGACAGAAGAGCCGCAAATCGCACAAAACTAGTCACGGTAGTAAACCTCGATGAGCGAAGCCAAAGCTTCGCTCAAACCCCCTTTTTCTATAGAGACATTCGCACCAGATAGGAGACAGCATCTATGAAACTCGACCGGCTTGACCATCTCGTCCTAACTGTCAGAAATGTCGAAACGACTTGTGCATTCTATTCTAACGTCCTTGGGATGGATGTCGTCACCTTCGAGAACGGGCGCAAAGCGCTCTCTTTTGGTTCTCAAAAGATTAACCTTCATGAGGCTGGCAAGGAATTCGAACCAAAAGCCTACAGACCTACCCCGGGCTCAGCCGACCTATGCTTCATCACGACCACCTCCATTGATGACGTCGTGAAGCGTCTCGAATTATCGAAGGTCAGAATACTGGAGGGCCCCGTCAAGAGAACTGGCGCGCTCGGGCAGATAATGTCCGTGTACTTTCGCGACCCCGATCTGAACCTAATTGAAGTCTCGAACTATGGAAATCTGAACAAGAATCGACCCACAAGCAATGTAGACTAGTTCTACCCGATCTCCATCTTGGCTAGAGCGTCTTCTTCATGAAGTAGCCTCTCGTTTCAAAACCCAGCTTATCATACAACTCTTTGGCCCCGCTCTCATCAGCTGGCACCGACAGAGTCACAGCATCAATTCCTCTCTCCCTGAAAACCACGAACAGACGATTCAGGAGCAACCTAGCAATTCCCCTCCGTCGATACTGCTCATCGACTGCAAGTACCTCAACAGAACCCACCTTCGTTGCCCTCCATCTCCGTAGAACTTCATTGGGAACATTTTTGGATTCACGGCCGTACACGAAGCCGACTATTCTTCGGTCGAACTCCGCAACGAGAAAGAAGTCAGGCTCGGACGAATAGAAGCCCTGAATGTCAGCTCCCGTCGGTGTGGAGTCCCATGAGGCATATTTTTGAGAGAGCTGCAGGACCGCGAACTCATCAGTCTTTTCGTACCGTCTAATGGCCGGGTGCACGAACAACTCCTAGCATCTATTTCAGGTGCGTCGAGACTCATTTAGTCGATGTGGAATTCTTCGAGGCGTTACTCGCCTTTACCGCCTCGGCGATCCCCCAGACGATCAAACCTACCGCGAGGATGTAGTTCAAAAGCCAAGGAATCATTAGAAGCAAGGCGCCGAGGAGAATAGCCAGCAAGGCGGTCCCTAGTCGCGGAATCTGCAACGTCTTTTCGATGTCAGAGACAATTCCCATTGCTCTTCAGTGTTGAACAATCGGACAATGCTCAATAAGAGTTGCGGACTTGTTGGAACAACCTTTGACTACCTCGAGTCGGGAGTCCAGCCGACTAGAGTCTCGAATGCTTAAGCACGGGTCCTGCCAAAGAGAAGTCTTCTCTAAAGCTGAGATTGCTGATGATTGCAACTTGCGCGTTTAGGAGGGAACGAGTCCCTTCGGAGAGTTTGGTCCGGATCGAAGCCGCAGGGTACTCCGCAACGATCTGTGAAAACTGCTTCGCCATATTGATTGTTCATCAGCGCTATCACCATTTGAATCTGAAGAAACTGATCGTGCAGATATCTATATCATAGAGAACCGCGTCCAAGAAGAATATAGTCCAAAGAGGACTACAATCTCCTAGTAGGGAGGAAAATAGCTCGGGCAATCTGAAAGAAGCAGGAGGGCGTGATCGTGTGTGTTATCGTATCCTGCTCATTGCAGGCTGGAACATTTGTTCTTGGTCGCGTACCGGAGTCGTGGACCTGTATGCTCGAAGCCCGTTGTTTCCGTTATAGGAAGCAGGTTTTGTTACGTTGTTTAGTTTGACCCAGTCAGGGATGATCACAGCTCTGATCAATTCCTGTATCGATATGCCTCGGTCTTCTGCTTCTGTTTGTAGGAGTTCGAAACTTTCATCGCGGAGTGACAGCATGAATTTTGCCAATTGGACACCTAAAGAGCGGAGAGGGTTGGCTCCGGTTTCCTCGAATATAAACATTCTACGGAGAGAAAGTAGAGACTCTTTTCACTCAAATCAGTAGGAAGGCAAACATGGGAATGTCTATCAGCCCCGATTGAGGCAGATTCCGCAAGGAGCTTCGAAAGACTTGATCAGATTTTGAGGGAGCGTATTGATCTTCATCTTAACGAGACTCCAACGCTAAAGACTCCGGTCCTCATAGCTGGCCTCCCTGACAGTGGAAGAGTGGCCAAGATCGTTCTCGACCAGCTGATCAAGACACTCAAAGCAACCCCCTTGGGCTATCTCTACTCAGACTATCTTCCACCTCGCCTTCTCCTCAAGCCAGACGGAACTTCTGATCTGATGAAGCATGAAATATTCTACTGGATCAACAAAGACTCCAGCCCTGACCTCGTCTTATACACTGGAGACGCGCAACCAATCCTACCTGAAGGAGCCTTCCGTCTCTCGGAAGCCGTCGTAAAACTCGCCGAAAAACTCGGAGTCGAAACAGTCGTAACAGTCGGAGCCTTCATCACCGGCAAGATCGCTGAACATCCACAAGTCTACGGTGCCGCAAGCGAACTAACCCTCGTTAAAGAACTCGAAGAGCTAGGTGTAAAGATCATTGACAGCGGTGCCGTCACCTGGATGAACGGACTTATACCGGGACTCGCGAAAGTCCGGAATCTCAAAGGCCTATTTCTCTCAGGCGAAACCTCGGGGTTCATGATCGACCCGCGCGCAGCAATGATAATTCTCCGCGTCCTCGTCAAGAAGCTTGGACTACAGATCGACATGACAGAGCTGGAAGAACAAGCGAAAGAGATCGAGACCGCGCTCAAACAGAGCGGCGACAGAGATTCAGAATCTTCAGGCAGTTCTGAATATATCGGGTGACTGAGATCTGCCCTTAGCGAACACCGACTACTGCGTTATCATCGGTGATAGCCGTCGAATGCAAGAACTATCTGATAGCTCGGTGCATCTAGTCGTCACCTCGCCACCGTACCCGATGGTTGGTATCTGGGACGATTTCTTCCGAGAGGAAGAAGCAGAGTCCTATGACGCGATGCACACCTACCTCAACCAGACATGGAAGGAGGTAAAGAGGGTCCTTGTTCCTGGTGGAATCGCTTGCGTCAATATCGGCGATGCGACACGGACAAAGGATGATGTGTTCCATCTCTATCCAAACCATTCTCGAGTAATAGAGACTTTCGAGCGACTCGGCCTCGTTACTCTACCCTATGTTCTCTGGAAGAAGCCTACTACGAAGCCCCGGTACAAGGGAAAGGGAGCGTTTCTAGGCTCAGGTTTCCTTCCTCCTAACGCGTACGTAACCCTAGACATGGAATACATCCTGATCTTTCGGAACGGAGGACTGAGAGCGTTCGAGCCGAAGGATCCGAAGCGTTACCGGAGCAAATTCACCAAGAAACAACGAGACGAATGGTTCTCCCAAGTCTGGACTGTTACTGGAGCGAGACAAACGCATGGAGGGCTTGAGAGGCGTGTCGCGGCATTTCCCGAAGAGATTCCAAAACGACTCATCCAAATGTTCTCTATTGAAGACGACTTAGTCGTGGACCCTTTTCTGGGGTCCGGGACCACTCTCAAGGCCGCGATGGACCTCGACCGACGATTCATTGGATACGAGAGGCTGGGCGAATTTTCGGAGATCATAAAAGAACGAATGGGCCCTGATTCGAAGAGAATTGTTTTCCAGAAACAGTCTGTCGCGGAACAGTCTAGCGAATTAACAGCGTAGCGGCATCGCTCAACGATCTGGCAATATAGTCTGGATGTCCGCCTTTCGGGCCTCGACGTTTTACAAGTATCATCATCATACCAACTCCTTTTGCTCCTTGAATGTCGGTGTTTGGGTTGTCGCCGATGTAGACGCAATTCCTTGGTCGTAGGCCGAGTTGCTCGGCGACTAGAGTGAAGGGTCTCCTGCTCGGTTTCACATTCGGTGTATCCTCGCCAGCAACCACTATCGTTTCAAGATACTTCAGAAATGGTTGTCGGCGGATTCTCTTCATTTTCATTCCCGGGGTCCCGTCCGAGTCGGAGACCATTCCAAGTCTAAATCCTGCATTCTTCAGTCTATGCATCGCCGACATAGTGTCGGAAAACAGCGGACTCGCTCGGGCGTACGTCTTCCAATATTGGAGAGTTGTACTATGAATCCACTGACCTTTCAGCTTAGACAGGCCGAGCTGTTTGAGCAGGGTCTCCCACCAAACATCTCTATTGTAGAGAAGTTTTCGGCCGTGCATTTCCAGATCGATGAGCCGGAGTCTTCTGAACATGTTTGTCTCGGTGTAGTAGTATCCTTCTCTCCTCAACCGCTTCGCGAGGATGGATGCGACTATCCGGAGGCCTTGGCGAGCGCCCTTCTTGGACTGGATGAGAGTGTTATCTAGGTCGAAGACGACTCCGCGAATCTTCCTCTCAGTCAGTCTCTTCAATTCCAGACATATGTTTCTGGCCGGCGATCAGCGAACCGTTCCTTACGCAGTCGAGCGTGAAACGCGAGATCGATATCCTCAATGATTATTCCTTCTCGTCGCTCTTTGAACACGTGCATCCTCGGGTGAGATATCTTCATCTTCGGGTCTTCCTTCAGACTGACAATCATACTATATCCGGTGAACAAGGGCGGAGAGTAGACATTTGGCGCAACGACTGCTATCCGGTTCTCAAGCGATCGAATCGTGACGTATTGATGCCATGGCTCAACTCCTTGTCTCACAATTCTTGAGGGACACATAAGCAGGTCCGCTCCCCTTAGAGTCAATATTCTCGAAGCCTCTGGAAAATCAACGTCATAACAAACGAGGACTCCGATCTTGAACCCGTCCAACTGGAAGACCTTGTAATCATTTCCTGGACGAGCAATTTTTTTCTCGAAGTGAAACAGGTGAACTTTGGGCTGTCGTCCTATGATCTCTCCATCGCGACCGATGACTGGACTGTTGAGATATAATCGCCCCTTGACTTTTTCATAGAAAGCTCCTCCGACAACGACAACACCGTACTCCTCAGCAATCGATTGCAGTCCTGGAAGAGGACTCATGGGCGATGGAATTGTCGTTTCAGGCAACCAGTGCTCTGGTAAGCAGATAATGTCAGCTTCCTTCTCTGCAGCCTTCTTTGCCTGTTTGATTGCCCGGAAAATCGTTTCTTTGACCAAGGTCGCCATAGGTCGAGTCTGCACCGCTATCGCTCGAACAATCTTTTTCGACGTTAGAAGGGGCCCCTAACCCTAGCCTTTCAGTCTCTTCACGGCGATGTCCAACAGTTGCCGCGCAACCTCACGCTTCGGGGCCAACGCGATATGTGTGACCTTCTTTCGCTCGTCAACAACGAACAGCTCGTTGGTGTCAGTCTGAAACCCCACACCCTCAATCGAGACGTCGTTGGCGGCGACAAGATCTGCGCTTTTCTCGCTAAGTATCTCAAACGCTTCCATCACAAGCTGCTCGTTCGAGACGCCGTGTTCCGTCTTGAACGCCACAAGAAACGAGTTTGGGCTCGCGAGGCGAATCTCTCGTATTATCTTCGGGGTGGCTTCTAGCTCCAGCTCGACGGTCTTCTCCTTTCTCGTGCTTATTTTTCTGCCAGCCGGCTTTGAGGGCCTATAGTCGCTTGGAGCTGCTGCGGCGAAAACCAGATCGTGTTTGCCCTTCTTCAATTCGCGCAGAGTAGCTTCAAGCATCTCCTCCGTAGTTTCAACCCTAACAGTCCTCACGCTAGGAGGAGGTATGACTGAGCCGGGTCCCAGAATCAACGTTGTATCAGCACCTCTTGACCATGCCTCCTCTGCAATTGCTACACCCATCTTCCCTGAGGACCGATTAGTAATCACTCTGACAGGGTCGATGTGTTCGACCGTGGGACCGGCAGTGACAAGGACTCTATGTCCCTCAAGATCTCTCCTCTGAGATGAGAGCTGAGAAGAAAGACGTGTGACGACTGCCTGGACAATCTTGGCGGTTGAAGCGATCTTTGCCTTTCCTTCCACAATCTCCGGTTCGACAAACTCGACCCCGATCCTCTTGAGATGCGCAATATTCTCTTGAGCAATTGGATGGTCATAGAGTGGCTCGTGCATCGCTGGAGCAATCAGAACCGGTAGCTTGGAACCGATAGCGGTCGCAGCTACCGTCGTGACTGGCGTATCATCAATTCCCGATGCGAGCTTCCCGATGGTGTTGGCGGTCGCGGGAGCGATGAGAACCAGATCAACGTGCCCAGAACTCTTTCCAGCTAGGGCAATGTGCTCCAGTTTGCCGGTGAGCTCCCGGACTACCGGATTTCCTGTGGCCCACTCAAGAAGATCGGATCCGATCATCTTCTCCGTCGATGGAGAGATTACCACATACACGTCTGCTCCATGCCTCATCAGCTCGCGTGCGATCTCGGGAACTTTGAACGAGGCAACGCTGCTTGACACTAGGAGTGCGATCTTTTTTCCGGAGAGTTGTGTGCCAGAAGTTCCGGTGATGTCCTTGGACGGGTGGGTCATTTCCGACATTCTTCTATTTCTTCAATTGCCCACTTTCATACGCCCAGTCTAGAAGCTGGATGATCTCATTGAGAGTGTACTTTCCAGCGCTTGAAGGAATCCGTCTTAGAATGTCGGGTAGGCTCGGGAGCATGGGCCGGATAAATCCTGGAACCTTGTCGTACATTGCCTGGATCCCCGAAATAATCTCTTTCGCGTCTTTCTCCTCGATGCTGGTTCCCTTGAGAGCTGTCCTCATACTCTTGGCACTCATTTTCCTTCTAACTTCTTCCGCTCGATCTATTTGGGGCATATACATGTTCTTCAGGCACGTCGAGGGCAACTCTCCGATTGGCCCATTGAGAACGACCGTAAAGCGCGTTGGTTCAAGCTCTTCTCTCTTCTGTTAGGAGGTCTTCAAAGACTATGGCGGGGACATCGCCATGTTTGAGACAGTCCTAGGGTTCTTGAGGTGGATCCGATAAGGCTAGGGCATAGGGCTTCCATCGCCGCTCAACCTTGGAAGCCCTTGCATGAGCGAATAATGCTGGTTGAACGTCCATACCTTCCATTTCTTCCACATCTTATTGGAGAATAAGATGACCAGCACGTCATTCATTATGACCAGCGGGAAAGATGCGCTGGCCGCGATGCCGAAGATTATGATCGGAGAGATCAGTCCGAAGGCGAATGCGACTTTGTGGGCTTGATTCAGTTTGGTTCCCATTGACCTGAATACGAGCCGCAGTATCCACAGAGAGACAACGATGTCGAAAACCACGATGATAGGCGGGAATAGGTTAGCGCTCGCTGCGAAGCCTCCTGCAAGCAGCCATATCGGAAAGAACGCTACCCCGAGTAGGAAGAATGCCCGGGGCCTCCACCTCGGCTCTGCTCTGACGGTCTTCAGAAAATCAGCAGGCAATTTCTTCGCGGCCACAACGAGCATTGCAACTACGATGCTTGACATAATTAGCAGACCCCATATCTCAGCGGGCCAATAATTGACCAGTAACGAAAGCAGGACACAGTCAATAGCTAAAGTAAGTATGCTCACTCGTATCCCCGTTATCGAGACGAGGCTCTTTGATTTCAAATCTGGAAAAGCTAGTCCAAAGATGAAAATTGGCAGGCCGATGCTAAAGACTGAATGGAAGATCACCAATCCAACTGTCCAAACCCAGTTGACTCCGAGCCAATGTCCGTAGACACCTAGATTTCCCACCACTGAAGATGCTGGATTGAACAGCGTTCTCAAGGCCAGCCCCTCCTCTACAATCCCGTAAGCTGCACCGAGGAGGAAGACGGACGCCCAGCCTTTGTTCCAACGTATCTTGGCTTCACGGATCAGTATGACGCCTGGACCATATAGTGCAAGGTTCGCGGCGAGAAATAGAAAGAAGACTGGAGGAGATAGGACCAGGAAAGCCATGTTGCTTGAGCCTGAGAGATACTCTGGAATCCCTGGAGTCAGAATCAGCAAGCAGAGCAGTGGATGCGCCTTGAGGTAACTGATAACCCCGGCTACGCGGCCCTTTTTCTCCGTGACCTGTGGGTACCATGTACTCAAGGAAGGCGTCTCGAGAGGCCACGAGGAGCCCGAGTCTACACTATTAGTCGTCTAATACCAAGAGAGGCTTGTTTCCGTTACTAGTTGAGCACGTCTTAGTGATCAAGCACTCTTTTGTTGACTAGTCAACCGATGATGGCGTCAGGCCTCGGCAAACGGCTAGGCTCCTGCTGGCATGTGTGGAGCGACTGGTTCTTCCACTATGATCCGGGTTTTCATCGGCATCTTTGTTCCGGCGACTTCCAATGCTTTCTTCGCGGTTTCAACGCCGTCCTCGGGTACGTAGATTATGAAGAGGTCCTGACCGTTTTCGACTCTGGCTGCTCTGCCGGTTGGTTTGCCGAAGGCTCGCCGCATTCCTTCCTGTAGCCTGTCAGCCCCGGCGGTGGCGATCATCTTGTTCTCTCGGAGAATAATGTGAGGGTACACGCACAGTTGCAGTCGATATCCTGTTTCTCCCCATCTGTCGGTTAGAACCTTGTTCGCAGATACACGGGCAGATTCCAGAGCGTTATGACGGATCTGCACGTGCTCTCGAGCAACCAAGTGGACTTTTCGGGCGAACTGCATGGATAGGTCTCCCATGTTGAACTTGGAAACCTTCGGCGCAGGTGACCCGTGGATGTACTTCATCCGGGTAAAAGCCTGGCCTGATGGAGAACGATAGTTACGACCCTTCATTGAACAAATAC